>Ga0256839_1000088_pt1 | contig 120848 bp, 94 predicted proteins | sample 354166metaG_FD_185968 | JGI IMG/M metagenome (GOLD analysis project Ga0256839, IMG submission 185968) | Hydrothermal vent microbial communities from Mid Atlantic Ridge, Atlantic Ocean - 354-166 | ecosystem: Environmental > Aquatic > Marine > Hydrothermal vents | place: Atlantic Ocean: Mid...
AAACCATTTCAGTTTGGGTATAGATGTAAATGTAAAAAAAGAAGATAGTCTCAGTAGTTCTAAAGGACAACGAAATACTGAAAATCTTTAATTTGAATCAATTGCTTTTGACTACCGAAACTTGAGTATATTAGCCCACCTGGGAAAAACGGCATATCTGTTGTGTGGAAAAGTGGCAAAGGCCGAAGGCGCTTCGGCCTTGTTTTAGCAATAGCCACAAATCAAAAATCAAAGCGTGTAATTGAATCCCAATGAAAAGGTAGTGCCAGGTTGGTACTGTTCGATTAGGTATTCCTTTCCTTTGTAACTCATCACTTTCCGAAATGAGGCGTTGAGCAAGTTGGAGGCAGTGAGGCGAAAATGGAGCTGATCGTTGATGCCTTTGCTAAGCGAAAAGTCGAGTAACGGGAAGGGGCGTTCGTACACATCGGGGTCTTTCCCCTCACTAATAGCTGACAGACGAGGTCCATACATGTTGAATGAGAGCGTGGCATCGAGTGTGCGATCTGGGGCGAGGTAGCTTAACCCCACATTGATGAGCCAAGGTGACTGGCCAGGGAAGGGGCGTGTGCTGCCTTTTTCGGGATTGAACTGGCGCACTATGGCCAATTCGGATTCAGGAATGGCCATTGAGGAGTGGATATAGCTAAAGTTGCTTTGAAAGCGCCATTTTTTGAGTACTTCTGCTATTACGTCTAGCTTTTTGCGCAGCTCGAGTTCGATGCCATATACCTGCGCGTCTGATACATTGACGTATTTGATTTCAGGGTTAGAGGCTTCGGGGATAAAGGCTTGGCCTATGGGATTAGCAAACCATTTGTAGTAAGCACTTATTGCTACGAGCTCGCCCATCCGTGGAAGCATTTCCCAGCGCAAGTCGAAGTTTTTCACCAACGTGCGTTGTAGGGTTGGGTTGCCCGTAATGCGGAAGCCTCCGATGAAATCGAAAGAGGTAAAGGGGGCGAGTTCGCGCATGTTGGGGCGTGCTAAAGTCTGTGTGAAGGATGCACGTAGGTTCATCTGGTCGGTGAGCTGATAGACGAGATTAAAGGCGGGCAGCCAGTCGAGTTGTTGGATTTGTCCAGCAGGCAGGGCTGTGTCGCGGCTGGCTACGCGAATGTCGGTATATTCGGTGCGCAGCCCCCCAATGAGGCGCCACGGCCCTGTGTTGAAGTCGACCATGGCATAGGCCGCAGCAATACGCGTCGTGCCTTGGTAGCTGTTTTGATTGGAGCTTTTTCGGTCGTTGATTACGTATAGTCCTGATTGGTATCGCATGAGCGTGGAGTCGTAGCCGATGATGCCTACGTTTTCAGGGCCAAACCAGAACGTGGGATCACCGTTGTAGTCGGCGGCATAAGGCGAGTTATTGCGTATTTGGAGCACGTTGTCGGTGAAGGTGCGTTGCTTGCTGCGGTAGAGGATACCTATTTGTACTCGGTTCTGTGAGTTTTTCTCTTGATCAAAGGGGATAATTAGATCGGCTTTAGCTACGCGTTGCCGGTCTTTAAGGGCACGGAAAAAGTGGTAAGGCAAGTCGTATTCAGCTGGGGAGATGAAAAAGAGCGTATCGCCATTGGGTTGTATTTTATACGTGTTGGCGAACTGCCGAAAGTCGGGTTCGTCTTGCTGCGCCAATACCGTAGCAAGCCCCCATGCCACCCGCGCACCGGCAGGGCCCAACACGTGCTCGCCTGCCAGTTGCTGACTTAACAAACTGCGGGCGCGAAATAGTAGTGCACGCGACTCAAAGATACCCCCACCAGAGATAATGCCCGGATAGGCACCGTAGAGCATGCGACTTACCTTTTCCGTGTCGTGGTTGTACAGGACGATATAACTGAGCTTTTGGCTACTGCCCATTTTGTATGCCCATCCTGCCATGGCGCCCACTTGCGGATTGTCTACACTTTGGGCTGCGCGCAGCCGGTAGTAAGTGTTGAGGGCCTCGCTACCAGGATCGGTGAGTTCTTCATATGCCATGATGCCATCTCGATATGCGCGAAAGCTGCGCTTGAGGCGCGTGCCTGCCCATACGCCCAACGGATGCCCCCATAGCTTGTACTGGTTGCCCATGCTAAAGTGAAAGCCATAGTCGGGTGGGCTAGTAGTGGTGGTAGGCGTCATTTGGGGGTTGAGAGCTTTACTTGTTTGGTCGAGTAGCGCAGCAGTTTGTGCTTTGCTTCGCGCGCGAATGTAGAGACTGGGGGTGAGTTGTTGGAGTACTTGTGGATCTCGAAAGATGGAGGGCAGTTGGCGCGTGCCGTCGTCGAAGCCGAGCCAGTCCCAAGGACCACCTCTATGAGTGAGCAAGTCGTTGCGCAGGCTACTTTGCGTGTTGTACGCCATGCTAAAGCCGGCTTGTAGGGTGCGTGTTTCGGGAAAGCTCCTGGTATGTAGATTGACATTGCCTCCTGTAAAATTGCCTGGCATATCGGGCGTGAAGGTCTTTGAGGTAATGATGTTGTCGAGCAAATTGGCAGGTATAAGGTCGAGCTGCATGCTGTTGCGGTATGGGTCATTGCTGGGTAAGGGCATGCCATTGAGTTGCGCGCTGGAATAGCGGTCGCCCAACCCTCTGACGACAATGTATCGCCCTTCTTGTACAGAAGCTCCTGTGATGCGCTTCATGCTTTCAGCTGCATTGGCGCTGCCATATCGCGCCATCTCTTGAGCCGAGAGGTTGTCGGTGACGCCAGGTGCTTTTTTGCGCAGTGCAATAAGTGCAACCTCCGAACGATTGACGCGTTCAGCAGATATTTCTACCACTTCGAGTTCTTGTGCTTGGGCCTCGAGCAAAAAATCCAATACTGTGACTGCATGAGCAGTTACTTGTACGCCCTGTATCACCATATCGGGGAAGCCCAGATAAGATGCTTGTAGATCGTAGGTGCCCGCTGGCAGGCTTAGCTGAAAAGTGCCATCTAGATCAGTTTCGGTACCAATGGGTGGGTTGCTCCCCACTACCATGACGTTGGCAAACATCAGCACTTCACCTGTCGACTTGTCGATGACTTTTCCGCGTATCGTACCGTTTTGGGCCCATCCACTCGTACTAATACTGACAGCCCATAAGAGTGCTGAAGTGAGGATGTATTTTTTTATCTTAAGCATTGTTTTGGCTATTCGTCTGTTAAAAATTCAATCCAGCAATGGTGTGTGTTTGTCTGTTAAGTGGTGTGTTTTAGCGTTTGATCAGCTGGCGCGTGTACCTGTGCCCATTGACTTCCAGCGTGTAGAAATAAGTACCTGCGGGTAGATGACTGATGGAGGAATTAAATTGGTAGGTACCTGCTTTGAGCTGCGTAGTGGGCAAGATTACCTGTACGCATTGCCCGTGTGCGTCGTATAACTTGAGGGTGGTGCGTGCCAAATAAGGCAATGTGAAGTGGAATGTAGTATGGGTATTTGTAGGGTTAGGCGTATTGTGCAGCTGTACGAAGTAGGGTTGTGCGGGTGTCGCTTCGGTAGTAGCCGTGACGGATTCACAACTTTGCGTGTCGTTGAAGGGTATATTGGGGTCAAGCAGGCCGTACTGAGCCAGGGCAGTCCATCCCTGAATCCATACGCCTTGGCTGCAGAAAGCGCCCTTAAACATTACAGGAGTGAAAAAGGGATCGGCAGGGTAAGTAGCCATGGGTGTGCTATAGGCTGGCCCGGTGGGTAGTGCTCGCGGATCGAACTGGCCATTTGTCGTACGACTAATGCTGGTTAACAAGGGATCGGTAATGAGGTTTTGCCATACCTGAAAAGAATCGACCAGGCTTTGGCAATTGGGGTCTTCAGCATCGTCGGTGGCGTTAAAAATGCCGTTTTCGCCACAGTTGGGCTGGTCGCCTTCGCCAAATTGCCACCAGAGGTTGTTGCGTATTTGGAGCTGCCCCAACTCGAGCCGTTGATAGCTGTCCAATCCATTGGCGCGGTCTTCTACCTGAAGTGCGTAGTTAGCAAAATCGGTGAAGATGCTATTGGCGTAAGTGCCGGCTGTGCCATCGCGCATTAGGAGAGCGTGTTCGTTTTTAGCAGGGCTGCCTACGCCACAGCCAATGTAAGTAGCGTTAAAGATGATCGGATTAGACGTAGGTTCATTATCGTCGGGTTTGGCGCCATCGTGTTCGCCGCCATTGTCGCCTGCGTCGAAGCCTTGCAGCGACAGCCAGAACTGTCCTTTTCCGCGCCAGCCTGTATCGTAATCAAACGAGTCGTCACCGCAGAAGGCCACTACGGCATATTTGAGATTGACGGTGCCACCAAAAAGCTCAATGCCGTCATCTTGGTTGGCAATGACTTCCACGTATTCGATAGTGGTGCCGCTCCCTACAGCCCCTAGCGTCAGCCCATTGATCTCGTTGCCTGGTGCAAGCTCTGCACCACCATGGCGAATCGACACGTAGCGCAATATTCCCGAGTTGTCAGAATCATCACTACCTCCATAGCGGGCACGCAACTCGTCAGCAGGCAGCCCCTCTATTCCCTTTTCAGGAGTTTGATCAGTTATGCGGCCCTTGCCCAGGATGATGACTCCACCCCATAAGCCACGATCTGTAGGGCTCAGGTCGTCAGGGTCATTGGGATCGTCAAGCTCAGCAGTGAAAACAATAGGTGCGTTGGGTGTGCCTTCAGCGTAAATTTGTGCTCCTCGCGTGATGATTAGTGCGCTGGCCAGGTCGTTGGAAGAAGGGATCTCAAGCCCCTTGATCACAGTGCCGGGCTCGATATACAATACACCACCTGCTTCCAAGTATACAAAACCGTCCAATAGATAGATGTAGTCATTGGTCCAAGTGTAGGTCTGACCGCCCTGTAGGTCACTGTCCTTGATTATAATGGTATTCTGCCCTTGTAGGAAGGTCAAGACTCCGAAGAGCATGGCAACAATCCATACGACGCGCATGACAAAAGTTTTTAGTTGGTTTTGATCTTTGGTCTTGCTTGTGCTCGACGCATGCAAAGCTCACTTCAAGCGGTAAATAGTGATTTAATGGTAGGTTAAGATTGTGTGAAACATATGACCATAATGTAAAACAATAATAAAGGCAGGGGTACTTGATCATTTTGCCGTTAGGCAGACAATAAAATAAGGGCCTGCATGCACGGAGCAAAACAGGCCCACCTTGAAGCTATGAAAATTTCTTTGCCAACAACCTACGAGCAGAGGAAGTGATCGTGATTTATAGATGGAGCTTCTCTTTCTTGAGCAATAATTGTTCCTCTGTTTCCACGTGTTCAGGATCAGGTACGCAGCAGTCTACAGGGCATACAGCTGCACATTGTGGCTCTTCATGAAAGCCCTTGCATTCTGTGCATTTATCAGGCACTATGTAGTAATAGTCTTCCGAGAGTGGTGGCTGGCGCTCTTCGGCATCTATCAGGCGACCATCCATCAGAGTGAATGCCCCAGAGACAGAAGTGCCATCGGAAATGGCCCATTCTACTCCTCCTTCATAGATGGCGTTGTTAGGGCATTCGGGTTCGCATGCACCGCAATTGATGCATTCATCAGTGATCATGATAGCCATAGCGACGCAATTTATTTATTAAGTTCAATAGGTTTCTATGTAGTTATATAACCCTTACTTTCTGTGCTTGTTTTGGCTGTAGCCAAATTCAGGACAAAGGTAACAAAACTACCCCTTGCAGTAGTTTCAACGCCTAGTTTCAAAGTCGAGTTTGCGCCATGCGCGTATGAGGTAGACTGCGGCCAGCGCAGCTATGGCAAAAGCCAAAAGAGCTGGTGACACACGTCCGTAAATAATAAAGCCGGTGCCAAAAAGCACTGCATATACCATGATCGTCCCTGCCAACATACAGCTTATCTGAAGCGTAAGGCGTCCTGGGCTGATATCTTGGGGTTGCAAATCGCCTCGTTGTAGGGCTTGGCTAATGAACGCAGACCACCCTGCACTTGCTGGGCGAATGCGTTTGTAAAAGTCGAGCAAACGATCGTAGTGGGTAGGTCTAGTGAGAAAAGTCACCAAGAGCCATCCAGCGGTGGTGATGGCTACGCCTATCAGCAATTTGCCCCACGGTGCTATGGGTACAAGCCCCATGCGTTCGTGGATCACTTCCAGGTATATAGCTACGACGAATGATATGATCATCCCCGCCAGCTCGCTATAGGCATTGACTCGCCACCAAAACCATCTGAGAATGAAGATAAGCCCTGTACCTGCACCAATTTGCAACAGTATTTTGAAAGCCTCGAAGGCACTTTCAAGCCATAGTGCAAATGCCGCGGCAAAAAACATGAGCAACACCGTACTGATACGCCCTACCGTGACCAACTCTCGTTCGTTAGCCTGAGGCCGAACAAAGCGCTGGTACCAATCGTGCACGATGTAGGAACTTCCCCAATTGAGATGGGTAGAAATAGTGGACATGAAGGCTGCAATAAGGGAGGCCACTGCAATACCCATCAAGCCTTTCGGCAAAAAAGTGAGCATTGCGGGGTAGGCCAGGTCATCGGCTACAATATCGGTATCTACATGGGGAAAAGCAGCCTTGAGTGCTTCGTGATCGGGAAAGACTACTAAAGAAGCCAATGCCACGATAATCCATGGCCAAGGCCGTACGGCATAGTGCACGATGTTGAACAATAGTGTGGCTGCAGTAGCATGGCGCTCGTCTTTTGCAGCCAGCATCCTCTGTGCAATGTAGCCACCTCCTCCAGGCTCTGCCCCTGGGTACCATACCGACCACCATTGAACGGCAAGTGGAATTAAAAACAATGGAATGAATACATTGAGATCGCTAGGATCGGGAATGAGTGCCAGTTTGTACTGTATGGAAGGATGGCTCAATAGCCCTTTCATGCCATTCACCTCGGGTAGCCCCAAAACGACTATTGCAGCACCTATTGCGCCAATCATGGCGATAATGAATTGAAAAAAATCAGTGATGATTACACCCCTCAGGCCACCCAAGGCCGAATAGACTACTGTGATGAGCGAGGCAGCCAGCATAAGTGGCACGGGATCTATGCCCAACAACACGCCACCAATTTTAATGGCAGCTAGGCAAACGGTGGCCATGATCATCACATTGAAAAAAAAGCCCAAATACAAGGCACGAAAGCCTCGCAAGAAGATGGCTGTCTTTCCACTGTACCTCAGTTCGTAAAACTCCAAGTCGGTAAATACACCCGAACGGCGCCACAGACGCGCATAGATGAATACGGTGAGCATGCCTGTGAGTAAAAAGGCCCACCACACCCAATTACCTGCTACGCCATTTTTGCGCACAATATCAGTTACCAAGTTGGGGGTATCGGCCGAAAAAGTCGTCGCTACCATAGAGATGCCCAACAGCCACCAAGGCATATTGCGCCCCGACAGAAAATATTCGGAAGCATTGCGGCCAGCACGACGCGATACGAGCAACCCGATGAATAGCGATAAAATGAAAAAGGCGAGGATAATTCCCCAGTCAAGGGCAGAAATACTCATAATGGGCTGATTTTTCGTTTTCAGCCCAAAAGATAGAATTCCTTAGTGCATCATCTATGGGATAACCTCAACTTTCCCCATGAAAAGCCATAAAAAAACCCGCAGGCAATAACTGCGGGTAAAACGATTGTTTGCAGATGGTTTATGCAGGTAACACGAATTTTAGTTTAGCGGGGTGAGTGTTTGATTAATAGGGTACAAGACAGCGCTATTTCTCTTTTGTGCGTTCCTGCACATTCATGAGCACAAGACTAGCAACAAGTGCTAAGGCAAAGGCAAATTTGAGATAGAGCATATGTTTTTGTCGTTTAAGGCTTGTTTGGGTGAAAAACTTGCCCTCAAAGGTAGGCAGACGATGGGCATGTAGTGTAGTTGGTTTATACCAAACTGATGGGATATTTATACAAAAACAACCAGCAAGGTATATCACCTTGCTGGTTGTTTTTGTGTTGTTGTCACAAGCTACAGTCAATATTCGTCTTCGTTGAACAGGAAATCGTCTTTTCTGGGGTAATCGGGCCAAATGTCTTCAATACTTTCGTATACTTCCCCTTCGTCTTCCATCTCTTGTAGGTTCTCGATCACTTCAAGAGGTGCTCCCGATCGAACGGCATAGTCGATTAGTTCATCCCGCGTAGCGGGCCAGGGAGCGTCTTCGAGGTGATGCGCTAATTCAAGTGTCCAGTACATGTTACTTGATTTTTTGTTGTTTCCTAATTAATCTTTGAAGTTTTTACTTTTTTTAAAATTAAAATTGGTGTAACTCGGGTATTTTAGTTAATAGTTTTATTTGTTCACATTTTTGCGCAAATGTAAATAATGGGCTTTTTACATGCAATATTTTTTATGAAAGCGACATATCAAAAATCAATCCATTAGGTGTACGTTGCATTTCATACGCAGCCGCTAGCCAAAAAGTTTTTGCGTTAAATACTTAAATAGTTGCCTAGTCTTCAATAAGCGTCTATTGGGCCAGCATTGAGATGCTATGTAAGATATCTATTAGCTATGTATACAAGTTGAGTGCGGAGTGCACAATTTTGCTTGCCATGCAGGAGGGGGTGTGAGATAAAAAGCTGCATATATCTTGGCGTATTATTGCCACACATTATCTGTCAGCCATTCAAACACTTGCAAAGGAGCGTTGTTGTTGGCAACCACAATAAACTGTTTCAGCTGCATGTTGAGGAGTAGTAGGTCACGTACTTCTCCATCGGCTAAAAAGCCACTGTGCATAGGCATAAGGGGATGGTACTGACCGGTAGATGTACCTAGTAAAAGGAGACCGTCGGAGGCATCGAGAGGACCAGTTTCTACTTCCATACCGAAAAAGTTGCCGGCGGTAAGTAGATCTATATAACTATCGCCATTGAAGTCTTTAGCGAGCATATCGTATATAGGCGCTACTTGAGCGGGAGGTGGCAATAGTTCTTGGGTAAATTGTCCATTCTGATTTCGGAATATCGAGTTAGCAAAGGTGTGTGTTTCGAGCAATTGAGCTTGTTGCCATTCCCTTTCGGCAAACAAGTCGTAGATATCAGCTTGAGCATAGCCAGTGTATCTGGGAAATTTTTTCTTGATACTAGGTATTTGTTTCATGAGGTTATCGCGCAAGGCCACTGGGCGCCACGCGCCGTCCATGAACCAAACGAGGATAGGATCGATTTGGCCGTTGTGGTCAAAATCGCGTACGTAGAGGCGCAAGGGATGGGTATGTGAAGCGGGGTAGCGATGGTTGAGGCCCAAGTTTCCAGCGGCTATATCGATGTCGCCGTCGTTGTCCAAGTCGGTGAGGGTGACGCAGTTCCACCAACCTGCTGTGTGAGCTAAGCCGAAGGTCTCGGTAGCCAAAGTGTATCGGTTGTTCTGCTTTTGAAACACCTGGATGGGCATCCATTCGCCCACTACGATCCACTCATCTGTTCCATCGCCGTTCAAGTCAGCGAGGTCTATGTCTGTGACCATGCCTATCTGTTGAAATTGGGGTGCGACTTTGTAAGTGGCTACTTCGAACTGGCCATTTTTGTTTTCCAGTACATAGCTTTGGGGGGCTTGGGGCCAGGCACCGGGCACTACGCGTCCTCCGACCAATAAGTCTATGTCACCATCTTGGTCGTAGTCATATGCTATGGCAATACTGCCGCTTGTGGGCATGCGGGGAAGGGCGTGAGCAGCGTGGGTGAAATGCCCCGATCCATCATTGAGATAGAGGCGATCCTGGTACAGTGGGTGATTGGCTTCAAAAGCGTTGCCACCACTAACCACGTACAAGTCCAAGTCGCCGTCGCTATCGGCATCGAAAAAGCAGGCACCTACATCTTCGTGGGCAGCGTGTTGTTGCAAAGCTGGTTGCGGGCTGTACTTGAAGGTACCATTGGGTTGTTGCAGCCAGATAGCAGCAGCTTGACCTACCGCTCCACCGATGAACAAGTCGTCTAGGTCATCGCCATTTATATCGGCTTTGGCCAATCGCGGCCCTTCTGTCGACACTTTTCGCGTCATAAGGCGCTGCCGATCAAAATCTTGAAATTCATTTTCTACATGAGTGAAAGCTAGGCCTGGAAGGGTTGCTTTTCGGAAGAGATGGTGTGTGCTGTCGGGTTGGCGAGCTGTTAGAAACTGAGTAGCAGCTATGCGCTGGCCTGCACCATAGGAAAGTACGATACAGGTATCAGCGGGGATGTGAGCCCATACCTCTACTGTGCCATCGGGCCAACGTACTTCCAGGCGATCAACTTGGGTATGAGATCCTAACCCAAAGTGGAGCAAGTGCTGTACAGACGACAGAAACCCTCGTATAGGTGTGAGTTCCTGGTACTGCATCTCATCGGCGGTGTAGATGGCTACGGCAGCTCCTATGGCTTGGGGGTTTGGCGCTTTCCCTTGTAGTTGTACTTGTAGATAGTGGTGTTCGGTTTGTTGGGTGGCATGGTTGCGCATGAGAAAAGCAGGCATGTCGATATTGTTGACTACAAGGTCGAGATCGCCATCTCGGTCCAGATCGGCCCAGGCAGCTCCATTTGAAAAAGAGGGGTGATCGAAAAGCCCCCATACTTTAGTTGCGTTTTCAAATGTAAGATCTCCTCTATTGCGAAACACGTAGTTAGGTAAGGGCTCGGATGGAATGAGCTGGAGAAATTCGTCGATAGAGCTAAATCGCTGAGGAGAGATCCCACCCGTTCGGTTGATTGAATCTACAGTATAGTTGAGATAATCTAGATTGGTTACATCTCTTCGGTATCCATTGGTGATAAATAAGTCCTTCCACCTGTCGTTGTCAAAATCACAGAAGAGTACTGCCCAGCTCCAATCGGTATGGGCAATGCCTGCGAGTAATCCCGTTTCGCAAAATCTGCCAAGTGTGTTGATTTGCAGGGTGTTGCGCATGAGTTGGCTGCCATATCCAAACTTGATCAGGGAAGTGTATCGGTCCAGTAGCATGGTAGTCATGAGGAGTTTTTGGCGACGATTGTCTTCGGCGATCATGTCTAAGGCAGCTATATCGGGCCAGCCATCGTTATTGCAATCAGCGATGTCCACTCCCATCGTGTGATTGCTGGTATGTCGAAAGTATTCATTTAGGCGGTCGGTGAAGGTGCCATCACCGTTGTTGATATACAAGTAGTCGGGTTCTATGTAGTCATTACCGACGAATATATCGGGCCAGCCGTCGGTGTTGAAATCACTGACGATGACACTAAGCCCCCAGGCGCGATTCCATATGCCAGCTTGTTGGCTTACGTCGGTGAAGGTGCCGTCGCCGTTATTGCGATAGAGCCTGTCCGTATCATAGAGCGAGCGAGGGGTAGAAATGCGTTGATAGCCACTATCGGTAGATATGACGTTTACCTTATTTACTTCTGAAAAAGCGACGGGATGATTGAGCACATAGCAATCTAAGTCGCCATCCAGATCATAGTCAAAGAAATTAGCGTGATTGGAGGCAGCGCCGTCTGCGAGTCCACGGGGCCCTGCTTCTTCTCGGAAGGTGCCATCACCTTGGTTGATAAAGAGTAGGTTGGTCCGTTGGGCTGATGGCTCGAGACCAGTTCTGCATACATAGATGTCTGGCCAGCCATCGGCATTGACGTCGGCTATGGCAACGCCAGTTTTGATACCTTCAGAGGCTGATATGCCCGCTTGCATGGTGACATCCTCAAATTGCCAATTACCTTTGTTGCGGTATAGCCTACATGACTGTTGCGTACCTACGAAAAAAATATCGGGCCATTGGTTTTTGTCGTAGTCCAAGATGGCTACTCCGCCACCGTTATACATGTAGGAATAGGTGACTATATTGGTGTGAAAGTTTTCTTTTATGCGGTTGACGAAGTCAATGCCACTTTCTTGAGGCGATACAAATTCAAACAGTGGAGGAGGCAAGTTGGGTGCTTCTTGTTGTCTACATGCGTATAAAAGTAGCCATACCCATGCTAATAGATACAAAAGTACATGCTTCATCGTTAACCTAAGCTTGGTAGATGGTGGATTGATCGGCAGCAGCAAACAAGAATAGTACGCAAAAAAGCATTCAAATGTAATGAATTTTTGATTGCATTCATGCATGATTGAATTGAGCGATGAGCGTTTGAACAAAAAAATAGGCTGGTATGACAAAATTGCTATGGTGTTTGCTGTGCTCTTTTATTGGATGTTGGGGAATTAACGCGCAGGAGCACCCCTATGAACGTCCACCCAACACGTATGAGGAATATCTCAAGCAATACGAGTGGCGTATCAAGCAGGCCTATTTGTTCGACGTATACATTCCCCGCGATTTGTACGATGCATTTCGCGTGTTGGACGAAGCGACTACTGCGCGTAGCAAGCAAAAACTATTGTCGGTTGATGAAGATACAGCTTGGCGCAAGCTCTTTTTCAGTCTTGGAAGGTGGATGATGGTCAACTGGGCCTTTTACGAGGGGTCGCGTTTTGAGCACTATTTGAGGCAGTTAGGCCTGGGGCACCCCGACGATATGGTGCGCTTTATGATCGTAACTTGGCACCGCCATTTGTCGGGCAAACCATTGCGTGTCAAGGAGCTGGTGGCGCAGCTGGCTGAAGCGCGCAAAAAGGAGCACCTCGAGCGGCTGAGGAAGGGACAGGTGTTGGAAGAACGCATCATTCGCAAAGTGGATAGCTTGCGCACCGACAGCATACCTTCCGGTGTGCATTAAATGTGGTAAAAGCCCAAGTGTGAAAAAGAAAAACCGCCAGCCCCATGGAGCGCGTTCCATCGGGCTGGCGTACCTGTGTGCATCGTGTAGCCAAAGAATTGACAGTAAGCTCACTGAGTGAGCAGAGGTGTCTCAGCAGTACCACCACCGGCCATAAGAGCAGCTACAATGCAGAGTACTAAAAGCGCGATAGCCAAGTACCACGTAACTTTTTCAATGAAGTCAGCCGATTTGGCAGCACCAAACATCTGGTTGGCCTGGGCACCGCCAAAAGTGGCATCGACCCCACCACCTTTGGGATTTTGAATGAGGATAGCACCAATGAGCAGTACAGCAATTAGTGCAATGAGAACTGTGATGACAACCATTTGGATTACAGCTTTTTCTTCAGGGCTTCAATTTTGCGTGCAAAGAAATCACTTTTCTCCGGATATTTCAAACACAACCGCTCGTACATAGTAATGGCTTGCTCATAGTGGCCTTGTTGTTCCAGCACCCGGGCCAGCGGTTCTGATACCACATCCTTGGGCGTTTCCAAACTGCGCTGGGCAATGTATTCGGGCTCAGAGGTCTTTTTTTTCTTCTTCTTTTTATCTGATGCATGCCTTATTGGTGGGTGTTCGACAGGTGAGTCGGGTGCGATGAATAAATGGCGTGGCTGTGCGCGGATAAGTTGCTGCCAGCTGGATAGTTCATGGCGCTTTAGCGGGGCTACATAAGGTGATGGAGTGGTTCGATGAGGCTTCTGTGGTGGTACATCAGGTGTGGGCTGTTGTAGTTGTAGCCACTGCCATATGCGTTGAGCGGTAGCTACTGCGGCGGCAGCCAGTTGTCCGTGTAGGGCCCAGTTGTATGGAGTGAAATCTTGGGGCAGTGTGGCTTGAGGATGAGCGCTATTTGTTGGTGCTGGAGGGAGAATGTCTGCTTCTTGTGAGGAAGGGGAAGAGGTACGATTACTTTTTTCAGCTTTTTCCCCACCTATAGTTTCGGGGAGTTCTGCAAGTAACTCATCTAGACTGAGCACATGTTTTTTTTCTTCGCTTAGTGGATCCGTAGTATGCTCCAAAGCAGTCTCATTGGCTGAAGTTGTTTGTTCCGCTTGGTTGTGATCATCAGGACTGGTGGACTGAAGGAGCTGGCTTTGGGGTGGAAAATTGAATACTTCCTCAAGTGAGCTAAATCTTTCCCCTTCATCGACGGGATAATCGGGAGGTGAAATGGCCATTTGCTGCAATACATCGCTATTTTTTTGGGGCGATGCCTCGTCATCGTGTAGTGATTTGTCTAGTTCATTGAGGTCTAGCAACTCGAGATAATCTTCGGCAATTTGATAGTGGTTGTACGACTCGGCCGTGAGCTGTACGTGTTTGAGATAGCGATAGAGGAATGGCCGGTCGAAAGTGCGGGCGGCTAATTGCTCGAGCAAGACTTGGTAGTCAGGGCGTTGTTCGAGTCGTGCTTTTTCAAGCATGAGTAGCCACAAGTGTGGGCTGTATGGATATTGTTGTGACAAACTCTTGAGTGCTTCCCAAGAGATTTTAAAAAGCTTGTCGCGTTGCCTGAGTATTTCTGAAAAGGCCTGAGCATCCATAAATCGACCTATTTGCGTAGGCAGCTGTCGCTAAATTAGTACTATTTCCGTTGCAACTCCAGAGTTGTTGCTGTTGTCGAGGTATTCAGGGCTGTTTTTTCAAAAAATCGACCAATCGGGCGATAGCTTTGGACCTATGGCTGATGGCGTTCTTTTGGGCTGTGCTCATTTGCGCGAAGGTACGGTCATAACCTTGTGGCACGAAGATGGGATCGTAGCCAAAACCATTGGTGCCGGCGGGCACTTGGGCAATGTGACCGGGTACAATGCCTTCGAACAGCTGCGTTTGCCCTTTATAGATCAGTACAATAACCGTGCGAAAGCGAGCACGGCGATTATCGCATCCTTTCAAGGCATCGAGTAGTTTGCGCATGTTGGCTTGGGCATCGTTGTGAGGCCCTGCGTATCGAGCCGAGTATACGCCGGGAGCTCCGTTGAGTACCTCTACTTCTAAGCCGGTATCCTCGGCAAAACAGTCGATACCCAGGCGCTGATGCACGTACTGTGCTTTGAGCAGCGCGTTGCCTTGCAGAGTATCGGCTGTTTCGGGGATGTCTTCCGTGATGCCCAATACATGCATAGGCACTACTTCGTACAGCCCTTGGAGTAGGCGATTGACTTCCGCTATCTTGTGTGCATTAGCGGTAGCAAAAACGAGCTGTTTCATATTTATTGTATTGGTTAATCAGTACAAAACAAAGAAATATGTTTTTCATTCTTTCCAAGATGCTCAATTTTTTGGTCAAGCCCATGAACTGGATTGTGGGCCTGTTGGTTTTCTCGGCTTTTGCCAAAACTCAACGGTGGCGGCGGCGCACACTTCAGCTCGGCGTGTGGTTGTTGGTCGCCTTGTCGAACCATGCGCTCTTCAATGCAGTGGTGCGATGGTGGGAACCCGATGCTGTGGCCTCCAGTGAGCTTGTACCACCCTATCAAATTGCCATCGTATTGGGCGGTTATTCCAATCCTCATATTGAGCCACAGGCCGATCGATATAATTTCTCGTGGAACGCCAATCGGCTCACCCAGGCACTCGAGCTGTACTTCCAAGGGCGTGTACAGAAGCTGCTATTGACGGGCGGATCGGGCAACCCCTTTAACCAATCGTATAGCGAAGCACGGGATGTAGTGCGTTGGCTGACCCTTGTAGGCGTAGCGCGTAGCGATATTATTGTGGAAGGGCGCTCGCGCAATACGTATGAGAATGCCTTGTATTCCAAAGCACTACTAGACAGCCTGGGCCTTGGGCAACAGCCTCATCTGCTGGTCACTTCGGCCTGGCATATGCCACGTGCCGAGGCTTGCTTTCGCAAAGTAGGGCTACAGGTACGACCTTATCCTGTGGACTATATGAGCGAGCGTTGGGGTTGGTCGCCTTATATGTGGCTGTGGCCCAATCCTATGGACTTGCATCGTTGGACGCTGCTGTGTAATGAGTGGGTAGGCTATTGGGTCTATTGGTTGCGGGGCTACTTATGAGCTGTACCAGCCTTTATTCGTCCAGTAGTAGGTGCATGGTGTTGTTAGTCTGATCACATTCGCGCAGTCCGAAAGTTTGCAACTGTAGAATGAGTACGTTGAGATAGCGCGTACGGGCGCGGCCGTCGAGGCGGAAGGTGCCACTCAAGCTTTCGCCAGGAGCCAAGTGGTCCTTAGATGTAGTGGGGCCATGCATGAGCTGTTCGCCAATCAAGATGGCACCACGCGTTAGCTGAGGAACGCCCGACACATAAGCTGCTACGCGTACTCCATCGGCGCCATCGGCTCGCTTTCCTTTGAGTATAGCTGGGCCTACACCTTGGTTGGTAAGGGTAAAAGCTACTTTGATCCAGCGCTTGTCAGCTTCGACGATTTGTGCCGATGTGAATGTTAGATCGGCGCATGGTAGCTCTGATCGCTGCAGCGAGTCATGGGTGCGATAGCCTTCGCCACCTTTTGCCGAAAATAACACCTGCGGTTTTTTAGGAGCATCCTTTTTGGAGTTATTGTCCTCTTTTTTTGTTAATGGTGGTTCGAAAAGCTGTAAAGTGAGCGTACGGCGCCCTGTAGTTTGCCCAGGAGCTAAGCTGAGGCGCTGGCCGAAAAGGGATTTTCTGAATTGATTGCGATACCCACCTAAGTGGGCTTCGAAGAAGCTAGGGTCAAAGTTGATCGTTACCCAATGCGCTTGATCCGTTCGAGATAAATCAATTGGCTGGCTGCCTGTATTGACTAAGGTGTATTTGAGCTTGATAGCTGTAGAAGTGCGTTTAACTACTGCAATATCTTTTACGTAGAGCCGGTATCCGGTATAATTTCCCGGCTGTGCCCAAAGACCATGAGACAGCCCCCACGCAATCCACATGAGCCATAGCCTCAGCAAACTACACACGTGCCATCCGTGTAGAGTTTGTCTGGGGTGTCGGTATGTCTTTTGCTGTTGCATAAAAGCCCACTGAGCTATTGGGAAAAGGCCAATATTTCATTTAGCGTGTTCAGAAATCTTGCCAAGGGGGTAGTGAAGGAACGCTTAATCGGCTTTTTCGTTGTTCTTTCGGCCTAGAATGTCTACTGGGCGGTCAATGCTTTCCAGTAGGGAAATGAATGTCTCCGTGCGCTGAATACCTGCTATTTTTTGAATCTTGTCGTGTAGTACTTCGCGCAAGTGCGTCGTATCTCGGCACACAATCTTAGCAAAGATGTTATAGATGCCTGTAGTGTAGTGTGCCGAGACAATTTCAGGGATCTGGGCCAATTGGTCTGCCACTTCGTCGTACAATGAGCTCTTATCTAGGTATATGCCTAAGAAAGCGACGATGTCATATCCCAATTTCTCGTAGTCTATCACTAAATGGGCACCTTTCACTACGCCCATTTCTTCCATTTTACGCATACGTACATGAATAGTGCCACTTGACACGTATAGCTCGCGGGCAATTTCCGTATAGGGACGAGTAGCATCGAGCATGAGCTTAGATAGGATCGTTAGGTCGAGCTGATCCAGTTCGCGGCTTTTTTCCTTTTCTTTTTTCATATAGCAGTGTTGTGTACCAAAAATAGCCTCAATTGGCCAATCGCGCTTCAGAGCAAAGACATGAGACAGGCAGATAAGTGCATATGGGCAAAAATATCTTTTTACTTCTTGCTAACTGGCACGAGACGCTTATCTTTTGGCCCTTTACATAACTGGAAAACTCGAGCAATTATGCGGACAATGCTAGCAGTGATCGTTTGGTTGATAGGAGGTTTAGGTGTCGTAGCTCAGGTGCCTGAATGGCTCAGTGAGGCTGTACGTGAAGATTATCCATGGCTGGAAGGGGTGTACAAAGAGCTGCATGCACATCCTGAACTTTCCTTTTACGAATATCAGACGGCAGCTCGTTTGGCGCAGGAGTTGCGCACTTTGGGATTTGAGGTCACAGAGCAGGTAGGCGGCACGGGCATCGTGGGCGTATTGCGCAATGGCGAAGGTCCTGTCATTTTGGTGCGTACGGATATGGATGCATTGCCAGTAGTAGAGGCGACCGGTTTACCCTATGCCAGTACGGTACGAACGAAAGACGAAGCAGGCAAGGAGGTAGGTGTGATGCACGCGTGCGGCCACGATGTGCACATGACTGTGTGGTTGGGAACTGCTCGTGCTTTGGCGCGTCATCGGGATCAGTGGTCGGGTACACTGGTATTTATAGGCCAACCAGCTGAAGAGCGCGGTGGCGGTGCAAAGGCGATGCTGGGTGATGGGCTTTATGAACGTTTCCCCTATCCCGATTATGCGTTGGCATTGCATGTCAGTTCCAATTTGCCAGCAGGCACGTTGGGCTATTGCCCGGGCTATGCGATGGCCAATGTGGATATGGTAGATATTCTGGTACGAGGTCGTGGTGGCCATGGCGCCTACCCACACACGACAATTGATCCGATCGTGTTGTCAGCTCGGATTATTATGGCTTTGCAAACAATTGTGAGCCGAGAGCTATCGCCTATTGAGCCAGCAGTACTCACTGTCGGTGCCATTCATGGCGGTACTAAGGGGAATGTCATTCCCGATGAGGTAGCGTTGCAGCTTACTTTGCGCTCTTACAAAGAGGAAGTGCGCTTGGCCTTGATCGAGAAGATCAAGCGCATCTGTCAGGGTGAGGCCATGTCTGCAGGTTTGTCGCAAGCTCAATGGCCCCAGGTCAAGGTGCGTGCTGAACATACGCCGGCATTGTACAATGATCCTTCACTAACGCAGGAAATCGTCCAGGTATTTCGCGCTGCATTTGGCGACAGCCTCGTAGTGCAGCTCGACCCCGAGATGGTAGGCGAAGACTTTGCCCGCTATGGCCTTACTGAGCCTCGTGTGCCCATTTTTATGTTTCGGCTTGGTGCGGCCAATCCAGTTTTGATTGAGCAAGCTCAACGTGGGGAAGCAGTACTACCTTCCTTGCACTCGGCACAGTTTGCACCACTGCCTGAGCCCACGATCCAGGCAGGGGTGCAGGCAATGACTATGGCAGTGTACCATCTATTGCGCCAAGGCCACTAATGTTTTTTGGCTTTGAAAAGAGCTGCGCCAAAGCTTGCTCTAAAAGCGGGTGCTGAAACTGGAAATCGGTTTGTTCCAGCCATCGGCGGGGGCACACGCGCGTGCTATGCAGTAGCAAATCGGCCATTTGCCCCATAGCTAGGCGTATTAGCTTGGCAGGGATGGGAAGGCTGATTGCTGGACGGCCCAGTGCGTGGGCTAGGGTTTTGACAAAAACCTTTAATTGGACAGGATTTGGACTTACGCCGTTCCAGGGACCTGTAGCGCTGCGGTGTTCGATCAAGTAATAGATCATGTGCACTAGGTCGTGCACATGGATCCAGCTAAACCACTGTTGGCCACGGCCAAAGTAGGGAGCTAACCCCAAGCGTGCCGAAAAGGTCATGGGTTTGAGTGTACCCCCTTCGCGAGCCAGTACCATGCCGATGCGCAGGCGCGCTGTAGGAATGCCTAAGGCAGCAATTTCCTCGGCAGCAGCCTCCCATTGTTGGGCCAGCGTGCTCAAAAAGCCAACCGACTGTGGCTGGCTCCATTCATCTACCCATTCGTCGGCACTATTGCCGTAGTAACCGATAGCAGAAGCAGCAATGTAGCGCTGGGGCAAGGTATCTTGGCGGCTTAAGGCATCGCGCAATAAGCGCGTGGCCGCTACACGGCTGGCAATAAGCTCAGCTTTGCGCCCTTTCGTCCAAGGGCGGTTGGCAATGTTGGCTCCAGCTAAATTGATAAGCGTGTCGACACCTTTGAGTGCTGCCAAATCAATGTAGCGTTTAGTTATGTCCCATTTAAAAGCAGGAAGATGGCCTACTTGGTGGGGCCGGCGCGATAATAATCGCACTTCGTGCCCTTGCTTGCGCAAAAAAGTACTTAGGTGAGTGCCTATTAGCCCCGTGCCGCCAGCAATCAGTATGGTGTACATAAGCGTGAATCGCTGTTTGTGAGTAACCAAGCCCTACCTGCCCCTTTGTGCGATGGATACCTTGTGTCGGTAAAAAGTACTTGAGAATTTCACATGACAATTTTTCAATTGTGATATTTGCTCTGCACAACTGGGAAAGTGCTATTTTGCCACTTCAACAATTCGAAGTTAATGCGAATTCCAAGATTTCTGATCCTATTCTTTGTCGTCGGTGTGTTTTCCTGTACCGACGAGCCTACTACTACGCCTCAACATGGATTTGAAGTAGTCGTGCGATTGCCGGCTGATGTAGATAAGCTTAACCCGCTGACCTATAGCTCGGCATATGCACTTCAAGTCTTTGAGTTGACCCACCAACCCATGATGAATTTCAACCCCGAGACCTTAGAGCTCGATCCAGTGCTTATCAAGGGACGCCCAGTAAGTGAAGAAATTTTGGACGGGCCATGGGCTGGTGGCGTGGCCTATACATTTGAGTTGCTCGACGAAGCTGTATGGGACAATGGCCGCCCCATTACGGGCTACGATGTAGATTTTTCCCTTAAGGCATTATTCAATCCACATGTCCAGGCTCAGCGATTGCGCCCTTATCTGGAGATGGTGCGCCAGGTGCGCGTCGATCCAGCTAACCCCAAGCGTTTCACTATTCTCACTGATCGCAAATACATTCTGGGTGAAGCTGCAGTGAGCAATGTAACTGTATTGCCTGAGTACGTATATGACCCCGATTCCCTCATGCGCGCTTATGTGCTCACGGACTTGACCGACCCAGCACAGATGAGCCGTTGGGAGGCTGACACTGTGCTGATGCGCTTCGCAGAGGCCTTTAATAGTGTGACGTATGCGCGCGATCCGCGCCATATTGTCGGCTCTGGCCCTTATCGACTAGTTGAGTGGGTAAGCAGCGAGCGTTTGGTATTGGAAAAGAAAACCGACTGGTGGGGCGATGCTTTATCGGATCGATATCCTATGCTGGTAGCACGGCCTCAACGCATTGTCTTTAAAGTGATTCCAGATGCTTCTGCAGCGACTTTAGCTGTACGCACGCAAGGCTTTGATGTATCTGCCCAGATGGATGTACAAGATTTTCTCACTTTGCGTGAAGATCCTCAGGTAGCTGCTCACTATAACTTTTTCACTCCACCTACCAATATTTACTACTTTATTTACCTGAATATGCAGCAACCCAAATTGAGCGATCGGCGTGTGCGGCGTGCACTGGCACATTTGGTCGATGTAGATGCAATAATCAATGAGGCTTTTAATGGCTTGGGCATACGCATCAATGGTCCGATCCATCCGGATAAGGCCTATTACGATCGCTCATTGCCCTTTATCGCGTATGACCCGGAGCGGGCGCGCGCATTATTGGCCCAAGCGGGTTGGACCGACACCAATGGCAATGGTATTGTGGACAAAGAACTCGGCGGGCAACGTATTGAATTGGAGTTGTCATTTATCATCAATACGGGGAGCAAGTTTGCAGAAGAGCTGGCACTTATGGTGCAGGCACAAGCGCGCCGTGGAGGAGTGGCCATCGAGGTGTTGCCCCAGGATGTAAGTGCCTTGCGCCAGGCACTTGTACAGCGCAACTTTGAGCTGGCAGCAGGAGCTTTTGCAACAGATCCCACTTCATACGACGACCTTAAGCAACTTTATCATTCTACGAGTGATCGCCCCGATGGCTTCAATCGATTTGGCTTGCATAACCCAAGACTCGACAGTTTGCTCGATCAGATTCAAGTGACCTTGGAAAAAGACAAGCTTTTTGCGTTGTACAAGGAGTTGCAACGCATCATTTATGAAGAGCAGCCGCAGATTTTCCTGTTTATTCCTCAAGAGCGCATCGTGATCCACAAGCGCTTTGAAGCGCAACCTACGGCGCGCAAACCCGGCTATTACGTACCCCATTTCAAACTCCGAGAAACAGTGCCACCTGTCGAGGAGTGATATTTTTAGCACATAAAAAGTAGAAAGGGCAATTGAGGTGGCTATGAAGTGGGAACAAGATGAGTTTGAATTGGTGCAGGTGCTTATACTAAACCCTTGCATGTGATGTATTTGCTTCAGCGGCTGTTTTTGTCTTTGCTTACCTTGTGGGTGTTGTCCATGGTGGTGTATGGGCTTAGTACCTTGGCACCAGGTGATCCCGTATTGCGATTTTTACCTGAAGAGCCCACACAAGCAGGTGCAGCACGCATGGCACATGCCGAGCGACAATACCTGCGGACAGCTGCTACCTTGGGGTTGGACAAACCACCTTTTTATTTCAGTATTCGGCCAGCTGCATGGCCCGATACCTTATATCGCATCATGCCCCTGACGCGCCGTCAGGCGCTTGATCATCTAATTGGTATTTACGGCAACTGGCCCTACATCCAGCAATGGCATTGGGCTGTAAATGGGCTAAAACACGCTTTGGCGCAATTGCCTGCTTCCAGTAACCGCCTGGTGCGCAATGAGGCACAGCGCCTGGTAGCTTCCTTAGCCATAGCTGACAACCCCCTGATTGTACGGACTACTTTGCGCCAGTTGCTCGAAGTAGCTGTTGCTGATAGCACTATTGCACCTCAGCTCGAACCACTGGTCGAACAGGCTAGCCTGGCCTTTGCGCGTGTGGAAGATCACGCTACCCCTCAGCGCTGTTATGTGCCCGACTTCAAGTGGTACGGCTTTGACAATCGCTATCAGTGGTGGATGGGACAGCTGCTGAGTGGCTCAATGGGGATTTCACTACTCGATGCTCGGCCTGTACGCGATAAATTGAGCGATGCACTTGTGTGGACGCTCATGCTCAATGCATTTTCCTTGGGCTTAGTCTGGGTGTTGGGCATTCCGTTGGGATTGTGGATGGGCGTTCAGCCAGGCGCGCGCTTGCCCAAAATGGTAGCTATGCTGCTCGACTTATTATACAGCATGCCACCTATATGGGTAGCTATGCTGCTATTGGTATTCTTCGCCACACCTATGTTCGGCATGAATTGGTTTGCAGGGATATGGTTGTCTGAAGTGCCAGTACATGCCAGCATCGGCCAACGCCTTGCAGCAATGAGCCGACATATGATACTGCCTGTATTTTGTCTTACCTATCCCATTTTGGCCTTTTTCTCCAGGCAGTTGCGCAGTAGCATGCAGCATGCCATGCAACAGCAATATGTGCAGGCAGCGCGTGCACGGGGGTTGAATGAGCGCGTAGTCGTATGGCGGCATGCGTTCCGCAACGCCCTCTTCCCACTCATTACGTTGGGAGGACAAATGGTGCCTCGACTTTTTGCCGGTTCCGTCATTATTGAGACGATCTTCAATATCCCCGGTTTGGGCCGACTGATCTACGATTCCATCCTGCGACAAGATTGGCCCGTAACTTTTGCTGGCGTAATGCTCACGGCCGCGCTGACGATTGTGGGCTATTTGTTGAGTGATGTGCTGTACCATCGGGCTGATCCGCGTGTGCGCTTGGGCCTACAGCCTTCATCATAAGTGGGCTTTCGCCAAAAAGCCTACTCTCAGAAAGGCACATCCTCATCCGGATCGACGCGCAACGAGTCGTCGTTCATCTTTGAAGGTACCTGGATGAAATTGCCCGTTTCGTCAAAAGGATGGGATAATCCACCAATGAGGAAAGGATCAGTTGGTTCACTAAATAGCCCAAAGTCTTTCTCAAACCGAAGCTTAACTGTATCTACAGGGCCATTGCGGTGCTTGGCAATGATCAGCTCTGTAATACCAATCAATGATTCGCCTTCTTCAGATTCAGTCATGCCGTAATACTCAGGCCGGTAGAGAAAAGACACTATGTCGGCATCTTGTTCTATGGCACCCGATTCGCGTAGGTCCGATAATTGAGGGCGCTTTTCGCCACCACGTGTTTCTACTGCACGGCTGAGTTGGGAAAGGGCAATGACAGGTACATTGAGCTCTTTGGCCAGTGCTTTGAGCGCTCTTGAAATGGAGCTGATTTCCTGCTCTCGGTTGCTTTTGCGTGTGTCGGGCCCACCCGACATGAGTTGCAAGTAATCGATGACGATTAGCTGGATGTCGTGTTTGTTTTTTAGACGGCGGCATTTGGCACGCAGTTCGAAAATGTTAATACCTGGAGTGTCATCGATGAAAATAGGAGCTTCGCTAAGTGCTTCGATGGCTTTGACCAACTGAGCCCACTCGGCCTCGTCCAGTTTGCCGTTGCGCAACTTCGTCCCCTCGATGCGGGCTTGCATAGCCAACAGGCGTTGCATAAGTTGTAAGCTGGCCATTTCCAGTGAAAAAATGGCCACACCTTTTTGGAAATCCATAGCCACATTGCGTGCTACGTTGAGCACGAAGGCTGTCTTACCCATGGCCGGGCGCGCCGCAACGATGATGAGATCGGAAGGCTGGAAGCCAGAAGTGAGCCGGTCTACAGAAGGGTAACCTGAAGGAATGCCCGTAAGCCCATCCGTTTTCTTTCGCAGCTCTTCCAAATGGGTCATAAGGCGAGCAGCCAGGTTGCTGGCCGTGTCGTAGTCGCGTTTGAGATTAGTAGCTGTCACTTCGTAGAGGTGCTGTTCCACTTTGTCAAGCAAATCGAACACATCAGTCGCTTCGCTATATGCTTCTTGTAATACTTGCGTAGCAATGTGGATCAGCTGCCGCATCATGTGCTTTTGCGCGATAATGCGTGCATGGTGCTCGATATTGGCTGAAGAAGCTACGCGTAAGGATAGCTCGGACAAATAGGCGCGCCCCCCAGCGGCTTCTAACTCGCCCTGCTTGGCTAGCTGGTCAGCCACAGTAAGGACGTCAATAGGTCGCGATTGGGTAAACAGATTGACCATGGCTTTGTACACCATGCTGTGGCGTTCGTCGTAGAAACTGTCCGGACTGAGGATGTCCATTACATCGTGAAAGGCATCTCGGTCGAGTAGCAATGCGCCCAATACTGCCTGCTCCACCTCCAGGGCTTGTGGTGGCATTTTGGCCATTAGGGCTGCCGTGCTACTAGGCCGAATTTTGGGATCAGCCTGATTTATGTTGCTGCGCTTGCGAGGTTGTTCTGCCATGACTTTTTTGTCTGAAAGCACCGGTGAATATGCTGACAAAGCTAAGAGGTTGGGACACGCAACGAAAGTCAAATTTTCCACCACCTGTGTGAGTCTGTGTGGGAAAAGGCATGCATGTGCCTTTGGGGGTTGTGACTTTGGTGTGTAGTTTTGTGTAAGTCAACAGGTTATGTCGTTTTTGGAGCTGTGGAAAAACATTGTGGACACAAAGAGAATTTGAGTCTAATGATCGAATGACTCCAAGCGACGCCTGATTTCTTCTACGGCTTTTTTCTGTATTTCGATGCGCAATTGAGTTTCTTCTTGGGCTTTTTTGTTTTTTGCAATGTTTTGCTTCATTTTCTGGATGGTTTCCTCGGCTTTTCGGATGGCTTCTTCGTATTTTCCCTTATCGCGTTGGAGGCGCATGAGTTCGCGTTCCAACTCCTTGAGCTTTTTTTGTTGCGCCTCGAGTTCTTCCTGGGTAAGGCTTTTTTGCACATAACGCTCGAATTGTTGCAAGATGGCTACGGCACCTTCATAAGCTTTGGGATGATTGTGAGGGGCAACAAAACTGCCATCCCGTAGTTGGAACCACACGTTGAGTTCACTTTCATTCGAACTGGTTTTTTCTATTTGTGCATATACGTTGACCGGATCAGTGCCCCCTACAGCAATCATCTCAATGCCAGTAGCTAGCCATTCACCTTCGCCTTTGACCTTTTTAGTCTTGCCATCATATGTTTTGAGGAAATCGCGCCACAAGCGCTCTATGTCATGCGCCTCGGCAGGCAAATCTAATTCCAGTGCGGGATATACCCCCAACGACATAGGTTTTTCCACAGCAGTAGGCTGGGCACAAAGTGAGGTACTTGCAAAGATCCAACAGCAAAGGATGAACGTAGACTTCATGCGGGTATTGAGGTTTAGTTATACCGTAAAGAAAAGCTAAGTTAAGGGGTAGCAAAGCGTTTAAAGCAATTCCTTTGTATCAATTGTTTACTGGAGTAAAATGTTTACCTAAAACGATAATCCTTAAGTACTGAATGTGGTTGAACGACATATTGAAGGTATTTTGCAGCACCTATTACCAGGCATCTGAATCCGTTTATTTTGCCAATATTTGCACATGCACCTCAGCGTCTTGTCTTGTAGTTGATCATTTTGGGTATAAAGCTGGCTTGCTATCTTTACCTCAATAGGTGGACCAGGCTGTCAGTGTCGCGTGGATAAAAGCACATGGGTGAATGCCTTTGGCGACATGCAGTGCTTATGTGGCAAGTGTCAGCTGTGATTAAGTACACAAAGTTGATTGTCCCATAGAAACCAAGATATGCCATCGTCGCTTCATAGTAGCTCGCTGGTCAGCCGCATGGAGGAGCTTGAGCGAGCGCTCAATCTCAAGCAGCTCCAGATCAATAGGTTGCTCAATATCACTCAGGCGATCAATAACAACGTGCCTGCGCAAGGGCTGTTCGACATGTACCGTTCCTTTTTGAGCTGGGAAATGGGTATTCGTCGCATGGCGCTCTTCTTTCGACAGCAAAACAAGTGGCACTGCACTTCATCTATTGGCATCGATGAACAGAGTATTCCGCCAGATATTGCCAAATATTTTCCTTCGTTTAAGCGCATCAACAACTTATTGCCAGAAGATGAGCCCTTTTTTGCCCAGTTTGACATGGTCATCCCCGTGTATCACAAACAGACACCTTTGGCATTTGTCTTTATCGGGGATCTGGAGGGGGAAGGCCTATTTAGCAAAGTGCAGTTTATCACTACGATTACCAACATTGTAGCGGTAGCTATTGAAAACAAGCGCTTGTTCAAGCGCCAGCTGGAACAGGAGCGTCTCAAACAAGAAATGAGATTAGCTGCTGAAATGCAACGCATGTTGGTGCCCAGCCAATTGCCACATACGCCGAATTATCAATTAGCCAGTATTTATAGGCCTCAGCTGGGAGTAGGAGGTGACTACTTCGATTTTATCGAGCAAAATGGGCGGCACTTGGTGTTTTGCATTGGTGACATTACAGGTAAGGGTATGGCAGCCGCACTGCTCATGGCTAGTTTTCAAGGCACCTTTCACAGTTTGGTACATCACTACGAAACGCTTGATACACTAGTACGGGCTCTCAATACAGCAGTAGTGCGTACCACCGGCGGCGACCGATTTCTGACACTCTTTTTGGCTAAATACGATTCTCAGACTCACATGCTGGAATACATCAATGCAGGGCATACAGCTCCTCTTTTGGCCATGAGTGGGCAAGTTGTGCCCTTAGATAAAGGTTGTACTTTCTTGGGGTCGTTTTCTGAATTGCCTTCTATAGAAGTGGGACGCATTGCGTTGAGTGATGAAGCTTTGTTAGTCAGCTTTACAGATGGCTTTTCCGACTTGCGCAACGACAAAGGAGAGTTCCTCGACGATGTGTTCCGTCCTGAGTTTTTGCTGGCACACCAACAGCTGGATGCCAAGCAGTTCAACGAAGTACTGCTCAACCACATAGAGCAGTTTGCAGAAGGAAAAGATTGGCCTGACGACTTCACTGTACTGACTTGTAAGTTTTTCCCTACTTCGCGTGGGCAGGGTAAATAGTATTCAAGGAGGAAATGTGTCAATGTCGGCTGTTAGGCTTGACAATAGCTATGAGGGCCGGTATCTTGGCCTCATGAGTGTTCAGATACCGGATAAACATAGTAATCGTCAGCTGTCGAGCCAGCTTCTATGGTTGTTTGAACTGGCATGCGAATACGACCGCATTGGTGATGTATATCATGCAGTGAAGTTGTGCAAGCGCCTTATCAAGCAGGTGCCCAGTTGGGTAAAGCCTTACAGCTTGTTGGCCGAGATTTACCTGCGCCGACGAGAGTGGAAACCTGCACTGCACTACAGCTTAGAAGTAGTGAAACGTCAGGCCAATGACGAACGTGCCCGAGAGATAACCGTAATGGCAGCTATGGCACAACGCCGTTGGGAGTTGGCGCGGCGCATGGCAGGTGCTCGACATGTGCAACACTCTAGGGGCTCGTTCCAACTTGTTTGTCTCAACCCAGGAGTCAAACCCGAAGTGTTGCTAGCGCGTAGTCGTAGTGTGGGGCAAAGTGTGGTGCAAGGAGTTCCTCAGCCCTCAAGTGGGTACCGCTTTGGAGATGTGGTGCTTACGGGCTGGTCACCTATAGCGTGGCAAGTAGTAGCTCATCGACGCGTAGAAGTCTATCCCGTATGGAAACGCTTAATACCTTCTCGCTACACTACTTACTCGGTGGTGCTGACCACCGCTTCAAGTGAGGCCCTTGAAGCTATGCGCCAATTGTGTCGATATGAGGGTATAGGTTTTGACAATTGGTCGCGTGCCATACGCCAAATGGCACCTCTAGATGGTACTCGTCCTGCAGAATTGTATGATTTTTCGGTATTTCCCCAATCTATGCCACACGGGCATACGCTCATAGCACTGGCTTCAACCCGAAAAGGCCGAGTATGGCGCCTTTTGCATAACTGGCACGTAATTACTGGAGAAGACTATTACAATCTGGTCAAACACGATTGACAGCCGAGGTTTGTAGTAGTGCGAATACTGCATGATTGGCTGTCCATTAGCTTACCCCCATTTAGCTGCTGTTTGAATTAGCTGCCTGCCAATAAATAAGTACCTGATTTTTTAATTAAACACTTGTTTGGTACGAAATAGGTATAACTGCATCTGATCGTTACGGCATTGATACCAGGGGCTTTCGACCAATGAGACTGGCTCGTCAGCTGTAATGTACATGCGCCGCAGCCGCACTCCTGTTTTGTACAAAAAGTGGCGAAGAAAACGCGCGCGCCAATGTGGCATGCGGTTGCCATTACCTTCTACGTAAATGACCAATTTCAAATCGTCGTATTTACGCAATTGCATGCCTAATAGCCACAGTGCACGTTGTGCTACAGGCTTCATCCAGCTAGAGGAGGGTTCGAACAAGAGTACTCGACAAATTTGATCGAGCATTTGACGCAACTCGGCAATATGGCGTTCATAGATCCGCTTATAGTCGAAAACAGGTATTTGAAAAGTGTCTTTCGCCGCTAAAGGCTCACGTGTATGGCAATCTACAGGTACGATAGGCCCTAAGTGGTCTACGAGTACATGGCCGCCATAATTCTTTTTTCGGTGGGGGAGATACCAGGGTTGAAGCGTCAGATGGGTTACGGTATCTCTTGGCGAGAAATAGATTCGAAAGCGTCGCCAGTGGGGCTGTGGTATTACAGAAGTTTCTCCTAATAGCTGATCTCGTCCACATGAATCGCGTCCTCCAAGCAGGGTCAATACAACAGGATCAGCATGGTTGATCGGGGTGTAGTTGTTGGGCAAGATAAGGTTGTATTTGGGGGAACGTGCTAAAGACATGTTGATCTGATAACATTGCCCGGGTAGGAGTGGCTGGGTCAGTTGTTGGCTGATAGCTGCTGCACTGCCATCCTTGCGCAAAGGCAGGCCTACATAAGATTGCCCATGGGCGGGCATCAGTCGTACCCGGATTAGTGCACCAGGTAGAGGCAACACAGAAGGTGCAGTATATGCGGCTGTACGACAGTCATACCAACCAACTGGCGTAGTATTGAGACGTGGAAAATCTTCGAGCGAGGGATTGTCTAAAGGGATAATTTGTTGGGCTGTAGCTATAGGTCCTAAGCATAGCATATATACCAGCCACCTTAAGCACAGCATGAGTTTTTGTTTGTAGTGGTGTAAGCAAGTATCGAAACACCTTTTCTCCCAAAGATGGAAAAACGATACGACCACACAGCGTCTCATCATCCATCGGTCTTTCGCCATGCATATCCCCTTAGAAGGATGTTGCGTAGCATAGAAAAAAGGAAAAACCGCACAAGCGCCAAGGGCTGTTTTGGACCCCATCAAGACATGTATGAGGCTGCCAGAATGGTTCGGTAATCTCCTTGTCTCCTCCCCCAATGGGATTCGAAGCCGGACAAGTCAACGGCTTGGAGCCCGCCCTAGACATTCTGAGTCATGCCTCAATTTTAGTAGTGTTGAGTCAAAACATCGTTTTGACGCCTGCACGGTTTGCTCTTTTAGGGATAGGTGGTGTTTTTATGGTAACCGTTGCTGTGTAGCGCATGAGGAACGGGCATTTGTAGTAAAGCACTGATTGACCGATGTTCCTTTCGAATAGCTAATTTATAGGCTTTTCATCAATATATCCAAACTACAGGTACCACAATTTACACTCAGGTATAGGCTTTTGTGGGTGTTGATGAGTGGGATGATGGCATATTCCGTATATATTGTTCGTTCTAATTGATTATTTCATTTATTGATTAAGGCGCTTGGGGCTTGAGATTGAGTTGGAGCGAAATGATATGAGCAAACCGGCCCGCTTGATCTCCAATATCGCTAAAGGCATAGTCTATGCGCAATCGTCCTAAGCGTAATCCTAATCCAACGCTAGGTATTGAAGCCCAGAAGCTATTTTGAGTAAACTGCTGCACCTTTTGAAACTGACTAATGCCTGCTCGTAGGTATACCAATTCATCGAATACGGCTTCCAGACCAAGTGCTAAATCCATGCTGAGCAAGTTAGTACGCAACAAGGTATTGCGTCGGCCATCTGTGGTAAATTTCAGATTTAGCTCAGGCTGAAAAGACCATTGACCAATAGCCCATTGTCGTGCTACCCCTGCTAAAAGTGTGGGACGCGTGAGTTCTAGTGCACTGATCTGTGGCAACTCGTTGCCTGTGGCTAAAAGTTGGTCTTTTTCTTCTTGAGTTAGCGTATTGCGCCAGGCATTAAAAGTAGTAGTGGCATCGCGCAGGGTGGCACCTAGTTGCCATGGGCCAGTTCGATGCTGTATCCCCAAGTCGAAGCCAAAGCCCCAGGCATTGGCAAAGGTGCCAATTACGCGGCGGATAACTTTGGTGTTCACACCCATGGTGGTATGGCCTTGTTGGCCCACTTGCCATGCATAGCTCAGGAGTACGGCGTAGTCGGCAGCAGAGAAGGAGACGATATTGTCGTAATTGACAGAGCCGTCTTCCTCATAGAGAAAGAGTGTGTTAGCAATATCATCAATGCCAAAACGAATGAGACTGATACCTAATCGCTTATTCGTGCTATTGGTAGGAATACTCAGAGATAAGAAGTCGTATTTGCCTATACCGGCAAACCACTCGGCATGCATAGCACTGAGTTGCAACCCCTTAACGGATGCCTGCCAAGCTAATCCAGCAGGGTTCCAATAGCTGGCTGTGGGGTCAGTATCCGTAGCGACAACTGCAGTACCCATGCCATGGGCGCGTGCGCCAGCACCTATAGCTAAAAATTCATTGCTATACTTTTGGGCCTGAAGTACAAGTGTGGAAAATAGTAACCACAAGATCGTTTGGACCCACTTCATATCGAGTCGTGCTTTTAGTCTGAAGAGGCAATAAACAAGTATCCTATCGTGCCTAAACGATAAGTACCTAAAGGCATTGTTCCTTCACAAATCATCTGTTCCACTGCAAGTATCTACAAACATACGATCTAGATAGTCGATAAGTACTTTTTCGACCTGCTCCTCAGCTTTGAGTGCACCGACCATACCATATATGACTGCCTGGCGCTTTTGAGGTGTAGGCTGAATGAATCGCTTACTCCATGCTATGAGGCGATCTTGAGTAGCTGCGGGAAGGTGGGCTAATAATTTGGTAGAGAGTTGAGTAGTCCATTGCCGCATTTTGCCCAAAGGCGAAGGGCGCAATACAGCTTCTATGGCTTGATGCAAGCTGTGAAGCAACTCATCAACTATGGATACGTGTAGTGGGTTGAGTATGAAGTGTAGTGTGGGCGGGTTTTGTTGGCGCCCTACGATCCATCCGTGCAATGCCAGCTCGTCGGCTACTTGATAGATGTCCAGCGTACGGCTCGTGCAGGCAACGATGCTCATAGCGGGTTGCCCTACCACCTGAAGATGGCCAGTGGCTTCTATGCCTTGTTGGAGTTTATGAGTTGCCTCCATTACCTGTTGCACGCGTTTTTGGTAGCCTTTGCGACCTAAGTAACGCATTACGGCCCAGGCAGCTGCAATGATTGCACCCGATCGTGTGCCAGCAATGCCTGGTGTGGCAAACAAGCCACCTGGCCAATCTGTTGCGGTAAAGTATTGAAAGCGACGCAACTCCTCGTGGCGAAACAGCAAAAGGGAGATGCCTTTAGGTGCATAGCCATATTTGTGCAAATCTACAGAGATAGATTGTACACCGGGTAGTTGGAAGTCCCATAATGGTTGGTGCTGCTTGGGGAGAAAGGGTAGGAACATGCCTCCTACACAAGCGTCTACGTGAAACCATATGTCGTGTTTTTGGGCCAGCATACTGAGCTCGTACAATGGATCGACTAAGCCCCATGGCCAACATGGGGCCGAGCCTGCAATCATAATGGTATGCGTATCGATGGCTGCGGCAATGTGTTGGGGAGAAGCCTTGCCATCTGTTTGCGTAGGCGTTTTGATTAGTTGCACATCGAGCAAATGTGCCGCCTTATCAAAGGCAGGGTGTATGGTATGTGGTACAATAACGCGCCACTTGCTCTTTTGGCCACGTGCTCGAGCACGCTCACGGGCTGCCAGCATGGCGGAAAGTATGCTTTGGGTGCCCCCAGAAGTGCAGATGCCTACAGATTTGGGAGCATGGAGCAATGCTGCTACTTGTGCAATGAGTTCGGCTTCCATTTGGCGAATGGATGGAAATGCCGTAGGGTTGAGGGCATTTTCATTAAAGAAGTACTTGATTGCTTCAATAGCTACTTTTTTCACCTCTTCACCTGCCCAATAGGTGTAACCGAAAAGGCGCCCGCTTTCCCAGGGAAAGTCCTTACTGCGCCGCTCTTGTAACTGTTGCATTACAGCTGCAAGAGGAAGTCCTTCTTGGGGCAAAGCACAGGGCGGTTTCATGGATAGGCATGATGTTGATGAATGCCCAAGTTGCTATTAATTTTTTGTTCGTGCAATGAGTGTTTTACTTTGGGCACAAAAACCACCTTCTGCCGTTGGTGGCTGAGAAGGAGAGTGCCCATTGGTTGGATTGCACGGCGAGAAGGTGGCTAAGAACAGTGAACCTCTGTTAATGTTGATTTCGGAGCGTAGCGTGAATCTTTTTGCGTGGTTTACTCTTTGACAATGCGATAGATTATTGTGCCTTGCTCAGTGATAAGACGCAAAATGTATATACCTGTAGGAAACTCACTGATGTCGATGATGGGTTGGAATTGTGGATAGGTGGCAAGGCACTGCCCGCTCACCGACCACAACTCCATGGTTTTTGGGGCTATTGCCATTCTATTCTCTGTGGTTCTTACATGAATCCATTGGGTAGCAGGGTTAGGCCACACTACAATTCCAATAGGTGTCCTTTCCGCTGTAGATGTAATGGTAGATGCAGTATCGTTGGCACTGTTGAGATATTTGATCTGGAGCGGAGCCTGTAGTGGCACGAGCACCTCTTGCGCAGTCAGTGCGCGAATGCCTCCAATGCCAATAGTTACTTGTTGCTTGCCCCATATGTCATCAATGAAACCAATGAAGCCAGCTACTTGCCCAAAGCCTGTTGCGTTTTGTTGATCCGTACGCGTGATGGCTACGTGTAAGATGCCTTCAGTGGCCAGACTACGGTCGATACTCACCAGATCGGTACCTGGAGTACCTAACCAACTACTGTCTATGACGATATCTACCGAGTTGGGATCAATCACTTGCGGATCGTAAAAGAGGAGAAATGCCAGCCCATAGATGGAGTCGAGCGGGTGAGTGGCGTTGCCCAACATAATGGGGGCCAAGAAAGTCTGTTGGTTTTGCAAATTGTTGGGTAGGTCTACCCATAGGGGCGGATCATTGAGCGAAGCTTCTACACCAGGTAGCGGGACAACTACATCGTGGGCTAAGCCGTAGTTCTGGCTAAGAGCCATGGTGTCGGCAATGTCTATAAAGCCGTCGCCATTGCAATCGGCATATTTGAGGTTGGTGCCATTGGCAAAGGTGTCTATCCAATCAGCAGCAGGCCAGGGTTGCCACCAGCTGCTGATAATAGGGCGGGGAGGGCCTGCCTTGCCCCAAGCCAATCCAATGTGAAGCAAGTCGTAAAGGTCCACTCCATTGTTGTTGTTTGCGTCGCCAGGCCATACTGGGTGCTCACACCACTCAAATGTCACTGTATCGTATCGGCAGCAGTTGCTCAGCTGTGGCAAGCAGAGTTTGAAAGGTACAAGGGTATCTCCAGGTGCCCAGCTAATAGCAGAAAGGCTGATAGGCAAACTGTCGATGAAAAAAGGCCCAAATAAAGTGGTATCTATTTCCAGAGAAAATTGTTGATTGCTCAACGTGCTGTCCCACTCAAATTGAACAGTGAGCAACAGGCTGGAATCTTGTGGACATGCCACAACATCTACCCAAAGGCTATCCAGCAAGCAGGAGGTTGTGTCATTGACGCAGTTGATCGAGAGGGCATCCAGTTCGAAAGTCTTTTTACACCAGGTATGGAGCACATCCCGAATTTCAAACTTGTATTCTGTGTCGAGCTTTGGAAATGGGCCTACTTCGGTTGGCAAGCTTCCGTATGCATAGGTGCCGTAAAATAACCCATTGACCCATAGTAGAAAACTATCGGATGCAGATGGCACTATGTCGGCTTGTAGCTGTATGTAGAATGAGTCGTTAGTGCAAGCGGTGGGAGTGAGTTGGAAGGATTCCAACTCGCAACTGTTATTAAGGCCATAGTCTGGCACATCAATCCATACCTGTTGGCAACAATCGGGCGCCCCTTGAATACATATAGTGAGCAAATCCTGGTCAAAGCCACTTATGGGCAATACAACAGTATATGCAGGGATATCACCTAAAGGCAGCACGGTCTTCAGTTGCCCATTAATGTACACATCAAACAGATTGGAGGGTACATCTGACCAACTGAAGCTAAACTTAATGCGGTAAGTGCTATCGGTGAGGCATTCTGCTTGAGATACGACCAAATCTGAAAGTTCACATTCGCTATCAGTTGGATAAGTGCCCAAAGCAGTTGTGGTAGGGGGAAAAAAGACGAAGGAGCACACGCTTGTGTTGGCTCTTTGCACTCCGAAAGAACCGGCGACGCAACTGCCTTCTTCAGATGCCTGGCTTAGAGCGGAGAATTTGCGAGTGCCCATAGTGCTTGAAAGCGTCCGCCAAAGACAGTTTCTGTCAGGCGTGCTAACTTTTGGCAAGTCAAATCCTCCTTGAGCTAGACATAACCCAGAAGGCGAAAAGTGCCACACTTGCGTGCCTCCTTTGTCATAAATAAAACCTACCCCAGTAATATTTTTAAATGATTCATTGTGGTTTGTTTTGGCATTTGAGTGTGTAATATGCCCCAAGAAAAAGCACAAAAATACAATGTGCATGTGGTGAAGAATCATGCCTCGGTTCATGGGAAGCGGTTTTGATTTTCCTATAAATAATCATGGGGGGCATGTTGTCTACATCAGGCTACTTTCTTTTTTTGGTTTTTTCGGCAAAAAATAAAGCACCCTGCTAAAAGGTAGCAGTCGTGTGCAACTTGCTGCTTTGTTTGGGCTTTGCTTTTGCTTAGGTGGGGTTAGCTTATTCAGATGTTACAAATTTCAATGTAAATATTGTGATGTGGAAACACTTTTTTGCCTACTTTTTAGGCAAAAATCTGAGATTTTTGACGGTGTGTATGCCTTATCATGTTTATTTCCAACTATTTGCGCTTTATTGGGTCTTGCTTATTTTTGTTTTATGAAAAAAACTCATCAGCTATTTGAGGAATTGATTCACCTCAATTCAAAAGAAGCCAGCCGTTTTCAGGAGTTTGTAGACTCGCCATACTTCAACAAACACGAAGGGATACGTCAATTAGTGGCGTGGATTATCCGACATAAGCATGTAGGGATCGACAAAGAAGCCTTGGCGCAGCACCTTTTTGGGGATGATCCAAAGAGACATCAGAAGCTGGCCCCTTTGTTGAGTCAGGCTTTACGCCTATACGAGCAGTGGCTGGGCATAGACTGGCTGCGGGAGAAGAAGGAAAATGTGCCTATATATGTGGCTGCATTAGAGCATTTGCGTTTCAAGGGCGCATGGAAATACCACGAGAAGTTTTCGCGTTATGCTGCTCAGAAGCTCCAGCAATTTCCCACATTGGATTTTGACACGGTAGAGTGGTCGTTCAAATTGGCATGGGAAAACGAGCAACGCTATCTGACCCAGTCGCCTTTTCAGGAGGATCCCTGGCTACAGGAAAAGGTACTTAGACTTGATACTTTCTTTGCCATCAAGGCTTTGGTCTGTGGATGTGAGATAGAGACGCGCCGAGCCGTTCTCAATATCGACATACGCCATTCGGTGTTTTTAGACTGGCTCGTGCAACAACAACAACTGCCCGAGCATCTGAGCCACCACCCCCTTTTGACTGCGTTCTATTACGTATATCTCACTTTGAAAAATGACTGTGAGGCGATGTTCCATCAAGCCATGGACTGGCTTAAAGCACATGGCCACACATTTGAACAGAGCATCTTGGGCATGCTGTACACCAACTTGGGCAATTTTTGTACGCGGCAGATCAACAAGGGGAAAAGCCAGTACCTCCCAGCTATGTTTGAGCTATATCAGATTCAGCTGGATCAGGACTTATTGCTCATCGACGGCTATCTTTCCGAGTGGCAATATAAAAACATAGTATCTACTGGCTTGCTGTTGGGGCATAACGAGTGGGTGTATGAATTTATTCACACTTATAAAAATAAGCTAATACCTGAAACTCGCAATAATGCTTTTACCTATAATTTAGCTTACTACTATTACGCCACAGGCCAACTTGAAAAAGTGCTCGAATTATTGGTGCGCGTAGAATACCGAGATGTGCGCTATTACATAGGTGCCAAAACGCTATTGTTAAAAACTTATTACGATTTGAATGAGGGAGAGGCTTTGCGTGCACTGGTCAACTCCATCAAGCGCTATCTCAAACGAAAAGACATCATATCGGCTACGCGTAGAAAGGCTTTTTTAAACTTCCTGGACTTATTGCTCAAGTTTTTCAACTTGCGCGAGAATTGGAAGATTATGCATCCCTCTGATGTGGACAAGCATTTACAACGACTGCATCGGGCCATCACGCGTCGTAAGGAAGTGGTCAATCCCCGCTGGCTTGAGGAGAAATGGCAAGAACTGTTAACACATATGGGGCGGTCTCAAAAGAAAAAAGCAGGGGAACCACAATGAGTAGATAGGTTGAAGGGTATGGAAGCTAGGGTATTTGCTACGAATGGGCTCTGATATGCGTCGCATTGCCTGCTGGGGTGTGTGCTCCAAGTGAAAAGCCTCAGAGCATGCGTAGATGTCCTATTTGTCTCAGACGCTTTTGCCAGTTGTCGTAGAGGGCTGCAGAGGCTGTGCTTTTTCATCGCGAGGATCCATGCCTTTCGGCAAATGGGGTAGTGTGGCATTTACTATCTTTGCACGCCCCAGTAGGAGAAGAGTGTTTTGTAATTAATCAAATGTGCTAATTCATGGCTACAACAGAAAGGCTACCCTACAAAGTTAAGGACATTAGTTTGGCTGAATGGGGCCGCAAAGAAATCGAGCTGGCCGAAGCGGAAATGCCTGGGCTGATGGCATTGCGCGAGCAATATCGCGACAAAAAGCCACTGAAAGGTGCGCGCATAGCCGGTTGCCTCCATATGACCATTCAAACAGCTGTGCTGATTGAGACGCTTTTGGAGCTGGGCGCAGAGGTGAGCTGGTCGTCGTGCAACATATTTTCCACTCAAGACCATGCAGCCGCTGCCATTGCAGCGCGGGGTGTACCCGTATTTGCATGGAAAGGTATGAGTGAAGAAGAGTTTTGGTGGGCCATAGAGCAGACGCTATTTGCTTTCGAAGATGGCAAACCGCTCAATATGATCTTAGACGATGGTGGCGACTTGACTAATCTCGTGCTGGATAAATACCCTGAGTTGGTGGCGGGCATTCGTGGGATCTCTGAAGAGACGACAACTGGCGTGCATCGCCTCTACGAACGCGAGCGAAATGGCACATTACCGCTACCTGCAATCAATGTAAACGATTCAGTCACTAAGTCAAAATTCGACAACAAATATGGTTGTCGGGAGAGTTTGGTCGATGCGATTCGCCGAGCTACTGATCTGATGCTAGCAGGCAAAGTAGCAGTAGTATGTGGTTATGGCGATGTAGGTAAGGGTTCAGCTGCTTCTTTGGCAGGGGCAGGATGTCGGGTGATTGTCACAGAGATCGATCCCATTTGCGCGTTGCAGGCTGCTATGGATGGCTTCCAGGTACTCAAGCTCGAGACCGCAGCACCTATGGCAGATATCATCGTGACGGCTACGGGCAACTGCGATATCGTTACGGAGAAACATTTTCGCCTGATGAAGGATAAAGCAGTGGTGTGTAACATTGGCCACTTCGACAACGAAATTGACGTAGCATGGCTCAATAAGCACTACGGTCATACGCGCCTCAACATCAAACCACAAGTGGACAAGTACACTATTGATGGTAAGGATATCATCTTGTTGGCTGAAGGCCGATTGGTCAACTTGGGTTGTGCTACGGGCCATCCTTCTTTTGTCATGTCTAACTCGTTCACCAACCAGACACTGGCCCAGATCGAGCTGTGGAATCATCACGACAAGTACGAAAACAAGGTGTACGTATTGCCCAAACACCTCGATGAAATGGTGGCTAGGCTGCACTTAGGCAAACTGGGTGTGGAATTGGAAGAGCTCACCGACAAGCAGGCCGAATACATCGGTGTGCCCAAGGAAGGGCCCTACAAACCCGAACACTATCGCTATTAATGCCGCGTACTGTAAAAGGGATCGAGCAAATAGCCCGATCCCTTTTTTGCCGTAAGATGCCCTTGTTGTATGTATAAATACTACCTATGGAACGGGAAAATCTATTTTCCGACTTTGTACCCGTGCCAAAGGCCGAATGGCTGGCCAAGGTTGAGGCTGATCTCAAGGGCAAGCCGTTGGAAGCACTGTACTGGCACTTGAGCGACACTTTGCGCATAGATCCCTTTGCTCATCCGCAAGATCGCTCTCATCTTCCTGATGCGCCTGTGCAGCTCAATAGGCAGTGGTGGGTCGGCGCAGCAACATGGCAGACAGATGCTTGGGGACAACAGCTCGAAGAGATGCGAGCAGGTGGCGTGCAGTCGGTGCGTTTGGTATGTACTACGGCTGAACACTTGGCTGAAGCTGCCGCTGCCCTGGCTGCCCATTGGCCTGATGTGCCTCACTTAGTACTCGATTTGCCTGCAGATGGTGCACTCAACTGGCGTGCTGAGTGGGTGTGTGCAAAGCAACCCGATTGGGTGTGTGGTGGCGTGTCTGATGATGTAGTGTTAGGGGTGAAAAGAGTACTTTGTGTAGCAGAAATGAGCTGTGAGGAGGTGACTGCTTCGTTGTATTCAGCTCTGTACGCTGGTGCACAAGCCCTGGAGCAAGCTGTAGGCAAAAAGGAGTTTTTGCCAGCACAGGTAGCTTCGCATTTGGCTTTTCGCTTTTGGGTAGGTCCCAGCTATTTTCTCGAGATTGCACGCTTGCGGGCCTTTGCACTGCTATGGGGGCATCTGCTAGAAGCATGGGGCGTGCCTGCATGCAAGCCCTTGATTGAAGTACACTTCGCCCAAGAAGCTTATGGCGATGACCCCTATCACAACATGATACGTGCCACGACTTTAGCTATGTCGGCCATTTTAGGTGGGGCAGATCGTCTGGAGGTGCGGCCAGTACAATTGCCTCAAAAGGGCCACACGCCTTTTACGCGCCGCATAGCCCGTAATGTACAGCACATATTGATGCTGGAGAGCCATTTTGATAAGATGGCTGATCCTGTAGCGGGAAGTTGGTATGTCGAACAGCTCGCCGATCAGTTGGCTCAGCAGGTGTGGACTCAGTTTTGTCAAGAGTATTCGTAGCTTCGGGGCTGTGAAGTGCGATGTGTTGGCTTGAGGGCAATTGCCTAATTTTGGGCGTCTAAAACGAGTACTACATAGCTTTTTCCAACATCAAATCCCAAACTTCATGGGTAAAATACTACAATTGCGCGAAGCCATTCGAGAAGGGATGGTTGAAGAAATGCGCCGAGATGAGCGCGTCTTCCTCATGGGCGAAGAAGTAGGGCAGTACAATGGGGCCTATAAAGTGAGTAAAGGCATGCTTGATGAGTTTGGCCCTAAGCGCGTGATCGATACGCCAATCAGTGAGTTGGGGTTCGCTGGAATCGGCGTGGGTGCTGCGATGAACGGCTTGCGTCCTATTGTGGAGTTCATGACGTGGAACTTCGCCGTGCTGGCATTTGACCAGGTTGTCAACAATGCCGCTAAGACGCTCAACATGTCGTCGGGTGAGTTCACATGTCCCATCGTATTTCGCGGCCCTACGGGCTCGGCAGGGCAGTTGGCTCAGCAACACAGCCAAACTTTTGAGAGCTGGTTGGGCAATGCACCTGGCCTCAAAGTGATTTCTTGTGTGGATCCTGCCGATGCCAAAGGGCTCATCAAGTCGGCTATTCGCGATGACGACCCGGTATGTATGATGGAGTCGGAACTGATGTATGGCTATAAGGGCGAGGTGCCTGAAGGCGAATACTTGGTGCCTATTGGTGTAGCGGCTGTGCGGCGTACAGGTAGCGATGTGACTATTGTCAGTTTCAATAAGATGATGATTCAGGCTTTAAAAGCGGCTGAAGAACTGGCCAAAGAGAGCATTTCGGCCGAAGTCATCGACTTGCGAACGATCCGCCCTGTAGATTATCATACCATAATTGAATCGGTAAAGAAGACCAATCGCTTAGTAGTAGTTGACGAGTCGTGGCCGTTGTTTGGGGTAAGTGCTGAGATTGCCTACGAGGTGCAGAAGTTTGCTTTTGACTATCTGGATGCACCGGTCATTCGCGTCAATGCTGCCGATACGCCATTGCCCTATGCACCCACTTTGGTCGAAGCCTGGTTGCCCAATCCCGAAAAGGTTATCAGGGCGGTGAAACAGGTGATGTACGTGCCTGCCAACTGATGTACCACTTTTTGAGGTATATCATTCGAAGGGCCAAAGAGAGGCCGGATGTAACTTGCTTTATTGCTTCAAACCCCAGTAGTACCGATGCCGCGATTACTTGTCACGGGGGCTTCTGGCTTTTTGGGTGGTTATGTATGTGCCCAACGGTTGCCGCAGTGGCAAGTATGGGGCGTGGCGCATCGGCATGTGCTGCCCGTGCGCAGCCAGTTGGGAGAAGGCTATGCACTGGTAGCTGATTTGACGAATTTTTCGGCTTTCGCCAAAACGCTCGATGAGCTTTGCCCCGAAATAGTGCTCCATCTGGCTGCCCATTCCAACATCAATCAATGTGAACAGCAGCCCCAGCGCACCTATCAGCTCAACGTAGAAGTGCCAAAGCAATTGGCTCAATGGTGTGCTCAACGATCGGCAATATTCATATTCGTATCCAGTGGTCAGGTGTTTGATGGCCGTACACCACCTCAATTTCCTCATACACCGCCTAATCCGATCAACATATACGGCCGTCAGAAAGCCATGGCAGAACAACAGGTGCGTGCTACTTGCCCACATGCTGTTGTAGTGCGCGTGCCTGTAATGTTTGGTTGGGGTGGAAGTTTTTTTAGCAGGTGGGTGGCACAGCTGCGTGCAGGGCAACAGGTGTCGGCTTTTGTCGACGAGGTGCGCAGCTTTTTGAGTGGTCGAGCTGCAGCGCAAGGTTTATGGGCGTTGATGCAACAGCTGGCTCGCCACCCTGATGGGCTTTGTGGGCAAATTTTTCATATAGGAGGGGTTGATGCCCATAGCCGATATGAGTTTGCCATGCACCTGTGTAGTGTGTTTTCCTTGCCACAGGTGCTCGTACGCCCTTGCAAGCAGGTTGAAATACCCATGGCTGCGGCCCGACCTGCCCGCATAGTGTTTAATAGCAGCCTTGCACTACAGGCCTTTGGCTTTGACCCTTGGCCATTGAGGGAGGAGCTGGGTTGGTTACGTACACGAGAAGTGCTGCGAGGATGACGAAAATCAAGCTAAAAGCTGACGTAATTGGAGGGCATGTGCACTGAGCAAAGTTGCCTAAAAACGTACATTTGTCACAGCAGAAAAGCTGCTGCACTTTTGAAATCCGATTCTCACCAGTGTAAAACTGCATCTTGCATGACCACACGTATTTCATCATCCGACTATTTTGCGCGTCGCCACATAGGGCCATCGGAGGCGGAAGTGGAAGAAATGCTGGAAACAATAGGGGTGGGTTCGCTCGATGAATTGATCGATCAAACCATTCCGGAAAACATCCGGCGCCGTCGGCCACTCAATTTGCCCAACGCACAAGGCGAATACGAGTTTTTGCGTCAGCTCAAAGAATTGGCAGCGCAGAACAAAGTGTACAAGTCCTACATTGGTCAGGGATACTATGGTACAATCACTCCATCTGTAATCTTGCGCAATGTATTTCACAACCCTGGTTGGTACACCCAATACACGCCTTATCAGGCAGAGATTGCCCAAGGGAGGCTCGAGGCCTTGCTGACTTTCCAGACGATGGTAAGTGATTTGACGGGCTTGCCCATTGCCAATGCCAGCCTATTAGATGAGGCGACGGCGGCTGCCGAAGCTATGCTCATGTTTTATCACATTCGCAACAAGCGCGTCAAAGGCGAACCTATCGACGAGTTTCTGGTCGACGCACGCGTCTTTCCCCAAACCCTTGATGTGTTGCGTACACGGGCCGAAGCGTTGGGAATTCGCATCGTAGTAGCTCCTTGGCAATCGTTTCACTTTACCGATAAAACCTTGGGCTTATTGGTGCAATACCCCGATGCACAAGGACAGGTACACGATTACCGCCAGTTGGTTGAGCGTGCACAAGAGGCCGACGTGTTGGTGGCCGTGGCTGCCGACTTGCTGAGCTTGGCACTATTGACTCCCCCTGGGGAATGGGGTGCCGATGTGGTAGTAGGATCCACTCAGCGCTTTGGTATACCCATGGGGTATGGTGGGCCACATGCGGCCTATTTTGCTACGCGCGAGAAATACAAGCGTCAGGTACCTGGCCGCATCATTGGCGTGTCTATTGATCGGCAAGGCCATAAGGCCTTTCGCATGGCGCTCCAAACGCGCGAACAACATATTAAGCGCGAAAAGGCTACTTCCAATATTTGTACTGCTCAGGCCCTGCTGGCCATTATGGCTGGCATGTATGCCGTTTATCACGGTGCGGAGGGCATTCGCGCTATTGCTACACAGGTGCATAGGCTAGCCCAAAAGCTCGAGCGCAACTTGAAGGCTTTGGGCTATCGTCAAACCAATGTACACTACTTTGATACACTGCGCATTGAGGTGGATGCTGCACGCAAGCAACACATACAACACTTGGCGTTGAGCCGCCAGATTAATCTCTTTTACGATGAAGCAGCCATTCAGGTGAGCTTGGATGAGACTACGTTGGAAGAGGACTTGATCGAGTTGATATCCGTTTTTTCGGAAGCAAAGGGTCAAGATTATCAGCCCGACATGTCTGACCTTCAAGGGGGGTATGCGTGGCCCAAAGAACTGACACGGACCAGTGATTATCTGACTCATCCTGTCTTTAAGAAATATCGCACCGAGACAAAGATGATGCGCTATTTAAAGCACCTAGAGAATCGCGATCTTTCGCTGGTGCATAGCATGATTCCGCTGGGATCGTGTACTATGAAGCTCAATGCAGCTACTGAGTTGTTGCCTGTTAGCTGGCCCGAGTTTGCCGATTTGCATCCCTTTGCACCTGCCGATCAAGCCGAAGGATACCGCCAACTGTTTGACGCGTTGGAGCAGTACCTATGTGAAATTACGGATTTAGCGGCCTGCTCACTTCAGCCTAATTCGGGTGCGCAGGGCGAATACACTGGTCTGATGGTCATCAGGGCCTATCATCGCGATCGGGGCGAAGCCCGTCGAAATGTGGCGCTAATTCCGTCTTCTGCCCATGGCACCAACCCCGCCAGTGCAGTTATGGCCGGGATGAAAGTAGTAGTAGTGGCTTGCGATGCGGATGGAAACATAGACGTGGAGGATCTGCGTGCCAAGGCTGAACAGTACAAGGACACACTTGCTGCGTTGATGATTACCTATCCCTCTACTCATGGGGTATTTGAAAAAGATGTGGTGGAGATTTGCGAAATCATACATCAGTATGGTGGGATGGTGTATATGGATGGTGCGAACATGAATGCCCAAGTAGGGCTGACTAGTCCGGGCATTATAGGTGCAGATGTATGCCATCTCAACTTGCACAAGACCTTTGCCATTCCCCATGGCGGTGGTGGGCCAGGCATGGGACCTATCTGTGTCAGTGAGCGTTTGGCGCCGTATCTGCCCAAGCACCCTCTTGTGGCGCAAGTAGGAGGCCAAAAGGGCATTACAGCTGTTTCGGCAGCACCTTATGGGAGTGCAAGTATACTCGTCATCTCGTATGCTTATATCCGTTTGATGGGCCCCGATGGGCTGACGCGCGCAACGCGTTATGCCATCCTTAATGCCAACTACCTGGCAGCGCGGCTCGAGTCTCATTATTCGGTGTTGTATCGCGGTTTGCACAATCGGGTAGCTCACGAGCTCATTGTCGACTTGCGCCCATTCAAGGCGGTAGCTTCTGCCGAGGATGTAGCCAAGCGCCTGATTGATTACGGTTTTCATGCACCTACGGTGAGCTTTCCCGTGGCCGGCACGCTAATGATTGAACCTACAGAGAGTGAAGCCAAAGACGAGCTGGATCGCTTTTGCGAAGCGATGATACTCATCCGCCAGGAAATTGACGAGATCGCTCAGGGCCATCAAGACCCTCACGACAACGTCTTGCACAATGCACCACATACAGCCCAGATGGTGACAGCTGATGAGTGGCCCCATGTCTATTCGCGTACAAAGGCGGCCTGGCCGGCTGCCTATCTGCGTCAAGGGTATAAATTTTGGCCAGCAGTGGCACGCATCGACAATGCTTGGGGCGACCGACATTTGGTATGCGTGTGCCCTCCTATAGAAGAGTACATGGATCAGGAGCATTGATATGCTGACTGAGATAAACAAACGAAAAAAGGTGCTTGTCTTTCGGACAAGCACCTTTTTTGGCAAAAGTCAAAATATGGTGGACTGTAGTCTTTAGAAGATATCGCGTAGAAAAGCCAGAATCTTGGCTCCAAACAGGAGTGTAAGCGTCCACTTTACGACGAAGTAAATCAAAAATATGTATAGGGCTTTCTTGCCAAACTTGCGATAAGCAATAGCCAGGGCCTTGCGGATGCCAAGGATGTCCAAAATTTTGTTCATGAGTAATGTAATGATTGCAGGTCTTGAGGTACACGGTGCCAACGAAACGCCTACTGTAGGCAATTGTTTCGATTGGGCCTGCTCTTTTGGCTTTGCAAACATATGGAATTTGGTTTTGTGGAGTTTGACGATAATTTGATAATGTAACGAAGTGCACAGATTTTTTTTGGAGCTACAAAGTGTGGATGAGGGAGCAAAATGTACAGGATAATTCGATAAACGGCCTTTTTTGAACCTTCTTGCGTATACATATAGCACAAAGTGAGTTGCTTATGTAGCCATACTTTGTATTTTGCCCGCCCCAGGCCCTCATAAGCCATTTTATGTATAACTCGACAACTTCCCATTGCAATGATGCGTTTTTGGATACTTGCCTTACTTGTGGCATGCACTTGTACCTATGGGTGGACTCAGACGCCTTTTGGCAAAAAAGTGCTTACTATTGAAGATTTGGTGCGGTGGAAAACCATTGAGGATCCACTCATTTCGCCTAACGGCCGCTATGTGTGTTGGCGCCAGCACGTGGAAGAGGGTGATGATACGCTTGGACTGTGGGATGCCACTTCTGCTACTACGCGATGGTTTGCACGAGCTGATCAGGCTGCGTTTAGTGCAGATAGTCGTTGGTTAGCTTTTCGGCTTCAAGCACCAACCGACAGTGTATATGCCTGGAAAAAGCGTGCGCTTTCGCGCAAAAAATGGCCCAAAGACACACTCATACTGCTGGAGTTAGCCACGGGCTTTACGGACACGCTCACGGGATTGGAGCGCTTTGTACTTCCCCAAGAATACTCGGGCTGGATAGCTGTATGGCAGCAAGTTCAGGTAAAACCTGACTCTGCTCATACAAGGAAAAAAAACGGCGGTGCGCGGCTACTATTGCGTCCGCTTGTGTCTGGATTGGAAGCTATCGCAATAGATCACGTCACAGACTGGGTGATGAGTGAAGAAGCCCCCGTAGTGCTGTATTGGACTGAGGGAGATGATTCGTTGGCTCATCGGGGCCTGTGGCGCATCGATTTGAGCCATGACAAGCCCAACGCCCAGCTACTTTTTCGCGTGGCGCAAGAGGAGGCTGAGGTGCGTTCGTTGAGCTTGAGTGCCATGGGGCAAGCTGCTGCCTGTTTGATCCATCTGGATACTTCGGGAGCCAAGGCGAAGCCATGGGCTTTGGTCGTGTGGCGGCAAGGCCTTGATTCGGCTACAATTGTGGCAGATACGGCTTCGGCTTTTTTGCCGGCCGATTGGATGATTAGTCCTCATGAGCCTTTGCGCTTTAGTCCAAGTGGTGATCGACTCGTGTTTGGCATGGCGCCCCGCCCGTTGTTACCAGATACGACACTACTGGAAGAAGAGATTGCGCAAGTAGAAGTTTGGACGTGGAAGGACCCCATGATTTATCCCCAGCAAAACGTGCGCAAAGAACGCGAAAAGAAGCGGGCGTATGAAGTGATCTACTTGCTCGACAGTGCCCGTTTTGTGCCCTTGGCCGATCAAGCCATGCCCGAATTGCTTTTTGCACCCGAATTGCAAGGTCAGTGGGCCGTAGGGTGGAATGAGTGGCCATACATGCATCGCATTTCTTGGGAGGGTTTTCCTTCAGCAAAAGACATCTATCGCGTGCATATTCCTTCTGGCAAACGCACATGTATAGCGCGCAATGTGCGCGCCACACCCCGCATTAGTCCAACTGGTCGTTATGCAGTGTGGTATCAGGTGGTCGATTCGGCTTGGTATGCCTGCAATCTGGCCGATGGTAGGCTGCGGCGCATCGCGGGCAATGAGCTGTCGGCCTTTTACGATGAGCTCAACGATCGGCCCATGCATCCCCGCCCTTATGGAATAGCCGGATGGACGGATGACGATCAGCGTGTAATCATCTATGATCGATATGACCTGTGGGCCTTAGACCCCGAAGGCAAGGCTAAGCCAGTGCGTCTTACGTTCGGGCGTGCCAAGAGGATGCGATATCGAGTCATTGATCTGGATGCTCGACGTCATGCATTAGATCAAGAGTTGTTGTTACACGTGTTTGACGAACAACACAAGGGCAGTGGTTACGCATGGTTGACGCCTCACAATAAGGAGCTACGTACCGCCCTCTTTGATGCACATTTCTATTTTGGTCGGCATGTATACAAAGCGCGTGCTGCTGAGCGGCTTTTGTTTACAAAAGAAAACTATCAGGTATTTCCCGATTTGCAGTATGCGACTACCGCATTCACGCAAGTGCAACAAGTGAGCCATGCCAATCCGCAACAAGCAGATTTTCGTTGGGGCACTGTGGAGTTGGTGCGCTGGACTTCACTTGATGGGCAACAGCTCGAAGGGCTGTTGGTTAAGCCCGAAGATTTTGACCCGACAAAAAAGTATCCCTTGCTGGTCAATTTTTACGAGCGCAATAGCCACACATTGCATCGCCATCGGCGCCCTTATGCCCATCGCAGTACGATTAACTATCCGTTATACATCAGCAAGGGATACGTCATTTTTAACCCAGACATACCGTACAAAGTGGGCTATCCGGGGCAAAGCTGTTACGATGCGGTAATGTCGGGCATCAGTATGCTTATAAACAAAGGCTTTATCGACAAGGAGCGCATCGGCGTACAGGGGCACAGCTGGGGTGGGTATCAAGTGGCTTACCTCCTTACCAAGACCGACTTGTTTCGATGTGCTGAGGCAGGAGCGCCTGTAGTCAATATGTTTTCTGCTTATGGTGGCATTCGCTGGGGTAGCGGATTGAGTCGGATGTTCCAGTACGAGCATACGCAAAGCCGTATAGGTGGTACGATTTGGCAATACCCTTTGCGCTATCTCGAAAACTCGCCCTTGTTTTTTCTCGACCGGGTACGTACTCCAGTGCTGATCTTGCACAATGATGAGGATGGTGCAGTGCCCTGGTATCAGGGCATAGAGTACTATATTGGGCTAAGGCGCTTGGGCAAACCGGCTTGGTTGCTCAACTATACTGGGGAGCCGCATTGGCCTTTGAAGCTGGCCAACAGGAAGGATTTTCAGATGCGCATGGCGCAATTTTTTGATTACTTCTTATTGGGCGCACCTATGCCACAATGGATGGATCGCGGCGTGCCTGCCTGGGAGAAAGGCGTGCGGCAAGGGTTAGAGCCAGTAGCACCAAAGAACAACTAATCAAATGGACAGTGGCCATGAGTAGGCTATGGATTGCATGCTTTGTGAGCAGCGTCATGTGGGTAGGTAGTGCTGGTGCACAGCAAGGCACGGTGCTGGAGGATCAGCAGCTCACTTCCGACATTTTAGGGCGTGTGATGCACTATGCAGTGTATTTGCCGCCAGGTTATACGCACAATACCCGATCCTATCCGGTGTTGTATTTGCTACATGGATACACCGATCGCGAGTGGGCGTGGATTCAGTTTGGTCAGGTGCAACACATTGCCGACGAGGCTATTCGTACTGGACAGGTGCCACCCATGATCATCATTATGCCTGATGCAGGCATTAGCTGGTATATGAATGATCGTGCAGCGCAACAGCGTTATGAGGATTATTTTTTCGACGAACTACTACCTCACGTAGAAGCTACTTGGCCGGTGCGCAAAAGCTGGGAATTCAGAGCTATATCGGGATTGAGCATGGGAGGACATGGTGCGTTGTTGTATGTGTTCAAGCATCCTGCCATGTTTTCGGCTTGTGCAGCGCTAAGTGCTGCCGTATTGACCGACGAGGAGGTAATGCAGATGAGCCAAGAGCAATGGGACCAAGTATGGGGCTTTGTGGTAGGAGAAGGCCTGCACGGCTCGGCGCGATTGACGCCACACTGGAAGGCAAACAACGCCTTACATCTTGCTCAGCAAGCCGATAAGTCTTTGCTGCAGCGCGTAGCCTTCTATATCGACTGTGGTGACGACGACTTCCTCTATAAAGGCAATGCGGCACTGCACGTCTTGCTGCGCGATATGGGCATTGCCCATGAATATCGCGTGCGCGATGGAGGGCATGAATGGAGCTATTGGCGTAGTGCTTTGCCTGAAGTGTTGCGCTTTGTCGGTCGTCGATTTATGCGCTAAACCCCATGTGTGTATTTTGACTAAGAAAATGCATGAGTCTTTGAATTTACATTTTGCTGTGGGTCGAAGTACTGGTTTTTTACGGGGCCTATGGGGTGAAGTAGTATTTGTCGTTTTGATGTTTGGCTCATGTGGAAAATTTGGTAACTTGCCAGCACTCACCAATGAACTGTAGAGCGTATGCATGATGAGCTGCCACTTGAACATGGCAGCGTGATGTAGCACCGCTTTTTACAAAAAAAAGCTCGGGTCAATAAGGCATTAAATTAGGTAAAGTACAGGCTGCAATGATATATAGCAGCCAGAATAGTTTAGCGCTCTTATCTGTAGCTTGAGTTTTTGGAAAATTTTATACACATATGTACTTCAATGACAAAAAAGGTGTGGAGCAGCGCACCTACGATGCCATTGTGATCGGGTCGGGCATTAGTGGAGGATGGGCAGCCAAGGAGCTTTGTGAGCAGGGCCTCCGTACACTCGTGTTAGAGCGCGGCCGCATGGTGCGCCATGTGCAAGACTATCCTACCATGTTTAAAGCACCTTGGGAGCTACCCTATGCCGATCGGCTCACTCGCGAAGAGCTAAAGCATTATCCCGTGCAAAAACGCACGGGTTATACGCTTCGACAATCTACCAAGCATTGGTGGGTCAATGATCTGGAAAACCCCTATACAGAGATAAAGCGCTTCGACTGGATTAGAGGCTATCACGTGGGTGGGCGCTCTATCATGTGGGGGCGGCAGAGCTATCGCCTCAGTGATCTGGACTTTGAGGCCAACCTCACAGATGGCATCGCAGTCGATTGGCCTATTCGCTATCGAGACATTGCGCCGTGGTATGATTACGTGGAACGCTTCATAGGGGTAAGCGGCAAGAAAGAGGGCTTGCCTCAACTACCAGATGGTGAGTTTTTGCCACCTATGGAGATGAATTGTGTAGAGGAGCACTTGCGCCAGCAGATTGCCCAGCGTTACGACGATCGCATCATGACTATTGGGCGCTCGGCCAACCTCACACGCCCACACAATGGGCGTGGCCAGTGTCAGTATCGCAATCTGTGTATTCGCGGTTGCCCCTATGGAGCCTACTTTAGCAGCAATGCCTCGACACTGCCGGCTGCCGAAGCCACGGGTAAGCTGACATTGCGACCTCATTCTATCGTTAATTCGATTATTTACGATGCGCAAAACAATCGTGCCAAGGGTGTGCGTGTCATAGATGCACAGACGGGCCAATGGCACGAGTTCTATGCCAAAGTCATCTTCTGCTGTGCTTCCACTTTGGGCACTACGTTTATCTTGCTCAACTCTACTTCTGAGCATTTTCCTACCGGTTTGGGCAATAGCTCTGGTGTGTTAGGGCATTATCTGATGGATCATCATTTTATGTGTGGTGCCAGTGGCCGTTTTGACGGCTTTGCAGACAAGTATTACAAAGGGCGCCGGCCTAATGGCATTTACGTACCTCGCTTTCGGAATATTGACAAGCGCTCGAAGCGTCAGGATTACATTCGCGGGTTTGGCTATCAAGGTGGTGCCAGCCGCGTCAATTGGACGCGCGCCATTAGGGAAATGGGCTTTGGACCCAAGCTAAAAGAGGAACTGACGGCCCCAGGTCCTTGGCGCATGGGGTTGGGTGGCTTTGGAGAGTGCTTGCCCTATTACGAGAACAGGGTGTGGCTCAACCACGACAAAAAGGACAAATGGGGGCAACCTACGCTGGTGATCGATTGCGAGTTTAAGACCAACGAGATGAAAATGCGAGAGGATATGAAGGCTTCTGCAGCAGAAATGCTCGAGGCGGCAGGCTTCAAAGATGTAGAAGTATTTGATGAGGGTGCTTATCCTGGCCTGGCTATTCACGAAATGGGTACAGCCCGCATGGGGCGCGACCCCAAAACCTCTGTGCTCAATGCTTGGAACCAAATGCACGATGTACCCAATGTGTTTGTCACCGATGGGGCATGCATGACGAGTTCGGCTTGTCAGAATCCTTCGCTGACTTATATGGCACTAACGGCACGGGCTGCTCATCATGCCGTAACCTTGCTCAAAAAAGGCGAGTTATAGGTGGTTGTGCTTCCCTTTTGCAAAAACAGTAAATGATGGCTATAAACCGAAGAACAGCTATTCAGCGCACCGCACTGCTAATAGGTGGATTGCTCAGTAGTGGCACCATTGCTTCCATACTTGAGGGATGTACGACAGTACCGGCCGACAACTGGCACCCCAAATTCTTCACCCCTGAAGAAGTAGCAGATATGGAGGCTTTTGTCGAAAGGCTCATTCCTGCTACCGATACACCAGGCGCACGCGATGCAGGAGTACATCGATTTATGGATGCGATGCTGGCTGATGTAGCCGAGCCAGAGGATCAACAGGCCTTTAAGGTTGGCATGGAGCACTTCCGCCAAGAGGCTGTTAGGCGTTATGGGCAAGTCTTTGCTCAGTGTGAAGCTACCCAACAGGACGAACTTATCGGCGTGTGGGAACAAAAGGTCTTTGCACCAAATGCCGACGAACAGTCCGTAGATGTGAAGTTTTACAAAAGTGCCAAACAACTGGTTTTTTTGGGCTTCTTCACCTCTGAAGTAGGGGCTACGCAAGTGCTTCAGTACGACCCCATTCCTGGTGTATATCGCGGTTGTCTGCCACTCGAACAGGTGGGCAGGGCTTGGGCTATCTGATAACTACCTCAGTGAGGTAGTCTTCTCCCAAATGGGCATTGAGGCGGGCTAAAATTTGCGCACTGCCCATGGAAAGCTCTTGGCGCAGTGCTGCAGAATCGACCTTGATGTACAGTACGCGCTTGTGTACGTACAGCTTCTTGGTATGGCTTGCAATGAGCGGACCAGCCAATTGGTGCCAAGCACTTTTAATGCGCGTTTGGATGAGTTCATCGCTCCATCCCAATTGGCGAATCATCATCTGGAGGAGTTCCTTGAGTGGGCGCGGGTCGTTGAAATCACTCATCTTCGGTGGTGTTTGGTGCTGAGCTAGTAGCAATGGGCCGAGCTGTACCTTGCAGTATTTCGTATTGTACGAAAGTATGATTCAAATTTCGGATAATGGCGGGTACGCGCGTGTGATCGGTATCGGTAATGAAGACTTGCCCAAATTCTTGCGAAAGCAATAGGCACAGCAGTTGTGTGACGCGGTGCTCGTCCAGCTTGTCGAACAGATCGTCTAATAACAGTAACGAATAGAGGTGGCGCTGTGTGCATAGTAGTTGATATTGAGCCAGCTTTAGGGCTAATATGAAAGATTTGAGCTGCCCTTGAGAGGCAAACTGCTTGAGTGGCCGCCCGTCGATGCGAAAGTCCAGGTCGTCGCGCTGAATGCCGGCAGTACTATAGCCCAATGCCAGATCTTGGGAGCGTTTGCGTGCCAGTAGCGTTTCAATGTCACTATAGAGAAGCTGACTTTTGTAGTGGCAACTCACTTGCTCGTCCTGTGGGGCCACTTGCTTGTAGTAGTACTGAAGTAATGGGTTAAGGGCTTCGATGTATTGCTTGCGGCGGTGGTGAATAAATTTGCTGGGCCCATGCAACTGATAGTCGATGGCATGGAGCAACTCGAGATCGGGTTTGGGGTGGTTGGCTAGCTGGCGTAATAAGCTGTTGCGTTGTTTGAGCAGACGCGCGAACTGTACCAACTGAGCCAGATACTGCTTGTCGGTTTGTGCCAGTGCAGCATCCAGGAGCTTTCGGCGTACTTCGCTGCCTTCATAAGCCAGCTGTGTGTCGGCAGGAGCGACTATCACGACGGGGAAAGTGCCGATGTAATCCGAGCGTTTGGGGACGATGGTGCCATCAAGCTCGAATTCCTTGCGTTGACCAGGGGCCACTTTAGCCACTACTTGTCGGGTTTGTGCGCCTTGTTTTACCTGAGCTTCGAGTCTGAAAAACGATTGATTGTGGCGCACTAAATGCCGATCGCGCAGGCCAAAGTAACTGCGTGTCATGCACAGATAGTAAATGGCGTCCAGTACATTGGTCTTGCCCATACCATTGAAACCCGTAAGCAAGACCAGCCTGTCGGCAAATGTCAATTGAGCTGATGCGAAGTTCTTCCAGTTAGTCAGCTTGAGTATCTCCAAATTCACGCAGCAAATATAGCCCTTGGTGTGGTGTGCGAAAAGGTGGACAAAGCAGTGTGCTTTGACAAATACGTGGTTTTCATGGTAATGGAAAATTTGCCGACGTCACCTTGAAATGGCGTGCTGCCTTTAATCACGGCTATACGCCTGCCCAGTTGAGTTGTATTTGTTTTAGTAATAGAAACTAACTTGAAATTGTTTTTTCTAATAGTATAGTGGTATTTTTTATTAACTATTATCTGATTTGCAGCGATATATGATGAGTTGAGTGGATTGTAGAAAAAGACAGGTGAAATTTCATTGTAATTCTTTTTTGATGCATCTTTGAGGCAAATTGATCACCAAAAACCCCGCAATCTCATGAACGACCTCTACCTATCCCTAATCCTATTGGCTGGTTTGCTTTTGCTGAATTCGAGCTTTTTGTCGAGAAAGCCCAAAGAGCAAGGCAGCCTTTTCTCGTCTTCTCCCATGAAAGGTTCGGGCACTACTGAGGCAGTTGCCAATGACAAAAGAGCTTGACACTTTATTGTTTGTAGAATCGAGTGTCCTAAGAATGTTGGATTGCGAACTTTAGCTGTGGTCTCGGTGCCTTAGGGCATCGGGACTTTTTTGTGCACTTATTCCTACCTTTGTGCCTGGCTTTAGCAAGGCGTTGATGCCGCTGAATCTTCAAATTGAACGACAATTATGGCCACTACTGCCCGAAAATCTTCCAAGAGCAAAAAAGAGCAACCCAAATATAGCAAGGAGCAATATTTGTCTTGGTACGAGCTAATGTTGCGCATTCGTCGTTTTGAGGAAGCTGCGCTGTTGGCCTATAGCCAACAAAAGATTAGAGGTTTTTTACACGTCTACATCGGTGAGGAAGCTGTAGCTGCAGGTATTGAATCGGCTATTCGGCGCGAAGATGCCGTGATTACGGCTTATCGTCAGCATGGCACTGCCATTGGTCGCGGTGTGAGTACACGTGCAGCTATGGCTGAGCTTTTTGGCAAAAAGACGGGAATCAACAAAGGCAAGGGAGGATCTATGCACTTCTTCTCGGCCAAGCATCGATATTTTGGTGGCAATGGCATTGTAGGGGCACAGATCCCTGTAGGTACGGGCATTGCATTTGCCGAGAAATACAAGGGCACGGACAACATCTGCGTGACGATGTTTGGCGATGGGGCGGCACGCCAGGGTGCCTTGCACGAATCGTTCAATATGGCCATGACGTGGCAGCTGCCCGTGCTGTACATCTGTGAGAACAACCACTATGCCATGGGTACCTCGGTAGCGCGCACCAGTAACGTGCACGAGATTTACAAAATTGGCTGTGCCTATGAAATGCCCAGCGAGCCCGTAGATGGCATGAACCCCGAAAGCGTGCACGAAGCGGTGAGCCGCGCGGCGGAACACGTGCGTTCGGGCAAAGGGCCCTATTTTCTCGAAATCAATACCTATCGCTACAAAGGGCATTCTGTCTCCGACCCGGCTAAATATCGCACCAAGGAAGAATTGATGCAATATCGCGCTAAAGACCCCATAAAAACAATTGAGGCGCGCATCCTCGATTTCGGCTTGGCCAGTGCCGAAGAGCTCAAAGACATCAAACAGCGCATTGAAGCTGAGATACAAGATGCGGTGCGCTTTGCAGAAGAGTCGCCATATCCCGACCCCGAAGAACTGTACGAAGATGTGTATGTGCAACCCGACTACCCTTTTATGAAAGACTGATGCACGTACTTCATAGCTGACAAAGGCCGTAAAAAATATTGCAAAAGCTGGGCGATTGAACTGAATGTGTATTTTTGCACGGCTTTTTAGAAAGCGGCCTTTTTTGACTCTTCAAAAGCACAACATAATGGCAAAGAGAAAAAAGAAAAAGCAAGCCGAAGAAATACTGGTCGATGTAGTGGAAGTACGCGAGCAGGCAGGCGACTTTTTTGAGCGCAATCAGAACTACATCTTCGGTGCCCTTACTGCGCTGGTGCTCGTCATTGGCGGTTATATGGCTTATAAAAACTTTTACCTCAAACCCAGGCAGGAAGAGGCCTTGCAGCAGATGTGGAAAGCTGAAGCCCAATTTGCGCGTGATTCCTTTGCACTGGCGCTGACCAATCCTGGAGGAGGATATAGCGGCTTTCTCGACATTATCGACCAGTACAGCGGTACACCAGCGGCCAATGCAGCTAAATACTATGCAGGCATTTGTTACCTGCACTTAGGGCAGTTTGAAGCAGCTATCGACTATTTGAAAGACTTCGACGCGGATGGCCGCGTAATGCCCATCGCTAAATACGGTGCTTTGGGCGATGCCTATAGCGAGTTGAACGACTTCGGTCAGGCACTTAAGTACTACAAAAAAGCTACTCAATACAATCCCAATCGGGCATTGACGCCATACTATCTCAAGAAATTGGGCATGCTCAGTGAAAAGCAAGGGCAGCTCGAGGCAGCCAAAAAGGCTTATGAAACCATTCGAGATGAGTATCCCGAGTCTACAGAAGGGCGTGATATCGAAAAATACATCATTCGCGTAGAGGCCCAATTGGCGGGAAAATAAAAATAAATTTGATAAGCGATACTTATTGGGGAAAAGGCAAGATTGCAAAATCTTGCCTTTTTTGTTAGGAATACATCAACTTAGCTTTTGCAAAAAAGATCTATAGCTCATGGCAACAGCAGCAAAAAATCTCTCTTCATACGATGCCACACAGATACCTGACGCCAGTGAATTGACCTTTGGGATCGTAGTATCCGATTGGAATGCCACCATTACGCATGCACTCTATGAGGGGTGTGTGCAGACGCTATTACAACACGGTGCAAAGCAGGAAAACTTGCACGTAATTCAAGTGCCGGGCAGCTTTGAATTGCCCATAGGAGCGCGTATGTTGGCCTCGGCCCAAAAGGTAGATGCGCTCATCGCTATAGGTTGCGTAATCAAAGGCGAGACGCGCCATAACGAATACATCAATCAAGCAGTGGCACAGGGGCTTACGCAGCTGTCGCTCATGACAGGTAAACCATGTATTTTCGGCCTGCTTACACCCGAAGACGAGCAGCAGGCCCGTGATCGAGCAGGTGGCAAACACGGCAATAAAGGCGTGGAAGCAGCTATTACAGCTATCCGCATGGCAGCACTGGGGCGTAACCTTCAGCAGCCTACAACGGGTATTGGTTTTAGTGATAGATGATTACTGATTTTTGGTCGAAAATTGGCGACGAATAGTGCACGTATTGAGGCTCAGATGCGTAACTTGAGCAAGTGGCTCATTTGCTGAAAAGCAAAGTGATCTTTTTTGCATGTTTAATTGTTCACCAAACCCGAAGTCAATGCACTTTCGCGTCAGTTCCCTATCTTTTTTGTTGATCATTCCAATGATTTTATTGCCCATGGTTGTCAAAACACAGAACGAGAAAATTCAATTACCGGAAGGCGTCACGCGTGGCCCTTCGGTGGAAGGCATTACAGAGTATCGTTTGGCCAATGGCCTGCGCGTATTGCTCTTTCCCGATCTCTCAAAACCCACCATTACCGTCAATATCACTTACTTGGTGGGGTCGCGCCACGAGGGATACGGCGAGACGGGTATGGCTCATCTGCTCGAGCATATGGTGTTTAAGGGTAGTACGCGACACCCCAATATCCCCCAAGAACTTACCGAACACGGCGCACGCCCTAATGGCACCACCTGGTACGACCGCACCAACTACTTTGAGACTTTTAATGCTACGGAAGAAAATTTGCGCTGGGCTTTGGATCTCGAAGCCGACCGCATGATCAATAGCTTTATTCGCGAGGAAGATCTGGAAAGCGAGATGACTGTGGTGCGCAACGAGTACGAGGCTGGTGAAAACTCACCTACCAGCGTGTTGATGAAGCGCACTATGGCAGCTGCTTTCCAATGGCACAACTACGGAAAAAGTACGATTGGCGAGCGTAGCGATATTGAAAATGTGCCTATCGATCGCTTGCGTGCCTTTTATAAAAAGTATTATCAGCCAGACAATGCGGTATTGCTGGTGGCTGGCAAAATCGATGAGCAACGCACCCTGGAGCTGGTGAATGAGTACTTTGGCAGCATCCCCAAGCCTCAGCGCGTGCTCTACCCTACCTACACGCGCGAGCCCGTCCAGGATGGCGAGCGCCTCGTGACGCTCAAGCGAGTAGGCGACATTCAAGCCGTGTCGTGTGTGTATAAGGTGTGCCCCGGTGCACACCCCGACTATGCGTCTATTGCTGTATTGACGCAACTACTTACCACCCAGCCCTCGGGCCGCTTGTATGAGGCTCTGGTCAAGACCAAAAAGGCCTCGAATGTATGGGGCTTTGCACCAGCGTTGGCTGAGCCCGGTTTCGTTTACTTCCATACCGACGTGCGCAAAGAAGATGACTTGGAAGAAGCACGCCGCACGATGCTGGAGGTATTCGACAGTTTGAAAGTGCACCCGCCTACAGAAGAAGAAGTGGAACGCGCCAAGGCACGCCTGTTGAAAAACTGGGATTTGGCCTATAAAAGTGCCGATCGCGTAGGCTTGCAGATGAGCGAATACATCGCACAGGGCGACTGGCGCCTGTTTTTCTTGTATCGTGACCGCATCTCGACAGTAACACCCGAAGACGTAAGGCGTGTAGCCAACTATTACTTCAAACCCGACAACCGCACGGTGGGCTTGTTTGTCCCCGTAGAAGAGCCCGACCGAGTAGAAGTGCCCGATGTGCCCGATTTAGCAGCCATGCTAGCCGGTTACAAAGGCCGCGAAGGCGTGAGTATGGGTGAAGCCTTTGACCCCTCGCCCGACAATATCGAGCAGCGCACTCAGCGCGGCACTTTGCACAACGGTACGCGCTACGCCATGCTCACTAAAGACACGCGCGGCGATGCCGTGAACTACAACATGACTGTGCGCTATGGCAATGAGCATAGCTTATGGGGCACAGGGACTGCCGCTGAAGTGATGGCCATGATGTTGCGCCGTGGCACACAGAAGCACACGCGTCAAGAGCTGGAAGACCTGCTCGACAGTCTCAACGCACGGGTAAGCATCTATGGCGGTAGCGGCTACATCAATGTCAGTATCGAGACAGAGCGCCACAACCTACCTGCCGTAGTGGACTTGGTGCGCGAGATGTTGCGCCAGCCAGCATTCCCGGAAGAGGAGTTCGAGACGCTCAAAGAACAATTGCTTGCCAATGCAGAGGAGTCCTTGTCCGACCCACAGGCGCTGGCTTCCAATGCTTTTTCGCGCAAGCTGAACCCTTATCCCAAGGGGCATCCCAAATATCAAGCTACCATAGAAGAATATATCGAGTCGTTGAAACAGCTGCAGCTGAAAGACCTACATGCACTCTATGCCCAGGTGGGAACAGGAAGCCCTACAACGCTAGCCGTAGTAGGCGACTTCGACGAAGCGACATTAATACCACTTCTGGGTCAGTATTTTGGCGATTGGGTGACACAAGTGCGCTATGAGCGCGTGCCCGAGCAATATTTTGAGACCACCCACGAAGAGATAGTCATCGAAACGCCCGACAAAGCCAATGCCATCTTTCTTGCAGGGATGAACCTGCCTATGCGCGACGATCATCCCGACTATCCAGCATTGGTATTGGGCAACTACATGTTAGGTGGTGGCTTTCTCAACTCGCGTCTTGCTACCCGCATCCGTCAGGAAGAAGGGTTGAGCTATGGCGTGGGCTCGTTCTTCAATGCCAATGCGCTGGACGCAAATGCTACCCTTGGCGCTTATGCCATCTACAATCCGGAAAATGTAGACAAGCTAATTCAGGCTTTCCGTGAGGAAATCGAAAAGGTGCGCACGGAAGGATTTACGGATGAAGAAGTGGCGGCAGCTAAAGAGGGCTGGTTGCAAAGCCGCGTGGTGAGCCGAAGCCAAGATCGGACACTGGCCAGCATGTTGTCGAGCTACTTGTTTATCGATCGTACCTTCCAATGGGACAAGGCACTGGAAGCACGCGTGGCAGCACTGACGGCTGAAGAGATCAATGAAGCGATGCGCAAGTACATCGACCTAGATAAGATGGTCTTCGTGCGTGCAGGAGATTTTGCCAAGGCAGCAAAGCAAGAGCAAGACAAGCCTTGATGATAGATAGGTTTTCTCAAAACATTGACAGAGGGCGGGCCTTAAGGCTCGCCCTTTGTGCGTCTTTTCCCCATCTTTGCGCCAGTTTTGCCAAGGTATGTTGACGGCGAAAAAGTAGATGATCAAAACGAAAAACAAAGCGATGAGTGTACGAATTCGAACGGTAGCTAACAAGCAAGATCTCAGAACTTTCGTCCATTACCCTTTCCAACTGTACAAAAATTGCCCTTACTGGGTGCCGCCCATCAGTAAAGCAGAATACAAGACGCTTGAGCGCGGCATGGATCCCAGCTTTGGTGCCACTAAAGCACGTTTGTTTCTTGCCGAGAAAAATGGCCGTGTCGTAGGGCGCATTGCTGCCATTATTAACATGAAGGAGTTCGAGAAAATCGACCAAAAACATACTCGTTTTGGATGGTTCGATTTCGAAGATGACCTACACGTCAGTCAGGCCCTCATGGAAGCAGCTATGCAATGGGCTGCAGACGAAGGCGGAGTATTGATCAAAGGACCCTATGGCTTTACTGCACTCGACAAGGCAGGGATGGTGATCGAAGGCTTTGACTTTACAGGACCTGCCAGTACGCTGTACAACTACGAGTACTATGTGAAGCACATGGAAGCCATGGGCTTTGAAAAGAATGTCGATTGGGTCGAATTCGAAATCAAGACGCCCCAAAGCCCGCCTGAACGCGTACTTAAAGCCGTTAATATCTTGGAAACGCGTTATGGCTTACATCGCATTCCACTGCGTTCTAGCAAAGATGTATTGCGCTATGTCGATGATCTGTTTCAGTTGTATATGGAGACTTACAAAGAGCTGCCAGATACTGTGCCGCTGACGCAAAAACAGGTAGCTGCTTATGCCAGTCAATACGTACCCATATTGCGGCCCGATTTCGTCAATTTTATAGCTGATGGTAAGGGGCAGATGATTGGCTTTGGCATCACATTGCCGTCTTTGTCGCGGGCATTGCAGCGTGCCAAAGGGCGCCTATGGCCTTTTGGCATATGGCACATCTTGCGTGCCAAGCGCAAACCTTCAATTGCCGACCTGGTGCTCATCGGAATAAAGGAGGGATGGCGCAGCCGAGGTGTACACACGATTATCTTTTACGAGACGATGAAGATATATTGGAAAGTCGGTGTGCGTAAGGTACAGGTCAATCCCATGCTCGAACACAATGCACGCGTACAACAACTGTTCAAAGATTACGAATGGCGAGCTACGCGCCGACGCAGAGCGTGGAAACGCCACATTTGACATAAGCAGTGTAAAACCTGTAGCCTCATGGTACCCAATACACCACAATGGCAGGCACATGACGCTTTTGGCATCGTAGCTATAGGTGCCACCACGCTTTTTTTTCTCCTGTGGTGGTTTTTTTGCCAAGCAAGCACGTGGGAACGCGCCTTTCGGCAAATATGGCCTACCCTGAGTGCTGAAGCCCACCAGGTGCGAGCAGTAGCTGCCCAGCGCCTCAGTGGCTTGTTGCTCTTTGGGCTCGGCTCGATGATAGCAGGGCAGTGGCTGTTGGTGCGCAGCCCCGACGATTACGGACTTAATGGCGATTATTTGCCTTTGTCGTTGGGGTGGGCACTGCTCTTGGCCCTTGTCGTAGTGCCTCTGAACTATTTCGCCGCACGCCAGCCCGACAACTTGGCCGTGTATCCCCAGATGCGAATCAAACGTTGGAGTCGTGGCCTCTTGCTTGTAAGTGCGCTCACCTGGATAGCCTATCTTTTGGGTTACGAGTATATGTTTCGAGGTCTGCTCCTCATGGGTTGTGCCGAGAGCTGGGGCGAGTGGCCTGCCATTGCCATCAATGTCTGTGTGTATGCATTGGCACATGTACCCAAAGGGCACAAAGAAGCTATAGGTGCTATTCCCCTGGGCTTGCTACTGTGCTTGTTCAGCCTACATACCGGCAATATTTGGGCGGCATGGCTCATCCATAGCACGATGGCATTGGCTAACGAGTGGTTTTCGTTGCGTTTTCATCCCGAGATGCAGTTGGTCGATGCTACCTCATGAGGCCTCTGATGAGCAGCTCAAGGAATGACGCGCAATACGCCGCGCATTGTCAGATAATGGCCGGGGAAAGTGCATACATATTGATAACTCCCCGGTTTGTCGGGAGCGCGAAAGTAGATCACATCGGAGCCACCAGGCCCTACGAGTTTGGTATGCCACAACACTTCCGGCATGTGGGGCACGTAGTCTAATTCGGCCCCTTTAATGCCCAGTTGGAGCGCTGCTTTGCCCACAGCATCGGCTTTTCCCGGCAAGGTAATGACTACGTTGTGAGGCATGTCGTCGCTATTGTAGAAACCCAGTTTGACGCGGCTACCGGCTTTGACCACGAGTGTGCGCTTGTCGTAGCGCAGCCCCGGCAAGGGAGCCAATGTCAGTGAGTAGTCCACTTTTCCGTGCCAGGATGCGGGCATACGGGTACGGCGCTTGGTCGTGCCAGCTGGTCGCGAGGGGGCAGGCTTGGGCTTGTCCGGGGTGGTTGCCTTCTTTTGGATGGGCGTAGCAGCTTGAGTATGCTTCGCTGCAGGAGGTGCTTGCTCTTTAGCGGGGGGCGCGTGTGTATGGCGCGAAGGGGAATGACCAGGTGGAATAGGCAGCTTATCGCCTTTCGGCAAACGGTTGAGCGTATAGTACGCTACGGGGTGTAGCAAAGGCAGTGTATCTACGTAATCGCGTACGCCTGTAGCCTTGATCTCGTGAATGTAATAAGGGCGCAGGCTGTCTACTACCAGGCGGGCACGCAACCCATCGCGCGATACCTGCACGTAGCGCACCGGGCAACGCTGTACATTGACAGTAGGGCTGCCATAGACCGGATGATATTTGTAGATGAAACTCGTCACTTCGTAACTGCGCAGGTCGGCAGCAGTGACCTTGTCGACAGGGAGGGTAAACTCAATTTCAAAGCCATCGGGCATGGCGCGCACGGCTTTCATCTCGAAGGGGATGCGTCCCGTCCAGACAAGGCGCTGCAAGCCATAAGGGTCGGGCCCGGTACTGCCCCATCCGCGGTTGGTTTGCCCCACGAACAACGAGCCATCCTTACCCCACGTCATGCGCAATACGCCCGACTGGAAGCCCTCGCGGAAAGCAAAAGCGGCACCTTGATAGGTGCCTTCGACCTTTTCTAAAAAGACGCGTATGATTTTGCTTTGTCCCTGGTCGCCAATAAATACTTGGCCTTCGAAAGGCCCAAACTTGCCGCCGGTGGTGTCGACGAGGATCTCTGCATTGCTGATGCCCAATATTCCGTGAGGTAGCCACACAGCGGGTAGTTTGATGGCGGGTAAGTCTTGTGCTAACTCGAAGAGCGGAACGGGGCGCTCATCGTCGATGTTTTCGGGCTTGACAGGGCGCTTGCCGGGAGGGGTAAAACGCGGACTGACGCGATAGTAGATGTCTTTTTCCGTAAGGGCGACAGGAGATTGGGGTAGGGTAGCCCATCGCAAGCCTGCTGGATGGCCCGTGAAGTCGCCTTTTTCAACCTGCACTAGGCCACCTGAGCCTATCCAGTCGCCTTGATTGTCGGCGTAGAAGAATTTGCCATCGATGATGCCTAAACCTGCTGGTGAGCGCATGCCCGTAGCCCACGGCTCCATCTGCCCCTCAGGAGTGATGCGTAGCGTCCATCCACGCCAGGGCACGCGGCTTTCGCCGCGCCACCATTCTACATCGCCGAAGGCCACGTTGGTAGTGACAAAGAAAGAACCATCGGGTGCTATTTTGGGGCCAAAGGAAAATTCGTGATAGTGTCCGGACAAAGGCCATGCATAGACCGTTTCGTAGCGGTCAGCGATGTCGTCGCCATTGGTATCGCGTAGGCGCGTCAGCTCGCCGCGTTGTGCCAGGTAGAAGGCTCCTTGGTGCCAGGCCAGCCCCAGTGCTTCGTGTAGTCCTGTGGCAAAGCGCTTGTATCGTGGTGGCATTCCGTGAGTCATGTAGGGATTGTCGATGAGCCACACGTCACCTCGGCACGTGCTGGCAGCGATTCGCCCATCGGGCAAAGTAGTGAGGCCTCCCACTTCGAGCACCACGCCTTCGGGTATGGGCAGGGTAACGATGCGGTAGTAATCGGCTTCGGTAGGTGGCGGCAGTTGTTGGGCAGATGCTTGGGGGTAAGCTACACTCCACAGACACATCGCACTCAACGAGATCAGTACTGCAGTATATTGGGAGTACATGAACGAACATTTTTTAGGAGCGATTACCAAATTATCTTCCAGCTGAGAGCCGAAGTAGGGCGTACTAACAAATGCACATAGCCTGCTACTTGCAGCTGGCGAGTAGTAGTGCCTTTCGGCAAAAAGAGGAGCCAGTGCCCGTCGTCGATCGACCACAATTGCCCATTGAGGGGCTCGACCTTTTTGGCGCAAGCCACCCGCAGCCAAAGGTCGTCGGGCAATGTGCCTGCTACCTCTAAGGTCTGTTGTAGTGCCTGGCCTCGTGTATCGGGCCAGATGCGATGGGCAATATGTAGCCCGTACATTTGATAGTGGAATGTGGGGATGCCCTGTGGGTCGAAGCTGTAGCCTGCGCTGCGGTAGTTGGCCTCCTGGGGAAAGCTATCGCGCTGTAGGGCAGCGCTATCATTTGCCGAAAGGCGCACCCAAGCAGGCAAGGCATCCAACCACAGCACTGCGCCATTGGGGCGGGCAGAGCCATCGCCGCGGTCGAACCACATAGGGGTGGCGTCGATGAAATGGCCGCGCCAGAGGAGTGGAAGAGCAGCTCGGTCCAAGTCGAAGCTATAGTGTAGGCCACAGGGAAAGCCCATCGAGATGGCGTGTACCAATCGTTTGCGCTGAGTGGAAGACAAGGGCAAGTCGAGGAAATGACGCAGGGGGCGTACGGGCGCTTCAGCTGGCACCAAGATAGGAGGGATAGGGCGTTCGAGCAGAAAGGACACGGGCTGATGCAAGGGCGTGGGAGCTACATGCGCGCTTTCGACAAAGAGGCCCAAGCGGCCCTGTAGCCACCCCTCGTTCTTCGAATAGGTGACAACCACTTCGTGTGTGCCCGCTTCGAGCTGTATGAGGGTGTCGCGGCTCCACCAGCGTTGATCAAACAGTTGTTGGCCATCGAGTAGAAGGTATCCGTTGCCGTTGGTGGTCAGTTCAAACCGCCACAGCCCTGTAGTGGGTATGTCGAGCAAGCCCTTGAAGCGAATGGCAAACTCGTTTTCGCGTCGGGCTACCTGCCAGTTGAGCGCATCGATGGTGCCGGCAAAAGCGGCGCGCAAGGTGTCGAAGCGGGGGACCCAATCGTACGGGCCATAAAACACTTCGTAGTGGAGCTGTTGCCATTGGGGAACAGGCCCGGAGTAGGTGCGGTAGCGAATGCGGCGAAAAGCTATGGCGCCGTGGTCACTCTGGAACACGAGAGGGCCTTGGGCTGCTTCGCCTTTGAAGGGGGCATCATGTGTAGGGCCACTGAGCTCGATGTCTTGCTGTACGGTGTAGCCATTCAGTACGACGCGCAAGATACGTGCATTGGCTACTTTGCGGCCTTGTGCATCAAATCGGGGGGCTTGGAAGGCGATGTGCAGCTGCTGCCACACGCCGGGTGCAGCGCATGCATTGATAGCTGGTGGATGCCCTTCGAAAAGTTGAGCTCCGTTGCTGCGGGCGTAGATGCCGCCGCAATCGGCAAAGGTGGAGTGCCGTACCCCCCAGCTGTCGTGTAGTTGTATTTCGTAGCGCCCTTGCAGGTAGATGCCCGAGCTGGCACCTGGCGCCATCATGAACTCGAGTGTAAGGGCCATATCGCCGTGTTGGAGGTGGGTATGCAGTGATCCTGACTGCTTTTTGTCGGGCAAATGAACGAGGACACCCTGCCCACGGCGGATTTGGAGCGTGGCACTTTCATAGGGATCTGCTGTGGCTTGTCCTACGGTGTGCCAGTTGGGAGGAGGTTGTACGAAGGCGCTCAGATCGCGCAAAGGCAAGGTGTCGGGTGCAAAAGTGGCTTTGCGTTGGGCAAGTAGAGGCAAGGTGCTCCATAGGCACCACCATATAAAGGTTGTCCTCATCATGCTGTGGGTAGTTTGCGTGAGCTTGCCGGCGAGCACAGCTAAGGTAAATTTTTTTTAGACCTGATCAGCACGAGCATGGCGGTTAATGCCTTTTAGGTATTTTCGCGCGATGACTTTGCTGGCCACACTATTTGCTAAAAGGCCAATAAAAAAGAAATGAAGTACAATAGATATACGCTGGGCAAGCTCGAGGAGATATTCAAGCAATTAGGCTATAAGGTGCGCTATGAGAAGGGGCAGTTTCAATCGGGCTACTGTATTGTTGAACACAAGAAGGTTGTGGTGGTGAACAAGTTTTTCGAGGTAGAAGGGCGCATACATATTTTGCTGGACATCCTCTCGGAAATACAAGTGGATCCCAATGTACTGGATGAAAAAATGCGTGCCTTTTACCGAAAGGTGATGCACAGCCAGAGCAACTTGCAGGAAGAGGAGTAGGCAAGTGGCACGGAAACGCAGAAATTGACAGCAGTGAAAGTAACCATTCTCGGTACGGGCACCTCTCAAGGCATTCCTGTAATTGGGTGTGATTGTGCTGTGTGTCGTTCTGATGATCCGCGCGACCAGCGGCTGCGCACTTCTGTGCTGATCGAATGGCAGGGTAAAAGACTGTGTATCGATGTAGGGCCCGATTTCCGTCAGCAGATGTTGCGAGCTGGAGTGGCGCGCCTCGACGGCATTTTGCTCACCCATGAGCACAACGACCATATCATTGGGTTAGACGACGTGCGTCCGTTCAACTTCAAGCAAAAGCGCGATATGCCCGTGTACGGACTGCCGCGTGTGTTGCACGAGGTGAAAAAGCGTTTTGCCTACATTTTTGCAGCGCAGAAATATCCGGGAGCACCTAGCGTGCGGCTCCACCCCATTGAGCCTACTGCAGCACCCATCGAAGTGGAAGAGCTACCTGTATGGCCACTCGAAGTGTGGCATGGTAGGTTGCGCATTTTGGGCTATCGCCTCGGCGATTTTGCCTACTTGACCGATGTCAAGGCTTTGCCCGGTGCTACAAAAGCTGCAGTGTATGGGTGCAAGTATTTGATAATTAGCGCATTGCATCGAGACCCTCATCACTCACATCTCAACCTACAAGAGGCACTTGCCCTTATCGAAGCACTGCAACCTCAGCGTGCATGGCTTATCCATATGAGTCATCGCATGGGATTGCACCGAGCTGTAGAAGCCGAGCTGCCCGAGGGGGTGGCCTTGGCCTACGATGGCTTGAGCTTGGACCTGCCCGACTCATAGGGCAAGCCTGATGCAATCTGTGGCTTGCCTTTCGTTGTTTCTTTTTGAAAAAAAAGCCGTTCTTGAAAAAAAGATGACTTATGGCTTTTGGTGATTTTTTGCCCCAAGGAGGTGGCATGTTGTTGCCGTGGCGCCAGCGGCTGGCGCTAATTGTGGGTGGGGTGCTACTTGTCTGTTTGATTGCTTGTTATGTGTTTGAGTTTTGGTGGATGGACAATACGATCGGTGTGGCATCTTTGGTGGTGTGGAGCCTTGTCGGAGGTAGCCTGATGGGCGCTGCGCTGAGCTGGTGGCTGACGCGTAAGCTGAAGGATGGCTTCGAGCGCTTCAAGATGGTTTTACTTGGTGCTTTTTTGTTGGGCGCATTTGGCCCCTTAGGTGGCAGTCTGAGCAACCGGCTGCTGGCAGGCCCTGTGCAAGCGCGTCGAGTACAGGTGCAGCGTATTGAAGCTTTTGCGCAAAGCCGTCTGGGTTTTTTCAAAGGAGAGCAGGTAAAGCCCGAAGGATATTACCTATTTGTATATGACTCTGAGACACAGGTATTGGAGCGCTTGCGCTTTCGGTCATTGCCCAGGCCGCTGCCGAAGCGGGGGCAATACATCCAGGTGCTGGTACGGCGTGGATTCTGGGGCTATGACGTAGTTTTGCCGCTCGATAGCCAAACCGCTGCACAATGATTGCCGTTCAGTCATCAGCTTCGCTGCGCCCATACAATACCTTTGGTATTGAGACTTTTGCCGAAAGGTTGATCCACATACGCACTCCTGAAGAGGCCCAAAAGGCGCTTGAGCGCTTTGGTCCGCCCAGCTACATCTTGGGCGGTGGCAGCAATGTCTTGCTCACCCAGCCACTTGAAGGCACTACTTGGCTTACGCGCATCGGAGGGATCGCTGTTGGCGAAGCCAATGAGCGAAGTGTGGTCGTGGCGGCGGGCAGTGGCGTAGTGTGGAACGATCTGGTGCAGTGGGCCGTGCAGCGCCAACTCGGCGGCATCGAAAACCTCGTACTGATACCGGGCACTGTGGGTGCTGCACCCATACAAAATATAGGTGCCTATGGCGTAGAGCTGAAAGACGCGTTTGTGCGCTTGGAAGCCTTACATCTGCCTACGGGCCAGTATCATGTCTTTTGGCCAGAGGACTGCCGCTTTGGCTATCGCGATAGCTTTTTCAAGCGCGAAGGGCGCGGGCAGTACCTCATCTTGCGCGTGTGGCTTCGCTTGCGCAAAAAAGGGTACCGCCCCAATGTGGCGTATCGTGCCTTGGCAAACTGGTTGGTCGAAAAAGGCATCCACGCACCTACCATAGCACAGGTGGCACATGCCGTAGCGGCCATCCGCACCAGCAAGCTCCCCGATCCCGCCATGTGGGGCAATGCGGGTAGCTTTTTCAAAAACCCCATCCTGCTGCAAGAGGCGGTGGCTGCCCTGAAGGAGCAATACCCCACGATGCCGTCGTGGCCAGCTGGCCACAGCATGGTGAAGATACCTGCCGGCTGGCTCATCGAGCAGTGCGGCTGGAAGGGCCGGCGCGAAGGGCCCGTAGGTTGTCACGAGCGGCAAGCGCTGGTGATCGTCAATTATGGCGGTGCCACGGGTGCTCAAGTATGGGCTTTCGCCCAAAAAGTGCGTGCATCGGTCCAAGAACACTTTGGCGTGGAGTTAGAGCCCGAAGTGCAAGTGTGGTGAGCATCACTTATTGCTCTTGGGGTCTTTGAGGTAGAGCGCCAACACGAGCGGGTTGTTGTGTCTTTCATCGATTTTGTGCCATACATCTTCGGGGATGACTTCGGGTACCAGAGGCGATAGCTCGTCGAATGTGCGTTCGATATTGTTTTTTAAGCTTTCACCGAGTATGAAAAAGACGCCACCCTTGGTATAGCCTCGAGGTCCATTGGCGAGAAAGGCTTGTCGCAAAGCATCGGCTTGAAAGTTTTTTTGACTACTGTACAGGCGCTGTGTGTCGAAGAAGTAGAAGTAGTTGGCACTGCGCCTTTTGCCTTTGCGCACGACTTTGAACACGCCCCACTGCTGATCGACTATTTGATAGGCATTCAAGTAAGTAATCTCAAACTGCTGCATTTTTTGGGAAAACTGTTCAAGGGCCTCGCGCTGGTCATAAGGCCAAATGTCGGGCCCCTCGGCCAACAGGAAAGGTTCGGGTGGTCCTTGTGGTGCAAAGCGAAAGATGAGCGGGGTGCCGGGCAAGTTGGCGTATAGCTGATCGTAGTATTGTACGAACTGACCACAAATATTGGTGATGCCGGGCAGTTGGCTCAAGTCCTTAGCACGCGTATAGGGGAAAAACCGATCAGTGATTTGGGGCTCTAACTGGTGCGGATTCAGCTGTTGGCAGTAGGTGTAGTAGGTGGGATCGTAGAAGTTGGTCGAGTAGCAGACTTCTTCCTCGCCGCGAATGCCAATTTGCGAGGGGTGAAAGGCCAGCCTCACTTGGCTGATATAGCGTCCGGAACTGTCGTAGCGCTGAATGTGCCATGGCACCAGTAGCCACACTTCGCTGGAATGAGGAGGTAAGAGCATGTTGTACACAGCTTTGTATTCGCCAGGGCCTTCTCCCTGCTTACCTATGTGGCCCAAGAATCTGCCAGACCGATCGTAGCGCACTACCTGATTGCCTATTTTGTCGAGTACATAGAGCTTGTCATTTCGGGCTACCACCTTATCTATGGCGCCCAGTAGCGGTTTGTCGCTTAGTTGGATTAGTTCGATGCGCGCCACCATGTCGGTGAAGGGCAGCATAGCTTCTTCTGTTTGGTCCAGGTTCAGCATATAGGCCACTGTAGTGGTGGGGTCTTGTTCCCGTTCTTGCATTTGGCAAGACGTGTGCAAGGTACTTAGTAGCGCACTACATGCGATCAGCAATAGGGTGGGTCTCATGTGGTGTAGTACTTTGGGTTATCGAATTGGAAAGGGCCCAGCCGCTGATAAGCGGCTGGGCAAACGACAAGTGCTTTTTTTACAACTCTATCGGTGTAGGTGTAGTGCCTCCCGGGCAATCATTGCTAATGCAGTTACTGACGCCTGGAATGCATATTGTACCAAAACTAACAGTATTTCCGCATTCGTCCGTGCACGCAACAATGTCGGGATACCAGCAACCCACCCAATAGCCTTGGGCCTGCCGAGGAAGCGAGAAAACCGCAAGCAGAATGCCCAGCACGAGGACAAAAGCAGCGAAAAAGGGCTTTTTGCAGATGTGTTTCATGATAGAAAGGTTTTAAAGGTGATGCGCCTGTTTGTCCCACCCGGCGCTTTGGGCGGCCCTGAAATGGCACGGGGACCGGACCATGCCATTTGCATGTAACCTGTTATGTGCGCACATATGCAAAAAAAAAAAAAAAATCGTTTTTATGTGCAAATTTTAATGGTGGTTTTTTCATCCATTGCAATGGTAGGGGCTGGAGAGGCGTGCTTAGCGATCGAATTTTTTCATTCCTCTTCTACGGATCCTTCCAGTACTTCCCAGGTGTGGTCGGTCAATAGCTTGACGGTAGCGACAAACTGAAGTGGGCAAGAGTAGCCCCACTCGTTTGGTGCAATCATCGACAGCACGTCCTCGCCGTTGGTGCGTCGGTACAGGTGGTAGATGTGACCGGGCAGCGGCTTGAAGTTGATCTGGGCCTGATAAATGCGCTCGGAAATGCGCACGCGCTGGTGGATGGCCTTTGCTTGTTGGGCCAAGAGCGCTACTTGCTGGCGTATTTGGTCGAGCTGGCGGTTGGTTTGCTCGTACATCGACTCGAGCGCGACGCCTTTGAGCCGCCCGCGGTCGATAGGCTTGATGAGGGCACTGCCCACGTGGTGGGCGTATTCGAGGATACCGGGGCGCTCGGTGACCTTGTCGGGGTCGATGGGATTGGGGCGCGGCGCTTCACTTTGTGTGTGCTTTTTTTGTCCTTCTTCCATCATGTGGTATGTTGTTCTCAGGGCTTAACCTCAAGTGAGGTGAAAAGGTTTAGCTCTGGCCTTCCAGCTCGAGCAACAGCTCGAGCAAGTATATAGCTGCTTTCGGGATTCGTGTTCCTGGTCCGAAGATAGCTGCTACGCCTTGCTCGTAGAGAAAGTCGTAGTCTTGAGGTGGAATAACGCCTCCTACCACCACCAAGATGTCTTCACGGCCCAGCGCCTTGAGTGCCTCAATCGCCTGAGGTACCAGGGTTTTGTGGCCGGCAGCCAGCGAAGAGATGCCCAAGATGTGCACGTCGTTTTCTGCAGCTTGGCGAGCTGCTTCTTCGGGTGTTTGAAATAGCGGCCCGATGTCTACGTCGAAGCCCAGATCGGCAAAGCTGCTGGCAATGACTTTGGCACCGCGATCGTGGCCGTCTTGTCCCAGCTTGGCGATGAGCATGCGGGGGCGGCGGCCCGCCTTTTCAACAAATTGTACTGCTAACTGGCGGGCTTTTTGGAAGTCTTCGTCCATATCTATTTCTGTGGCGTACACACCACTGACGGTGCGCACAGGTGGCATATAACGCCCAAAGACACGTTCGAGCGCTTGCGAGATCTCGCCCAAAGTAGCGCGATGGCGAGCTGCCACTATGGCCAGTTCCAGCAGGTTGCCTTTTCCAGTACGAGCAGCTACTTCGAGCGCTTGTAGGGCCTGCCTTACGGCTTCGTCATTGCGTCGTGCTTTGACTTGTTTGAGGCGCTGGATCTGTTTTTCGCGCACAGCGGCGTTGTCTACTTCTAAGATGTCGATCTGGGGTTGTTCCGCTACGCGGTAGATGTTGACACCTACGATGCGATCTTTGCCGCTGTCGATACGTGCCTGCTTGCGGGCTGCAGCTTCTTCGATGCGCAGCTTGGGGATGCCCTGCTCGATGGCCTTAGTCATACCGCCCATGGCTTCCACCTCTTCGATGAGCGACCAGGCGCGGCGTGCCAGCTGGTCGGTCAAGTATTCGACGTAGTGGCTTCCACCCAGTGGGTCTACGGCGTGCACCACGTCGGTGCGCTGTTGGATCCACAACTGTGTCTCGCGTGCAATGCGCGCTGAGAAGTCGGTAGGTAGTGCGATGGCTTCGTCCAGCGCATTGGTGTGTAGCGACTGCGTGCCGCCCAGTACAGCGGCCATTGCTTCGATGCAGGTGCGTGCCACGTTGTTGAAGGGATCTTGCTCGGTGAGGCTCCATCCTGAAGTCTGGCAGTGGGTGCGTAAGGCCATCGACTTGGGGTTCTTTGGGTTGAACTGCTTGATGATCTTGGCCCACAGTATGCGGCCGGCGCGCATCTTGGCTATTTCCATGAAGTGGTTCATGCCGATAGCCCAGAAAAAGCTGAGGCGCGGCGCAAAATCGTCGATTTGCAGCCCCACTTTGAGGCCTGTACGTACATACTCGAGCCCATCGGCCAGTGTATAGGCCAGTTCGATGTCGGCTGTGCCGCCAGCTTCGTGGATGTGGTAACCACTGATACTGATCGAGTTGAATCGCGGCATGTGGCGAGCCGTGTAGGCAAAGATGTCGGCCACGATGCGCATGGAAGGCTCAGGTGGATAGATGTACGTATTGCGCACCATAAATTCCTTGAGAATGTCATTTTGAATGGTGCCGCTGAGCTGCTCGGGGCGTACGCCCTGCTCTTCGGCAGCTACGATATAGAAGGCCATGATGGGAATGACGGCGCCGTTCATCGTCATGGATACCGACATGCGGTCTAGCGGGATGCCATCGAACAAGATCTTCATGTCTTCCACCGTATCGATGGCAACGCCGGCCATACCTACATCGCCGCGTACGCGTGGGTGGTCGGAGTCGTAGCCGCGGTGGGTGGCCAAGTCAAAAGCCACAGACAATCCCTTCTGTCCAGCAGCCAGGTTGCGGCGGTAGAAGGCATTGCTCTCTTCAGCAGTAGAAAAGCCTGCATACTGTCGTATCGTCCAGGGTCGCACCAAATACATGGTGCTGTAAGGACCACGCAAATAGGGTGGCAGGCCTGAGACAAACCATAGGTGGGATAGGCCATCGCGTTGATGTGAATCCACTATAGGGGGCAGGTCGATGAATTCAGGGGTGCGCCATGGAGTACCTTCCGGCAAATGAGAGGTAGCCTGCGCGTACATGCGTGCGCGTATATGTGGATCATACGGTTTGTTGCGCAAGTTGAGGCGATGCATGTGTGTAGCGCTTTTGGGGCTCAAATAGCCTTGCAAAGATAAGCTCAAATGTGGATTGAGCTCATGATGAGATGAGTCGGTTGCCCGGGCTATTACGTAGCTCATGGCGCAGCCATCCGGTGCCGAGTTCTATTTGGCGAAAGCCTATGCGGTAGTGATCCACGCCAAAATCTTCTTGATCGCGTCGGATTTGGAAAAATAGCGAAGGCGTGATGTGCAAATGCACCGGCGCGCGATGTATGCTTAAGGATACGTGATAATGCCCGCAAAACAGATATAGTGGGTATTGATGTGTGAGGACGAGCGATTGTATGCGTTCCATTTGCCGAAAGGCATGATTGATATCCATGTATGGCACGCCGGCAGGGAAAGGCGGGTGATGCAAGAATATGATACCTTCTTGCATGGTGTGCAATTGTTGTTCGATCCATACATATTGTTCTTCACTGCACGTGGCTTTTGAGGTGTCGAGAAATAGGGCAGGCCATTGGGCAAAATCTCTTCTATAGAAGAGCTCTTGCGCACTTTCCGAGTGCAATTGCATGATTTGCACCATCATTGAAGCATCATCGTGGTTGCCCGCAATAGGGTAGGTGGGGTAGGGACGGCTGGCGAGCTGGCTTTGTATCCATTCGTATATTGCTGCATGTGGCTCCCGAAAACACAGATCACCTCCAATAATTAAGGCATCGGGCTGCCATTGGTCAATTTGCTGGAGGATGTCCAAAAAATTGCGTCGTACATCTACGCCATAAGTGTCGGCATGAGGTGGCCCGATGTGGAGGTCGGTAATGAAGGCCAGTCGCATCATAAATCCAGGATTTATGGGTTCAATTTTTTTTGTGTGTGCGAAAAATAACCCAAAAAGGGTAAGCATGGCGTGGTAGGAGCTGCTACCTTTGTAGCAGTTGGCATGTCCGCAACAAGTAAGGGAAGGGAGGATGTATTGTTGTCAATAATCGCATTATATTTGTTTTTATATCGCTGACATCTGCCCGCCCCTTCGTGCGTATACCGATTGTGATATTTGGTAGCCCCAAAGATGGAACCAAATGTGGATCCCAAAACCGATGGCATAGCCTCTCTTTTTATAGCCATCATGAAAGATAGTTTGGAAGGTCCTTCCTCTCTGTCGTCGGGTCGTAGTCTTTTGGCTATGATGTCTTGCGCGACAGTGGGGTAGATGTCTGTGGAGCTCTCGGCTAGGCAACAGGCGAAGGGGCTGTTGCTACACTCATTGTGCCATTGCGGTGGTGCATTGAGGGCCGGAGCTCCCTTTTTCCCCAGTAGCGTACACTATCTTTGGCCGAAAACACGGCCATCCATGAAAGTAAAAATTGTCAATCGTTCGCCTTGGCCACTGCCTTCCTACCAAACAGCGGGCAGTGCGGGCATGGATCTTCGGGCACATCTCGACGCACCCATTAGCTTGCATCCCCTCCAGCGCCGATTGATTCCCACGGGGCTCTTCATAGAGTTGCCTCAGGGCTTTGAAGCGCAGATCCGGCCACGTAGCGGGCTGAGCATTCGCAAGGGGCTGACCTTAGTCAACACACCGGGCACGATCGATTCCGATTATCGAGGAGAGATCCGACTGATTGTAGTCAATCTATCCGATGAGCCGCAAACTATTGAGCCAGGTGATCGCATTGCGCAGATGGTCATTGCGCGCTATGAGCGCATCGAGTGGCGGGAAGTGGAAGCACTCGCTGACAGCACGCGTGGAGATAGGGGCTTTGGCAGTACGGGTGTTAAGGGATAGGTAATAGGTGGAGTAGCCAGTGCAATAATTGAGATAGCTGTGCAACACAGCAGCTCGTACAGCGGTTGTGTGTAAGATAAACCCGCTGTCTTCAGCTCTGGAGGGGAGGTGAAAGTGGATCTTCCCGCAGTTCATGGGTATATTTTCTGAAGCCTAAGACATCGGCAACATGAAGTGGCTATTTTTTATTTCCTTGTGTTTGTCCAGCCTGACTGTTTTGCATGCGCAGGTACTACAGTACTCCGAACGCGAAGTGCAGCAACAGGCGGCTTTTCTTGAAGGTGAAAAGTGGTTTCTCTTAGGCCAATGGGAGAAGGCAGAAAAAAAGCTCAAGGCACTGGTAGCTGAGCATCCCAACCTGGATGCTGCCCACTATACCTTGGCGCGATTGTACGATACGCTGGGGCAATATCAGCAGGCATTGACACATATAGTACAGGCCGTGACCCTTGCCCCTGACAACCCCTGGTATCGGCTCGAACAAGCTCATTTATTAGAGGCCTTACGCCGATTTGATCAGGCAGCAGCGGTGTTTGCTGCCTTGCGCCGTAAAGAACCTCATGTGATTGAGTGGTATTTTCGAGAAGCGTCTTGTTACATTGAGGCAGGCCAATTGACTAAGGCAGTGAAAGTATATGAGGCCTTGGAAAAGAAAATAGGCATCAACGAAGAGCTGTCACGCCGCAAGCATGCCCTATATCTGGCTATGAATGAACTGAAGAAAGCCGAGCGCACACTACAGGAACTGATCGACGCCTTTCCCGACAAACCGAGATATCGCTATCTCCTAGCCCAATTCTACGAGCACAATGGCCAGGCTGAACGCGCGTACAAAGTGTGGCGACAAGTAGCTGAGCGTTGGCCTGATGATGCGCAGGCCAAACTGGCACTGGTACAGTATGACCAGGCTCATAACAGCGAATTGCAACGATTGCAACAACTAAAAGAGGTTTTTGCCAAACCCGACCTGCCTATTGATGCCAAACTTAAACAAATTGTGCCCTTCATACAGCAATTGTCGCAAAACCCTCAGGCGCCATTTGCACAGCTACTACTCGAACTGACTACTCTGCTCACTCAGGTACATCCTACTGATGCCAAGGCTTGGGCTGCCGCTGCCGATGTGTACTATTGTCTGGACCAAGAGGAAAAAGCCATCGAATTGTATAACCGAGCCCTTGAAGCCGACGAGGCCACCTATTCGGTATGGGAGCAACTACTTCAAATATTATGGCAAGGCGCGCGCTATGAAGAGCTGTTACGCCGTTCGGAAGAGGCCTTAGAAGTTTTTCCCAATCAACCCACAATTTGGTATTTCAATGCCTTGGGTTGGCTCGAAACGGCCCAGCCCGATCAGGCCTTGGCTAGCGTGGAAAATGCTTCCTTTATGCCTATGGATGAGCCACTTCAAGCCCGCTTTGAAGTGCTACGTGCCCGAATCTCGTTGCAGCAAGGCAAAATGGATCGCGCCAAGGAATTACTCGATCGTGCGCTAACCCAGTGGCCTCAATTGCCCGAAGCATGGGAAGCTTTAGGCGATTGGTATGCAGCACAAGGCAATATGGAACAGGCTCGACAACTGTGGCGAAAAGCTGCTTCGGCAGGAGGTACTGCTAACAGCCTTTTGCGAAAGCTGCAGCAATAGCGCACTATGAGTAAAAGCTAAAAGCCTCTTTAGCTGCTGGCATGGGATATATTGCCCAACACAATGCATGCTGTTTTGTGCACTGGATAGTAGTGCAGGGAGTAATATCGAAGCCGCTGAGGGAAGACTTGGGTCTTAGGCCGAAGTTTTCTTTTTGGGCAGTGCCGATGCAGATTTTTTTTTTGCGTTTTCCCGAACAATTTGTGTGTGTACCTACATCCATTAGCGAATCTTTTAATTAGCTTATTCACGCAAAAATGATTGGGGTTATGAAAAAACGAGCATTTTCTTTCACACACTTATTGTTCGTAGGCGTATTGTTCTTCGCCTTGGTTTCTTGTGGCGACCAAACGGGCCAAGCAGTTGAAGAAACTAGCCAGGAAGAAGTGCAGACGCAAATGGAACAACCAGCAGAAGAAGTCACACAAACAGTAGAGGCTGTAGCCGATACAGTGCAAACAGAAGTACAAGAAGCAGCTAATAGCATTCAAAGTGCTGTAAAAGAGGAAGGTGAAGTACAGCAACAGTGATTGTGCACAATGCACGTGTAGCAAAAAGCGTCGGTAGGTAGCGTACCTGCCGGCGCTTTGCTTTTGAAAAAGCGTCTGTTACATCGTCTCCAGCACACTACCCGTAGGTGTGTATAGCTGCTCGCTTAGATCGATAGTCAGACAAGAATGTACGGGTAAGATGCCTATCAGATCGCCTGGTTGTACTGCATCGAACAACTCAGGTGAGGCGACAATGACGCCATGCTCCTGCGACAAGCTACGCACATAGCTGCCTTCTTGCCCGGGCAACTGCCATCGAAGTTGATCGTCAAAGCGTACAGGCAACCCATATATTTTAGTGCCTTTCGGCAAACCTGTCCACTCGTCCAAAACCGAATGGCCATCCAACTCGATGTGTTCCTTTGACAGATGTATCGCCCCACCATAGACTACAATTTCTGACCGATCGGAATGCTTGGCTACTACGGGGCATGCCACAGCTAGTGCGATGCGATCAAAAGTACATGCACCAATCTGTACTTGCATCAAGTCATAGGTGACAAAATTGCCTGGCCGGATCTCGTCTACTCCTTGCCAATCGGTCGCTACACTACAAGTAGGGGTGTCACCTACAGAAATGATGAGGTGCGGGTAGTGGGCTTTCCATCGGTCTGCTACCTTTTTCATGAGGGCTATCGATTGCACGTGTGTCTCTTTGATCTGATGAGCTGAGCGAGCACGATACGCGGAGCCTGCATGAGTGAGAAAACCTCTGAAGTTAAGCATAGGTGCTGCCTCGATCATAGACAGCAAGGCAGCTTGAGTTGCTATGTCATCGGGCAACACACCTGTGCGATGTGCTCCCGTGTCAATTTTGATGAATATGCCTATTTGACGTCGAATGAAGGGTATTATTTGCCGCAAGGCATCCACATCAGTGACCAATATGTTGAGCTGTACGCGTTCGGCCAACAGATTGTATTGTGCAGCCTGGCGTGGGTTCACTGGAAAAGCAATTGTGATATCGCGCCAGCCTTCATCGGCAAAATATTGAGCCATTTGCACCGATGAAACAGTGATGCACTGGACACCTACTCGCTTGAACCAGCGGCCGATTGCTCGCGACTGGTGTGTCTTGAAGTGAGGGCGAAAGCAAAGGCCATACCGATGGGCTTTTTCAGCCATCAAGGCAATGTTCTGACGGCACTTCAAGTCGTCGAGTATCGGGGTAGGCACTTGAATTTGCATAAAGGCTTATTGAATGTGTAAGCCGCCTCAAGCGCAGGTGTCGCACGGCCTCTCAGCAGTGAGTCTTAGAATGATATGGCCCATACAGAACGCAGTCGCCTGAGCTGCACACTACCTTGAGAGGCACTAAAGTAGCAAAAGAAAGGCGATTTGCCCTGAGGTATCCCACAATTAACTTACAAAGTCGCTCATAGGCGTGCTATCACGGTCTGATTTCCCTTTACTTTCTGTCCGATGGATACTTCCACTTTTGCCGAGAGAGGCAGGAAAAGATCGACGCGCGAGCCAAATTTGATGAACCCCATATCGGAGCCTTGTTCGACCCATTGCCCTTCACGCAAATAGTTGACGATACGCTTGGCCAGGGCACCTGCAATTTGTCTACATAAGATTTCTGCTTCACCTGTATCGATCACCACAGTGGTGCGTTCGTTTTCCTCAGAAGATTTTGGGTGCCATGCAACTAAATAGCGCCCAGGGTGATAGCGAAAGTAGTTCACCTTGCCACTGATGGGATTGCGGTTGACGTGTACGTTGGTAGGGCTCATAAAGATCGATACCTGAATGCGCCGGTCTTTGAAATATTCTTTTTCCTCTACTTCTTCGATGCAGACAATTTTTCCATCGGCAGGTGCCAGCACTACATTTTGCCCCGCAATGAGCATCTCTCGGTCTGGATTTCGAAAAAACTGCAATACCGACAGAAACAAAACTGTTGATCCGGTAAGTGTAGCCTCAAAAGCTTGGGGCCAGAGGTGAGATACCGTCGTGCATGCAAACATCAGCGTTAGGCCAAGCAGGAAGAGAATTTTGTGGCCTTCTCTATGAATGCGAATGATCATAGTGCAATCTGTTTGAAGCAAAGTGAAAGTGCTACAGCAGTACTCATATCCCAACAACCAATATGGAGTTTTTGCATGCAGCAGGCATGCAAATATAAGCTGTACGACTTTTGTGAGTAGGAAGAGTCGTGTTTATATGACCAGATTGTGCACGTGGGCGCGATGTAAGCATTCCCTATACATGGTTAGGAAGTGCGCTTTTTGCTTGTGCCGATATTGCATTACCCAGCGGGGGTGAGGTAGCGGCCATATCTGTTCAAACCACCGATGTTGTTGGTTTGCCTTTTTGAAAAACTTGTAATTGGTACCTTGCCCAATGCTTACGGCCGCAGATGTAGTGCCGAATAGCACTATTTGATCTTGTATGTGCCGTCTGATGTGGGGCCGTATGGTTTCTAACAATTGGCTATCGTCGTAGTAATTTGCATTGACACCGTTGTGTAAGAATCCCAATGGACATACAGAAGTGATGAAATACTTGCTAAAGAAGTGATCAGGTCCCCCCATTTGTTCGATTACTTCGTATATGAATATCGATGACAGTTCGGGCTTTTTTTCAAACTGATTGTCAATACCACATACTTGTTCGAGCCGGATGGGATCGGTGAAAGCAATGCCAGTCACACCTGCACCAAAGCGCCCCGGGTTAATGCCAAACAGCAGTGTGCGTGGGGCACAGTCATCGTAGTACTTGTGGTAAAAGGCTTCCATTGCGCGCCAGGTGGCTTTGTGTACAAAGGGATAGAGCAGTTGCCAACCAGCAGGCAATTGCCAGGTGGGTTTAAGCTGCCGATAGTATGCCAAAATTTTGTCTGCAAGTGTTTGCATCTGTAGGACTTTTGCTTGTTTGTATTTATCGCCCTTTGGCAAAACTTTGGCCACTAAGGTAGCTGCATCTTAAATGCCTTTGTTATGATTACTTGCCTATTTTTGGCGAGCCTTTGAATAGTGTGAGCATATGGCAAATGATAAAAAGCGCTTTTCATGCAGTTGAAATACAAACTCATATTGATAGGATTGCTCTTGGCACTGGGTTTGATCTTACACTTACAGCAGGGCTTTTTCTCTGCTTGGTATCTCTATGCGGCAGCATTATTGTTGATGACCAGCCACCTGTTATTGGGCAGCGTAGGGCAAGCTTGGCAGGCCATGCAGCGCGGCAACATAGACCAAGCCAGCGAGTGGCTTGTAGAAGTGTGGCAGCCTCAGTGGCTGTTACCTTCACAGCGCACGCGTTACTACCTGACTCAAGGTCTGCTGGCTCTGCATCGCAAAGAGTTCGATGTGGGCAAACACATGCTCGAGCAAGCTCTGGCGGTCAGTGCGGGATCTTCGCTCGATAAGGCGATTGCTTTGCTCAATTTGGCACACATATACATGCTCAAAGGAGACAATTCACAGGCTGATCGCCTGCTCGAGCAAGCAGAAGCACATGCTGGCAATCACGAGCCAGTGCGGCACCAAATCCAAAAAGCCAAGGCCCTATTGAGGAGTGCTAATTAAATGAAAGGCGTGTGCGTGGCGAATGTCCCTTCAACGTGCTGAAAAGTCCGAAGAGCTGTACTTTTGTAGCGCTTTTTTGACCACAAAAAACTCATTCATGCTTTCTATCAATATTTATTTGCGTTTTGCGCTGATCGTTTTGCTGTTGGGCGGAGGGATTGCTCTGTCGATTTTCTACGGCTTCTGGTACGGCTTCCCCTTTTGGCTGATAGGGTTGATCCTGTTGGTGGGATGGATCGCTTTGGGTACCGTGCAGTCGGCAGCTCAACTCTTGCAGCAAGGCGATGTGGAAGGCGCAGAGCAGCGCCTGAAACTCACCCTGACACCTAAGTGGCTCTATGTGACCAATCGCGCATATTACTACATGCTGAAAGGTACCATTGCCATGCAGCACAAGCAGATCGACGAAGCAGAACAATATTTTCGCATGGCGCGTGAATTGGAACTACCTACCGACAACGAAAAAGCGATGATTTTGTTCCAGCTAGCAGGAGTAGCTGCTCAACGCCACAAATGGAATCAAGCCAAAATTTATTTGCGCGATATCAAGAAACTCAAGGTTACAGAAGAACAGCTCAAGCAGCAGATCAAAGAGTTCGAGAAAGCTATGACCAGTGCTGGCCAGCTCAAGGCTGCTACTCGCTCGGGAATGGCACACAAGGGAGGAATTAGGCAGCCTGGTGGCAAACGCCGTCGCCCAAAAATGAGGTGACTAAACTCTTGCTTGATCGTATAAGGTATATGCAATGTGCAAATTTGTATGTGAATCATAAACTACATATTCCATGGCTTACAGACTAATAGATATCATGGGCATCGGCGAGGTCTATGCCCAGACGCTTGAGCAAAAAGCGGGCCTAAAAACCACCGAAGATCTCTTAGAGGCAGGTGCTACTCCTAAAGGGCGCAAAGAGTTGGCCGAGAAAACAGGTATTGATCCTGCTCGCATCTTGCGCTGGGTCAACATGGCTGATTTGTTCCGCATTAAAGGCGTATCGGAAAAGTATTCCAACTTGTTAGAGTATGCAGGAGTAGACACGGTCAAGGAACTGCGGCATCGCAATCCAAAGAACCTCCATGAGAAGATGCGCGAAGTCAATGCCACGCGCAAAGTGGTAGATCGACTGCCATCCCTCAGCGAAGTGGAAAAGTGGGTAGAGCAAGCCAAGCAATTGGATCCTAAGGTGTCTTATTAATTGTCCCTGATTACTTTTCAGGTACTAGCCAAATGTTGCTTTTCGGCTACCGCTTCCACGCGTGATCTCGAGAAAAAGAGCGGAAAGCAACCATCTTGGACTCAAAAGGCAAGCAGATCTCGGTAGTGAGGCTTGCGTGCGCATCACCCAATTGACCTGATGTGTTGCTGGCTACGCATTGGTCCCTGTCGCCTGTATCGACAATGATGCGGAAAGTCGCTACAGCTGTTTGTCTGTAGCTACTTCCAGCTGTTAAGCGTAAAGCTATTGCTGCTTCGTGGCAATGGGCCGCTTTCCATAGATATTGGTCAATAGTGGCGCATAGTGAATACTCATGCTTGACCAATAAGGAGTTGTAGTGCCTGGCTATAGAAAAAAAGCAGCACTGTGCTAGCTTTGTCTTCATGCAGCAAGCGATAGTTAAGCACTATGGCGTGAAGTCGTGCATCAATTGCGTAAGAAGATCAACTCCCCATCATCGGCAACACGGGCTACTACAGAAGGCTGGCCCGGAGTAGTTTCCCATTGGCGGTAGCGCACTACATAGTCCATCTGTTCGAGGATATGTGAACTGACCTCGCCGAAATGGGTCGGGTAGGGATGCCCACTGATGTTGGCAGAGGTAGATACCAGGGGCTTACCTACTCGCCGAATCAACTCTTGGCAAAATGCATCTACCGCTATGCGTATACCAATTGTTCCATCTGGAGCTACCAGGTTGGTCGGCAGATTGCGTGCCCCTTCATAAATGATTGTCAGGGGCCTTTGGTGGTAGGCCAAAAGGGTCTCCAAGCGTGGATGAATGTATCCCACATACTGACGGACCATTTCCACAGAATCGGCCAGTAGGAGTAAGGGCTTTTCTGGACGCCTTCGCTTGATGGTATAGATTCGCTCAATGGCTTGAGCATGTGTGGCGTCACATCCGATGCCCCAAATGGTGTCAGTGGGATACAGAATGACGCCACCTGTGCGCAATATGTGCTCGGCCTGCATCAAATCTCGCTGTCGGATTTCTTCAATTTTTTCTGGTGTAAGGACATGCATGGGGGAGTGGCCTTTTTATTTTATTTCATTACGGCAAAGATGATCTAAGGGTGCAAATTTCTCATGCTGTTCCTTTGTTCAGCACTTTCGTTGTCGTCAATATGCCATACTTTGCTATAAAAAAAGATGGCAAAGTCATTGTGGGCGGGACATATGTGGTACTTGAGTGAATTGATGTATAGCATTCCATCCATCTATGTGCCATTTATTAGCGTATACAATGCAGAAATGTCAGGTTTGTGTCGGAAAAACAGTTTAAGAAAGCACAACTACTTGCTTAAAGTTGTGTAATATAGCCAATCAGAGAGATTTATTTGCATATTGCAGCCCCATTGAGTGGGGGCTTAGGCGAAGGAAAAAAAGTAGCCAAGCGCGCTTTTGAGATGAACTACACTGCAGCCATATTTTCTCGTGCCCGACTGATGCGCTGCTGCTCGAAGTCCGGTCCGATATGCTTTCGCAAAATGCCTTTTTGCCGAAAGGCAATCGCGTGGTGGATGGCTATGCTGTGCTCTTGGAGCTTATATGCAGCTCACATCATTGGCGGTGAGATTACCTATGCGTGTTTGGGTGGTGACAAGTATCGATTTACGATGAAAATCTATCGGGACTGTGCAGGGGACGGTGCCCCGTTCGACTCTACACCCAATAGCAATGCATCGCCTGGCACAGTAACGGTATTTCACGGCACTCAGATCTACTCTATCCTTATCCTGCAAGCGCCTGTAGTGACCAGCATCGACCCCGAGATCAGCAATCCTTGTTTGGTGATGCCACCAGGTATTTGTGTGGAGGAAGGAGTATACACCTTTGAGCTCATCTTGCCCAAAAGCGATCAGAGTTACACGATCTCTTATCAACGTTGTTGTCGCAACAATACCATTTCCAATATAGTGAATCCAGGTCAGGTAGGGGCTACCTATACCATTGAACTGACGCCCAAGGCACAGCAAGTGTGTAATAGTAGCCCTACTTTTAACAACTTCCCCCCTATTGTCATCTGTGCAGGAGAAGATATCGACTTCGACTTTTCGGCTACCGATCCTGATGGTGACCAGCTGGTCTACGAGTTTTGTGCTCCGTTTAAAGGTGGGGGAGCTAATACTGACCAGCCTGAAATACCTACAGGTGTGGCGCCCAACCCCGACTTGCCGCCGCCCTACCTACCGGTCAATTTTATTTCTCCTCCTTACAGCCCACTCAACCCAATGGGTGGTGATCCTCAAGTGGCGATCGATCCAGTGACAGGCTTGATCACAGGGGTGCCCACTGTGCTGGGGCAATTTGTGGTGGGGGTATGTATATCGGAATACCGCAATGGGCAGTTGCTCAGCGTCGTACGGCGCGATTTTCAGTTCAATGTGGCCATGTGCGACCCTACGGTGGTGGCAGATATTGCCGAGGATTCTACCATTACTAAGGTAGGTAAACAGTTTAACGTAGTGAATGTCTGTGGTGCTACACAAGTGGTCATAGAGAATGAGAGTTATCAGCAGCAATATATCGACCAAGCCTACTGGGAGTTTTTTATCGATGGCTCGTGGCAAACTATTGAGCAATGGGACGCTACCTTGACTTTGCCTGGCTTGGGCACTTACGAGGGCCTACTTGTCCTTAACCCCAATACGGATTGTGGCGATACGGCATACGTACAAGTCAATGTCTTTCCATTTCTGGAAGCTGACTTTACTTATGCTTATGATACCTGTAGTGCAGGCCCTGTACAGTTTACCGATTTGTCCGTCAGTGGGGCAGGGCCCGATAGCATTGTCCAGTGGCGATGGGATTTTGCCCAACTCGATACTTCTTCGTTGCAGCATCCCTCTTTTACTTTTCCTCAGCCGGGCTATCACGAGGTACAGCTCACCGTCAGGGATGTGAACAACTGCGAGGATAGCCGTACGCACACTATCCCCTATTTTCCCGTACCTAAGACGCTAATCGTTGCCCCTACCACTTTCGACGGTTGCCAACCTGCCCAGATATTTTTCGACAATCTATCTACACCGATTAGCGAGGAATACGACATCTGGTGGGATTTTGGCGATGGAGGTACCAGTATGGAAATTAGTCCTACCTATGTGTATCGAGACACTGGCTTGTATACAGTGGCACTTTCCGTGGTCTCGCCTTTGGGCTGCCAAACCGATACGGTATTTTACAATTGGATTCGCGTGCGACCCTCACCTATAGCAGCCTTTGAGTATAGCCCACAGGTGATTTCTCGTTTCGATCCTGAGGTCGATTTTTACGATCGCTCGCAAGGAGCTGTGAAGTGGGAGTGGATCTTTCCTGATGGCACTATTTCTTTTCTGCCCAATGTGCGCTATGTGTTCCCCGATACGGGACTACAGGAGGTCGTGCAAGTGGTCACACATCTGAGTGGTTGTACCGACACGGCAAGAGCTTTAATAGATGTCATTCCCGATGTGCGCTTTTTCCTGCCCAATGCGTTTTCACCCAATCACGACGGCGTCAATGATTTCTTTCGTGGAGCAGGTGTAGTAGAAGGTATAAAGCGTTTTCACTTGACTATATGGAATCGGTGGGGCGAGCTGGTTTTTGAAACCACCGATCCCGATGAGGAATGGAATGGGCAGATAGACAATACGGACTTGCCTGCTCCGGAAGGGGTATATGTTGTGGTAGTTACTATGATTTCGCCTCGTGGGCAATTGCTCGAATATCGAGGCTTTGTCACGCTGATCAGATGAGCATGACGTGTATTAGCACCCAACTATGTTTCTGCTCGGTGTAGCCATTCTAAACGTGCTGTGCCCCAGCGCAGCCAGTGGTCGGCCAAAACCAGCGCCGTCATTGCCTCGACGATAGGCACTGCGCGCGGCACCACACAGGGATCATGCCGTCCTTTCCCCCTGACCGTAGTGGGGGTTCCTTGCCGATCGACTGATGATTGACCAGCTACGATGGTAGCTACGGGCTTGAAGGCAGCGCGAAAGTAAATAGGCATCCCATTCGAAATGCCGCCTTGTATGCCACCTGAATGATTGGTTTTGGTTCGAATAACACCATGATCATCAGTGTAGAATGCATCGTTGTGTTGTGAGCCGCGCATGCATACCCCTTCAAAGCCCGAGCCATACTCAAACCCCTTGCATGCATTGATGCTCAAGATCGCTTTGCCCAAATCGGCATGGAGACGATCAAATACGGGTTCACCCAACCCTGCAGGTACACCCGTAGCCACACAGCTGACTACACCACCAATGGTGTCGCCAGCTTTGCGCACATCGCGAATGAGTGCCTCCATACGGCTAGCTATTTCTGAGTCAGGACAACGCACCGCATTTTGTTCGGCGATTGATAGATCTAATTCATTCCACGGCTTCGACAACACTATTTCGCCTACCTGACTGACCCATGCATGAATGCGCACGCCCAAGCTTTTGAGCAACATCTTGGCAAATGCACCAGCTGCTACGCGTGCTGCAGTTTCTCGGGCTGAAGCCCGCCCGCCACCTCGGTAGTCGCGTACACCATATCGGGCCTCATAGGTGTAATCGGCATGAGATGGCCGGTATTTGTCGGCAATGTGGCTATAGTCGCGTGGGCGCGCATCCCGGTTGTGGATGAGCAAGGCAATGGGCGTACCAGTGGTGTACCCCTCAAATACGCCTGAAAGGATTTGCACTTCATCGGCTTCTTTGCGCTGTGTGACGATCGCAGACTGGCCTGGACGCCGGCGTGCCAGCTCTCGTCGTAAAAATGCCTCGTCTACTGGTATGCCTGCAGGGCAACCGTCAATCACCACGCCAATGGCAGGGCCATGGCTTTCGCCAAATGTGGTGATGCGGAACAACGTGCCAAAAGTGTTTCCAGCCATGTGGCGAAAGTAAAGTTCAACTGATTAGATTTGGCCACCAAGATAGGGTACTTGTAACCCGATGAAAAACTACTTATCTGAGTAAGAGCCGATGCCGACCAATGTGTCGAGATGGCTTTTACAGTCACACCGCCGTCCGGTACAAGCACGCTGCTCATCAGAGTTAGCTAAAAACGTAAGTGAAGCAACCCCAAGAGAAGGTTTAACCCGTAGGGCTTGCTTATGTGTACGACCGTACAAATCTTGCTACCTTTAGGTGCACTTTGGTTGGAAGTATTTGCCTAATAATGCGATTAAACAAGTCAGAATCAAATGCATTAAGCCATGAAGGTTACTTTTTACGGTCATGCCTCCTTTGCTGTAAAGACTGCAGGTAAAACGTTGTTGTTCGACCCATTCATTACCCCCAATGAGCAGGCATCCCACATCGATGTGTCCCAAATCAAGGCCGACTATATTCTCCTGTCGCACGGGCATGCAGATCACGTAGCCGATGTAGAAACTATTGCCAAGGCACAAAATGCCAAGTTGATCTCCAACTTTGAGGTAGTGAGCTGGTTTGGCCAAAAAGGTATCGAAGGGCATCCGATGAACCACGGTGGCAAGTGGCAGTTTGATTTTGGCTATGTCAAGTACGTCAATGCCGTGCACAGCAGTTCCATGCCCGATGGCACTTATGGAGGCAATCCTGGTGGCTTTGTCGTGTGGAATGAGGAAAGCTGCTTCTACTTCGCAGGCGATACAGCCCTCACGGAAGACATGAAGCTCATCCCTCTGACTTGCCCCAAGCTCGATTTCGCCATACTGCCTATAGGTGATAACTTTACTATGGATGCCGATGATGCTGCCCTTGCAGCAGAATTTATTCAGTGCGATCACATTATTGGCTGTCATTACGACACTTTCCCCTATATTGAAATTGATCATGAGGCGGCCCGTTCAGCTTTCGAAAAGAAGGGGAAAAAGCTAACTTTGCTGACTATCGGCGAATCGGTCGAACTGTAAAAGCAAAACAAGTGCCGTTCGCACGCATAAATTTTTGACATCTATGGGAAAAGTAATAGCCATTGCCAATCAAAAAGGCGGAGTGGGTAAGACGACAACCGCCATTAATCTATCGGCTTGTTTGGCGCTGCTCGAAAAGCGCGTCTTACTTATCGATGCCGATCCTCAGGCCAATGCTACGTCGGGTGTAGGAGTGAAAATTGACGAAGATGACCTGACGCTTTACGACGTGATGGTCAATGAGGAGGATCCTACAGAAGCTATTTACGAGACCGAAACGCCGAATCTACACTTGATGCCTTCGCACATCGATTTGGTCGGTGCTGAACTGGAATTAGCTAATCGGGACGGCCGCGAGTACGTGATGCGCAACGTAGTGGATGTGCTTCGTGCCCACTACGACTATATTTTGATTGACTGTTTGCCTTCCTTGGGGCTTATTACAGTAAATGCCTTGTCGGCCGCTGATACCGTGATCATTCCCGTACAGTGTGAGTACTTTGCCCTGGAGGGGTTGGGCAAGCTGCAAAATACCATCAACCTAGTCAAGAAAAACCTCAATCCTAAGCTCGAAGTAGAAGGCATTTTGCTGTCGATGTACGATCGGCGTTTGCGCTTGGGCAACATCGTAGTCAGTGAGGTGCGCGAGTTTTATAAAGACAAGGTGTTCGATACCATCATCCATCGCAACTCGAAAATTAGTGAGGCCCCTAATATGCACATGCCTGTGGTGTTGTACGATGCTTCGAGCACAGGGGCGATAAATTTTCTCAACCTCACGCGTGAATTTCTGAAAAAGAACAACGATTGGGTTGGGGAACAAGTGAGTGCATAACCTTTCTAATGGTTTGTAAAAGAGCATATGGCCAAAAAAGTAAGGAAAAAAGACTTGGGCTTGGGCATTAGGGCCCTACTGGCGGATGCCGATACTGCACCTGAGAAGCAAAAAGAGGTGGTGCGCGAGCTGTCGCACACTGTGGCGATGATCCCACTGTCGCAAATAGAGGTCAACCCTTTTCAGCCTAGAAAAGAGTTTGATGAGGAAGCATTGCAAGAGCTGGCCAATTCAATCAAAGTGCACGGCCTGATTCAGCCGCTGACAGTGCGTAGGCTCTCGGAAGATAGTTACCAACTCATTTCAGGGGAACGCCGCTTGCGTGCTGCGCGATTGGCGGGCTTGGAGGAAGTGCCTGCGTATATACGCCTGGCCAACGACCAAGAGATGCTTGAAATGGCATTGGTCGAAAATATCCAGCGCGAAGATCTCAATGCCATCGAAGTGGCAATCACCTTCCAACGCCTCATCGATGAATGTCAACTCACTCATGAAGCACTTAGTGAGCGCGTGGGCAAGAAACGCAGTACGGTGACCAATTTTCTGCGTTTGTTGCGTTTGCCTCCTGAAATACAGAAAGCCGTAAAGGAACGCCATATCAGTATGGGCCATGCACGTGCTTTGGCAGGTATAGAAAACTTGGCACTTCAACTAGTTGTCTTCCGACAGGTGATCGAGCAAGGGCTATCAGTGCGTGCTACCGAGATGCTGATTCGAAAGTACAACACACCAGCTGCGACACCCAAAAAGACATCATCCGACCTGCCCGATATATACAGGCGCGTGCAAGATCAGCTCTCCAAGTCGTTAGGTGCTAAGGTGCAACTCAAACGTACTAAACAAGGAAAGGGGCAGATCGTTATCCCATTTGCCAATGATGAAGACCTCAATCGATTGCTCGAACTGCTCGATCGCTAAGAGATGTGTATGACAATATGGCGAATATCCATAGTGCTCGTAAATCGCATCCATCTGTGCATGGAGAAAACAGTAAATGGCAAGGTACAACTGATAGGTGTACCAGGTGTGCTGTTATGGATGGCCGCAGGCCTGCTACTTCCCCTCCAGGCACAATCAGTACGACATGTCTTTGGCGATACTTCTGTTGCCAACTCAACACATAGGTGGTGGCATCGCACCCTTCGAGCCAATTATCCCGACCCGAAACAAGCAGCAACCTTGTCTCTTATCATACCAGGAGCTGGACAGCTCTACAACAAGCGATGGTGGAAAGTACCCTTGGTATACGGTGCATTAGGAGGAATGGTGTACAGTATTCGCTATAATACAGAGCAATATCGTCGTTTTCGCGATGCTTATATACAGGCACTCCAAGGGCAACCTCATGAATTTACTCCCTTCAATCTCAGCGATCAAGCCATCAAGCGCTATCGCGATCAGTTCGACAAGCGCAGACAATTATCGTGGATTGGTTTGGTTGCAGTACATTTGCTACAGGCTGCCGATGCTTTTGTAGATGCCCATCTCATGCACTTCGATGTAAGTGATGAGCTAAGTGTGCGTTGGCGTATACACACGCATGTGGCAGATGAGTTCATACCGCTGTCCATGGGCAGTGTATTGCTTAGTGCACCTGCTGTACACATTGAAGTAGCTTTCTGATTTTCTCTTCAAGAAAAGCGTTTGACTTTTGGTTTTTTATTGAGAGTTTTTATCTTGGCACCGCTTCTTTAGGGGAAGGAATTGATCGTGCACCGATTGATAAAGAATTTTGGTTTTTTGGGGTTAACTCGAGCCGGACTCAGTATTTTTCGAGCCGGCTCTTTTACCTTATCAAGGTAGCTAATTGCATTGATGGCCGGCGACGAATTTGAAGCACAGATGAATGCCCTATTGGGCAACGAATGGGAAGCGTTACATAAGGCCCTAACAGATACGCCGCCCACGAGTATTCGTCTCAACCCCGCCAAAGGTGCTGTGCCGCCGTCAAATGCCCGTCCTGTGCCTTGGAGCGAAGGGCTTGGGTGGTACTTACCTACGCGCCCCTCCTTTACTTCTGATCCACGTTTTCATGCAGGTGCCTACTACGTGCAAGAAGCCTCTTCAATGTTTGTAGGCTGGCTAGCCCGTCGCGCCATGCAAGTAGATACCCATCAGTGGCATAGCGTAATCGACCTATGTGCTGCGCCAGGGGGCAAGACCACCCATCTGCTCAGCATTTTGCCATCTCATGTACTGGTAGTAGCTAATGAAGTGATCTCCAACCGATGGACTGCTTTGCACCACAATGTAGCTCGTTGGGGCTATGCTAATCTCTTGCTCACTTGTCAAGAGGTCGCTTCTTTTGCACCTTTGAGCACCCACTTCGATCTGGTGGTGGTAGATGCTCCCTGTTCAGGTGAAGGGCTATTTAGAAAAATGCCTCAAGCTCGGCAAATGTGGTCGTCAGCTCAGGTCGATCAATGTGCGATACGCCAAAGCCACATTTTGCAACAAGCTATGGCATTAGTGCGCCCGGTTGGTTGGCTGATTTACAGTACATGCACCTGGAACCGAAAGGAAAATGAATGTCAAGTGGTTGCTTTGGAACAAGCTGGTTTTGAGGTGATAGACCTTCCCCTCGACTCAGGTTGGAATGTCGTTTGGTCGGGAAAGGGATGGCGCTTTTATCCCCATCGCGTACAAGGTGAAGGATTCTTTGCTGCGCTGCTGCGCAAAAAGGGAGGCACCACACCTACTACTGGCATAGATCGGGCGAGTAAACGCTCTGGAAAAGCCCGCTTACAACGGCTCTCACCTAAGCAGGTACCCACCGAGTGGTGTGCACAGCCTGAACAATTCGATTGGTACATAGGCGAAAAAGGTATGATTTATGCCCTGCCTCACACGGTACAATCGCAAGCAAGCCTGGTATTGCAGCACATCCCATCAGCTGTACCTATACTGGCGGTAGGCCGCTATAAAGGCACAGGCTTGATCCCTGCTCCAGAGCTCGCATTGGCTACAAATAGAGGAGAAGTGCCTGCCGTTTCTGTAGATCGAGCAGTGGCACTTGCGCTTTTACGAGGTGAAACTCCAAATCTCGAGATTCCATATAAGGGCTGGATTTTGGTCAAATACGAAGGGCTGGGATTGTGCTGGATCAAACACATTGGACAGCGGATCAATAACTACTTGCCGAAAGGATGGCGCATCCGTCATCTATAGCCATGAAAAAAAGCCTTCTCTCAATTAATTGAGAACGCCCCATTTCCATTTGATTTTTCTGTATAAAAAACCGGTACCCGTGCGGCTTGGCTATGCCATGTGTACGTGCAAGATACAGGGTGGATTATGCGAGTTTTTCCATATCGCGTACTAGAATTTTCCCTCTGTTGAAGTAAATCAAATCCATCTTTTTTAGCTCGTTGAGCACCAGTGTCACTGTCTGGCGAGAGGTACAGGTAATGTTGGCAATGTCTTGGTGTGTAAGTGAATGCTTGAGCAACATCTCATAACCGATGCGTCGCCCTCGTTTCGATATGGCATCCTTGATGAATTCAATGATACGAGTACGAGCATCTTTGAAAATAATGCTTTCCAGTTTGTTTTCAGCCTCTAATAAGCGATTGCCAAAAAGCTCCATGACGCGTTCACTCAAGGCGTAATTACTGCGCATGAGCTTTCGAAAATCCTTGACATTGAGCGTGTAGTAGTGCACTTCTTCTTTCAACGCTTGTGCGAACTCTTCGCGTCGCTTTTGCCCAATAAGCCCCAGTTCGCCAAACATTGCCATAGGGTGTACCAGGGACTTGATGATTTCCTTGCCATCGGATGAATGAGTGCCAATTTTAATGGTGCCTTTTACCAAAAAGTACACCACATCAGATTGGTCGTCAGCAAGGTAAATAAAGCTGTGCCGAGGGCGTACTCGATATTCAAGCGCATCAGCCAACTGGCACTTTTCCTCTTCACTCAATACGTTGAAAAGGGGAAACTGAGTTAAAAAGGTATTGGTGTCGATGACTTTAGTTGCCATATCGAATTGTTTTTTGTCACGGTGAATGGATGTCCTATTTGGCATTTGCTTACTTAGACACTACTTTGTTTGCTTTCCCCTATGCTATCTGGAAATTTTTTCGATTTTTTTGCTTTAACAACCTGTGGAGGCACTAATCTTGTTTTGTCATTGTATACATTGTATATTTTGCTACGTTTCGGATATGATATATACGATAATATTGTATATGGATATAAGTGGTTGTGTATATACCTAATTGATAGGTATACTGTGAAAAGCAAATTGACTTGGCAGCTGTTATTTTTCAGCTCAACTTATAACTCAATGCGTGTTCCATTTCTTTTTATGCTAGGCCTCATTTGCCCTGTGATAGGCTTATCGGCCCAGTGTGTTAAGGGCGATTGCGAAAATGGTTGGGGGGTATATGTTTATCCTAGTGGTGCGCGCTACGCAGGCGACTTTGAGCATGGGCAGATGGAAGGTATTGGTACGTGTTATTATCCCGATGGTTCGCGCTATACAGGCCAGTGGCACAATGGCTATCCACATGGATATGGCATCAAGGTATGGCCCGATGGAGTGGTGTGGAAAGGACAATGGATAAAAGGGCAACCCATAGATGCCCGTGGTGCTCTTATCCCCAATTTATACGCGTATGCCAAAAGCCGGCCATATACGTGGGGATGCTTGTCGGGAAATTGTATCGATGGGCAAGGAGACTTTTTGTATCCCGACGGCCGTCATTACCGAGGGTATTTTCGTACAGGCCAACCAGAAGGATGGGGCATGATGGCATGGCCCGATAGTGGTCGTTTTTTAGGCAATTTTCGTGCAGGTATGCCTCATGGCACAGGTACTTTTTTCTACGAAGATGCTAGCCAGCAAAGTGGGATGTGGCAAGAAGGACAATGGATCGGATCGGCGACGGAAGCACGAGCTGTAGGGTGCATAGAAGGTGATTGCGAAAATGGTTGGGGCAAATATGTGTTTGTCGAAACCGGAGCACGCTATGAGGGCTACTTCCAAAATGGACAACCCCATGGTCAGGGAATCATGTTCTTTGCCGAAGGTGATTGGTATGAGGGTACCTTCCGTCAGGGCGTGTTTGATGGTCAAGGTACTTATCACAGCTTAGATGGCACAGTACAACGGGGTATCTGGCAAGATGGATCTTTTGTGGCGCCTCAGGCAGCTACATCCAACGATACTGTGCAATCTCAGCGACATACGCAATTCGAAAGTGCAGCAGACGAGTCGGTACCTATAGGCAGAATTTGGGCAGTGATTATCGGGATTTCTCGCTATCAAAATATGCAGGCATTGCACTTTACTGACGATGACGCGTATCGATTTTGGGGCTTTTTACTGAGCCCCTTAGGTGGTGCTGTTCCTGAACGACACATGCGCCTATTAATTGATGAAGCTGCTTCACGAAAAAATATTTTGACTACCATTGAGGAGGTGTCAGCTCAAATAGATACCAATGATTCGTTTATTCTGTTCTATTCGGGCCACGGTATTAACGGTGCGTTTTTGCCTGCCGATTACGACGGCTTGGGCAATATCCTTAGCCACGATGAAATCCGTGAACTACTTGAACGATGCCCTGCACGCAGAAAACTGGTTATTGCCGACGCCTGTTATGCGGGAAGTTATACCGATTTTGTTGCCAAAGGACCTGAGCAGGAGTTTCGGCAGCTGTTGAGTCGTACAGGACCAGGCACGGCTATTATCCTTTCTTCCCGTGCGCAAGAAATCTCTTTGGAAAGTGACCGATTGCGTCAAGGCGTGTTTAGTCACTTCTTATTGCGTGGGCTGAAAGGAGAGGCCGATGCCGATGGCGATGCCGTCGTTACGGTACAAGAATTGTTTGATTATGTAAGTACCAACGTACGTACTTACACAGGGGGAAGGCAGCATCCATCTATATTCGGTCAATATGACCCACATATGCCAGTGTCTGTAGTGCGTTGATATACTTTTATGAGCAATATATGGGCCGTCAAAGAAAAAAATACAGGAATCGACGCGATCGCTTTCGCGAAACCATGCGCCGTACTCGATTGATATTGATCTTTCTTGTTATTGGTGCTGCCTTGTTGGCTTGGTTTAGGCGATATCAAATTTGGGCCGCTCTTTATCCGTGGTTTTACTAAAAAACTCTCCCTTTGTCCAATGAATAGAAAAAGGGAGAGGAGAAGGTATAGAATTTATAAAAACTACTGTCCGTTAGATAAGGGGCTCACATGGCGCGCAGCCCGTAGTCGTAGTTCATTTCTAAGAGGTGACGTGCCATAGCTGCTCGCGCGCGAAACAGCTGTGCTTTAACGGTACCTACAGGTAGGTCGAGCTGTTGTGCAATCTCGTCATAGCTCAGTTCCTGAAAATAGCGCAACTCGACCATGCGGCGATATTTGTCCCGAAGCAAATGTACGACTTTGCGCACCATTTGGTGTCGTTGTTGTCGAATCATGGCCTCTTCTGGAGTAAAATGGTCTGTACCTGTAATGTAGTAGTAGTTTGATTCACTCTCGTCATTGAGAAGAGGTGCATCGAGCGAACAGGTTTGCAGGCGCTTTTTTCGGATAAAGTCAATACAAGTATTGACGGCTATTCTGTGTAGCCAGGTACTAAAGGCATAGGAGGGCTGGTAACTGTCGAGTCGTCGAAATGCCTTGGCAAAAGTTTCCTGTGTGAGGTCGGCAGCGTCTTCGGGTTGTGGGACCATCTTTTTAATGGTAAAAAAGATCCACTTTTCATAGCGCTGCATCAGCGTTGCGTAGGCACGTTGATCGGCATGCAGTGCCTTTTGTACCAACTCTTGGTCGGGACATGTTCTTGGGAAATAATTTGTACGCATCACCAACTGTTTGTTTTTCGTGTTACCCAAAACTTCAAACCGAAAAACCCATAATACAAGGCAAGTGCACCGTCGAGTATCCACAACCACCGCATTAAATCGGACTGCCCAATGCGTCGTAACCATGGCCACATCACGGCATGAAGTGCTAGTAACTTCACACTCCACCCTGTAAGGGCAATTTGACCCAATCCGATGGCAAACAAAACAGAGCCACTCAAATAGTGGTACATCTGAGCAGAGGCCACTGAAGCCAGTACAATTTGGTGCGAGCGCTTATACTTATCGGCTGCAGTGAAATGCCTACACTTTTGGTAGTACCAACTTGTAATTGTTTTCTTTGGCTCTGATAAAGTGAAGGTTTGAGGATGTAAAGCTGCAGCTGTCTTAAATTTTCTACCAACGGCGTTGACCAGTAAGTCATCGTCGCCGGATGCGAGGTTCAAGTGTTCAGAAAATCCCTTTGCTTCTTTAAATACACTCTTGTGATACAGTAAGTTGCGACCTACTCCCATATAGGGAGCATGCCAAAATGCCGCGGCACAGTATTGCAGGGCCGTAAGAGCTGTCTCAAAACGGATGAAGCGATTGAGCCAACCTGCTTCTCGTTCGTAAAGCCCTATGCCCAGTACAATAGCTGCTCCTTGCCGTACTTGTGCCATCATCCCAGCTACCCAATGCGTAGAAGCGGGACGACAATCCGCATCAGTAAATAGCAACCAATCGTAAGTAGCAGCTCGAATCCCTGCGTTCAGGGCTTGTTTTTTACCAATAATAGTCTTATTGGTGATTTTTATTGTTCTTAAGTTTTTGTAACTACATGACAAAGATGTTAAAATTTTTTGTGTCTTGTCTATAGAAGCATCATCGACGACGATGATTTCTATTGGCTTGTAGGTTTGAGTGCATATATGTGGCAGATTTTTTATTAAACGGTCGGCTTCGTTGCGTGCACAGATGATGATTGATACGCCAGGCCCTTCAGTAGGCCACTTAGGTGGTGCGCTTTTGCGCCAGGCAGCTTTAGCTAGTAGTAGCCACCATGCGATTTGCCACGCGGTGGCTGCATAGAAGGAGAATACGAGCCAGGAGAGCCATTCGGTTGTCATGAGCACCAGTTCTCGAGTGAGGATTATAGCGCGAAGGCGTGCAGTTTAGGATCTTTGCACGAAAACCAGGTAATGAGACGAACTTTAACTTATCGCATTTTGCTTATAGGCGGGCTCTATCTGCTCATCCGGCTTTTGGTCGAGTATGGCCAAGATGGCGGCTTTGATTACAATTTTGTTATTCATCAGGCTTTTATAGGCTTAGCGCTCGGCATAGCCCTCGTAGTGTTTGACCGGGGTAGTACTGAGAAGTAGACAAAACAGGCCATTTGCCGGCAAAGTCCTACCATAAATGGCCTGAAGTGCAGGAGCAGCTCCACATTGGGGTTAGCTGAAAGCTTTTTCGATGATCATGTGTTGTTCTTGATCGTGCTTTTTCTTGAAACCTGTGGCGGGCGAAGCACTGGGCTTACGCGATACGAGTTGCATGGGCACTTTTTGGCAATACCAAGAGAGTAAATATTGCCAGGCACCCATATTAGCGGGTTCCTCTTGTACCCACTTGATGGTAGCACCCTTGTATTTTTGGAAAATGCCTTGCAGTTGTTTCTCAGGAAGGGGATACAGTTGTTCAATACGCACGATGGCCACGTCCGATCGCTGATCACTTTCCTTTTTTTCGAGTAGGTCGTAGTAAATTTTTCCAGTACACAACAAGAGGATACGCACTTTTTTAGCTGCAGCTGGAGTAGCTATTTCTGGGTCGTCGAGCACTTCCTGAAAGCGCGTTCCCGTAGTGAATGCATCCACGGGTGAGAGAACACGTGGATGGCGCAATAGTGACTTTGGCGTCATGACGACCAATGGCTTACGAAATGGACGTGCTAGCTGGCGTCGCAATAGATGAAAAAAGTTGGCTGGAGTGGTGCAGTTGGCTACAGTGATATTGTATTCGGCACAGGACTGCAGATAGCGCTCCAGGCGGGCGCTAGAGTGTTCAGGGCCTTGGCCTTCATAGCCATGAGGCAAGAGCAATACCAGTCCGCTCATACGTTGCCACTTGCTTTCAGCCGAAGCGATGTATTGGTCAAAGATCACTTGAGCACCATTGGCAAAGTCTCCGAACTGGGCTTCCCAAATGACCAGTGTGTCGGGGGTAGCCAATGAGTAGCCATATTCGAAACCCAGCACGCCGAACTCGGACAGCAGTGAATTGTAGATGTAAAACTTTCCTTGCTGGTCGCTCATTCCTTCCAGGCGATTGTAGATCATGTCGGTGCCGTTATCGTAGAATACGGCATGACGGTGTGAGAAGGTGCCTCGGCGTACGTCTTGGCCACTCATGCGTACGTTTTGGCCTTGCAGCAGAATGGTGCCATAGGCCAGTAGTTCTGCCATGGCCCAATCTAGCTGTCTTTGATCCCACAACTTTTGAGTATGCTTGAGCAGGCGTTTTACTTTACTCACGGGGTTGAGCCACTCAGGTAAGCTCAGCAAGTGAGTGATGACGCGATTGATTTGCTCTGGATCTACACCGGTAGGTGGTGAGCTCTCAAAATCTTTGGCTGTAGTGCGTTTTTTGAGCTTGCGCCAGGCCTCTTCAGAAGGCTGATATTCATAGGGGAGGGGCTTTTCCTTGACTTGATCCAGACGTGCTTGTAACTCCTGCCAAAAATCCTTTTCCAGCTCCTCGGCCAATTGTTTTTCGATATCGCCCCGTTCGCTGAGCATTTCGATGTATAGTGTGCGTACATCGGGGTGTCTTTTAATAATCTGGTACATCTCGGGCTGGGTGAACTGTGGGTCATCGCCTTCGTTGTGCCCGTGTTTGCGATAGCACACCATATCGATAAACACGTCGGTGTGGAATGCCTGGCGATATTCGGCAGCCAATTGGGCTACGAATACTACGGCTTCGGGATCGTCACCATTGACGTGGAACACAGGTGCATCGATGACTTTGGCTACATCTGTGCAATAGGTCGAAGAGCGCGAGTCGTAAAAATCAGTTGTAAAACCTACCTGGTTATTGATGACGAAATGCACCGTGCCGCCTGTGTAGTAACCCTCTAATTGGCTCATTTGGGCTGTTTCGTACACTACACCCTGACCGGCAATGGCGGCGTCGCCGTGGATCAAAATAGGCATGATGCGGTTGTAGTCATTGTCGTAGAGCAAGTCGCTTTTTGCACGGGTAAAACCTTCTACCACGGGGTCTACACTTTCCAAGTGAGAAGGGTTGGGAGTTAGCTTGAGATGCACCTTCTTGCCTGTAAAGGTTTGTATTTGAGAGGAATATCCCATGTGGTATTTTACGTCGCCATCGCCATAGCTTTGATCGGGCATGGTGAAGTCTTCAAACTCGTTGAATATCTGCTGATAAGTCTTGCCCAAAATGTTGGCCAGTACGTTAAGGCGCCCTCGGTGTGCCATGCCCATAACAAACTCTTCTACTCCCAGCTCTGCACCTTTGTTAATGATAAAGTCCAAGGCAGGAATCGTACTTTCCCCACCTTCGAGTGAGAAACGCTTTTGGCCTACGTATTTGGTATTGAGAAATTTTTCAAATACAACGGCGCTATTGAGCTTCTCCAGAATGCGCCTTTTTTGCTCGATAGAAAGGCCAAAGCTTTTTTCTGGCATCATCTGTTCGATGCGCTGTCGCAACCATCGGCGTTTGGTGCGTTCACGCATATGCATGAATTCAAATCCGATGTGCCCACAGTATACTTTTTCTAAGTGGTCGATAATTTGTTGGAGCGTGGCATTCTCTAGGCCGATTTCTCTGCCTGCCAAGAAATGCCGCTTCAAATCATCTTCACCGAGATGAAAGTCGGCCAAGTCGAGATTGGGGCGGCGGTCACGTCGCTGGCGGATGGGGTTAGTTAAGGAGCGCAAATGACCGCGGTTGCGATAGGCCACAATGATGGCATATACGCGCAACTCCTTATCGATCTGTTCACGCACTTGGTGGGCGTTCGCAGTGGAAGATGAGATGCCATTTTGCGCAAGTGCGAAGTCAAAACCCTGGAAGAAAATGCGCCAGCTATCGTCGACGGAATTGGGATCGCGCTGGTATTGCTCGTAAAGAGCAGCAATGTAGTTGGGGTGCGCGTTGAAAATGAAGGAGTAGTCTGTCATGGCTGTACTTCACTTGATAGTTGGATCGGATGTGCCAAATTGCCACAAATATCAGACAATTTTAGCTCCTGATAGCCAATGTGGGGGTGAAAAAGCGTCCTTTCTCGGTGCGGGATGGTGCCACGCGTTTTAATAATGTGACATAAGTGGTTTTGCCCTGTGTTATAGGTAGCAAAGGTGCTCAGATGTTCGCCATTGCAGCGCAGTGGAAAATCCACTTGTTATGTGGATGGTTTTTGTGAGAAAAATTTATCTTTGCGCTCCAGTTGAAAAAGGGCCTTTAGGGGCTCAGCTTTGGAACCGAATAATTTTTTGATCGAATATGGCTAACCACAAATCTGCAAAGAAGCGCATTCGCCAGACTGAGAAGCGTCGTTTGCACAATCGCTATTACAAGAAGTCTACGCGCACAATGATTAAGACTTTGCGTGCGATCACTGACAAAGAAGAAGCCGAGAAGTTTTTGCCTAAAGTGGTCAGCAAAATTGATCGGCTGGCCAAGCGCAAAATCTGGCACAAAAACAAGGCAGCAAACTTGAAGAGCAAATTGATGAAGCACGTAGCTTCGTTAGGGTGATCGTGTAGACAGTAGCCTTGGTGTGATGATGCATCTATGCAGTGGCACCTACTGCATAGATGCATTTTCTTATGTCATTGCGATACCTTTCGAAAGTGCAACTTGTCGAAGTGAAAGTCGTTGCTCGGCAGGTCGATGGTAAACCCCGTAGGCTGGCCTTGTGCATTCAGCTCAAATGTCACTAAGCCAAAGGGTAGAAAGGGGTCTTTGAAGTCCACTCGATAGGTGTTGAAGTGCCAATGGGTGAGTGGGCCGCGGAATACTTCTTTGGCGGGTACAAGAGTAAGGGTAAGTGCCCCTCCTTTATTCACACTGACCAATGCTTTGCCATACCATTGATCTTCATATACACCTGCCCAGGCATCGTGTGGCAAACTGGGTTGGGTGTTGGGTATGCGGCTATCCAGTCGTTGTTGACGTTGCTGTTGCTGTTGGTGTAGGTAGTTTTTTTTGAATTGGTGGTAGCGGCTGATGAAGTCTTTAGAAGGTTGCCCCTTTTGCATCCAATCGAGTAGGTGATACCGCAAGGCTGAGTTGATGAAGAAGTCCATGTCGTTGTTGAGTAGGATGATACCTAATTGGGCTTCCGGTACTATTGTGATCTTGCTGATGTATCCGGGCATGCCGCCATCGTGCTCGATGACTTTTTGTCCGTTATAGTCGAATAGACGCCAGCCCAAGGCATAGGCTTTGAAATGGGTACCCAATTGTTTGTCTAATTGGGTGAGGGGGAGTGGAAGGTGTGCTTGCGTAAGTACATCGATTTGTGCAGGTGGCAATATGGTGCTGTCGGCCCACTGGCCGTTGTCGAGCCACATTTGTACCCAGTGTGTCAGATCTTCTACATTGGCAAAGAGCGATCCAGCGGGTTTTGTGGCGTGGAAATCGTACAGTTCGATGCGTTGGCCATTGATGTGAGGCCAAGCGAGCGGGTCGTTGAGGCGCAATGAATCGTTGGAGGTACGCGTGTGTGTCATATCCAGTGGTCGTAGTAGGCGTTGCTGTATGAATTGTTCCCAATTCATGCCAGAAGCTTTGGCAATGACCAAACCGGCAATCATGTACATGTTGTTCTGGTACCCATATTCACTTCGGAATCCGCGTTCTATAGGGAGCCATCGCATGCGACGCATCACCTCCTCGTCTGAATAATCCGTGTGATACCATAGCAGGTCACCCATAAAGGTGGCCAGCCCAGAACGGTGGCATAGCAGATCGCGTAGGGTGAGTTGATGCGTGATCCATTCGTCGGCCAAGCGAAATTGCGGCAACCAGTCTACGACTTTGTCATCCCAATGGACTTTGCCTTCTGCGACCAGTAGCGCCATGGCTGCAGCAGTAAAGGCTTTGGTGCACGAAGCGATGTTGAACAGACTTTTAGTGGTAAGCGGTTCACCGGCTTCCACATCGCTCAGGCCGTAGGCTTTGGCGAAAATAACCTGTCCCTCATGTACGATAGCCACCGATAGCCCTGTGGTGCCGAAGGTAGCCATAGCCCGTTGAATTGCGGTGTCTATGTTGGCCCATGCAAACTCGTGTTGCTGGGCCCTTGCTGAAAGGCTATTAATACATAGTACGAATGCAAGAAAAAGCGTCGCCTTGTTCATTTGCATGTTTTGGGTTTGTGCTAGTAGTATTGTGTTGGCTTGTGCCCAAGTTAACGAGTTGATCTGAAATAGATGGATCTACTGGATTTGTGTGAGCTGAACTTGATTGATGCCTAAAGCATTGCTGAGAGTTTGTTGAATGGCCTGCCGATGGTGTTCGCCTCGCTTGAGCGCCAGATAAGTATCGTGTTGATTGCGTTCATAGTGTGCGTTTTCTGGGGTGCCATATACATAGTAGTTGAGATTGAACCATCCTTTGCGCCTGTCAGGCAGTGGTTTAGGGTCGCCTTTTCTTCGCTTGAGTTTGCGTAGGGCAGCTTGGGCGGCGTTCAGCTTAATGTAGTATTCCATTTCGTTGTCGAAAGTGTGTTGCCCGGCAATTTGCAGATTGACTATATTGCTGCGAATGAAAGTAGTGGGCAGGTACACGGTATTGTGCTGCACGTAAAACCACGTCTCTATATCGGCAAAGACAAGCTGCTTGAGTGCTTCTACATCTGTATAGTCGGCGAAGGATTGGAGCATTTCGAAATTGGTGAGCTTGCCTCTGTAAATGCCGATTCCGCCTACGATCTTGAGCTTGTCGAGCAAAAGATTTCCGGAAGCATCCCACTGTGCTTCTACGAGCGTTTTGGTACTGAACTGGCCAGATATGTGATTGCTGTTTATAAATGATTGGCCGAAGTTTTCTCCTTGATCAAATAATTCCTGTACATCTACATCTACAGCTTGTAGTTGTGCGCGAAGGTGTGGCTTCCGCCCTAAGGTAGCCCTGCCATTCAACTGCCATGTGCCCTGCATGCCTGAGGCATAGCCGAAGAGGTCCACGCGACCATTAGCAATACTTAGCTGGCCACTAAAGTCGCTGAGCTCAATTTTGCGGTAGTTGAAACTGCGCACTTGAGTGAGAAAAGTACCCTGCAAAAAATGGCTGACTCTAGCGCGCTGTTGCGCATGTGCTTGTTGTTGTGCATCTACGACATGGGTGTTGGCGTCGGTTTTTTCAATGAGTGGCATTTCAAACCACTTCATCATGCGGTCCATGTCTAGGCTGCTGGCGTAGAGCTGAGCATCGAAGCGGAGGCGGCGCGGGTTTTCTGCTTGGTTATCTGTGGCCAGTAAAGAAAAAATGTCATTAAATTGGCCTTTGAAGATGCAGTGACTACCAGCACCTGTCAGTGTCAGGTTGACGATTTGCAACTGACTTCCATTTAAGCTGAGTACACCCTGATTGATGACAAGGTCCTCGCCATTAATGCGCCAGGCAGCATTGTCGAATATGAGTGTACCTTTAGCGAGGGCATGGGAAGAGTCAGTAGGATGGACTATGTCGGCGTATCGGCCTACAAGCTGCATGTCCTCAATGGCAATCCGGCCCTCACTATGCTCTATGGCATTTGCGTTGAGTAGAGAGGAAAGGATGGGGATGGGAAAGGCACCGTTGAACGAGAAATTGAAGTAGGGATCTATAAAGTTGGTTACTTCCAAGTTCATGTCGAAGGGTTGATTGCCTAGGATGCCGCTCAGTGAGCTGATCTTGAGATTGGCATCCGACAGGTCACATCCACTGTCATTGGTGAATTGCATGCATAGTTGTAGGGCTTCAACCTGTGTGTGGTTTGGAGTTGAGGTCGTAGCAATAGTTCCTTCTTCAAGGGTGAAATCGACATCAATTCGGGGTTGGCCTTCCTCACCTGCTGTGCCGAGGATATGCGCGTTTATTCCGAGCTGTCCGGTGCTTTCCAGATGTGTTATTGGCAGCTGCCATGCTATGGGGAGTAGCTCAGTGAGGTGCTTTAGTTCTGTTTGGTGGGTGAAGAGCGAGAGATTGTAAATAGTATCTCGGCTATAGGGGGCTATTTGCCCTTGTATGGTGAAGGGAAAGCTCCCGATCTTTAGATCGAGAAAGTGCAACTGACATTGTGGGTCACTCAAGTTGAATGACAGGTCGGTCTGCCAGCCAACTGGCAAGGAATGGACAATGTAGTTAGTCGTGTCCCACCGTAAACCGCGAATAAGGATATCACCTTGGCTTCGTGCCGATAGCTGCTGGTTGGTGAACTTGCCCGAAAGTGTGATGTCGTTTAATGTGCTGTTCCACACTATATCTTGATATGCGTCGTTATAAGAAAAGGCGATATGGCGCAGCTGTGCATTGCGGATCGATAAACTCAGGTCTTGGTCTTGGGGGGAAGCCTCAGCTCGAAGGATGTCGAAATTGACATTGCCGCAGCTGTCCTTTTTTAGCATTAGCTCGCCATTTTCTACTAAGAGTGTGCGGATATTGATGTGGGAGCTTATGGCACTTAGTGGGTGGAACTTTAAGGCAATTTTATCTGCAAGCAACAGTTTTTCGCCAAAGAGGTCTTCTATTTCGACGCCCTCAAGGATGATCGCGGCATGAGGCAGCGTCCGGAGCAATGTTAAATCAACGCGTTGGACTTCGATCTTGGTGAGCAGTTGTTCTTGTACAATGTGCAGCACCTGTTGTCCTAATGTTTCTCGGTATCGGTTGAAGAGCATGATTCCAACGAAAAAAAGGAATCCGATACTTGTCAATAGGGCGAGGAGGAGCCGCCGTAGGAAGGGTTGCGTGAACATGAGCAGGTGTTTATTCTTGAAGGATAATAATGTGTGTACATGCAAATGTTTTCTATAGTCATGGTACTGAATGGGGTAAAAATAGGTTGCAATTTAATTAGATTTTTTGATTGGTTTCAATGCGTTGGTCCACAGGTTGTTGTTGTATCCATGATTAGGTGGAGAATTTTTTTGATCCGAGTGTTTGTATCTTACAAAATAGGGTATATCTTTGCCTCGCCTTTGAAAGAAGGGCGGTTAGCTCAGTTGGTTTAGAGCACCTGCCTTACAAGCAGGGGGTCGTAGGTTCGAATCCTACACCGCCCACCAAAAGGCCATCGGGGATCAACCGGTGGCTTTTTTCTATTTAAAGCTGCTCGCTCCTTTTGTGACTTATTCGGCATAGAGCAAATACTTCTTTCGGATAGACTGGAAGTGTTGTAATTGTGGCTGCCAACTTGCTCTGATCTGTGCTTCGCTCCAGCCGGCCATGAGTTGATGGCGCAGGCTATCGGTGCCGGCAAGGCGGTCGAATCCCTTTTCCGAAAGAAAAAAGCCTCGTTTATCTGGCCAAGCCTGATAGAATCGCAAAAGCCAACTCAGATCGATTTTCCCTTGTGCTCTGATCTCTTCTGGAGGGATTGTACTGAGATCAAAACCCCGACAGACTTTTCCCTGATGCTTGGGATGTTGGGCACCTGGCTTGGGTGTAGGAGTGAACGTGACATCACCAATAGGTGCATCGGGCGCACCGATGAGCTGAAACTGCTTGTCAGTGCCACGCCCTACGCTTATCACGGTAGGCTCGAAAAAGCACAGGGAAGGATAGAGGTAGATAGCGCGCATATTGGGAAGGTTGGGACTAGGAGCAATGGGAAGATGATATGGCGTGCTATGTGTATACCCTTCACACTTGACTACTTGCAGCTGGCAGCGAAGCCCATTTTTGAGCCATCCTTCGCCATTGACCATGCGGGCGTATTCACCTGGCGTCATACCGTAGACTACCGGTACGGGATGCATGCCGACAAAAGAGCGAAAATTGGTGTCGAGCACGGGGCCATCGATGTAATGGCCGTTGGGGTTGGGCCGGTCGAGTACGACAAATGGCAAGCCAATAGCAGCACAACTTTCCATTACCAAACTCATCGTCGAAATGTAGGTGTAGAAGCGTGCCCCTACGTCTTGAATGTCGTATACCACGATGTCGAGCCCTGCAAGATCTTCAGGAGTCGGCTGGCGCTTTTTTCCATATAGCGAAATAATGGGCAAACCAGTTTTGGGGTCTCGACTGTCTTGCAGCTTGGCGCCCGCATCAGCCCTACCGCGAAAACCATGTTCAGGAGCAAAAATGCGCTGTACTGAAATGCCTCGCTTGAGGAGTGTGTCTACCAAGTGGGCATGACCTACCAATGAAGTGTGATTGACTACCAGACCTACGTTTTTTCCTTCCAACAGTGGAATGATCACTTCCATGCGCTGAGCACCCGTGCGCAGTTTATTAGTCGCACTGCCTTCTTTTGCCGCAAGGCTTGGTTGCTTGTGTAAAGGCATTTGACAACTAGTAGATATCAGCAACAGAATGGACCAGAATAAATACGGCATGAGTGCATCTTTTTGTTTGAAAAACCAAAAAGTTTTGGATCTTTGTGCAATCTGTAGTGGTTGGCTACGGCATATCTATCTAATTTTCCTAAGGATGTTTTTGCCACATGATGAAGCGGCACCATTATGCCATCATCGACGTCGAAACGACTGGTCTGAAGGCACAGCGCGACAAGATTACGGAAATCGCTATTGTATTGCACGATGGCGAACGAGTAATAGAGGAGTGGAGCACTTTAGTCAACCCAGAAATGCCTGTGCCTTATGGCATTACAGAGCTCACAGGTATTACCGATGAGATGCTGGAAAATGCGCCTCGTTTTTTCGAAGTGGCGCGCCACATCGTAGAGCTGACAGAGAATGCCATCTTCGTGGCACACAACGTGCGTTTCGATTATAGTTTTGTGCGCGAAGAATTCAGGCGTTTGGGCTATACCTATTCGCGCAAGCAGTTGTGCACGGTGCATTTGGCGCGCAAAACGTGGCCGGGTTTGTCCTCTTATAGTCTGGATAGCCTCATTCGGCATCTGCGCATTCCCGTAGCTCAGCGCCATCGCGCTTTAGATGATGCACGTGCTACCGCTGTGCTCTTTGAACAAATGCTTGGCGAGCAAGTGGGGCAGTCAGCTGCAAAGCGGTTTATTCACCTTGGACTGCGCGAGTCGCGTTTGCCAGAAGGCTTCACGCTTGATCGGATCGAGGCTTTGCCCGAAGCCTGTGGGGTGTATTACTTCTACGATGCTTTAGGGGAGGTAGTGTATGTGGGCAAAAGCAAAAACATTCGCAAGCGCGTAGTGGCACATTTTGCCAATGTACAGGCGAAAGGAGGCCACATGCAGCGCGCAGTGCGCGACATATCTTATCAGTGTACGGGTAGTGAGCTGATTGCACTGTTGGTTGAATCTGAAGAAATAAAGCGCTTGCGGCCTAAGCTCAATCGGGCGCAGCGCAGTCGTCATTTCCCTTGGGGGCTGGTGCGATGGCGCGATGAAAATGGCTATTTGCATCTGGACGTAGAAAAACTGACTCGACAACCCCATACTGAAACGCGCGCTGATTTTCGCCTTCTTGGCGAGTTCCCCAAGCAGTATCGGGCCAAGCAAAAGTTGCGACAGGCCGTGCGCGATTTTGCACTTTGTGCCCGCTTGGCTCATCTCGAATCATCTGCTGCGCAAGGGGCGTGCTTTGACTATCACCTCCAAAAGTGCAGAGGAGCTTGTATAGGCTCTGAGCCGGCAGCAGCCTACAATGAGCGCGTCGAGCAAGCCGAGCAAGTACTCAAAACAGTATTCGACCGAGATTTTGTGCTCATCGATCGAGGGCGCGCTCCTGATGAATGTACGGTGGTAGGAGTGAAAGGCGGACACTACCTGGGGTATGCTTTTGTAGCAAAAGATCTGTTGCCCCATCAACCTCGTGCCCTCATGGAGCTCATCAGCCCACGTAGGGCTAATCCTGAGGCCAACCGCATCATTCAGCGCTATTTGGCCGATCCGCCAGCTTCTGTGCGCGTCATTCATCTCGATTGAAGCCTCTAATCAATGTTGCTACCTTTGCCCCCCGAAACGGGCTTACTTTTCTTTTTGATGCAAAGCTGGTTAAGCTGATGGATTACCTTACGCTCAAACGCACACTCGACGCAAAGGGTGTCAAGCTGATTGCCGTATCGAAGACGCAGCCCCCTCAACGCATACTGAACCTCTATGAGCAGGGGCAGCGCGCTTTTGGCGAAAACCGCGTGCAGGAAATGGTGCCTAAGTACGAGGTACTACCCAAAGACATCGAGTGGCACCTCATCGGGCATTTGCAGACCAACAAGGTCAAGTACGTCGCTCCCTTCGTACATTTGATCCATTCTGTGGATCGCTTCAAGTTGTTGCGCGAAATTGACAAGCAAGCGCAGAAAGTACAGCGCGTCGTAGATTGCTTGCTGCAATTTCACATCGCACAGGAAGAAACCAAGTTTGGCTTTCACGAAGCCGAAGCCATAGCCATGCTGGAAAGCGAGGAATTTCGTGCATTGCAGCACGTGCGCATTTGTGGCGTAATGGGCATGGCCACTTTCACCGATGACCACCAGCAGATCCGAAGAGAGTTTCGCACCTTGCGCCAAATCTTTGAACGGCTCAAAGCGCAATACTTTGCCCATGTACCCCATTTCAAAGAAATCTCCATGGGTATGTCGGGCGACTGGGAGATAGCCGTGGAAGAGGGCAGTACTATGGTGCGTATCGGCAGCCTGCTGTTCGGGCCGCGCTCCACCTGATGGCTTATACTTCGCTCATTGCTTAACCAAATACTCGCTCTGCACAAACCTATCGTGTCGAATGCGGCACAAGTACACTCCAGAAGGAAGCGCCTCCACTGACAATAATAGCGATGGGCCATTCATGAGTTGCTGTTGCAGCACTTGCCCGTGCAAATCGTATAAAATCACTTCAACTGCCGACGAGCTGTCGGTTGTTTTGGCGCTGAGGCGCACCCAATCGCGTGCAGGGTTGGGCGATAGTTGAAATTGGGCAGCAGGAGGTGTGGATACTTGATCGGTACGCACGGGCATCTGTACACTAAGTGGTGTGTGCCACGCTTCGAGCCCACCACGTGCTGTACCCACTACTACTTCCAACCATCCGTCGCCGTCTAAATCGGCCAGGGCTGGCGCTGATCGGCTACCTACATCGATATCCAACCACTGTTCATCGAGCAAGGTGAAAGGGCCGCTGTCTAAATGTGCTTTCACATCTGCGTACAGCTCCAGTGTGCCTGCCTTTGTGCCCGTGAGAAAGAGAAAATCATCTGCTGTGGGAACGACTACCGGGCTGGAATATCCCTGTACATCGCCCAAAGTGGTGGCATCTACTTGGCCTAAAAAGAAGTTATTAGGAGCTTCATCGGGGTTGGGGTGAAACATAGGCACATTAGGTGTACCTATGTTGGGGAAGAAGTTGACGTTGCCGTTGGCTTCCCCGATGATGAGATCTGGTAGCCCATCTCCATTGAGGTCGGCTACAAAAGGCTTGGCGTTGAGCCCTACGTCTATCTGCTGCCAAAAATATTGAGGAGTTGCAAAGCTCATGGGGGCATCGGGGCCCGCTGTGTTTTCCAAAAAGAACAACTTGCCCTCAGTGGTGCCTACTAGTAAGTCGAGGTCGCCATCGGAGTCCAAGTCGCCAAATGTTGGCGCATATCCCCACGCTTGGCTCGAAAATGCTCCCAATCCAACCCAGTCGTCGTCTATCAGCTCAAAGGCTGGTTCGATAGCACTGCCCACATTGCGCAATAGATGCAGACGTGCATCGTGATTGCCGTCGGGCAGAAAGTAAGAATGGTTGCCCACAACCAGGTCGAGCAGGCCGTCGGCATCTACATCGGCAAAAGTTGGGTTGGCCCCACTGCCTAGATCGAGCATGGTTTCCGTGAGAAATGTCTTTGTTTGCAATTGAAAGTCGGGCTGAGTGGCAGATCCTGTGTTGCGGTACCACCAGCCTACTTCGTAGTTAGGAGCATTGTTGATCGAGTTGGGCCCAACAATTATGTCCTTGAGCCCGTCATTGTCCAAGTCGAGCTGGAAGGCTGCAGCAAAGTAAGGAATATCTACAGGCGTGTTGTCAATAGGCCAAGTGGCATCTTGAGCAATCATCCAGGCTTGAGTTGCGCTGATCCCGTTGTACAACATGACGAGGTTGGGGGAAATGATGTCGCCTATGAGCGCATCCAAGTCGCCGTCGCCATCGGCGTCGAGTGTCAAAGTGGTAGAGCCCGGATGGAGCCCCTCGGGCAGGCCATCTTTAGGTGGTGAAGCAAATCCCTGTGCGCACTCGTTGGGGTCATCACTCAGGAAGATCGTCTGGGAGAAAGATGATTCATAAAACTTGCCCCAGCAGCCATCAGCAAGGATGAAGTGCAGCGAGTCGGTGCCATAGCCTTCTTCCACTGAAGTATTGCGGTACCATTCCAGATAAGATCCGCCGATATCATAGGTGAGTATGTCCAAATCGCCATCGCCATCTACGTCATCTATAGCTGGTAAGTCTACATTGCTCACAAAAATCTGTGTGGTCGTTCCGTTGTTGAGTTCGAAGAAGAGTACGTCCTTTTGAAACTGAGGGAATAGCACGCGCTCGAACTGTAGCGCTCCATTGACCACTACGCCGCGCCATACCCGTATACCGCTAATGCCTTCAGGCTGGCTATGCCCAAAGAGGTCTGGCAAGCCATCTGCGTTGAAATCACGCACCAGCACCCAATGTGCCTGTGAGGGCACGGAAGCCAACAGCTCGGGCGCAAAATGCCAGGCTGATGCGTCGGGCGTGCCATCATTTCGAAAAGCCATCAACTTATTGCCCGTGCGGTCAAAGATGAGTAAGTCGGCATCGCCGTCTAAGTCCAAGTCTGCGGCATTGTATTGAGGTGTGTTAATACCTCCGCTGAGCGCATTGGGCCACACCACCCCATTTTGCGAAAGCATGCAGGAAAAACGCCCTTCTGGTTGGGCCATCACTCCCAAAGCACTCACGCATATCCAGCCTGCCCACAAACACATGCGTATCCAGAGGGCGCCCCCCTTCGCTGCGCTACGGGTCGGGCCCTTTCGGGCTCGCTGATCGCTCGGCCCGCCGCTGCACTTTGGGCCACGGCCCTGCAGGCCCCTGGCGCATGTGAGCGCTTTGCTGTGTGGTAGAGATATGAGCGGAGTGGTATACATTTTTTCAGAATTTTGTTTTATTGGCTGCCCCTTAGGGGCTCAATACCTCGCCAAAAGTAAAATTAAAACGAAATGACCAGCCCGCTACGCCATGTATTTGTGCTGATTTGTTGTCTACCCATTATTTCTTTTGGCCAAGATAGCCTTGCTGTGGACACTACCAGCCATCTGGAGCGCACTCCTGATACTCTTGACGCACTGGCTACGATGGCGTTGTCAAACTTTCAGCTTGTGGCAGATGAAGGCACTGTAAAGATACACGCTCCAGGCGTTACGGGTCCCGTGCGCTTTCAGGTCAATGGTACTTCCGTGGTGCGCTACTTCGACAATGGCATAGCGCTCTTGGCTACAGAATTGACTGCCCGTGGCAATTTGTATTTTTTGCGCACAGCACCCCACGAGTATCATCTATATCATTTAGCTCAATACCCCGATGGCGGCGTGCGCATTCGCCGTATTCCCTTGTGGCTATCTGTGGTGCCCCCACTCATTGCCATTGCATTGGCACTTGTGTTTAGGGAAGTCGTCGTCTCGCTTTTCGTAGGGATCTGGGCAGGGGCCTTTATTGCAGGCGGGTTGCGCATCGATTCATTTTACTACTTCTTCCAGTCATTCTTTGACGTGATAGTCACCTATCTTATCGAGGCGCTTAGCGATACGGGGCATTTATCAGTAATTGTCTTTTCACTGCTCATTGGTGGGATGGTCGCAGTAATCTCGCGCAATGGCGGCATGGCCGGTGTAGTTAAGCTCTTTTCTCGTTTCGCCAAAGGGCCTCGCAGCGCGCAGTTTATCACCTGGCTGATGGGAGTAGCCATCTTCTTCGACGATTATGCCAATACCCTCATCGTGGGCAATACCATGCGTTCAGTGACTGACCGTTTTCGGGTCTCGCGCGAAAAGTTGGCCTACATCGTCGATGCCACTGCCGCACCTGTAGCTGCCGTGGCTTTTATTACCACTTGGATTGGAGCTGAGCTGGGATATATCGATTCCGGCATGGCTGTCTTGGAGCACTATCCCTACGAACAGACGCCCTATGCCATCTTTCTCCACTCCTTGAAGTATTCGTTTTACCCCATACTGACCTTGGGGTTCATGCTCTTTCTCATCTTCTCCCAACGCGACTATGGCCCCATGTGGAAAGCCGAATACAGAGCACGCACTACGGGCCGCCTACGCGAAGTGCAAACTGAAGAAGTGAGCGAGCAACACATGCAAGACCTCACTCCCGTCAAGCGCGCACCGCGCAAATGGTATCACGCCTTTTTTCCCGTGCTTACTGTTATTGTAGTTACAATTCTTGGCCTGGCCGATACCGGGCTAGCTGCTGCCCGTACTGAACTACTCGATGCAGGAGTGCCCATTGCGGAGTGGACCTGGTCGGCTATATGGCGACATATTGGCCCTGTGGTGGGTGTAGAAGATACGCTTGTCAGCAAGTTGGGCTATGTGGTAGGGTTAGCTGATGCCTATGTGGCCTTGCTGTGGGCCTCGCTTAGTGGCATAACCTTGGCGATCCTCATGACGCTTTATAGCCGCATTATGCGACTTGGCGATGCCATGCACACGATGATCTCTGGACTCAAGACCATGATTCCTGCCGTAGTCATTTTGGCCTTAGCATGGTCATTGGCAGCTACTACCAAAGATCTTCACACAGCCCATTATCTGTCGTTGGCCCTCAAAGACTCGATCAACCCCTTGCTCATGCCTATGATCGTATTTGTACTGGCGGCTTTTATCTCGTTTTCTACTGGATCGAGCTGGAGTACAATGGCCATTCTCTACCCCATAGCCATCCCTACTACTTGGCACATTTGCCTCTCGCAAGGCATAGATCCACAGCTGGGACACGAAATTGTGCTAAACGTCATTTCCGTCGTGCTAGGGGCTTCCGTATTGGGGGATCACTGCTCGCCCATTTCTGATACCACCATTCTCTCCTCTTTAGCTTCTGATTGCCACCATATTGATCATGTGCGTACTCAGCTGCCCTATGCGCTGACTGTAGGAGCAGTGGCTATGATTTGTGGTGGGCTGTCTACATGCTTGGGAGGTGGCTGGACGGTGTCGCTACTGCTCATGGCTGCAGGTATGGTATGCCTGTGGGGTGTAGTGCGTGCCATAGGTAAGCCCGTGCCGTTGCCTACAGGGGCAAAAGCCTGAAGGGGCAGCCACGTCTGCCCCTCAGCGTGTAGCTATCCACCTGATGTGCTGTTGGCAAGTCGCAAGTACCAGACTTGAAAGCTCAATAAGTAGGTACAGACTCGTCGATCTCTCGCGCCCACGCTAAGATGCCCCCTTCCAAGTTGTATAAATTGTCGAAGCCAAAGCGCGCCTGAAGCTTGCGAATCGCCTCGGCACTGCGTTGCCCACTACGACAGTGGATAATCACCATCTTGTCGCGCGCAATACGGGTGGCCGCCTCTTCTATGCTGTGTAGGGGAATGAGCTCACCTCCCAGATTGGCAATCCCGTACTCGTACGGCTCGCGCACGTCGATCAGCTGAAACTCAGCACCCGTAGCACGCAAGTGTGCCAGCTCCTGCACGCTGATCGAACGAACGGGCTGCGCCGGCTCCGTGTTCAACCCACAAAACTGCTCGTAATTGATCAGGCCTGTAATGTGTGTATGGGGTTGTTTGGGCACCTTGAGAATGCGCGTGGTAAAAGAAGCGGCGTCGAAAAGAAAAAGCCGACCTGCTAAAGGCTCACCTACACCAGTCAATACCTTGATCACTTCGCTGGCTTGCATCGAGCCAATGATGCCAGGCAACACGCCCAGTACACCCCCTTCAGCACAGTTAGGCACCAAACCCGGTGGAGGCGGCTCTGGAAACATGTCGCGGTAGTTGGGGCCACGTGTGCCGTCGGCATAGCGATAGTTGAACACCGACACTTGCCCTTCAAAGCGGAAAATTGAGGCATATACATTGACCTTGCCCTCCAGCACACAGGCATCGTTGACCAAGTATCGGGTGGGGAAGTTATCTGTGCCGTCAGCTATTACGTCGTATTGGCGGACTAGCTCTAGTGCGTTGTCGGTGCTGAAGCGCACTGGATGTATCTCTATTTGAATGTGTGGGTTGAGCTTTTGCAGGCGCTTCTTGGCAACTTCAGCTTTGAGCTGCCCCACATCTTCAACAGTGAACAGTACCTGGCGCTGCAAGTTGCTCTCATCCACGCGGTCGAAATCCACAATGCCAATTCGACCCACACCAGCAGCCGCCAAATACAGCAGTAATGGACTACCCAAGCCCCCTGATCCAATCACCAACACACTGCTACGCTTGAGCTTTTCTTGAGCAGCAATGCCAAATTCCGGTATGGCAATATGGCGGGCATAACGAGCCAACTCTGGCGGAGAAAGAATGGTTGCGTGATTCATATCTTCAGCTTTGGATAGTGAAAGTAGAATACAGAACTGCTTTGGCAGTTAGCCACCAGCGATGGCGGGCACAATGCTCACTACACTGTCTTCTTTTATGGGGGTATCTTCGCGCTGTAGACTCATTATGTCCTCTTCACCTACGTAGATGCGAATAAAAGCACGCAGTCTACCCGCATTGTCAAACAAGTGGCCTTTTAGCGGTGGGTGGGCATCCGCCAAAGCTTGTAGTGCCTCAGCCACTGTAGCAGCGCGCACTTCGAAACTACTGGCGTTGTTGGTAAACTTGCGCAAAGGAGTGGGAATCAGAATCTTTGCCATAACATCGATGTTTTTAATGTGAAACAATTGTGCCACCTTTTGGCAATGTTTCAAAGCCCCCGATGTGAATAGCTTCTTCGTCAAAAGCGCGCACTGCATCGCGCAGGCGCCATGAGCGCATTTCGGCTGCGCTGCCATTGCGCACCGATACAATGAGGTAAGAAAAAAAGGGCATGGCTTGCGCCAAATCGTGCTTTGAAGCTACAGCAGGATGATCAGGATGTGAGTGATAGATGCCGAGCAATTGAAGCCCTTGTGAAGTGGCAAATTGTTCGGCCTGCAAATAGTCTTTGGGGGCTATTTCGAACCGCCTCCGCTGATCACCCATCTTGCTATTGAGTGCGCGTACTGCAAGGGTGATGTGTCGGTTGCCTGATTTGTCGTCGCCGTATAAAAAGCCACAACACTCAAAAGGATAAGTCTCTTCGGCATGCACTCGAATGTACTGAACTACCGTCCGTGTAATTGTAAGTACGTGATTGGGGTTTGGATGTACCATTGCTCAATTTTTGATCGTGTGTATTTGTAAAGTGAAAGCACACTTCAGATCAAGGATGACTTAACCGAATATCTGCTCCATCACCTCCGTGTATTTATCTGCAGTGTCAGCGAAAGTGGTGACCACCACGCCTTTTTCTAATTGTTCAGCTACCTTGATCGCACCAGCTAAGTTGGCACCACTCGACGGACCAATGAGCAGTCCCTCTTTTTTCGCTGTGCGTTTGACCATTTCCATCGCTTCTAGAGTGTTGACCTCAACAGTCTTGTGATGCACCTTAGGATCATAAATAGGAGGTACAATGGCGGTAGGCATGTGTTTCCATCCTTCTAACCCGTGCATAGGCGTGTCTGGCTGCAGTGCGATGATTTCAATATCGGGGTTGAGCTCGCGCAAACGCCTACCCGTACCTGTAACCGTGCCCGAAGTGCCTAATCCTGCTACAAAATGGGTGATTTGCCCTTGTGTTTGCGACCATATTTCCAAAGCAGTGCTATGATAATGCGCTTGCCAATTGGCGTCGTTGGCATATTGGTTGGCGTGATAGTATCGATCCGGGTAGGTGGCCGCCATTTCAGCAGCCTCTTGCTGGGCGCCATCAGTGCCTTCTAAGCTACTCGTAAGTATCAGTTCTACACCTAATGATCGCAAAATGCGCTTGCGTGCCTCAGAGGCATTTTCTGGCATACACAATGTAACGGGTATACCCAAAGCAGCACAAAAAGTGGCATAAGCGATGCCCGTATTCCCACTTGTGGCATCGAGTAGGCGCCGTTTGTCGTGGATGTGTCCTTTTTGGATAGCTGTGAACACAATGCGCCATCCTGCACGGGCTTTTACACTATGGCTCAACTGCTGCCATTCCAGTTTGGCAAATAGGCGAACACCTGGCTTGTGAAATACATTGCGCAGTTCGTACAAGGGCGTATTGCCTACTTGTGCAGCAAGGCGCCGCATGTGGGGTGTCAGTATAGTGTGCATTGAGGCGTCAGTAGCAATCATGGATCATACCGATTTTATGAGTCTTTCAGTAAAATTGTGTGTAAAAAATGACAAGAGCCTTTCCGGCATGTTCCGGAAAGGCTCTTATACAATTGGCGAGATGCAGCAATTACTCAGCCTCCACCTTTCCGGAACGGAAAGCGTGCACAACATGCTGCACAACAAAATGTCCACTGAGCACAATACATCTCTATCTTACTTTATGTGTGATATGATTTCAATAAATGGACCAAAATCAAAGGCCTTTCCGAAACTCGGATCGGAAAGGCCTTTGATCATGGCTGAAGTACAAACACGCTTTTTAGCGCCTTTCCGACCACCAGAAAAGACAACAACAACACGCCATATGTACTTTTTGCCATTTCATGCAGCAATTATATGCCGTATACTTGCTTTTTGCAAATTTTTTTGAAAAAATTGGGCTGTCAGTTCACTAGCTGGATCAAAAAAAGGAACAATGTGATGTATAGTCAAAAAGTTAGATAGCTAGCTGAGCAAATTTTGCCAAATGTTTTTAGCTTTGCCAAATCAGTGCATGTAGTGTAAGGCGATGATGCATGTCGTCGAACAATAATTAACTAACAAATTGTAATCACATGAAGGGGAGAACTTTTACATTTCCTATTGGGGCGTTCTTCCATGCCTATGCCCTTTTCCTCCTTTCGGCTATTTTTGTAGCTTCAATTAGCACAAAGAGTGTTGCTCAATGTAACCCAACACTCAATGGTGTGAGTGATGGAGGAACTCTCACCATCTGTGAAACGGATATTGCGACGAGTAATTACAACATCGCGCCAGATGTCCCGCCCATCGGTGCCCATACAGAAGGAACATTTACGCACAACATTCCAGGTGCGTTAGATGGAATCAATGTACTTACTGTTATGGCAGGTACTGCAGTGGGTACTTATACGGTTACTTATGAAGTAATCGATGATCCAAACAATACATGCTTAGTTGGGGAAACAACTACTATTACCTTTATTATTGAAGATGAGCCAAATAACCCACCCATAGCCAGCGACTTTACAATGTGTCCCAATAGCTCGGTAGATGCATTAGTCGCAGCAGGGGTGGCATCGGCAAACAATACACAGGGGACTGTTACATTCAATATCATCAATTTTAATGATGGTGGTACAGGTGCCACGCTCGTAGGTACGACTATCAATGCTATGGGGCCAGGTACTTTGACCTTTGAGGTGACTGAGACTAACTTCTGCGGTACCTCACCCGCCACTATGGTCAAAGTTACTGTTGAGGACAATACACCTCCAGTGGCAGTATGCCAAAATATTACAGTATCCCTGGATGCAAGTGGCTCTGTGACAGTGACAGCAGCAGATGTAGATGGAGGCTCTACTGATAATTGCCCAGGCACATTGTCGCTCACCTTGTTGGCACCTGCTAATCCGGCCGTGTTTACCTGTGCGGATATTGGCAATCAGACGGTGACGCTACAAGTGACTGACGCCAATGGCAATTCTTCTACCTGCAATGCCTTGGTCACAGTGCAAGATAACACCGCGCCTACGGCGCTTTGCCAAGATGTAACTGTCGCCCTTGATGCTACAGGTAATGCTTCAATCTCACCCTCTGATGTAGACAATGGGAGCAACGACAATTGTGGTACAGTAAACCTAACTGTATCGCCGTTTGCATTTGATTGTTCCCATGTGAATATGCCACAATCCGTAACACTCACGGTATCTGATCTTTCGGGAAATACCAGTACTTGCACGGCAACGGTCACGGTGGTAGATAATATAGTGCCGACAGCCGTTTGTCAGGATATTACTGTGCAGCTCGATGCTTCGGGAAATGCATCAATCACACCTGCAGATGTGGATAATGGAAGTACGGATAACTGCTTGCCCCTCAACCTGACTCTTAATACCAGTACTTTTGATTGTGCAGACGTGGGCGTCGTTACGGTTACGCTCACTGCAGAAGATAATGCAGGCAATTCAGATAATTGTACTGCCCAGGTTACTGTAGAGGACAATGTGGCGCCCACTGCTCTCTGTAAGGACATTACGGTGAGTTTGGATGCTACAGGTATGGCATCGATTACAGCTGCAGATGTAGACAATGGCTCTAGCGATGCCTGTGGCCTCAATGCGCTAAGTGTAACCCCCTCTAGCTTTGGCTGTGCTGACATAGGCGCTAATACGGTTACGCTATCTGTGGAGGACGTAAATGGCAATTCCTCTACGTGTAATGCAACGGTAACGGTGGAAGATAATAGTGCACCGACGATTACCTGTCCGGCTGATGTAGTGGTGAACAACGATCCGGGTAACTGTGCGGCAATAGTGAATTATGCTCCTGCTACCGCCACGGACAACTGTTCAGTAACGGTGAGCTATAGCCAGGCGTCGGGCACTTCCTTCCCAGTAGGTACGACGACGGTAACCGCTACCGCTACAGATGGCGCGGGCAATACGGCTCAGTGTACTTTCGACGTGACAGTGAACGACACAGAAGCACCGACGATTACCTGTCCGGCTGATGTAGTGGTGAACAACGATCCGGGCAACTGTGCGGCAATCGTGAACTATGCTCCTGCTACCGCCACGGATAACTGCTCTGTAACGGTGAGCTATAGCCAGGCGTCGGGCACTTCCTTCCCAGTAGGTACGACGACGGTAACCGCTACTGCTACAGATGGCGCGGGCAATACAGCTCAGTGTACTTTCGACGTGACAGTGAACGACACAGAAGCACCCACAGCAGTGTGTCAGAATATTACAGTCACCCTCGATGCAATGAGTGGTACTGCTACAATCACCCCTGCAGATGTAGATGGCGGTAGTACGGACAATTGTGGAATAACGAACTCAACTGTCTCGCCAAGTACGTTTACCTGTGCAGATGCGGGTAATGTAGTGTCAGTTACTCTGACTGTCGAAGATGCGGCAGGCAATACTAATACTTGCACGGCCAATGTGACTGTGCAGTCCACTCTTTCGGCAAATATTACAGGTCCAACCGCAGTGTGCAGTGGCAGCACCATTACATTAGATGGCAACCCATCGGGTGGTGCTATGCCTTATACGCATAATTGGACCAAGACAGGTGGTACAGGGGATGGTAACTTAGTCGATAATGGCAATGGTACTGCGGATTTTGAAGGTACGGTGGCTGGTACAGTAGATCTTCAATATACAGTTACTGATGCAAACGGATGTACTGCTATTGCTACCATAACTGTAACTGTTCATCCGCTTCCTACACCATCAATTACTGTCACAGAAAATTCCGGAAACACACCAAATGATGGTGTTATTTGCAATGGCGATGCTGCTACGCTCGACGCAGGAGCTGGGTATACGTCCTACATGTGGAGTACGGGCGAGACAACTCAGTCCATTACCGTGATGCCTGCCACTACCACTACCTATTCAGTGACAGTGACAGATGCCAATGGCTGCACGGCCAGTACTTCGACTACCATCACCGTATACCCAAATCCGACAGTTAGTATTTCTGTAACAGAAACTTCTGGGGTGGCAAATAACGATGGCGAAATTTGTGCCGGTGATAATGTCACTCTGATGGCTGTGCCTTCTGGAGCAGCACCCTTTAGCTATAGCTGGAACACAGGGGCAACCACTCAGACATTGAACGAAAATCCCACATCCACTACTACGTATAGCGTGACAGTGACAGATGCCAATGGCTGTACGGCTACAGCATCAACCACCATTATAGTCAATGATCCACCGACAGCTGGTCCAATTGTGGTGACGCCTAGCACAGGCGTGTGCATTGGTAGCAGTGCCACACTTGACGGGCAACCTGTAGCAGGTACAGGTGCGCTAGTGAATCATGTGTGGGGAGTGACAGGAGCAAGTGATCCGGCTATTTTGGCAGGCTTCTCGCTTGTGAATAATATGGATGGCACAGCTACGCTTGCCATTACCAGTGGTGTGCCAGCGGGAACAATTGATGTAAGCTACGAGGTAATCGATGATAAGGGATGTAGTAGTGGCGTGGTAAATGCCACCATTAATGTCAACCCACTTCCAGTGGTTGCAGCCTCTGCCGCCAATACGACGATATGTGAGGGTGAAACAGTGGCTCTGATTGGTATCGTTGCTTCGGGCACCGCGCCTTATACTTATATGTGGGCACTTGATGGTGCTTCTACCGCAACAGGTATCATTGATATGCCTACTGATCAATCGCCTAATTTTACTGCCACGAATGCTGGTACTGCTATTTTGAATTTCACGGTAACTGATGCTAACAGTTGTACTTCGATTCCAGCCTCAGTAACCATCACTGTAGAGCCAGCACCAGCACCAAATCCCATTGTTGGACCTACTTCTGTATGTCCGGGTTCTTCTCAGACGTATTCTGTCACTACAGACAATAGTGGTGCAGGTGCTACCTATCAGTGGAATCTGAGTTCAGGTGGAACAATTACATCCGGTGTGAATGGAACATCGGTGACAATATTGTGGGGAATGGCTACAGGTGGGCCGCATGTGTTGACAGTCGAAGAGACAATTGCAGGATGTACTACTACTAATACGATAAGCATTAATGTGGAGGATAATGTAGCGCCAGTAATCACGGTGTGCCCTGCAGATAGAAATATAGATGTCGATGCCAGCTGCTCAATTACAGTACCCGTACTTACGGGTGAAGTGGGAGCTACTGATGATTGTGGCGTAGGTGCTATTACCCAATCTCCTGCAGCGGGTACCGTCCTGGCTTCTGCACATGGCATGACTCATGCCGTGACAATGACCGTGGAAGACTATGGCGGAAATACAACTACTTGCACGGTTACGCTCACGGGTAATGATGCTATAGCGCCGACGGCGGTATGTCAGGACATAACGGTTCAGCTGGATGCTACGGGCAATGCGTCGATTACGGCTAGTGACGTAGATGGCGGCAGCACGGACAACTGTACGATAGCGTCGCTGAGTGTGACGCCGAGTGCATTTGACTGTGGGGATTTGGGTGCGAACACGGTGACGCTGACGGTTGCCGATGATGCTGGTAACACAGATGCGTGCACGGCGACGGTGACGGTAGAGGACAACATAGCGCCGACGGCGGTATGTCAGGACATAACGGTTCAGCTGGATGCTACGGGCAATGCGTCGATTACGGCTAGTGACGTAGATGGCGGCAGCACGGACAACTGTACGATAGTGTCGCTGAGCGTGACGCCGAGTGCATTTGACTGTGGGGATTTGGGTGCGAACACGGTGACGCTGACGGTGACGGATCAGAGTGGGAACAGTTCGAGCTGCACGGCGACGGTGACGGTAGAGGACAACATAGCGCCGACGGCGGTATGTCAGGACATAACGGTTCAGCTGGATGCTACGGGCAATGCGTCGATTACGGCTAGTGACGTAGATGGCGGCAGCACGGACAACTGTA
>Ga0256839_1000089_pt1 | contig 120562 bp, 104 predicted proteins | sample 354166metaG_FD_185968 | JGI IMG/M metagenome (GOLD analysis project Ga0256839, IMG submission 185968) | Hydrothermal vent microbial communities from Mid Atlantic Ridge, Atlantic Ocean - 354-166 | ecosystem: Environmental > Aquatic > Marine > Hydrothermal vents | place: Atlantic Ocean: Mid...
CGAAGAAGTCATCGAACGACCTCGCTTCGATCAAACTCGCTTGTATCCTGATCTGGTACAGAAGACTTCAACGATTGACCGTTTTGAGATAGTTTCTTAGTGGCCTGTTAGTTCATTCTTTACGCGAATATTCTCGCAGAATGGATGTATTTGGAAGGCAGGTCAGCACAATGGCGCGTTCGACGCCGCGGAACTGGTTCTTGTGCTCGATTGGTCGATAGACCCACACGCTCATCGCGTCGCCTTTGCCTTTGCGTTACTCGATGTCGATCGGCCGCGATGACCATCGCCACGGTGGGGCGGTCGTCGTCAAGTGCCGAATCAACGCGGCGTGCAGGAACGATGCCCGCGTCTTCTGGTTCGGGGTGTCGGCGATCATTGGCTTCCCACGCGGCAACCAGCCGGTGGTATCGCTCTCGGCTCTCCGGCGTGTTGTACTCGCCGAGCCAGTAGTCGCGTCGGCGTTTGGTGGCGCGATCCGTGAGTGTGACGATGGCCTGGTCGTATCCAGAACGCTTACGGTACGAGGGTGTGCGTGACGATATTTTGCTCATTGGGCGGCTCCGAACGCTGGAGCGCGGTGTAGCACCGCGCTGATTTGGGCGTTTCGGGCTGCGCCGTCGGCCGACGGGTTTCCGTAAGTCGCGGACTCAGCCGGATTTATGAACAAAGCGGGTGATCGGGATCGAACCGACGACATTCAGCTTGGGAAGCTGACGTTCTACCACTGAACTACACCCGCAGGAGTATGGCGGATTCTAGGTGTGACCTCGTGTGTTGGCTACCTTCATCGGTTCACCTTCTCCACACTTGCTGCGGGCACCCAGCATTGGGAGCCATCAGCAAGTTCGAGTCGATTCCATCCATCACGAGTTTCAAGAATCAAGGCTTCGACGCCGGGTTGCAATCCGTCAGCGAAGACTGGGTCGTAAATCGTATCGTCTGGGCCAGAGCGGGCGATGACATGCGGAGCGGTGATGACCGCAGCAGTCGATCCTTCGAGCCATGCCCATTCAGTTCCGAGCATCCCCGCAGGGATCAGTGAACCGGCAATGAGCCAAGTACCCACAGTGCGAAGTCTGCGCGAACCAAACTCAAGCATACGGGCGCTCCAAGCAAACCATCCAAGGGTAAAGAGGAGAACAAAGCCATACCAGAGTCCCGTGCGAGGAATATATCCACGCCAGAGTAAGAGGGTCGACCAGATTTGGTTGGTTGTGTCGGGTTCGACGCGGACTGTTACCAATGATCGGGCGTGTTTGAGCGAATTTCGCAACCGAGGATCAGTAGGATCGAGCTGCTCACCTTGCCGATAGGCAAGCACCGCGCGTCCCAAGTCATTACGAAGTATGTAGGCATTGCCCAAAGCATGATAGATTCCGGGACTATGGACACCATATTTTTGGATCACCCCTCGCAGCAATGCGGCTGCTTCATCGAGCACCATACTGCTTTGTGGATCGTGAACTTCGAACAACGCGGTACCCTCATCGAGTCGATCGAGCGCACGCTGGAGATCATCACCGGGCTGATTCGCCTGGACACTTGTCACAAAAATACCAAGAACAAGTACAAGTGCGAGTAAAAAAGAGCGCATCATGACCGGGCCCTCCGATGGTGTTTGACTTGAGTATGCACCCCCTTGAGCAAACCTTGGGGAAGATCGCTGGCGTGGGGCGCTTGATGATTGTGTTCGGCGCCGTATTCGTGCTCTTCGTCGGCGATGAGTTCTGCGATACGATCCGCATCGGCCTTGTCGACCGGAAGCCTACGGGCATCCTCCGCAACCACCGCATCTTCGTTGATCTCCAAAACGCCAGCGAGGTAGGCCCGGAAAGCCTGAGCGTGCTTGCCTTGCCGAGCGAGGGACCTGCTGCGTTTCCAAGCATTTTGCAACGCCCGTCCTTGTGGGTCCGATGCGCCACGGGCCATAACGATGATCAGCGAAAAGGAGAACAGAGCAGGGCCTGATGCAATGACGGCGATCCACCCGGGATGCATGATCGTTTCGACGATGGAGAAACCATCCTGAGCCAAGATATCGTCGGCTGTATCATGTGCCCAGAGCCCCAGCATCGCGTTGGTCAACTCGGTGCGCTCTACTGCCTGAGGCTGAGGCGTTCGAGGGGCAGTATCACCAGTGATGATTGCATCCGAGAGCGTAAGCTCTTGGACAGGATGGACAACGAGGTCGATTGGGTTGGATTTGTAAATTCGGTACGATTTGGCTGTGGGATTGAACGAAGGCAACTCAATCGGAGGGATTTGATCGACATGTTCATTGAGGGCACGGATGGTCGTTTCGTAAACCCGTTGCCCGCGCTGACGAGGACGAAGCTCGCGCCAGCCATCGGAAGATATTTTGAACCGATCAGTAAAACGAGGATCGTTTGAAAGATCAGGTGCCTCATCAACCCCGATCATGGGCTCGGGCGCCGAAATCTTGAGCGTAAGCACGATCGGATCGCCGACATTGACCACGGTATTCGAAGCTTGGGCTTTGAGTTGATACGCACCCATCGCCCCGGCATACCCCTTGGGGCGGCCTTCCGCTGGGACATTCCTCACCGTGATCCGTTCAGTGTTGGATTCAATATATGCCTTGTATCCCTGTCTGCTGTTGGACTGGCGTGTAAACACTGCACGGATCGGGCCCAGATCAAAAGTGCCAACCTCGGTGGGGGTGATGCTGAACCGAAAAAGTAATTTGATTCTTCCGAAGGGGTCGCTTGAGTCGGTGCTGATGACGCCGAGCATCTGCTGCCCATTGAGCTCGAAGGATATTTGATCTCGCCCCCTCGAAGTCGGCTCAAGCCCAGTGATTCGAAATGATCGAGGAAGATTTGATGATGAGAAACTCGGTCCTGAAGTCTGTTCGCCAATCCACCAGCTGCACTCAACAATCACCGTCTCATTGAGATACAACTCATTACGCTCAATTGAAATCGTCATCTCGTCCGTTTCAACTTCAGCTGGAAAGAGTGACTCGAAGGTCGTTGGTGGGCCGACATATCGCTGTCCATCAATCTCAATGCTCGGTGCGGGGATGGTGAGCTCGCCCGAGTCGATTGCGGTCAGCGTGTATTGGTAACTATAGCGACGATCGGTCACGGTTCGGCTTCGCCCGTTAATCACCCGTGTGGAAGTAAAAGCTTGGTTTGATCGCCCCTGATACCGTACGCGGACGGAATCGGGAAACTCAACATCAGGTGTCGGCGGATTATTGGCACCACGGATAATCACCTGATAGGTGAGCTCATCACCAACATACACCCGTGTGCGAGAGACCTCGGCATGGATTGTAATCGAGTCGCTTTGGGCATGGGCGTGGAACGGTGAAGTCATCATCACGATCACCAAAGCAGCCGTGCGGAGCATGCCTTTGATATGCACCATGTTGATATTCGTCATGCTCATTACCAATCCTTTTCCACCTTGATCGGGCGTCCGGTGGCCCGATACGCCTGGCGTCGTTCACGCTCCCGGCGTTCCTTGTCGAGCAGCTCCTTGGCGATCTCGCTGATTTCATCGCCCTGTCCTTCATCTGCTTGATCCTCAGGATTGCCCTCTTGTTCTTCGTCCTCGCCTTGCTCACCTTGCTTGCCTTGCTCGGATTCATCCCCCTGCTTGTTTTTTTCGTTCCCCTGATCTGCCAGCTCCTGCATCTGCTGGGCTGCTTCTTGCAAAGCCTGGGCAGCCTTTTCCTGTTCCTTGGCCGCCTGTTCTTGGTCGCCCGCCTCGATCGCCTCTTGGGCACGCTGCTGGGCGTCTTGGGCCTCTTTGAGTTTCTCAAGGGCCTCTTCAGCGCCTTGTTGCTGCGAAACTTCTTCGTTCGCAATGTCGGTCTTGTTGCTGAGTTCTTGCTGGGCTTGGCTCTGTTGTTCTTGTTCTTGAGCATTCTCAGGCGGGCTCGAAGCCGTCGCTTCTGCCTGCGCCTGTTGCTCCTGGGCCAACTCGCTCAATTGGTCAGCAATTTCTTGCCTTTGTTGTTGTTCTTGTCGTTGTTGTTCTTTCTGTTGTTCGATCATTTGCTCGAGAGCTTCGATTTGATCTTGAAGCTCTTTGATCTCTCGCCGAACCCGCTCGACATTACCCGGAGCATGGGTATTGCTCGGATCAACCTCCATCACCGACCGAAATGCACCCGCAGCATCTTTCAAGTGTTCGATTTTGCCCTTGAGTGATTCGACCATCCTCTCCAGATCACCAGGCGAGCTCTGTGTTGCATCATCCGATACTCGTTGTGCGATTTGGTAATAGGCATGCCCAAGGTTGAACCGGGCTTTGGACTTGATCTGAGACGCTAAAGCGGTGCGGTCGGCATCGCGGAAAAACTTGATCGCTTCGTCAAGACGCTCGGGCTCCTCTTGGGCAAGGTCAATCAGCGTTGTGCCCAGGTTATACTGCGCCACCGAGACAAGGCCCAAATCTTCGCATCGCTCGACGACATCCCGAAGCGTTTGAAGCCGATGATCGGAGGGTGTTGCGTCCACAATCACCTCGGCAATCCGCGAGCGAGCAATCTGGACATCCATTACAGGTACCAAAGCCTGCCCATCTGTCGGCTGGGCAAGCATCAACACAGAAAACAACACAACAGGGATCATACCAATGCCCTCCGCGGACCAACAGGGACCAACACCATATCAAAAACAATGCACACCAACCCGGCAGCAAGGAAAAGCATGAACCGCTGGGTGCATTGAACTTGAGTTGTGGTTTCAATGGAGTGTTGATCTGCCGAGGCAATGAGATCGTGATAAACCTGCCCAAGATCAATTGTTCCCGTCCCCACCTCAAGATAAACTCCACCGGGGGAAGCAGCTGCAATGCTCCGCAAGGTGCCGCTTTCGAGCTTGGACTCGACTTGCTGCGATCTTGGTGTTGATGAATCTTCGTCCCATGGAACGAGTGCACCTTTGTCCGATCCGATCCCAATTGCAATAATCCGCACACCCTTGGCTCCTGCAGCCCGTGCCGCCTCGACAGGCAAACTCTCCTGATCTTCGCCATCGGAGATCAACACGATATCGCGGAAGTTGCCCGGGATTTCCTCATCCGAACCGACAAAAACCATATCCATCGTCTTGCGGATTGCATCGCCAATATTGGTTCCACCAACGAGCACCGATTCAGGGCTGAGCTCCTCGAGCGCAAGTTTGAAAAACAATCGGTCCGTCGTCAAAGGCGAAAGCACTGACGACGATCCCGCAAACCCAACAAGCCCAACACGATCATTTCCAAGCTCATCGACAAGATCAGCAATCCAAAGCTTCGATTTTTCAAGCCGATTCGGCGCCACATCACGCGCCAGCATCGAACGAGAAACATCCACCAAAAATACCACATCACGCCCGCGCGACTCCACTTCGACCTTGCGTGGATCAGACTCAGGCCCCGCGATCGCCACCACCATCGCTGCAATCCCCATCATTACCAGTCCAGCGTGCGTATAGCTGTTCCACCGCCGCCGGGGGCCAGCGAGTGTGTCGATCATGCCTTCGTCGGCGACGAGTTTCTGCGCCTTATTCAATCGCGAAGAAAAGAACAAGAGAATCAGTCCAATCGCCGGAGCGCCCCAGAGCAAGTTCAGCCAGTGCGCATTGGCAAATTGCCAATCATGCCCAAGCCATTGGGTTAAGTCGATCGTTGCGACTGTGCGCACAGATTCGGTCATAGCACACTCCGATACACCATCGCCTTGAGCAGCGAAGCAAACACATAACTCAGCAATCCGAAAACTGCAAATGGTAAGTAAAGCTCGCGATAGCTCGTCGATTCCGAAACCTGGATGGTGGACCGCTCGAGCTCGTCAATCTGGGCATAGACCTGATCCAGATCACCGATCTGATCGACGCCCCAGTATTGCCCTCCAGTATACTCCGCAACGGCTTTCATCCGCTTGTCGTTGACCTCTTGCATCCGTCCGCCAAAGAACAGGCTATTGACACTCGTTCCGCCTCGGATTCCGATGATATAGACCTTGATTCCCCAGTCTTTGGCCAATCCGGCAGCCTGCTGAGGCGAATAAGTCCCCGCCCGGTTCTCGCCATCAGTCAATAAAATCACCGCTTTGCTCTTAAGTTTAAACTCCGAATCATCCATCTCGTTGCGCATCGCATCCTCGGTCGCTTTGAGCCGGGCAATCGCAAGCATCAACGCGTCACCAATTGCGGTTGAACGCTCGCGTTCGATGGTGGGCAGCTCAACCCGCCGGAGCGCTTCGACGAGCGCCTCGTGCGATTGAGTCAAAGGCATCAGGGTGTCGGCAAATGTTCCAAACACGATCAACCCAAGCAGATCACCCTCGCGCCCTTTGAGCAGATCACCATCACCGACAACAAACCGCTCAACAACCCGCTTGACCGCATCAAGCCGAGTTATCCGTTGCCCATCAAAGTTTACTTTTTCATCCATCGAACCGGATCGGTCAACCACAAGTTCAATTGCAATCGCATCGCGGGAGGTCTTGGTATTACCAATAATTTCCTGCGGCCGAGCAAGGGCGATGATGAGCGAAAAAATCCCCGCCGAAATGATGGCAGTCGGAATCCACGCCGTCAATGTCCGCACCGACGAACCCGCAGCAGCCACCCGTGAAGGCACCGAAGACATCATCCCCCGACGACGCGAAAACAAAATTACCTGTACGGCCCAGATCAGCGGAACCGCCAACCCGAAGAAAAGCACCCAAGGATAGGCAAACTGCCAATTCATGCAGCCCCCCTCGTCGTATTTGGTGCTGTGCTCGGCGAAACACCGAGAAGCTCGAGCGTGTGCCGGGCCATCACCTGTGGATCGAGTGTGCTCACATCACCTGCGGAGAACCTCGCTCGCTCGCACTGCTCGATCATTGCTCGGATTTCACTGGTCTGCTGCAGCCGCTCGTCGAGCCGAGTAAACGCATGGTAAAGTGTGTTGTAGGCTTCAGTGTCCGATGCTTCACGCCCCTTGGCGACATGCTCGAGCTGGGCATAAACCGATGAGGACCGAGCACCATCCCCCGAAGAGCGCGTCAGCTTCCAGATGATCACACCCGCAATCCCCGCCACCACGACAACCAAGGCATAAACCCACCCGGTGGACTGAAACCTGGTGGGGGCGAGGGCGGTGGGATCCACCAGCCCGTTTGCCGGAGCAAGTTCGCCTGCATTTTGGTCATCGAGCACTGACCGAACCTGTACATCCATCGTCATCGATTCAATTGGGTAAGGCTCAGCGTCTGGTGTAGGAAAAACCTGGGCGCCAAAGACGGGAGTCGTGTATGGCCCCGGGAGAAAGGGTTCGATCAGGTAAGTCGAACGCACAACAAACCCCGAGTCCGTCAATTTCGCAGGCTCGCCATGCTGCTCGACCAGCGTCCACTCTGATGCAGACCAGTCAGGCTCAATCAAAGAGGCACGCGCAGGCAATGCCCATTCGAGCTCAATATCCAAAGCCAGCCGATCCGCAGCAGTAATTTCCGTGCGATCAATAGACATGCGGAGGATCACCCCACTTTGCGGATCCGTAATCTGGGTTTCGAGCCCATCGGTCGGCGTTTGGATCGGTGCACGCGAGCACCCCATAAGAAGCATGGCTACCAACCCTGCCCAAAGAAGCATCATCGAGACAACTCGGCTCATCGTCTGTGCATCTCCCGTTGATGAAAATACCGCACCAGATCATCGACATAGTTCCGATCGGTCCCAAGTTCGATCCGGTCTACCCGTGCCTTGCTCAATGTCTGTGTAATCACCGCTTGCTCGCGCATCGCTTGTTGGTGATACCGATCACGCACACGCCTTGATGCGGTGTCGACGGTAAATCGTTTGCCAGTCATCGGATCGTGCATCCGGATCAGCCCAGCTTTGGGGAGCTCAAACTCAAGGGGGTCCGTGAGCTGGATCGCCACAATCTCATGTTTCTGAGCGAGCATCCGCAAGGGCTTCGCCCAGTCGGGCTCGCCAGCATTGTTGAGCCCCGAGAGGAAGTCTGACATCACGAACATGATCGCCCGCCGACGATGCGTGCGTCCAAGCTCACGCAGTGCATCGCTGAGGTTGAACTGTGATTGACCGGGCGATGCGTCAATCAACTCGCGAATAATCCGCCGGGCATGTTTCTTGCCCTTTGAAGGCCTGAGGTGGAATGATTCGACATCACTGAGATGTTCCGATCCATACACCTGCAATCCAACCCGATCATTATTCCGTCCGGCTGCAAGTGTCAGCACCGCGCCGACTTCGCAGGCAAGCTGATGTTTCGATCGTTTGACCGATCCAAACGCAGTGGATTGCGAGCAATCCACTGACAAAATCACGGTAAGCTGGCGTTCTTCAGTGAATCTTTTGACATACGGATGCCCGGTGCGAGCCGTTACATTCCAATCGATCGTGCGAACCTCATCGCCGGGTTGATACTCACGCACCTCAGCAAACTCGATCCCCTGCCCTTTGAACGCCGAGTGATATTGCCCGCCGAAGAGATCATCGACGCGTCGTCGTGCCCGGATTTCCAGACGCCGAACCTCTCGCATAAGTTCTTCAGTCAGCATCGTTAGGGCACCGCAATCCGCGCAAAGATTTCGTTGATAATATCCTCGCTGCTCACACCTTCCGCCTCGGCTTCGTAGCTGATGAGCACGCGATGGCGCAGGACATCGAGCCCGATCGCCTTGATATCCGAAGGTGTCACAAACGAACGCCCCGAAAGAAACGCATTGGCCCGGGCAGCACGCGCCAGCGAGAGCGATGCCCGAGGCGACGCACCGAACTCAATGAGTTTGGGAAGATCGAGTTGCCACCCAACCGCATACTCGGTAGGCTCGCGCGTCGCATGGACCAGCGAGACGATGTATTCTTTGATTTTGTCATCAACATAAATCTGGTTGACCATTGCCCGGGCATTGCCGATCTCTTCGAGCGAAACCACAGGCGAGATTGGCTTGAGGTTTTCGGTACTCATCATCCGATCCACAATCACCCGCTCGTCGGCCTTGGTCGGATACCCAACACTGAGCTTGAGCATAAACCGGTCAACCTGGGCTTCGGGAAGTGGGTAGGTACCTTCTTGCTCGATGGGGTTCTGGGTGGCAAGGACTAAGAATGGATCGCCGACGCTATAAGTGGTATCACCAATGGTCGCCGACCGCTCTTGCATCGCTTCGAGCAAAGCTGCCTGTACTTTGGCCGGTGCACGGTTGATCTCATCCGCCAGCACGATATTGGCAAAAATCGGACCCTTACGAGGTGTAAATGTCCCATCCTTGGGATTGTAAATCAGTGTCCCAATCACATCGGCAGGTAGTAAATCAGGCGTAAACTGAATCCGTGAAAACTCCGCTTTGCAGGCCTGAGCGAGCGTTGTGACGGTCAGTGTTTTGGCCAAGCCAGGCACACCTTCGAGCAGCACATGCCCGCCGGTGAGCATTCCGATCACCAACGCCCGCACCATGTGTTCCTGACCGACGACGACGGTGCCAACCGCATGGATCAAGTCCGATATTGGCCCGGCGTGCTGGGCAATCATCTCGTCGCTTGGTTTTGTCACTGGCTCCGTCGGTATTGTCATGTGCTTTGTCCTATTTGCAAATTTGGCAAGTCTGGCAAATTATCGAGTGAAGCAATTTCGCATCATCACGCTCTACGCTGATGCTTCAGATCGGCAATCCTGTCATTTGTACTAAATTTCTGTTACGAATTGAAGCTTTGGCCAGTTCGTAGTCGTCAAAGAAAAAAACCCTTGCAAAACACCCGCGCATGGGAGCTTCACAAGAGCAAATCTTTGAATACAAAGCGAGCAGAATCAGTTGGCGGCCGCTGGTGACGGCGGAGGCGTTCCCCCAGGATTGATGTCAATTTCACCATTACGCTCCTCATACTGACGAACTGCTTGCCCAAGCGACATTGCCAATCGCTTGGCACCGGCCCAGTTCATAATCACACGCGAACCCACATTAAAAACAATCATCGGAGCCTGACCAGGCATTTGCATCGGGATATTCATCCCAAAGTCCATCACCAACTCGTCTTGGGTGTTGGATGTCCGGATGGTATTGGCATAAGTGCTCGTCATCTTGGATTCGTCGATGCGGAGCTGGACTTGCTGTTGTTCTGGTTGTTGTTCGTCTGCCATGGAAACCATCCTTCGCGTGGTATGAATTGGGGTCTAAATTGAATGCCGGGGGGGGGACTCGAACCCCCACTCTGTTTCCAGAAGTGGATTTTGAATCCACCGCGTCTACCAATTCCGCCACCTCGGCTCACCGATCACAGCCATGCCATGATCAGACGGAATCATAGCCCCCCATGATCTAACTTCAACCTCAAATGCCCTCTGAGATTCAATCCAGGCCTACACTTCCTCTCCTGTCGGCGTTCGGCAGGGTCGATCCGGGACTCAGGCGCACGATGGCGGATCGACAGCAGTCCTGTGCGCGACATGAACCCAAAGGATGATCATGTCAGACACCACAACAAATACCGTCAAAATCGAAGATGTAGGCCCTTGCCGAAAGCGAATCTCCATCGACATTCCCGCAGAAATCGTCGACGGACAGATCGAAACGGCATTTGCCTCAGTTGCACACGAAGCAAGCATTCCAGGATTCCGCAAAGGCCACGCCCCCCGTCGGCTTATCGAGAAGAGATTCGGCTCCTATGTCAAGAACGAGACAAAGTCCAATTTAATTTCCACCGCCTACCAAGAGGCAATCAAAGACAACGAGCTCAAAGTCCTCTCCCAGCCACCCGCTGAAGCAATGGAGGGCATCGAAATCGAAGTTGGTCAACCAGTTCACTTCGAGGTCGAAGTCGAAGTCATGCCCGAGTTCGACCTCCCCGAGCTCAAAGGCATTAAGGTGCTCAAGCCAGACACCACACTTCCCGACGGCATGATCGAGGAGGAAATCAAGAAAATCGCCATCAATGAAGGCTCGCTCGATGAACGCGAAGATTCAGAAAAAGGTGACTACCTCACCGGCAACGCCGTGATGACTGATTCAGAAGGCACCGAGCACTACAACATCGAAGGTGCCGTGGTCCAAATCCCTCCCGAGGGTGATGAAGGGATGATCTTGGGGGTCATCGTCTCGGACTTTGCCAAGCAAATCGGAACACCAAAGGCTGGGGACAAACTCACCATCAAACTCGCCGGACCAGAAAACCATGAAATCGAAGCTATCCGAGGCAAGGACCTTACCATTGCCTACGAAATCGTCAAGGTCTACCGCATCGTCCCGGCCGTGATGACCGATTTGGTCGCCAAGTATGGATTCAACGATGAGGAACAACTCCGTGAAATGGTTGCTGCCAAGTTGACCGAACGGGCTCAGGTTCAACAACAGGCAGTGATGCGTCAACAAATCACCAAATACCTTGCTGACAACATCGATTTTGAACTTCCCGAAGGGTTGACTGCTCAGCAGGCCGCACGCAACCTCGAACGCCGACGGATGGAGATGATGTACCGAGGCGTCGATCCAACAGAAATCGAACAACAAATGGCCGAGCTCCGCAGCGCTTCTGCCCAAAGCGCCACCAGTGAACTCAAGCAGTTCTTCATCCTCAATAAAGCTGCCGAATCAATGGAAATTTCAGTCGAGGAAGCCGAGGTCAACACGCAAATCGTCCAACTTGCTTTGCGCCAAGGTAAGCGCCCAGAGCAAGTTCGCGACGAGCTGATCAAATCTGGACAGGCGCAAACCTTGCTTCAGCAAATCCGCGAGCACAAAACGATCGACTCGATCCTCGCGGACGCCGAGATTGAAGAGGTCAGTTCCGACGAGTTCAACAAACGGATGGAATCAGTGAGCAAATAACCAGCTCTGCAAAAACATCCCCAAAGCCCCTGAGTATGCTCTGGGGCTTTTTGGTACGGTTTTGACATTGCGAGCTAAACCACACGGCAAATCAGGAGGCTGTTTCGTCCTCATCGTCAAACATAAAGTCACCCGCGAGATACTGTTCGTTGCCCGTATTGTAAGGGTGATTAACAGTGCCACAGTTTGGACAGGCAATTCCATGTGTGCCTGCAGGTGTCTGCTCAATGCTCTTCCCACATCCGGCACAGGTCATCGTATCGAGACGCGATGTCATCGAGTTGACCATCGTTACCGCAATTGCAATCGCTGCTCCAACAGCAGGAAACACAGGCATCGAAAGCATGCCCACGACACCAAAGACGAGAAGCGTCAACGCAACCAAGAGTGCAAACACACGCAATCGAAGTTTAAGCATCCACTGCATTGAGCACAGGCCTCCTGCCAAATTTGCGACGAGCATGGCACGATTCATAAATCAGAATTGGCAAAACCATCCGCCGACCGAAGTGTATCACTGATTGTCGGCAAAATAAAGATCAAATGACCAAGATTCAGAGTGGGCGGTACAGATCAATGATTTTGCGTAAATTATCAGGATCTTTAAGGTGATTCACCTGAAGCTCAACCCCATCTTGCCCAGACGATGAAATCCCAAGTTTTCCAACTCCCGTCACTCGCTGAAGAAAAGTCTGGGTCACTTGGATATTACGGATGTTGTCATGCACCACCTCGGATGAAGATTTCGAGAAAATACCACGGTGCATAATCGTTCGTTTTGTTGTGATCTCAATTGACGCTCCGAGCCGATCAATCCACCACCAAACCAGCAACCCAGCCCCGCCAAGCACCATGGGCACAAACAATACTGCCCACAACCACGACTTATCCGATATCGGCACCCAAATCAGTCCGATCAACCCAACAAGAATCATCACCACCACCAGCGAAAACCGGATCGCCCGCGAACGGAACCAGCATCGTCTCACCAACAACACCCGGGTTTCAGGCCCAAAGTCTGGCGGAAACCCTGCCTCGGCAGCACGATCCCGCTGTTTGGAATTTATTGGCGCGTCGTCAACGAGCGGAATCGAATCGGCCAGAGGCACCCGATTGATATCCCCACACCCGAGGCACTCGTGCTTGGTGCCCGTGAGATCGTCCTCGACCTCAATCTCCATATCACATTTGTCACAGTTGAATCGGATCATGTGGACTCCCAAGCGAAACGCTCTTCATTCATTATACGGGATTCACCCGCATAACTTTTGTATCTCTATCAATAAAAAACCGCGTCCAGCATGAACGCGGCTCGAACATGACTCAATCAGTCAAAAACTCAGTCGTTCCAGTTGCGAGGCGCAGGCCCAATATAGGCCACCCGTGGACGAATCAGCCTGTTATTGGCATGCTGCTCCATGATATGAGCAGCCCACCCGGTGATTCGCGAGGCGACAAAGATCGGGGTGTACTGAGGCACCGGAATCCCCATCGTGAAATAAGTCATCCCGCAAGGAAAGTCCACATTGGGATAAATCTTCTTCTCGTCTTCCATGATTTTCTGGACCATCTCGCCGAGCTCGAAGAGTTTCACAAACTCCTCCCCGCGTGCTTCGGCAGCCTTGCGCCCAAGCCCATGAAGAATTGGGGCGCGATGATCCCCATTCTTGTAAACCCGGTGTCCAAAGCCCATAAGCTTGCGTTTCTCCGCGAAGGCATTGTGCATCCATGCCGTCACCTTATTTAGGTCATTCTCCGGGCCGATGTCTTTGCGGATATCAGCGAGCATATCCATCGCGGCCTCGTTGGCTCCGCCGTGAAGTTTACCCTTGAGGGCTGCGATTGCTCCAGTGACCGCCCCGTGGAGATCGCCGAGTGTGCCCGAGATCACGCGTGCGGTAAAAGTCGAAGCGTTGTAATCGTGCTCGGCATAAAGCACCAGCGACACATCCATGACTTTCTCTGCTTCGGGGGTTGGTTCCGAACCGGTCATCATGTAGAGCAGATTGGCTGAATGGGAAAGATTCGGATTAGGTGCGACAAAATCTTTGCCTTCGATCGAGTTTTGCATGTGGCCGATGATGGTCGGAATCTGGGCAAGCAGACGCTTGGATTTACGCAAGTTGGCTTCTGGAGCGTTGTCTTGGCAATCAGCATCAAGATGTGAGAGAATCGACACTCCCGTCCGAAGGATATCCATCGGCACCGCATACTGATTATTCACCAGATCACCCGAGGTTTTGAGGAACTCAACGACCGCACTGGGCAAACCACGCTCGGAGACCAAATCGGCCTTGAAGCTCGCCAACTCGTCGGGCGTGGGTTTATTGCCGACAAGTAAGAGATACGAAACTTCCTCAAACGAGGCATTGGCTGCAAGATCAGCAATCTCGTATCCGCGATAGATCAACGAGGTTTGTTCGACATTACAGATCTCGGTTTCACCCGCGATCACGCCTTCGAGTCCTTTGGCATGGGTTGGTGCAGTAGTCATGTCTCAATATCCTTACTATCTGTCTGTATACTGTCCGTCTGTATGGTGAACCCTGATCATCAACCGATGGCAGGGAAGTGGTGGGGTCGATCGGAAACACCAGATTCTAGGCGATCCAAGCGAAAAAAATGGCATTATTCCCGAGCCGGACGCGGATAAGACACCACCGAGCGATATCCATCGGCATCATACGCCCGCACCCCAAAGAGCCAGTTATCCTTCGAGAGTGGAGCGATGCCTTGGGTTGATCGTCCGACATCCTTGGAATGTTCCCAATCGGAGCTGGTCGAATCTCGCCAGACAATTTCGTACCCTTCAACATCAGATTCAGGCGAAGCATCCCACCGAATTGTGGTCCGATTGCTCAGTTCGGCAATCAATATCCGGGCATTGCTCGGGGCCGAGGGGCTATTAGCGAGGTGAACAAGCACCGCCGCATTTAATCGTGTCACATCAGCAAGGTATTCTGCATCGACAAACTCGGCTAGGTCCCCATACTGCACGCCATCCTCAACACGAATATCTTGGTGCTGATGATCGTAGTTTTCGTAGACCTCGCAGAATCGGATTGCTGCAAATCCAAGTTCATTGAAAGGTGTGTGATCGCCGCCTCGCAAAAAACGATCCGGGCGGAATACAAGCTTAGGCACAACCGTCGTCTGGTGTGTTTTGGCAATTTTGGTAATGTACCGGGCAAGTTGGCGTGATTTTGAATCTGATTCCATCCCATAGAGTCGAAGCTTGCGGAGTTCGTCAGCAATTTCATCATCCTCAAGCATCAGCATCGAAGCTGGGATGCCCTCGGAAAATACCCGGATTTCGTTTCGCCCATCCTGTCCTTTGAGCACGCCGGTTGGGTCGCCGATGGTATCGTTATTGAGCACCGCACGAATATCTTTGCCATCTTTGACGGCCTGCTGGGCGTGAAGCCGGGCACCGAAAAGTCCTTGCTCTTCACCACTGGTTGCCATGAGGATAATCGTCGATTCAAGTTCTTCCTTGGCCAACACCCGTGCGAGTTCGATCAGTGCTGCGACGCCCGAACCATCGTCATTGGCACCGGGTGCATCGGAGGTCGAGTCATTGGCATCGCTGGCCCGCGAATCAAGGTGCGCCAGCACATAATAAAGCCGGTCGCGTGATTCAGGAGAGACACCCGGAATCTCACAAATCACATTGACCACCTCGACAGGCTCGGTAATCCGTCGTCCATCAGGCTCGACCATATGGGTATCAAAGTAGACCTTTGGCGTTGCATCAGCAGTCTTGCCATGACCTTTGATATTGGCCTCGAACTGCGCCTTGACCCACCGCCGAGCAGCCCCGATCCCACGGGTGTCCGATTCAGTCTCCGACATCGTATGGCGGGTTCCAAATCCAACAAGCGTGTCAATCGTCATTTGAATATGCTTAGGATCAACCGCTTTGATCACGCGTTCGGGAACTTCCATCAGTGTCCTTTCGATCAATGGAACCATCTTTGGGCTCATACCCAGTGCGAGTGACTTATCGATCGCGAGATGGCTTTTGATTCCATATTGGTCGATCATATACAAGGCATAGATCGCTGCTGCCCGCGAACCCGATCGGCAATGAAACAAGATATCCCCGTTCGTCTCATCCATCGCCTTGGTGAGCTGGTCACGCATCGCATACCCGAAGGTTGAGCTGTTCGTCGGGATATGGATGTATTCGAGCCCCAACGATTTGACATACTCGGCTTCGTCAAAGTCAAGACTGTCCATTTCGCCAACCGTCCGTGCGTTGATCACGACTTTCCCTCCCGCGCGAGCAAAGGCGGCGAGTTCTTCCTTGGTCGGCTGACCAAAGAAAGTCAGCCGACCAGAAACGCGATCCGCATCACGGATTTCGTCCCATTCCAGCAAGGTTGGCTCAGACTGGGTAGCAGTGTCTTGTGTTTCAGGTTCAGCAATGGCAGTTGTGTATCCCGATGCACAAAGAAGCATCGTTGCACACATACCCGTCGCGATCAGCGTTCGTGGGTTTGATTTCATGTCCTGATTGTATCGCCTTGGGATACGCAATACACGCATTTGGGACTATGATCATCCATGCACACCGATCAACATCCTGGCACCACCCTCCACGACCAAATGAACCAAGGGGTCGTCGCAGCTCCGGGTGCATTCAACGCCCTCGTCGCCAAGTCCATCGCCCAGTGTGGGTTTAAAGCATGCTATGTCTCAGGCGGCGCAACCTCAGTCGCTGCTGGCGTCCCCGATGTGGGCATCCTCACCCTTGATCATTTGACGCGGGTTGTACGCGAAGTCTGCTTTGGTTCGGGCTTACCCGTCATCGCCGATGCCGACACTGGGTTTGGCGAAGAAGAAATGGTCCGTCGAACCGTTCTCGAATACAACCACGCCGGAGCCGCAGGTTTGCACCTCGAGGACCAAGTTTTCCCCAAACGCTGTGGCCACCTCGACGGCAAAGCCCTGATTCCGATCGAGCAGGCCGTGTCAAAAATCCAATGGGCTGCCAAAGCATCGCACGATTGTTCAAATGGCCAGTTCATCATCTGCGCCCGCACCGACGCCAAAGGCGTCGAAGGCTTCGACGCTGCGATCGACCGTGCCAAAGCCTATGTCCAAGCCGGCGCAACCATGATTTTCCCCGAAGGTCTGACGACCACCGAAGAATTCAAGGACTTTGCCGATGCCATGAGCGAGTTGGGTGACAATCGCCCCTATCTCTTGGCCAACATGACCGAGTTTGGCAAAACCCCAATGATCCCGCTCAAAGACTTCGGCGACATGGGCTATTCAATCGTCATCTACCCCGTCTCCACCCTCCGCATTGCGATGGGCGCGATCAAGCGAGCCCTCACCGAACTCCAAACCATCGGCACCTTCGAAGGACAACTCGAAAACATGCAGACTCGCCAAGAACTCTATGATCTTGTTGAATATACGCCGGGGACACCTTGGGAGATGTAGCAGGAGAGTACATGCCACGCACAAAGCATCGGTACACCCTCGAACACGATTCCACCATCATCGAAGATGTCGGCGTGGTCATCAAAATCCTCACCGATGACCTCGAAGGCGACGAACACCAACGCTTCATTATCAATCTCAACTGCGATCAAACAATCCTGATCGTCCACAACATCGACCTCGTCGATCGTGTCCCCGTCCATGAGGGCGACACCATCGAATTCAAAGGGGAGTACGAGCACAACGACCAAGGCGGGCTCATCCGCTGGACCCATCGCGACCCGATCGGGAATCACGAACCCGGGTGGATCAAACACGCTGGCAGGTTGTATCACTGACCATTTTCTCCGGTGCCCCGGTGCCGGGCCACCATAGGTCTCACTCAAACCCATCGCGAGTCTGAATTTCAAAGTCATTTATCGAAGCGACCTCTTCAACCGATTTCTCTGCCAATCCATCAAACCGGGCAACAATCGGCCCTGGATCTTCAAACGCCAACTTACCAAGCAAATCAAACTTGTGGGCCAAGATACCCTTTAAATCCGCTTCAGTGTTGCGGGCATGCCCAGCCGGGTACATCACCATGCCTGAGTCGAACTCGGTGCCATCGGTGTCTTCGATGATGAGTGAAGTAGGGATGCCATCGGGATATCGTTTGTCGTAGTCCTCGCCGCCGTGGAAGAACTCGATTTTTTCCATTAATGAACGCGTGCGTTCGTTCTTGATCGCATTGGCATCGAAGTCATAGGGCTCGAGCATCAGGGTCTTCCAATCCGAGGTCTGCTGGCTCAGCGCCTTGCGCAGGAGTGTTGCGACAATATAAACCATCGAATGATCCGCACTCTGGCGGGTCGTTGGGTTCCGCTTGGCCGGATCGCCAATAATCCCAAATGCAGGCTCGTATGCGGTGATTTTGATCGTTTTGATCTTCGAGCCCGATTCATCATCAAGCAGATGTGGCGCCTTCTTCAACAGATCAAGCAACGCCTGCAATGCCCCTGCGCTCTGGTGCTCATAGAGCCCGAGTTTGAAGTGCATGCCCATCACGGCAAAATCCGACCCTGCCCGACCAAGCACCAGATCAAATGGCGAGGCGTCTGCCTGTTTCGTATTGGCCTTGTCCGTTCCGACGGCTTCGAACATCTGCCCGGGCCCTTCAAAGATGCGGAAGATGGCTTCAGGATTCCGGAAAATATCCCGTGGGCCCATGAACCCGTTCATCGAACGCCGAACCGACATGATCGCCACTTCGGTCGAAATCGCGGCACTGGCGCCCTTCGAGTCCGAAAGCTGCTTGCCCGCGCGAATGGCGCGGAACGGAATGTAGTGAGCGACCACCATCCCGATCGCCGATTCGATCTGCTCGGCGGTCGCGCCCAGCATCGCGCCAAACACCGCAGCCGACCCGATCGCGCCGTGTACCACATGATCGACTTTGTAAGTCTTGAGCGAAAACACCTCGGCCAGCCGCCCACGGATCTCATCAAGACAGATCATCGCCTTGAGCGCATACGCTCCGTCATGCCCGCCCATCTGCGCGCCCGCGATGCACACGCCATAAAAATCGTTGTGCCCGAACTCCCCTGCGGTATGCCCAAGTTGTGGGTTGTATCCGAAGTTGGTGCCGTTGGAATCCCATTCTCGAACCGCCGAGCCGTTGGCCAACGCCGCCTTCTCGGGCTGAACTTGAACATTCGATCCAAACACCGTTGCTCCACGCTGGATCGCTTTGCCGAGCCGATGCGTAGCATCCGTTACCGGATACTGCAACGCCTCGTCACGGAGCACCGTTGGCGCGTTGGTTTTGAGTGCCAAAGCTGAAAGCCCGCAGAGGACGGCATCCGTGAAGAACATATTGGTCCGTTCGAGCACCGAAGCGTCCGGCTCGCCTCGCTTGGCCGGGTCATCTGAGAGAAAATCAATCGCGTATTGGGCGATCCCGAGCGCCTGATTGGTGTTGGCTTCGAGTTTGACATGGGTATCGGCAGCGGTGGTGGTAGACATGGATTTCCTCGGTGTTTTCTGACAAATGAAACTCGACGGAATCGTAGCCCACTTTCATGCTCGATATGCCTGTGATTCGGGCGGTATTTTGTGATCGGAGGTCTATCATCCTGACCCTGCCAAGCACGCGCTCGGCGGAGATGCAAACCACCACATACCGATCTGGAGATGCTCATGTCCAACCAGCCTGTCATCGTCGCTGCCCGTCGTACCCCCATTGGCAAGTTCTTTGGTTCATTTTCACGCGTCGCGTCGCCTCAGATCGGCGCCTTCGCAATCGAGGCCGTCTTCGCCGACGCGCCCGCAGCCAAGGATCACATCGACGAGTGCATCATGGGATGCGTCCTCCAAGCCGGCGTCGGGCAGAACCCCGCCCGCCAAGCCGGGCTCAAAGCCGGGCTGCCCTCGACACTCTCCGCCAAAACCATCAACAAGGTCTGCGGCTCGGGTCTCGAAGCCGTCATGATGGCTGCCCAGTCGATTAAGGCCGGTGATAACGAATGCGTGATCGCAGGCGGCATGGAAAACATGACCGGCTCGCCTCACTTCGCCCATGTCCGCGCTGGCATCAAGTACGGCCCGGGCACCATGGAAGATCACATGGCCTACGATGGGCTCCGGTGCGCCTTCGAGGGTTGGCCGATGGGCAACGCGGCCGAGCACACCGCCGAGACCTACAGCATTACCCGTGAAGACCAAGACCGCTTCGCAGCTCAATCTCACCAACGGGCCGCCGCTGCATGGGAAGCCGGGTATTTTGATGCCGAGGTGGTCAAACTCACCGGCGAGCAACTCGGCAACCGGCGCAAACCTGGCCCCGATGGCGGAATCAACATCGATGAAGGCATCCGAGGCGATTCAACTGCAGAAGGACTCGGTAAGCTCCGCCCGGCCTTCACCAAAGACGGAACCATCACCGCCGGAAATGCTTCTCAAATCTCTGATGGGTCCGCTGCAACCATTGTCATGAGCGAATCGAAAGCGACCCAGCTCGGGCTTGCCCCGCTGTGCAAAATCGTAAGCTATAACACCGCAGGCGTCGATCCCAAAGAAATATTCGCTGCTCCGATCGCCGGCGTCAAAGGCGCACTCGACAAGGCAGGCTGGTCGATCGACGAGGTGGACATGTACGAAATCAATGAAGCCTTCGCCGCCCAACTCCTGTGCAACATCAAGGAACTCGGTGTCTCCGAAGACAAACTCAACATCTGTGGCGGCGGTATTGCCTTAGGACACCCAATCGGAGCTTCCGGTGCCCGTGTTCTTGTCACCCTTATCCACCAACTCAAACGCACCGGAGGCAAGAAAGGTGTCGCGGCTTTATGTCTCGGGGGCGGGAATGCCGTGGCGGTCTGCCTTGAAATGTACTGATTTTCCAGTGATTTTCCGGCGATTTTGAAAAAAAACACCTTGAACTTCTTTTCACGGTTCAGCGGTCCCGATAAATCTCCGATCCCCTTGGGCATACACCTTGCCAATCATCCAAACCGAGGGTAGTCCATGGATTTTGATGAAGATTTAGTCGCTCGTCTCACGACAAGTTTTCGAATTATTGAGCCTCAGATTGATGAGGTTGTCTCCATTTTTTATACAAGACTCTTTGAGTCCGCACCACACATTCGGTCGATGTTCCCCAACGATATGGGGAGGCAAAAAAAGCACATGGTCAATGCACTACTGCTCGTGGCCAAAAATGTCCCCAATATTGAAAACCTCATTGAACCGCTCAGGGAGATGGGGGCCCGTCACATTGATTATGGTGCTCAAGAAGCTCATTTTCCGATTGTTCGTGACACCATGGTCTACGCACTCAAGCAGGTTGCCGGGTATACATGGACACCTCAGCTCGACGCGGACTGGACGCATGCTTTGGATGTCATCGCCGGATACATGATCGAAGGCATGCGAGAGGCACACGCCCAGGCTGCCTGATCAGGAAACACCACCGATTTCACCATGAAGGCTCCCAATAGGGAGCTTTTTTTCGTGCGACTCGTATAGGATAGCCATCATATTCGACAACCATTTGAACACGAAAGCACGATGACCATGCGCACCCATACCTGTTCCCAACTCAGCGAATCAAACATCGGCCAAACCGTTACCCTTTGCGGGTGGGTCAACGCCTATCGTGGACACGGCGGCGGACTAATCTTCGTCGATATGCGCGACCGAGATGGTATCACCCAGGTCGTTTTTGATTCCGAAGGCGGCAACCAGGCGATGATGCAAGCCGGCGATCGGCTTCGCAACGAAGACTGCATTAAAGTCACCGGCATTGTTCGCGCCCGTGCCAAGGCCAACCCAAAGATTCCCACCGGCTCGATCGAAGTCCTCGTCACTGAGCTCGAAATGCTCTCGAAAACAAAAAAACTCCCCTTCATCCCCAGCAACGAAAAAGACCTCCCCAACGAAGAGGTCCGCCTGCGCTATCGCTACATCGACCTGCGCCGACCAGCGATGCAGAGCATCCTCCGCACCCGCCACCGCGTCGCCAAACTCACCCGCGACTACTTCGACGAGCATGAGTTCATCGAGGTCGAAACCCCGGTGCTGTGTCGATCCACGCCCGAGGGTGCGCGAGACTTCCTCGTGCCCTCGCGGAATCAAGAAGGCATGTGGTATGCGTTGCCTCAGTCGCCTCAGTTGTTCAAGCAGATTCTCATGGTCGGCGGGTGCGATCGCTACTTGCAGATCGTCAAGTGCTTCCGCGATGAAGACCCACGCGCCGACCGCCAGGCCGAGTTCACCCAAATCGACCTTGAGATGAGCTTCGTCAATCGGGACCAAGTACTCGAGATCATGGAAGGGTTCGCCAAAAAAGTCTGGAAAGAGATGCTCGATGTTGAACTCCCAGACTTCCCACGCATGACCTACCGCGAGGCAATGGACACCTACGGCATCGACCGACCAGACACCCGCTTTGATCTCAAACTCGTTGACATCTCCGATCTCGCCGCCAAGGCCGAGTTCGGGGTCTTTACCGATGCCCTCGCCAAAAACAAAGGCGTCGTCAAAGCGATCCGTGTGCCCGGCGCAGCGACCAAGTTCTCGCGCAAAGTCACCGACAAGTTCAACCCCTTCGTCGAACAGTTCGGGGCGGGCGGCGCACCAACCGTCAAGTTCGTCGATGGCGAGTTCTCCACCGGCATCGCCAAGTTCCTCGGGGGCATCAAAGACGAACTCATCGAACGCCTCGGACTCGAAGACGGTGACGCGGTCGTCTTCGGTGCCGATTCATACAACACCTGCACCAAAGCCCTCGGCGAACTCCGCCTCAAGATTGCCAAAGAGCACGACTACATCCCCGAAGGCAAGTGGAACTTCCTCTGGGTCTACGACTTCCCAATGTTCGAATACGACGAAGAATCCGGGCGCTACCACTCGCTTCATCATCCATTCACCGCCCCGACCGAGGCAGAACTCGAACGATTCATGGCCGCCGATGTCAAAGACATCGACACCGTCGAATCCATCGTCTCCGATGGCTACGACATGATCTGCAACGGCTCCGAAATCGGAGGCGGCTCGATCCGTATCCATCAACAAGAAGTTCAATCCAAGGTCTTCGAGCTTCTGGGCATGTCACAAGAAGAAGCCACAATCAAGTTCAGCTTCTTGCTTGATGCCCTTACCTACGGCGCACCACCCCACGGTGGCGTTGCTTTCGGACTCGACCGCCTCGTGATGCACATCATCGGCACCGAGAACATTCGCGATGTCATTGCCTTCCCCAAATCACTCACCGGCGTCGACCTCATGTGCGATGCACCCAATGTCGTCGATGACGAACAGCTCGCAGAGCTTCATGTCCGCTCGACCGCAACCGCTCAGGCATAAGCTGACGCAAAACCAAGGAGACCATCCAATGACCACCACGCTCGAGACCGAACCAGGATTGTCGTCGCTCACAATCGCCGGGCAGTCATTCGATTCCCGCCTGCTCGTCGGCACTGGCAAATATGCTTCAATGGAACTGATGAAAGATGCTCTTGATGCGTCAGGATCAGAAATCATCACGGTCGCAGTGCGTCGCGAACGCCTGTTCAACGAAGAAGGCAAGAGCCTGCTCGAATACATCGACCTCAACCGATACACCATCCTCCCCAACACCGCAGGCTGTTTCACCGCCGAAGATGCGGTCCGTGTCTCGCGCCTCGGACGCGAACTCCTCGACCAACTCGACAACCCAGGCGCAAGCTGGGTCAAGCTCGAGGTGCTCGGCGACAAAAAAACCCTCCTCCCCGACCCCGTCGGCACACTCGAAGCCGTCGAAACATTGGTCAAGGACGGGTTCAATGTCCTCTGCTATACCTCCGACGATCCCATCAGCGCAAAACGCATCAAAGACGCCGGGGCCGCAGCCGTCATGCCCGCCGGCTCGCCGATCGGCTCGGGTCAAGGCGTGCTCAACATCAACAACATCGTCCTGTGTCTCGAGCTGCTTAAAGAGAACGATCCCGACTTTCCTGTCATCGTCGATGCAGGCGTTGGCAGCGCCTCCGATGTCGCATTGGCAATGGAACTCGGAGCCGACGGCGTATTGCTGAATACTGCCATCGCCCACGCGACCGATCCCATCATGATGGCCCACGCCATGCGCAAAGCTTGCCAAGCCGGGCGTCAGAGTTATCTTGCAGGGCGAATCCCCAAGAAACTCTATGCCACCGCCAGTTCCCCGATGGAAGGCGCGATCTCCTACATCCCCGGCGAGTGATTACGGGCTGTTGATGACCATCGTCGAACCCGCAGGCTCGCTGACTTCGCCAGTCACACACGCGATGATCTTCTCCCCAACCTGCTCGGGCGAGAGCGTGTCGGCTTGCGGGAGTATTTCCTCAGACACAATCGAGCGAAGCATTGCCGTCTCGACCGCCCCGGGCGCGATGGTATACGCCCGCACTCCTTGTTCGCCATATTCATTATGAATCGCCCGCGTCAGTCCGTCGACTGCTGCTTTGGTGCATCCATAGACTCCAAGCCCAACAAACGGATCGAGCATCGCCACCGAAGCGACATTGACCACGCACCCCCTCGACTTGATCAAATCAGGTAACGCCAACCGAACCAACGCGATCGGCCCTGTCGCATTGACCGCAAATAATGCCTCGATTTCCACCTCGCTCAGATCGCCAAGTTTCTTGCAAGTTCCCAAAGCAGCATTATTCACCACCGCGTCAAGACAACCAAACCTCTTGCCTTGCTCGATGATCTTCATCCGATCTTCATGCCTAGCGATATCCGCCGAGACCGCAACCCAGTCAACATCCTCCTTGCCAAGCGATGCACCGGTTTCTTTGAGAAGGTCAAGCCGACGCCCCACAAGGACGAGACGATACCCCTTGGCTCCAAGCCCCACAGCCACCGCCCGCCCAATCCCAGAACCGGCACCGGTGACAATCGCAACAGGATGTCGAGTTTTCTTCATGCCCGATTCTAGAACGCCTCGACCAATACTGGACATGTGATACTGTCTACAAATCATGAATCCATGCTCAACACGCCGATAGAAATCACTTCACTGAGAATCAATACCCACCCCCTCGCGGAGTGATTGCATGCCACACCTTACCGCCCCATCGTGGATGAGTAACGACGAACCTTCCCGCCCTGCCCACGCCAAGATCGTCGCCACGCTCGGCCCGGCATCCGATTCTGATGAAATGCTCGAAAAGCTCATCGAAACGGGTGTATCCGTCTTCAGGCTTAACTTCTCTCACGGCGATCTCGAGGACATGGACAAACGATTGGCCAATGTCCGCCGAGCCATCGACACCTCCGGCCGTTGTATCGCCATCCTCGGCGATCTCCAAGGTCCAAAGATGCGCGTCTGTAAAGTCCCCGATATCCACGATGGAGGCGGAATCATCATCAACCCCGGAGATGATATCTTTTTCCGAAAAGGGCAAGGCGATGCTGCCATCATCGACGGGACCCCATCCTTCGATGTCACCTTCGATGCCTTCTACAAAGATGTCCTTCCCGGGCAGCGCGTACTGATCAATGACGGGCTCATTCGTATGCTTGCGGTTGAACAGGAAAAGGGCAAGTGGCTCCGGTGCCGAGTCACCGTTGGCGGACGAGTCACCAGCTCCAAAGGTGTTAACCTCCCTGAATCCGACCTCAACATGCCTGCCATCACCGCAAGAGACTGGGCCTGTGCCAAATGGGCTGCCGAGCATCAACTCGACTACCTCGCCCTCTCATTCGTCCGCACCGCTGACGAAATCACCGAACTCAAAACCAAACTCGAAGAATGGAAATACGGAAGCCAGCACCCATGGAGCGACGACATAAGTACCTCAATCCCCGTTGTCGCCAAAATCGAGATGCCTCAGGCCATTGCTAATCTCGACTCGATCATCAAAACCACCGATGCCATCATGGTTGCCCGAGGTGATCTCGGCGTCGAGATGGATGTTGCCAAGGTTCCCGTTATCCAAAAATACATCCTCGCCAAGTGCAATGCGCTCGGTAAGCCTTGCATCGTCGCGACCCAAATGCTCGAAACCATGATCGAATCCGCGACACCCACTCGCGCCGAAGCATCCGATGTCGCCAATGCCGTTCTTGACGGATGCGATGCCGTCATGCTCTCAGGCGAGACCGCAGTGGGGGCCCATCCCCACATCGTCGTCGAAACCATGCAGCGGATCATCAAAATCACCGAATCCCGCATGGACCAAATTGTCCATCGCTCCGGCGTGCCGACGGACATGAAGGAATATCCCTTCCGCTCCGCCGCCTTGGCCAAAGGCGTCTGGCATATGGCCGAGGAACTCAACGCCAAAGCAATCGTCGTCTGGTCGCAGGCAGGGGGAATGGCCCGCTACCTGAGTCAGTACGATTTCCGCGTTCCGATTTACGCCTACACCTCATCAAAAATCGCTGCCCACCGCATGGCCCTCTACGGCGGCGTCACCCCCATCTACATCCAACCTCCAGAAACTGGTCGCCTCCGCGATTGGACCAACCAGGTTGAAAACCTGATTCAAGCGGAAGGGATCACCAAAGAGGGTGATGCAGTGCTTCTCGTTGCCGGTAAGCCATTGGGGGCTCTGCTGGCCCAAAGCACCGTCAGCATCCTGCGAATGGGCGATTCGTCATCGGGATTCCGTGAAATGGTTGTCGAATCCAATTCTTGAAAAAACGCAATCAATAGCGGATTCAAATCTCCTTGTCATCGAAGCACTCCCTCGGATACAATACCCCGAAGGGACCTGGGCTCCCGCCGAATCTCCGCGAGGAAGAGGTCGGCACCGTCTGCCCAAGAGTTTTCAAGGACAGCAAAAAATGACCACCGCAGCGACCCAAACCAGCACAACCATCAACTCCGACCCATTGACCCTCATTGATGTCGATCATGTCCGGTTCTATGTCGGCAATGCCAAGCAGGCTGCTTATTTCTATGCCCATACCTTTGGCTTTCGCATCGACCAAGTCGCCGACCTCACCACTGGTTCGCGTGAAGAAGCCGATTACCTCCTCACCCAAGGCAACATCCGCATCCTGCTCACGACCCCACTCAACAAAGACCATCCTGCCGCCGAAGAAATCAAGCTCTATGGCGATGGTATCAAAGAAGTTGCCCTCACCGTCGAAGATGCTACTGCCGCTTACAATAAAGCAATCAGCAATGGTGCCGAGTGTGCCCAAGCACCTCGCACGCTTAAAGATGAAAAAGGCACGGTCACGGTCGCCTCGATCAAAATCTATGGAAGAGTCATCCACACATTTGTCTCCAGAACTGGAGAATACAACCATGAGAACCTTCGCAAGGGCGGCCCCTTCATGCCGAACTTCAAGAAGGTTGAATCCGAACTCAATACCTACAACGAGCAAAATCCCTGTGGCTTGATGTATTGCGACCACTTCGTCGGCAATGTTGAAGAGGGTAAAATGGACTATTGGGTCAAGTGGTATGAAAATGTCATGGGCTTTGAGATGTTCAAACACTTCGATGACAATGATATTTCGACAGAGTACTCAGCTCTTATGTCCAAGGTCATGGCCAGTGGCAACAACCTCATCAAAATGCCCATCAACGAGCCCGCCGATGGTGTCAAAAAGAGCCAAATCCTCGAATACCTCGAATGGCATAACATGACGCCAGGAGTGCAGCATCTAGCCTTCCGCACAGACGATGGGCTCAAAACCGTTGCCGAACTTCGAAGGCGAGGAGTAGATTTCCTTTCGATGCCTGACACATATTATGAACTCGTATGGGATCGCGTTGAAAGAATGCTCAAAGAGCATGGTCATGAAGGTGTTAAAGAGGATCATCAGCGTATCAAGGACCTTGGTATTCTCGTTGACGCTGACGATGAAGGCTACCTCCTCCAACTCTTTACCAAACCTCTTCAAGATCGTCCAACTTTCTTCATCGAAATCATCTGCCGCCGCGGCAGCCAAAGTTTCGGCAAAGGCAACTTCAAAGCCCTCTTCGAGAGCCTTGAACTCGAACAGGAACGCCGAGGAAATTTGTAAACGACTTTCAGAATGAATAGGCCTCAATAGTGTTCCTTCACACGCTCTGGCCAAAGGGAAAACCGTTACCCATAAATACACTGAGCATAAGGTTTACTCCCTAGGACGGGCAGATTGTCAGCCACCCAACGCCCGCGCTCAGCGCGGGCGTTTTCTATTGAAAATTCCGATTTTCCGGGTTATTTCACCTGTATGCCTCACCCCCCATTTCCCCTGCGCCCAAGCATGGCCCACACGCCCTTTATTTAGGAGGCTGTAGGTACCCAGTGCGATCACTGGCACCAACACCAAAGGGGGCACACCATGCACCGACGAATTGCCTTAGTCTTGATCGCCGCGACCGGATTTGCAGCCAACGCTGATATTGTCCGGGTCGATGAGTTCTCTTCCTTGCAGTTTGAGGGGTTCAATAACCTCGATATGAAAACATTTGACCGAAACCCCGTCTCCGTATTCAACGGCATGGGGGAAGTGCTCAATACCAAAGGCTCATTCCTCCACACCACCGGCGGGTGGGCTTTGGGCTCTGGTGATTGGCAGGGTAGAACCAACGCCTATGAAGGCGCAAAGATGCTTGGCAACACCACCGGCGGCATCGAATATCGATTCAATACCGCCCAAAAATCCTTCGGCGGGTTCTTTGCCACCATCGCCGAGGTACCTGATGCCAACATCAAGTTCTTCGACGGCGACACCCTCATTGGTTCCGACCAACTCTTGGCAGCCGTCGGAGGGGACTGGTCATGGAACGGGTGGGCCAGCGATCTTAACTTTAATCGAGTCACCATCGAATCCAACTATCGCAATCGTGGTGGGTTCCTTATGCACGATGCCGTGCGCGTGCTCACCACCCAAGTTCCTGCCCCGGGATCACTGGCCCTACTCACTGCTGGACTTCTCATCAATACGCGCCGTCGGCGATAACTCAATGTTCAAAAACTCATACAACCTCCGAAGGCTGCCGGTCATGTGATTGGCAGTTTTCTTTTGGCTTGAATGCCGACCTACCATCGAGCACCATGAATATCATCGAGAAAATCCGCGATACGGAAATCAAACTCCGCTCTCAGACCGACCCGGTCAAAGTCCTCGAATCATGGACGATGCTCGGGCGTTTGCTCGGCAGGACACCCGTGGATCAAGCCGAACTCAAACGCATCACCGAAGAGCGCGATGCTGTCGGGCTTGATGTCATGATCTCCAAACTCGAAGACCCTGATGCTTTCAAGCCCAAGGAAGAAGCAATTCCCGACTATTCGCAAGCCGAGCTCAACGAAGCCCTGCGTGCCTTTCGTCATCGGCTCAAGTTCAAAAAACTCGACGCGGAATCCAAAATCTCCCAGCGAGATGTTACCACAGGAAAAAGTGCCAACATCGAATCCATCCAACCTCCAGGCCCATCTGAGTTTGACCCGAGAATCTGGAAGGCACTGGTCAAAGCCGGAATGCTCGTCGAAGCTGGGCAAGGGTTCTATCACGAGCCTCGCTAAACAGGGTCACATACCCCGTTCGATCGCCCCAACGAGCGCATGCAAGATCAGCATGTGTAGTTCCTGAATACGATCGCTCGTCTTTCCAGGTACGATCCATTGAACATCACCCATCCCTGCGAGCGCCCCGCCGCCCTTACCCAGCAGCAGCCCGACCAACATCCCCTTCCTCTTGGCAACCTCAACCGCCTTGATGATGTTGGCACTATTCCCGCTCGTGGACATGGCGACAAGCACATCGCCCTTCGATCCAACCCCATCGATCCAACGCGAAAAAATCGCATCAAATCCATAATCATTGCCAACACAGGTGATATGCCCCGCATCGGCGCATGCAATCGCGGGGATCGACGGGCGGTCATCGCGGTACCGTCCGGTGAGTTCTTCACAGAAGTGAATCGCATCGGCGCACGACCCGCCGTTGCCAATTGCGAGAATCTTCCCCCCAACTTTGATCTGTTCGACACATCGCTTGCCCAGTTCTTCGACTTTAATCGCATTGGAGGCATCCTCCGCGAAGTCACCCGCCAACGACGCATACATCGAAAACTCAGATTGCACCACCAATTCATTGTTCATGCGAAATGATAGGTTCCTATCCCATAATGTGAGCGCATAAAGAACCCATACTCAAAAGCATGGGCTGAGGGTTCCTACGAAGGAATTTCAAGATCAATCCCAAGTGTTGATCGGGTTATCGTCCGAACTGGTCTCTTCGGCATCGGCACCACGAATCTCGCCGGGTGCGAAGTGATCCTGACGCCAAGATTCAGGATAATCAGGATCATCCAACTCCATACACGCCTTGGTCGGGAACATCGGACGGAAGGTGTCGCACATCACCGCCAACTCATCGGTCCATTTCTTGCCCAAAGATGCCTCAACCGTGCCGGGGTGAGGTCCATGAGCCAACCCTTGAGGATGCAGACTGATTGAACCAGAAGAAATCCCTCGGCGGGCTTTGTAGTTGCCATCGACATAGTACATGATCTCGTCCGAATCGATGTTGCTGTGGTTGTAAGGCACCACGATCGCATCGGGATGGAAATCCAGCGCCCGTGGACAGAACGAGCAGATCAGGAAGTTATACGCTTCGAATGTCAAATGAATCGGAGGCGGCATGTGCAGCTGTCCAGTGATCGGCGCAAACTCATGGATATTGAAGCAATACGGGTAGTAGCATCCGTCCCACCCGACCACTTCAAGCGGATGGTATGGATAGATGTATGAGTGGATCGTGTTGCGTGCTTTGATCCGCACCTCAAACTCACCCTTCTCGTCATACGCCAGTGGATGATCAGCATCCTCAAATGGTACACGGATATCACGCTCACAAAACGGTGCGTGTTCGAGGAACTGCCCTGTTTTCTTGGCCTTGTAACTTGAAGGCGGCGCAATGTGGCTCGCATTGCAAGACTCAAAGCAGATAAACTTGCCAAGTGGCATCTGTTCTTTGGTATACCCTCCAAAGGCCTCGTTGTCCGACCCATCATCAGGGCGCTCATCAAAAATAATTTTGTAAATCACACCCTTGGGCATGACGATGTAGTCCTTGGGAACAAACTTGAGTGTACCAAACATGGTATACACGGTACCCGAACCATAGTGGATGAACATCAACTCGTCGCCTTGCCCATTTTTATAATGGTACGCCAGTTGGGTCTCAGGCTGACACACGCTCATCTCAACATCATCATTCCCAAGAAGCACTATGCGTCCAGTTACGGCGTCGCCACCTTTCTTGACCTGCTGAGTCAGCACATGTTGCTGACGAAGTGTGTCTTGCTCGACATATTCAACCTTGGTTGAATACAGCTTCTTCCATCCGATCACTTGCGTCGGCGGATGGATGTGATACATCGTCGATGTTGGTCCGGAAAACCCTTCAGTACCAAAAACTTCTTCAGAGTACAAAGCTCCATCGGGACGGCGAAACTGAATGTGACGCTTCTTGGGCAACTTGCCCATTGACATGTAGTACGGCATCGAAAATCAACCTCATTCTTCCCCGGCCAAAAGCAGACACTGGTGCTTCGGTAGGGAGGGCGTTGGTATAGTGTGGTGCACCGGGCCAAAGAGCAGGCTCGGCATGGATACAAATCATAGCACACAAAGAGTGCATATCGACCAGCAAACCCTTGCACAGAAGGGGTGTGTACGGGTAGGAAATGATATTGACCCAAAACTCAAGGCCTTTTTGAAACCAGACCGATAAAACACCTCAATGAGGAATCGAGGCTACCAAGTTGAACCTGTGGGAGACAGAGCGGTATAATCCGGTTGCGAATCGAGCAGGGTGCAGATCACACATACCGTCTCACCTATACTCCTGTCCCAGATTCCTCAATTGCATGCGGAATCAAAGCTCAACCAAAATACCTCTACCAATCATGGATACGCAATACAGATGAGCGACAACGCATGAGCACGATGCTCCGACACGAATATTTTGGCCCTTATAAGCTCATCCGACCCCTCGGCTACGCTCATGGTGCAGCAAGATTTGTTGTCCTCTGTAATCGCACCGATACGAACTATCTCCTCTACCGCTTCCAACGCATCAATAACCACAAATTTCGCCGAAACCTTTTTGATGCCTTTGTCAAGATGAGTACGCTCGATCATCCCCATCTACTCAAAATTAAATCAGTTTCCTACGACGATCACGGGCAGCTCTGTATCATCACACCCTACACGGGGAATCACGACGGACTCGTTCTGCTTGATGATCTCCTCGAAATCCGAGGCGGAAAACTTAGTGTTGCAGAAACTGCCCGGGCACTCGAGCATCTTCTCGATGCGATCGCATCGGCCCATGCGAAACACATCTTCAACGGTCCAATTAATCCATCGGACATCTTGGTTGATCGCTATGGGGCCCTCCAAATTCAGTTCTATGGATTGACCGCCCTAACTCAGGACCAAAGAGTCAGTTCCCACGATCATCGGTGTGATCACACAAGCGATGCTCATGCAAGTAATGTTGCTGATGAAATCCGTTCAATTGTCAGTCTTGGATACACGATGCTTACCGGGCTCAAGCCAAGAAGTGACCGGATCGCACCATCACGCGTCATCAAAAAACTCGATCGGAACTGGGATACATGGTTCGACATCGGGCTCGATCCTATCGACGGCTTTGATACCCTCGATCATGCCATCAATGCTCTTCCGACTCGACCAAGATGTTCGGAATGGCTCACCAACAAGTCGCCCCGTCGCCCTCAAGTTCATATCGGTTCAATGCTGCGTCGATTCCGTACTGTTTCGGCATCTGATCCGCAGTCTTCCTCCAAAAAATAAATCTGAGCTCCCACCCGGATTCGCCCATCAAAGCTGCTCAATCTTCTTGGGATGTCGGGCTTGCTTTGTCTGTGGACTCCGACAAGTCATTGTTCGGCGAATTGTCCTCATTAACATTAACAGCCCCCGCAGCCGATCGGACTTGAGCAACCTGCTCTTCCGTGAGCGCATCACCAAACAATTCGAGCATGAAAAGCCCGATTCGTTTGCGAAGCTCTACATCAGGTGTCCGGTGAATCGCAGCTAACCAAAGCTCAGAATCGGTGCTCATTCCAAAGGCTTCATCAAACTTCCCCAAAAGAATCAACGAAACAATTTGGATCGAAGTAATCTTGCTTTGATCCGCAAGGTCAAGCGGAACACCATCGAGTGCAATCGCTGCTTCAAAGGCGCGGTTAGGGCGCAAATCATCAAGCTCTATCTGGGCAAGCAGGATGATCCCCTTGGCAACCCGGGCCGTCATCTCAATATCCCCATTGAGCAAACGATTGAGCAATAAAACCGCCTTCTCCGAATCAAGGTCCGCCAGTCGAACAGCCTCGGCAAGTCGGTCATCCTCAAGGGCTGCTCCCATGCGCACAATTGCATCCCGTCGCGTGTGCTCGTCAGGATAGGGCAGCGAAACAAGCCGGCGCAACCCCTCGGGAGTTGCTCGATGCCGAATCAACGAATCACTCGCTGCTTTGAACAACCGGTCGTTTTCCTCCGCTGCCTGTACAAGCAGCTCGACCGAACGGGGGGTTTCTACTAAAGCACTGGCAGCCCACTGTTGCTGGTCCTGATCCTTGGCAAGAAGCAACGACATCAACATCCTGAGATCTGAAGCATCCCCAAGTCGAGCAAGCAGTTTCATTTCTGCCTCGCGAAGTTTCTTGGGGTCTTGGGCTCGCAATCGAGCAAGCAAAATCGGATAGTGTTTTTGAGAATCCCAATATCCTGCCTGCTCAAGTGACCAGGCGGCGTTGCTTGCAGCAGCAAACGGAGAATCCGTTCGTAAAAACCACACAAAAACAGGTTCAACGGCTTCAGGGCTAGGCCAGCGAGCAATCCCCATCAACATGGGCTCAGCAGCAATTGGAGCCGTCTCACTCCCAAGTGATTTAGTCAATACCATCATCGCGTCGGGGGGAATCAGTCGAGTAATCAGCCTCGCAGCCCTGGCCCGAATCTCTGGACGCGGGTCTTGCAACATTTTCTTGGCCGCCTCACTCACTTCAGGTGCCAACACCGTATTGCTCGACAAATCACGCTCCGCCAGTTCAAATCCAAGTTGGCGAATCTCAAGTCGAGGATCATCAAACAAATCAACAATCAGCGCCGAACGCCCCGCATCATCAAGCTCGATATGAAGGCGTCGGTAAAGAGCCAATATCTCATTGAGCTGCGTCCGTACACGCTGTGTAACCTCGGCAAGCCGAGCACCATCCTCGCCTAAATCTGGCGATACTGAATCTGAATCAACTGGTGGTCCATGTGCGAAGGCGCAAGAAGGCGAGAAATCGTGCAAACCCCGATTTTTTTTCAAAGTCCCAAAATTTTTGTCTCCCCCCCTTACTGGGGGGGGGGCTAAAAAAACCGACAAAGATTGGTCTTGATGGTTTACCAAAGTATCAGATGGAAGCACATCCCGAGAACAAGCACTGCCTGCAAAAAAGGCGACGAACAATGATCCGTGCGCAATCACTCGCTTTTTCCGAGTTGGAATATCTGATAAGTTCATGTCATCACAAACGGTGTGCTCTGAGAGATTCTCGGTCTTTCATCGGTAAATTGCCGAAGAATGATCCATAGAGTGTAGTCCGCAGGATTGATGCACGGCCTCAAAGCGGTTAGGATTGCCAACACGCATTCTCGGAAAGAGGGCAGCAAAACGAAGATCACCATATGAACGACTGGGTTGATGCAGAACATCATGTCGAACGCGCTCACGAGCACTACGATGCCGGGCGATGGGATGAAGCCGAGAGTGAGCTTCGCCAAGCACTGTCACTCAACCCCTATCAGGCCGAGTGGCATTTCAATCTCGGACTGACCCTCGAAGCTGCAGGACGAAACGCTGATGCTGCCGATGCTTTTTCCAAATGTTTCTCTCTCCACGAGGAGCATGATCAGCCCGACGCCAACTCTGCCCTACTTGCCGGACTCAACCTTTTGCGGGCTTCTAAACCCAGCGATGCCCTGATTTGGTTCGATGCTGCATCTAAGGTTGATCCCATGAATATCACCGCCTTTGTTCATCGGATCGAGGCGTTGACCCATCTGGGACGATATACCGATGCAGAGGAATCTTTCTACCTTGCTCAGCAGATCGACCCAGACCGAGGGGAACTCTACGCTGCCGTGGCCGACTCCCTCTTGGCGTCAGGGCATAACGAACGCGCGGTCTGGTGCCTGCGCGAAGCTGCCCGCCTTGACCCTGAACTCCATCGCGTCCAAGCCCGGCTCGCCAAGGCCTACGCCATCTCAGGTCGCCTCGAACGCGCCCGGCAGCTCTACCTTCGCGAACTTCGCCTAGATCCCGGGGACATCGCCACCTTGCTTGATTTGGGGGAACTTCTCCTCGACATGCACCGAATCACCGAAGCAGGTGAAAAATTCCGTCGTGTCCTCGAACTTGAACCCGATCAACCCGACGCACACTTTCTGTTGGGGGAACTGGCCGAAATTGAACACCGCATTGCCGACGCCTTGGTTCACTATGATGTCGTCCTTCGGCTCGATAAATCTTATCCCGCTATCAGACGACGCTTGGCCCGGACTCTTTTCGTCCGTAATCGCGAGGAGGATATTCACCGTATCAAAGACCTGCTTGCCTTTGAGTACCGGGCTTTGTTGACCAATGAACTTGCCGAACACATCGCCAGCCCGAGCCACAAAGGGGATCAATCGCAGACTCAGCCACATACTCAGCAAATCATCGCCTCACGCATCGAAGACCTCGACGAACTCGCCCGCTTGCTTCTTGATGCGGAGATGATCGTCGAATCTATCCGTGTCTATACAGAGATGATCGCCCTTCAGCCAACAAGCCATCGAGCCCACCACGGACTCAGCGTGGCGATGCTCGAAGCCAACCGCTTTGATGATGGAATCACTGCTGCCAAACGCGCCCTTGAGTTTCAACCTCGATTTGTTCCAGCAATGCACAACCTCGCCCTTGCCTACCTCCGTCAGCGTCAGTGGATCCGTGCTCGTTACTGGGTCCGTCAAGCCTTGCGCATTGATGTCGATGACCCTTCACTGCGTCGTCTGCGCCTCAAACTTCGGCTTCACACTGCATTCAGCATCATCACTTGGGGCTGCCGAAGAATTGCAAAGATCATACGAATTCTTCGCTCAATCCTTGGTCGACCGAGTCGTCCTCCTGCAACCAGTTCACACTAGATCCGATCACCCAAAAGCCTTCCCACCTCTTCCACATCCTTATCCCCCCGCCCCGACAGATTCACAATCAGATGCTGATCCTTGGGCATCGTTGCAGCCATACGAATCCCCAAGGCTACCGCGTGCGATGATTCAAGTGCTGGGATGATCCCCTCGTCGCGAGCAGTCCACAAAAACGCTTCGAGCGCCTCTTCATCATTGATCGTCGTGTACTGCACCCGATCGAGGTCTTTCCAATATGAATGCTCGGGCCCAACGCCAGGATAATCGAGCCCGGCCGAGCATGAATGCACATCACTCGTCTGCCCCGCATCATCTTGAAGCACATAGCTCATTGACCCGTGCAGCACCCCGAGCTTGCCGAAGGTCAGCGGGGCCGCATGATCCCCGAGCATGTTTGATCGTCCGCCCGCCTCGACCCCGACGAGCTTGACCTGTGTTTCATTGATAAACGGATAGAACATCCCCGCAGCGTTCGAGCCCCCCCCGACACACGCAACAATCACATTGGGCATCGCACCGATCATGCGCAAAGCCTGTGCCTTGGTTTCGCGTCCGATGACGGACTGAAAATCCCGTACAATCATCGGAAACGGGTGAGGGCCAACCACCGAGCCCAGAATGTAATGTGTGTGTTCGACCGATCCCATCCAGTCCCGCATGGCTTCATTCGTCGCGTCCTTGAGCGTGCATGACCCTTCAGTGACCGAGATCACCTTGGCCCCGAGCATCTTCATCCGCGTCACATTGAGTTTCTGTCGTCGGATATCTTCGGAGCCCATATACACATCGCACTTGAGCCCAAAGTACGCCGCCGCGGTGGCGGTGGCGACACCGTGCTGGCCAGCGCCCGTCTCAGCAATCACCCGTTTCTTGCCCATCTTCTTGGCCAGCATGGCTTGCCCGAGGGTGTTGTTGATTTTGTGCGCCCCGGTGTGGGCGAGGTCTTCGCGTTTGAGCCAGATCGTCGCGCCCTTCTCCTTATCCTTGTCCATTCCTCGGGTCCGGCGCGAGAGCCCATTGGCCTGATACAAAGGCGTCGGCCTGCCCACATACACCCGATTCAAATCCGTCAACCGATCCCAGAACTGCTCATTTCGGCACACTTTCTGATACACATCGTCGAGTTGGCGCAGCGCCTCGATCAATGTCTCAGGCACATATATCCCCCCGCACACGCCAAAGCGTCCGCGTTCATCAGGAACCGCCGAGATTGGCGCAAGGGTACCATCCGCATTTGTATCAGTCGTGGTCATGGTCAAAATCCTTCATTTGATCTTAGCCTTGCAATGCCCCCTCGCGTTCACCTCTTTTCGCACTGCGAATCCCCGAGATCACATTCACCCGAAGCATCAGCACCAATCCCATCACAAAGAATCCTGTCAGCAACCCCAGTGCGGTCGAATCACCAACCCACGCCTTGATCTGCCCAAATGCCAAGATCCCAATCGCCCCGGCGAGTTTATAGGTCATCCCCCAAAGCCCAAAGAACTCCGCCGTCCGATGCTTGGGGGCAAACATCCCCACAATCGTTCGGCTTGATGTTCCGATTCCTCCCAACCCAATCCCGATCCCATTGCCGATCATCCAGAATATCCACGCCGGCGGATCGCTGGGGATCATCACCTTGACCCCAAACATCGTCCCGCAACTGACAATCCACACCGCCAAAAATCCAAGAATCGTCACCTTGACCCCGATCCGATCCTGAAACTTGGCGACCACAATCGCCGTCGCCCCAGCCGTCATGGTGAGCTGAAGTGTAAAGAGAATTAACTGATTTCCCACAATCCCAAAGTCACCCGCCAAGATCGCTGCAAACGCGATCATCGTCTGCACCCCAAACCCATAGACCAAAAACGCAATCAGGAACCGGAACAACTCGCGATGATGGGCAGCCTCAGTGATGGTCTGCTTCAATCTTCCAAAGGCACCAAGTTTGCTCGGCTGCGATGTTGGCTCTTTGAGTATCATCGCTGCCGGGATCATCCCCAGCGCAAACCACACAGCAGCGATGATGAAAATCGGCCTCCATTGCTCGGGTGAACCCCACCCGGCAGCAAACGCCAGCACCGCAACAATCACCAAAAGCATCAACCCGCCGACATACCCCATCGTCCATCCGATCGCCGAGATTTTCCCGATCGTCCGCGTTGTGGATAACCCGGGCAAAAAACTTGCCAGCAGGTTCTCGCCAAGCTGATACAGAATATTCGCCGGGATAAAAATCATCAGCCCAATCCATCCCGATCCGGGTTCGATCAACGCCAGGGCTGCCGTCAGAATTGAGCACCCGACACCCGAAATCATCAAAAACTTCTTTCGGCTGCCTTTCGAATCCGCCCTCGCTCCCAAAATCGGTGACAACAGTACCACGATAAACAATGCTGCCGACACCCCCGCCGACCAGAGCGCATCGCCCTTGCTCGGATCACCAACAGCCACCGTCTTGAAGTAAATCGGAAACAGTACCGTGATAATCAAAAGCGTAAACGACTGATTCGCCAGATCGAACATCCCCCATGCCCACACCTCCTTAGGATTGGGCAGCGACCGAAATGGTGGGGGCCAACGCATCAGGTGTCCATCCCGAACAAATTCTTGAGAAACGCAAGTTGCAGATTCTTGGCATCGTTGGCAAATCGCCCAAACCCGGCATGTTCGATTGGAGCGCCAGAATCCACAAAGGTATGCAGCTTGATCAAATTCGCATCCGTACCCTGCGACAAATAGTGTTCTTTGAGCCGATCGAGAAATACCCGTTGACCACCAATGGGCACCATCTCATCGCCTTCGTTGTGCAACACCAAAAGCGGAATCGGTCGAAATCCATCAAGATGCTTCATCGGATCAACCTTTGCCACCTCAGCCGGATCATGCTCCGTAGGCCAAGGCCTTTCGATGCTGCCCGGCGATGGGAAATAGAGTTCCTCAAGATTCCCCGTCGTGCCCTCGACCATCGCTCCGACAAACCGATGTGCCTTACACAACCTCCAAAGCGTCACCATCCCACCCGCCGACATCCCACCGATGACAAGCCGATCCATATCGAACACCCCGAGTTCATCCATCGACGCCAGCACCCCGTCGATCTCGTTGGCTCCTTGCTCGATGAGTTCAAGTGTCCGCGATCCGGTCTGGAACGATTCATCAAACCGCTCACCATGCCCGGGCAGATCAAGCGCCACTGCCCCGATCCCGCTGCGGAGCCAGCGCTGATACCGCCCCGGATCGAGTTCCTTATTGACGGTTCGCCCGTGCAACCAGATGGCAGCAGGTACCTTTTGACCAAGTTCCCAATTCGGATGCGCAACCAGCGCAGGCACCCCTTGGCCAAGTGTCAGATGCTTGGATAATTTCTGCAATGAGCGTGGCAACTGGGCAAACCGTTCAATCATTCCAGCGTCACCGTCGCGCCGGGTTCAATTGAATCGGGTAAATCAACGCTGCTCAAGTCCTCAGGGCACAGGGCGATCATGGGGGAAATCTCAATTATCGCATCAACTGTCCCATCCGCCTTGCGAGGAATCTTCACACCCGCCGATTCGAGCCAACGGGCTGCACGCTCAGATTGAATCGCTTTCGACGACTCGACAGAATCATTCCCCGTTGCATTCTTGACGGGCGCAAACTCCTCAACACGATCCGTCTCGGCGACGATCGACTTGGCTGCCAATGGAATCCCATCAAACACGAACTTCTCGAGCTTCACCGCATTATTCTCGCTCGGCGTCACCGTTTGCCCGATGGATAAATCAAAGTATGCCACCTTCTTCAAAGCCCGATGGAACGGGAGCGCATACTCCGGATTTGACACAATCTTGTCGATAAATCCAACCCCAATCGCATGAATCGCGATCGACCCTGCATTGAACGCCAGTGTTCCATCCTCATTTATCTGCTTGGCAAGTTCTTCCGGCATATCCGAATATTCGATCACCTGCGTCACCCCATCGACATCACAAAACACCCCGACCTTTTCATCCCACGAGGCTTTGGCCACCATCTTGGAACTGAACTCGCCCGAACTGTCCGTTGCAAACGCATGAAGCCCAAGGAATACCGGATCGACCACCATCGCGTGCGGGTTATCCACTTGGAAATAGCTCATGTGTTCGATGCCTCGTGTTCTCATATCCGCCAATGCCCCCGACACCGAAAGCGCCTTGAACGCGCCGCCGTGCCCATCGGGATTGGTCGCCAGGTGCATCGGGTCGGCCAGCAAAATTTCGCCGGTCGTCGCATCGAGACTCGGCATCACACCCTGCTGAAAAAACTGCACATTCCCTGCATCGAGCCCAAAGTAATCGTGCTCAGCAAAGAACGACTTGGTTGCGTCATGATTCAAAGGCGAGGTCATGATGTACCACGGAATCACCGCATCATACTTTTCCTGCGAGGCGAGAATCCCCTCGGCAAAGATCGCAAATAAAGGCTTCCCCGTTACGCACGAAGCCGGATAGCAGCCCTTGGGGCCATCATACCCAAGCCGACTGCCCTGTCCGCCCGCGACGGTAAAACATGCGATTTTTGATGCTCGGATCAATTCCTCGCCTTTGGCTTTGAATGATGCTTTATCCCAATCCCCATCGAGGCTGTAGTATTGGGCGGGTGCAATCTTTCCCGCCGAAGCAGCGGGGGTGTAGTTGCGGACATACTTTTCAATCATGATCCCGAGCTGATCCAAGTCAATCTCCCCGAGCTGAGCTGCGATTGCCTTGCGGGCCGACTCAGGCATCACTTTGGAGAGATAATCCACCAAATGATGCTGGTGGCATGCTTCGAGTTGGGTGATCAGATCCGTCATCGTGGTCATTGGTGTGCTCCTCAAATATTCTCTCTGCTATGGTACATCGGCTACCCAACTCAGGCACTAGACTCACCCATGATCGACCCATTTACTTCGTCCATCAAACGCCCACTGATTGCCCCTTCGATCTTGGCTGCCGACTTTGCCAAACTTGGGCATGACTGCCAAGCTGCGATGGACGCTGGTGCCGATCTTCTCCATGTGGACATCATGGACGGGCACTTTGTCCCCAACCTCTCGATGGGGCCCGTTGTCTGCGGCGCGTGCCGACGAGCCTGCCCAGACACCTTCCTCGATGTCCATCTCATGGTGACGACCCCCCAGATGTTCTTCAAACCCTTCCGTGACAGCGGTGCCAACGCGATCAGTTTCCATATCGAAGTTGTTGATTCTCAGCAGCACGCCCGCGATCTGGCAGCCGAACTCCGAGAAATGGGGTGTCATCCAGGAATCGTCATCAATCCGCCCACCGATGTTGAAAAAATCCTCCCCGTGCTCGATGCGTTCGATTTGGTCTTGGTCATGAGTGTCAACCCCGGTTTTGGAGGCCAAGCCTTTATCCCCGAAGTGCTTACCAAAGCCAAAACAATCAAGCAACTGCTCACACCCACCCAACGCCTCGAAATTGACGGCGGCATCGTTCCCCAAATCGCGCCCCTTGCGATCGATGCAGGCATTGATATGCTTGTCGCGGGGTCGTCAGTCTTTGGGCAACCCAAAGATCAGTGGACCCACACGATTGAGTTACTTCGTGGTCCGAAAAGTCGAAAATGACCCCTTTTTCCGAACATGCCCCAATCACCCCAAAGTGTAATTTGCGAATCAAGCCGTCTCTGGCCCTGTCCTTTGCTACACTTTTGCTTCGATGGCACGATGGCCGATGAATAGGCATGCTCGGCAGTTCGCCGAAATCGATCATCACAGGAGTTTCTACGAATGGGCAAACCAATTGGATACACCGTTCACCTGCTTCGTGTAGGCGAAACATCTTGGGACGCAGATTCAAGAATCATTGGCCAAACCGACCTCCCCATGACCGAAGCCGGTTCAGACTCGGTGGTTCAAGCCGTCCGGAATTTCCATCCGACCCACCCGCCTTCATTGATCCTGACGAGCAACGAGGAAACCTCCCTCCGGGCTGCCAAGCTTCTTGCCCTTTCTCCCGATACAAAAATCAAACCCATCGATGCCTTGGCCAATATCGGTATGGGACTCTGGGAAGGTGTACTTCAGAGTGATCTCGAAGACCGGTGCCCAAGCGCTTACAACCAATGGAAAGACACGCCCGAACGCATCGCCCCACCAGAAGGCGAATCGCTTTTTGATGCTCAAGATCGCCTGATTTCTTCAATCATTAAGGCCCTTTCCAAAACCAAAGGCACACACCCATCAATTGCCATCGTCCTCCGCCCATGGGCATGGGTGCTTGTCCGATGCTGGCTCAAAGACCAAAAAATCGGGGATATTTGGGCCCAACTCAAAGAGCCGGTGCAAGTAGAATCCTTTGAACTCATGAAATCCCAGATCGACTCGTACCAAAGAAGACAAGCCAAAGCCAGCGCATAACTTTTCCCCTTTTCGCCCAAGCTTGGCATGCCAAGGACACACCGATGACGCAGATCGAAACAAAGCCTGAAAACCAAATCAAACCATCATCAGGACGCCGATCCATTCCCGAAGGGCTCTGGCTCCGGTGCCCGTCATGCGCTCAGATGATCTATCGCAGGCAAATGGAATCCAATCTCCATGTCTGCCCTGAGTGTGGGCACCATTTCCGCATTTCGGCAGCCGAACGCATCAAACAGCTCGTCGATCCAGATACCTTTATCCCCATGTTTACTGATCTGCGATGCAAAGATCCACTCAAGTTCACCGATCTCAAATCTTATCCAGAGCGCCTCAAACGCGAGCAGATCAAAACCGGGCAACTCGAAGGCTGCCAGGCGGGCAAGTGCTTTATCAAGGGGCGTCCCACCATGCTCGCATGTCTTGACCTGACCTTCATGATGGGCTCGATGGGTTCAGTGGTCGGCGAGAAACTCACCCGTACCATCGAATACGCCACCGCACACAACCTCCCAGTCGTCATTATTTCGTGCTCAGGCGGGGCGCGAATGCAAGAAGCCGGGCTGAGCCTCATGCAGATGGCCAAAACCTCAGCAGCGCTGGCACGCCATGATGATGCGGGCGGGCTGTTCATTTCCGTGATGACCGATCCAACCACCGGCGGAGTCACCGCCTCCTTCGCCATGCTCGGCGATTTCCACCTCGCCGAACCCAAAGCACTCATCGGATTCGCAGGCCCGCGCGTCATCCGCCAGACCATCCGCCAGGACCTCCCCGAGGGTTTCCAGACCTCCGAGTTCCTCCGCGAGCGAGGCATGATCGATCGTGTGGTCCATCGCCATGAGCTGCGAAGCGAGCTGGCACGCCTGATCGACTACGCGGGGAAGTAGTCCTGACCTGCCCGCTCACGGTGAATACGAATGCCTAAAACAAAGAACCGGAGAGCACCGATCGGCGCACTGTTCGCAGGACTGTTGAGTGCGCTCTTTCTGATGCTCGCCTTCCCTCCTTTCTCATTTTGGGGTTTCGCTTTTCTGATCCCCTTCCCTCTTTTCATCGTCGCTCGATCCCAAAAATTTTCCCCATCAATCACGGCCTTCTGGGCAGCATTGGGTTCCTCACCGGGATGGGCTTGGACGCATCTCTGGATCGCAGATATCTCGGTCGGTGGGTTGATCCCACTGGTCATCCAGCTGAGCATCTACACATTTCTCTTTGTCTGGATTGCCCGGCATGCTGTTGACCGATTGGGGCACGAAGTATTTGTCCTCCCGATCGTCTGGGTCGGGGTCGAGTTCTTCCGAGGCTCGATCCTCTGGAGCGGCTATCCCTGGTACCTCATCGCCCAGCCACTGATCGACTCGCCTTGGGGGATTTTGGCGATGCCGGCATCAGTGGGCGGCGTCTATTTCGTTTCTTACCTCTGCGCAACCTATTGCATCGTGCTCCTGCTGGCGATTTCCTCGAAAGCCAGCCGCGATCGTCTCCGGTTCGGGATCATTGCGGGCATCGTCTTGACCTGCTGGATCGGCATCGGATACCTCCTGGTTCCCTCCGAGCCCGAGCGTCCCCAAACCCTGCGTGTCGCGGTGATTCAGCCTAATGTCGCTCAAGATAATCGGCTCGACTGGACCGTCCGTCAACGCATCCGTGATTGGCTCGATCTGCGTGAGTTGACCATCGCTGCCGCCACCGACCCGAGGAATCCTGAACCGGTGGATGTCATTATTTGGCCCGAAGGGTTTGTCTCTGGATGGACACTCGATCCGGTTTCGTTGGCTGTTGAGCGTGCCCAACGCCTCGCCTGGAGCATGGTGCCACGCATCCCCGATGATGTCCCCGAACTCGTCGGGTACCCATCGAAAATCAGTGCCACCACGGTTGTTGATGAGCTGCTCATCCTCCAAAGCGCCCTCGATATCCCGATGGTGGTGGGGTCGGTCGCCTTTGACAACCTGCGGATTGTCGAGACCGATGATGGGATCGAGTACCTCCGCGATGCGATGTACAACAGCGCCTTTGTGCTTCTCGATGGCGAGCCTCAGTCTGTGTGGTATGACAAACTCCATCTCACACCCTTTGGCGAGGTCATGCCCTATATCTCTACATGGGATTGGCTCGAAAACAAACTCCTCGCGATCGGGGCCCAGGGGATGCAGTTCGTGCTCAGCAAGGGCAAGAAACCCAAGCGGCTGACGATTCCGATTCAGCGAGAAAATGAGAGCGAGACCGATTCGGTCTCGCTTGCCACCCCGATCTGCTTCGAGGGCACCATCTCGCATGTCTGCCGAGAACTGGTCTTTGATGGCGGAAAACGCCAAGCCCAGATCATGATCAACATCACCAACGATGGGTGGTTCGGGTCGTGGGATGCTGGGCGAGAAACCCACCTGCTCATCGCCCGTTGGCGGTGCATCGAACTCAATACCCCGATGGTTCGCAGCGCCAATACAGGCATCTCAAGTGCGATCGACCATCGCGGCGTGGTTCAATCCCGAACCATTACCCCATTGGATGCTTCTGATCCACGCCGAGGGTATTTGATCACCGATGTGGTCCTCGGGCAGGGTTCGACCGTCTATGCCCGTCTGGGGGATTCTTTTGGATGGTTGTGCTTTGGAGTCGTGTTGACCTGGAGTATCTACGCGATCTTTCGTTGATCCCCAGTCGTAGAATCTGCCGATACAGGCGGTTTGCGTGTACGATGAGTCACGATCACCTACTCTTGGAGCCCTGTCATGACGAATAAAAAAAGCGGTGCCCTCTTGTGGAGTTCCTCGATCAGCATCTTGGTCTTGATTGGCAGCGGAGGGTGCGGAGCCGAGATTCGCCCTGATGGGCCAAAGCGTGTGGTGTTCAATGAGCCTGATGGATCGCAACGCGTGATCGAGGTTTCGCCCGCGGCCGAGCTCCGAGCGACCGCGATTGATCGGCTGATGCGATTGACCTCGGATCCATCTCCTGAAATCCGGGCCAACACCATCGAGGCATTGAGTTCGGTGACTTCGCAGGTCGAGCCTGTGGTGGCCCTTGCATTGTCTGATCCCAATGCGGGGGTGCGTACGGTGGCCGCGATGGTCGCAGGACGCTCAGGGCTGAGTTCACTGACACCCACGATCCGTGGATTGCTTGATGACGAATCGGCATTTGTTCGATCGGCTGCGATGTTTGCGATGGAGTCCTTTGGAGAATCGGTCGACCTCTCCGAACTCTCGGTGCTCCTCTTTGAGCATCCCAACCCGCGGATTCGGTCGCAGGCAGCGTTTATCCTCGGCGAGCTCGGGGAGAAATCTGCGATCCCCATGCTTCAGCAGTCCATGACCCAACCAATGGAAAGCGCTTCGCCGATTGAAAAGAAACTTTTTCGGCTTCAGGTTGCTGAAGCTTTGTTCAAACTCGGGCATGATGAGAGCATCGACTCGATCCGGGCCGCGTTGTATCCCTCTCGTCCTGATGAGCTCGAAGCAACCGCTTTGGCGGTGCAGATCATCGGGCAAATCCACGATGAGCCTTCGATTGACCAACTGATTTATCTCTCTGATTCTGATGCGGATATCCCGATGCCCGCCGAGGTGCGTCTGGGGGTTGCCAGTGCCCTGGCGGAGATGGGGTATCGGGAGGGCTCGTTTGTCGCCGATGAGTATATGGATAGCCAGATTGACACCATCCGGGCCCAATCGGCTGCAGTATATGGCAAAACCCGAAGCCGAGAGAACTTGGGTAAACTTGAACAGATGATGCTCAATGACCCCTCCCCGTTGACGCGGGTGGCTGCTGCGGGGGCAATTGTGGATTACACGCAGCGAGAACTGGGGCAATTCCGCGGCCGGCACACAAAAACGATGAGGTAAATTATAGTCCAAATCGCATCCAGTGTCCCAGTTGATGCGTATCGGGGGCTCCGCTGGGTTTTGGAGAAATGAATATGGGAGAAATTGACTCGGCCCAATCCCCATTCTTTGGGCCCAAACGATGCTACACTAGGGACCCCATTGGGAAGGATATCCTCCTCTGGGGTTGGGAACAGGAACAGAAGGTAATCTATCGAGCTTGGACTTGAGGAGCGGATCGTGCACATATTGACTAAGGTTTTCGTCCTAATCGCATCGGTGCTCAGCATCACCATGGCAGCACTGGCAATCTCGTATTCCGTCAATGCCGACCGTGTTACTGCAAGCTACCGCGACGCACTGGCCAAGGCAGATACGGCAATCGCTGACCAGGCTGCCCAAAAGGCTGCCCATGGTCAAGAGCGGGCAGCCCTTGAAGAAAACCTCAACGGGCTTCGAGATGAGCTTGCCAGCCGTGATGCCGACACCCGCCGACTCGAAGCTGCCAACTCCGAGCTCCGCATCGCGCTTCGCCAAGCAGAAGCCGGGCGTGAGTCGATTACTTCGAAAATTGCCCAACTCGGCGTTACGACCGAAACACAGGCACGGATCATTGACGAATATAAAACCGAACTCGATCGGCTCCGCACCGCTGAGCTTTCGTACCGGGATGAGAAGATCGATCTCGAAAAATCACTTTCAGACCTCGAAAGCCAAGTTATTGTCTATGAGCAAGTCAAGCGGGCGCTCCAAGAACAAATCGAAGAGATGCGCATCGCACTGAACAATCCAGGCGGATCACATGATGCCAACCGAGCAAACACCCCAACCGAAATCGCAGGCCCATTGATCCGAGGCTCGATCGACGAAGTCCGCAACGATCCTTCATCAGGCGACACACTCGTCAAGGTGAATCTTGGAACGAACGATCGGCTTCGCGAGAATACCCGACTTTATATTCATCGTGGCAATAGTTACCTTGGCGAGCTGGTCATTTTCAATGTCGATCTCAACCACGCTGTTGGACGCGTTGCCTATACCGCTGCGAACCAATCCATCCGGGCGGGTGACCAAGTCATGAGCAAACTCGGTAGCTAACCATAGGCGATCTCTCGAAAGGAGCACTCCATGAGTCAGTTTGGAATGCAAATGCCAGGCGGCCGTCAGCACAAAGGAGCTGGCCCCGATGTGTATACCGCATTGATGTTCCTCGGCGTGGTGGCGATGGGGATCGCAGTTGCGATGCTCTGGATCGCAGGATCCAAAGTCGCCCCTGAGGGGAATCCACTTAAAATCCAAGACCCAAACAGGATTCAACTCAAGCAATGAGTGTACCCATAGGCATGTGTGGCACGGTCACAAGATGATAAGGTGTCTTACATGGTGTCCCAAATATCTGCAATCACGCATTGAAATGGTCTCAAGCAATGAATCCCTGCATTTCAATGGCAACATTGCTTGACAATCTTCGATGATGGAATATCATCGTCTCGCAAGTGAGCCAGCACGATTTCGTGCTCGTCCAAATGGGGCGGTAGCTCAATTGGTTAGAGCCCCGGACTGTCGATCCGGAGGTTGCGGGTTCGATTCCCGTCCGCCTCGCTTGTTGAAGGAGCCCTGAGTATCGGGGCTCCTTTTTGATGCCCGTTCACATTCGGCCAGTGGTTTGATTGATCGTAGAAACACGAGGGAACCGATCAGAATCGTACGCAAGGATGAAAGTGATCTGGTATGATGGCTAACGAGCGCTTTTAGGGTTGTTCCCTGACGGCGCGTTTTTTCCATGTATTTTCTCCATATAGTCTATTAGATGGAATGGATGTATGCCTCTACTTGCTGCAACTGACTCTTCTGTTGGTATTGCGCTCGCACTGATCTTTGTGCTCGGTGTTGGGGCCCAATGGCTGGCATGGAAGATCCGTATTCCTTCAATTTTGCTTTTGCTTATACTGGGGATTCTTGCAGGCCCGGTGATGCGGTCACTCTTTGAAGGCTCTCCATTTGCCATAGACCCCGACAAGCTCTTCCACGGAGATACACTCCTGTCCCTCGTTGGTATTGCAGTTGGCCTGATTCTTTACGAAGGCGGACTCACACTCAACTTCAAGGAGCTTCGCTCGGCATGGAAGCCTGTGACGCTTTTGGTGACGACCGGTGCGCTCGTCACTTGGATTATCGCGGGAATCAGCGCCTACTACCTTTTTGGGCTCGATCGGCAGATCGCGGTCCTTCTGGGTGCGATCCTGATCGTCACTGGGCCAACGGTTGTCGGGCCGATGCTTGCGCACATTCGACCCGCAGGAGATTCTGGGCTGATTCTAAAGTGGGAGGGGATCGTCATTGACCCGATCGGGGTCGGTGCGGCGGTGCTTGTGTTCGAGGCTATTTTGTCAGACTCTTCGACTGGCGGAATGAGTGGTGGGGTTGGCTCAGTCTTTCAATCCATTGCAATTACAATTGGAGCTGGAACAGGATTTGGATTGCTCTCGGCCCTTTTACTTCAGAACCTGCTTACCCGATTCTGGATTCCTGACTACCTCCAGAACCCAGTTTCGCTGATGCTCGTCATCGCGACTTTTACCGCATCAAACCAAATTATGTCAGAATCAGGGCTCTTGGCGACAACCGTGATGGGAATTGTGCTGGCGAATCAGAAGAAGGTCGATGTCCACCACATCCTCGAGTTCAAGGAAAACCTCCGGGTGCTGCTCATTGCGGTCCTCTTTATTGTACTCGCTGCCCGATTGCAGATTGATCAGCTTGCAAGTCTCAATTGGTTTGCTGTCTTTGGTTTCCTTTTTGTCTTGATTGTCATCGCCCGCCCGGCTGCGGTGTTCTTGGCAACGGTTGGCGCGGGGCTGAGTTGGCGTGAGCGGATGTTTATTGCCTGGCTTGCTCCGCGTGGAATAGTTGCAGCGGCCGCCGCTGCGATCTTCTCGCTGGGACTCGAGAGTAAAGGGATACCTGGAGGCGAAAATCTTGTGCCAATTACCTTTGCGGTGATTATCGGCACCGTTGCCTTTTATGGGCTCACAACTCCTTGGGCGTCGAAAATCCTGGGGGTTGCCGACCAAAACCCTCAGGGAATTATCTTTGTCGGTGCACCTTCTTGGGTTCGCTCGATTGCCAAAGTGCTCGCCACTCGAGACATCAAAGTGTTTTTGGTTGACACCAATCGCCAGAATGTCCGCGATGCCCGAATGACCGACTTACCTGCGATTCAGGAGAATCTCATCACGCTGGGCGATATCTCTTCGCTTGACCTGCGAGGAATCGGGCGAATTTTTGCGACCACCCCCAACGATGAGGTTAACACCTTGGTGCTCCAACGCTTCAAGGGTGTCTTTGAAAGCTCGAATCTCTACCAGCTCCCACCTCGCCGGGCAAGAAAAAATGTAGAGGAATCTTCGAGCGATCGTCGTTGGCGGATGCTCTTTTCCCCCGATGCAGACTATGGCGGGCTCGAATCACGCATCCATAACGGCTGGGTTGTCAAGGCGACCACCATCTCCGAAGAGTTCACCTATCACGACTACCACACCCTCTATGGCTCGACGGCGATCCCCCTCTTCACGATTTCAAGCACCGGTATGTTGTTGGTTTCTACAATCGACAAACCCGTTGAGCCCGAGCCCGGCGATACGATCATCGCGCTGGTGAATCCGGAAGAACTCTTTGTGATCCAATAGAACCATAGCTGCCCATATCATCGCCTGCGATCTCGATAGAGATTCGTCAACTACGGTGTTTGGGGATTGATGCGTTGGGGGCCGATGCCCAGTGCATCTTGCCCAAGAGTGTTTGCCAGTAGCTCACCGTTGGATCGAGAACGAACTCGATTTGCTCTTTGGCAGCAGTTACACGGAGGATGTCGCCTTCGCCAAGTTGATACCCGATCTGCCCATCGACAATCAGCGTCGTCCCCGAAGACTCGGCAGCATTGACCGAACTGACCCTAATGCGCACCTGTGAATCTGATCGGATCACGATGGGACGGAAACTCAATGAATGGGCAGCGATCGGGGTCACGATCATCGCGCCAACCCCCGGAGCCACGATCGGGCCCCCGGCGGAGACATTGTACGCAGTCGAACCCAACGGCGTCGAGACGATCAACCCATCTCCTGAGACGCTCGGGCCGAGGTTGTTGTCCACCGAGATATCAAGGGTAATCATCCGGAAAGGAGGCCCAGCACTAACAACAAACTCGTTAAGGGCGAAAGCGCCATGGCGAGGGGACCCGTCGGTTGCTTCGACCACTCCATGAAGCGGAGTCACGGGATGGATGATGAGTGGCTCATCGCCTAGGAGCTCCAGGGCATGGTCACGGAACGAATCGAGTTCATATCCGGCCATGAATCCGACCTTGCCGGTGTTGACCCCCAGCAACGGGGCACGAAGCGTCAGGCATTTATGGGCAGCCGAGAGAATCGTCCCATCGCCTCCCAACGCGATCACCAGATCAACCTCGTCGGGTGGTGGGAGTCCATCGGCATCTTTGGATTCGATTTCGGCGATGAGTGTGCCGTGGGCACCGATGAGTGATCGGACTTCTTCGAGTGCAGCGATGGCTCTGGGTTTCTGGCGATTCGTAATCAGGACGACAGCGCGTGGCATGGCAGAGTGTATCGGGGGCTAGACACCGAGCGTTGTGTCTGTTGGATTGGCATGGACAGCTTTGGATTCGAGGCTCGATTGGACCTGAGGAACAAATCCTTCGTGTTCGTTGGGATCGTACGCATGGCGGATCATCCGAGCAATCCCATCGCCATCAAGTCCAACTTGCGCGAGCTGGTCGGCGCGTGAGTCTTGGGTGATCCAGTGATCCGGAATCCCGTGGCGAACGATCCGCGCGGTGTTAAGTCCCATCGACTGGGCCGATTCGAGCACCGCGGTGCCGAATCCGCCGACGATGGAATGATCTTCAATGGTCAGGATTGGAATATCTCGGCTTAGCAAGTCTCGCACCAGCACTTCGTCGATGGGTTTGGCGAAACGGGCATCGTAGAGCGCGACCGCGTATTCATCCCCGAGTTGGTCGATCGCTTCCATTGTTTGCATGGCAGGCGTACCAAAAGCGAGCACCGCGACATCAGGCCTGTGTTCATCGAGGTCAGCAAACGCCGGGGTCAAAAGCCGAGTCTTGCCCAGCTCAAAGTCGGGTGCATCGCCGAACCGATCACAGATGGTGTCTCGTGGGTATCGCACCACGCTAAGCCCGGCTTCCCAGGTTCGCATGAACTCAAGTGATGCCTTCAAACTCGATTCATCAATCGCTGCCATCAGCACTGCGTCGGGAAGTGTACGCAGGATCGCAATATCACAGAATCCATGATGCACCGCGCCGTCGCCCCCGACAAGTCCAGCCCGATCAAGGCACAGCCGCACGGGCAAACCTTGTAGTGCGACCTCTTGGAAGGCCTGGTCGAATGCCCGTTGGAGGAAGGTGGAATAGACCGCGAAAAACGGTTTGAGCCCGCACTTGGCCATCCCCGCCATCATGTCCATTGCGTGTGATTCGCAAATCCCGGTGTCGAAGCTGCGATCGGGATAGGTCTCGATGGCGCGGATCACCCCGGTGCCGTCGGGCATCGCAGCGGTCGAGCAGACGACCTGCTCGTCTTTGTTCATCAGATCAACCAGCGCATCGCCAAAGGCTGCGGTGAATGATCGACCCGACGAATTCATTTCAATGCGGCATCCGAGTGTTTCGTCGCGTTCAACGCGAAAGGCTTTGGGAGAGTGGAACCGGGTAGCGTCATCCTCAGCGATGTCGAGCCCCTTGCCTTTAATTGTTTTGACATGCAATACCATCGGACGGTCGATATCACGCGCCTCGGTGAGGAACTCGATGAGGGATGTCAGATCGTGCCCGTCGATCGGGCCCACGGTGAGCATCCCGAACTTCTCGAACCATGAATCTTCCGCGATGGCCACCTTGGTCATCTCACCCATGCGGTGGTAGGCTTCGCGTAGGAGCTCGCCGCCGGGGACATGCTTGAGGAGTTCTCTGGCACCTTTTTTGAAGTCGGCATAGGTGTGCGAGACGCGCACGCGATCGAAATACTGCGCCATGGCGCCTTGAGGCTTGGAGATGCTCATCCCGTTGTCGTTCAAGATCACTAGGAACTGGCGTTTGAGCATCCCGGCGTTGTTGAGCCCTTCCATCGACAATCCATTGACGATCGAGGCATCGCCGATGAGCGAAACAACGCGCCGACCCTGCGGGTTTGACTCGGGATCGAACGCCTGTTTGGTGAGATCGTCGCCGCGGGCCATGCCTACCGCAGTTGAGATCGCGGTGCCAGCGTGTCCAACGCGGAAAAGGTCATAGATTGACTCGGTGGGCTCAGGAAATCCGGATATGCCTTTGCCCGTGCGCAGATCATCAAACAGATCGAGCCGACCGGTGAGCAACTTGTGAGGGTAGCACTGATGCCCGACATCGAAAAGCAAGCGGTCATGCGAAAAATCAAACACCCGGTGCATCGCGATGGTGAGCTCAACAACCCCGAGATTGGGCGCTAGGTGTCCGCCGGACAGGGATACCTTGTCGATGATCGTTGTGCGAATCTCGGCTGCGAGTTCTTCGAGTTGAGGAATCGAAAGCTCACGCAGATCATCGGGTGTACGAGTTTTTTCAAGCAAAGCCATCGATCCCTTTCACGAAACAAATGCTCCATCGGGAGTATAGAGCAACCAAGAGTTTGAGGCCACCGGGATACCGGTTGACATACCTCCTTGGGCTGTGCATATGATCGGTCATCCTCTTGTTTAGTGGACAGAGATGATGATTTGAGATGATGATTTTAGGCATCTGGGCATCCAATCTGGCTTTGGGCAGGTCCGATTACTGTTTTCGGGCGCTGAGCAGTTCACCGAGCAACCCCAGAGGCTCAATCGACCCGCTGGTACACGCTTTGATCGCTTCGAGGGCTTGGGCAGCTTGCTCGGCAAGTTCGGCGACGATCTCACGAGACCGATCTATGCCTACAACACCCGGATAGGTCACTTTGCCCGCAGCAGCGTCCTTGCCGGTGGCTTTGCCGACTTGTTCTGATGACCCTTCGATATCGAGCAAATCATCTACAATTTGGAATTGGAGCCCGATCGCCTGGGCGTATTGGGTAATGAGATCGAGCTGATGGTCGGTTGCGCGCCCGCAAATCGCGCCCATTCGGCACGATGTGGTGAGCAGGGCTCCGGTTTTGTTGCGATGGATAAGTTTGAGTTGATCTTCAGGTGAAGTATTTTCAGGCAACCCGCCAAGTGTGTCATAGACCTGTCCGATGATCATCGCGCGGGTGCCGCTGGCGAGTTCGGCGCTGAGCCGATGCGAAATCGTGTTATCACGGTGATCCTGCACCGCTTCATAGGCCAGCGAGAGCATCGCATCGCCTGCGAGGATGGCCATGGGTTCGTTGGTGTGTTTGTGGAGGGTGGGGCGTCCTCGACGAAGATCGTCATTGTCGAGCGCGGGCAGGTCATCGTGGACCAGACTAAAGGCGTGGATAAACTCGACCGCCACTCCGGCGCAGACCGAGTCTTTCCCGGTGCCGCCACAGGCGATCGAGCAATACCATGCCAATGCGGGCCTGAGCCGTTTGCCTCCACCAAGAACGGCATATTGGATCGCCTCATGAAGATTGGTCGGAAAACCGCGGGATGCCAGAAAAGATTCAATCCGAAGATCAATCATCGCGGTGACTTCGCCAAGATCAGCAGGCGCAGATTGGTGGGTTTGCTGGTTCACGAGCAATGGTAGCCAACGATCGGGGATTGGATGTGCTAGCATTTGCCCAATGATTGAGCGAATGATTCAGTTTTTTCTTGCTGGCGGATGGGTGATGTACCCGTTGTTGCTGATGAGTGTGCTCTCGTTAACACTCATCTTCGAGCGAACAGTTTTTTGGATGTTCACCGTCCAAAAACATGGCAAGGCAAGACTGACGCGATACCTCGAGTTGTTTGGTACGAATCAAGTGTCGACAGCATTGAAAGAAGCTGCCAAGGATTCCACGCTCGAAGGCGAGCTGGTTCAGAGTGGACTTCAATCCGATGCACGCAGCGAAGCGGTCTTGATCGGGCATATTGAGGCAATGAGGCCGACAATCGAGCGGTTTGCTCCTGTACTGGGGGCGATCATCGCTGCAGCGCCTTTGCTGGGGATTCTGGGGACGGTAACAGGAATCATCCGTAGTTTTGATCTTCTCGGAGATGCCGCAGCGGTTTCTGATCCGTCGGTCGTGGCAGGAGGGATTGCTGAGGCGCTCTACACCACCGCATTTGGGTTGACCATCGCACTGGTCACGCTTTTTCCGCATGTGGTGTTTAAATCGTGTGCGGAGCGGGCACTGGGCAGGCTTGAAATCCTCGTGGGCGTGATTGCGGAACATGCCGGGGATGGCCACGATTGAATGGATCAACTTGCCTGTGCTTTAACCAGTTCGTAGATTTTTTCAGGTGAGTCGGCCTTGTAGATATCTTCGCGGAAATCGGTGTCGTTCATCAGTCGGCTGATGTGTGCCAGAGCTTGGATATGGTCGCTGGTTTTGTCCGGTGGGCTCGCCAAAAGCACAACGAGTTGGACAGGTTGAGAATCAATCGCTTCGAAATCGATGGGCTCGGCAGGTTTGCCAATTGCAATTGCCAATTCCTTCATGCTCTCACATTTTCCATGAGGAATCGCCAGCCCGTGTCCGATGCCTGTGGTTCGGGTCTGCTCGCGTGTCCAGACGGCATCCTTGAGTGAATTGGCATCGGTAACCTGATCACATCCAGCGAGCACATCGACGAGTTCATTGATGACACCCTGCTTGTCCGTTGCTTGCAATGGTGAACAGATACATTCGGGGTTGAGGATATCGATCAAATTCATGGTGTGCCGTCCTTGAGGGGATGCCGGTGAAATATCAGAGGGAGAAGTGTACGACCTGTTTGGGGATCAAACACCCAAAACTTTTTTCATTTGTCAGCCAACGAGGGATTCTACTTGCTTCGAACCTTGCTTGGTCAATTGGGCAGAAAACGCTCCATCATGGTATCCAGAGCCCGGTTCGCCGGGTTGGCCTGAGGGAGTCACCCGTAATTGGGATTGCAGGGTCATGCCAAGCTTGGAGCGGATCCATTCGACCTGATCTTCATTTTCTTCCACTTCAAGGCTACAGGTTGAATAGATGAGTGTACCTTCGGGTTTAAGCAGGGCTTCGGCGTGACATAGGATGGATCGTTGGATGGGGATCAATCGCGCAAGTTGAGCTTTCATCGGACGATATCGCGCCTCGCGTCGACGCGCGAGGACACCTGTGTTCGAGCACGGGACATCGGCGAGCACGACATCGGCCCGCCCAAGTTCGGTCTTCATCAGCGTATCGACATGCATGGCATGGACTTGATCGTCTTTGCCAAAGACCTCGTTGAGGGTGTCTAATCTGGTCTCGTCGATCTCGGCTGCGATGATCTGGGCATCGGGAAACCGGGCTCGGAGCTGGCGGGTCTTTGTGCCTTGCCCAGCACAGAGATCAATGATGAGCGATGGGGCATGTGCGAGTTCGAATTCGTCAACGACCCGCGAGCTCGCAGCGTCCTGAACCCAGAGATCAGGGCGATCGGCAAGCAACTCAACGAGTTGGATCCGTTTGCCCGTGAAGATGCGGTGGTTGGGTGAATCATGAGGCGAGAGTTCAAGACGATCAATCGGAGTCTGAGCATGGGCGACATAGATCACGGTGGGGGCTTTGCAAAGTGTGTGCATTGCGGGGAGGGTTGGGTCTTGGTATTGGTTTTCCCATCGCTGGACGAGTTGCGATGAGATCGAGCAGGCGATACTTACCCGATGCAATCCGGTGGTGGGCAACTCGAGCCCCAAAAGTCTGAGCCCTGAGCCGTCGGATCGAGGGATGGCATCGAGGTGATGATCCCATGATTCGATCCGCCCATCTTTGGCTCGTGCGACTTTACGGAGGATCGCGTTGACCATCCCTGCAGCTCTTGGACGGATGTTGACTTTGGCCCATTCGACCGATTCGTCGATGACGGCATGGGGGGGGACTCGATCCATAAGCAGGAGCTGGGAGGCCCCGCCGAGAAGAACCGCTTGCATTCGTGCTTCTTGATCGCGCAGCTGGCGATGACTCAGGGTTGATATGATGTAATCAAGCGTAAGCCAGCGCGTAATGGCCCCTTCGACGATCGCATGGGCCAAAGAGGCGTCTCTTGCGTCCATTGCCCCGGTGTGGAGATCAAAGAGCCCCAGGTCGGGCATACGATCAGCTTGGCGGGCGATGTGCCGATAGGCGGCATCTCGTGGATTGGTCACGGCGTGGGTGTTCGATCTGGGCATTGAACAAGGCTAGGTTGGGTTATTCCAATGATCTTGGAGTTTGGAGTGTGAATGACAGAATCAAATTTGACACCCAAACGCACCAAATCCCGAGGTCTTTTTGCGGGGATGGGTATCCGCAAGAAACTCATTGTGCTTCACACCCTGTTTTCGATCAGCCTCGGGGCGGTTCTCTTGATTGCGATTCGCCCGGCGATGTCCAAGGTAATCTTTGTTGCCGAGTATGACCAATCCGAACTCATCATGGCGTTGTTGCTGGATTCTGGCGGGCCGATAGATCGGATGGCAAGCGCTCATATCGAGCGAGCGCATGTTTCACTCGGCGAAGAGGCTGCCAATGAAATTCCTGAAACCATTGCATATCAAGCCAAGGCCCACCCCGAAACAGCAGTGCCAGTTCCAACCAATGGGTTTGCTTCGGGCGTCGTCCGATGGATTCCGCAAACCGAGTCGTTTGTGGTCGTGCGTTCACGATCAGACCGCGCACGAGCTGCGATTCAGTTGGTCTATATTCTGGTGATTGTTACGCTCGTCGCGGGATATGGGCTCGTGGCGGCTGCTCTTGAAATTTTCGTACTTCCTGAGTATGTGTATCGTCCGCTCCGAGAAATTCTCAGCGCTGATCAGGCGGTACGCGAGGGAAATCGTGATGCGGAAATTATCCCTGAAGAAACGATCCCCGCCGACGAGCTCGGATCGATCATGCGCTCACGCAACGAATCGATTCTGGCGCTGCGAACAAAAGAAAAAGATCTCGCCCTCGCCCTTGATCGACTCGAAAACACCGCTGCCGACTTACATAAAAAAAACCATCTTCTTGAAACGGCAAGGAAGAATCTCGAAGGGGCCGACCGGTTGGCTTCATTGGGTATGATGAGTGCAGGGATTGCCCATGAACTCAATACGCCTTTGGCGGTAGTCAAGGGACTGGTCGACAAACTTGATGCGGATAAAGCGCTCTCGGTTGCCGAGATTGCCCTCCTTGCCCGGGTTGTGGGGCGGCTTGAGAAACTTTCTGACGGCTTACTCGACTTTGCTCGAGTCCGCCCACCGATGAATGTCCAGGCAGATATCCACAAACTTGTCGAAGAAGCCCAAACGCTCGTTACCCTTGACCGGAGCAACTCATTCAGACAAGCAGGGATACAAATTGTCAATCACATCAAACCTGATACACAAATCTCATGTGATCCGGATCGTCTTGTTCAAGTCTTTGTGAATCTGATTCGCAACGCGGTCGATGCGCTGGTCAACTCGAAAATCACTGGTGGGCGGGTTGATTTGTATGCCGAACTCCAAACCCGTGATGGAACTCCTTGGATCAGCATTCGAGTTGAAGACAATGGTCCGGGAATCGATTCGGCACTGATTGACCGACTCTTCGAGCCCTTCGTCTCGACCAGGCTCGATTCGCATGGTACCGGGCTCGGATTGGCTGTAGCCAACGGGATTATCCGCGAACACGGAGGCCTGCTCGTGGCAACCAACCGTCCGACAAAAGATCACTGTACCGGAGCAATCTTCGAAGTTATGCTTCCGCGAAGATCACGGTGTAAAAAAACATAAGCGGACAACTTTGTCTGGTAAATCCCGTGAAAGAGGCCTATCATTGGCCCGCATGGCGGAAGCGACGAATCATCCTGAATTTCATCCCATAATCCCGTTGAGTGTTCTTGCCCTTGACGATGATCAAGATTTTCGCGAATATATTGAGGGGGTACTTCAGGCCGATGGGCATGCAATCCGCACGGTAAGTACGCCCGAATCGCTGTATTCGGCAGCCGAACTTGATCAACCTGATCTAATCCTTCTTGATATCAAAATGGGCGTTCATTCAGGCGAAAAAGTGCTCAGGGAGATCAAAGCACGCTGGCCCAAGCAGTGCGTAGTGGTTGTCACCGGGTACCCCTCGCTCGATTCGATGCGTGAGACTTTCAAACAGGATGTATTTGACTACATCGCCAAACCTTTTCATACCGACGATCTTCGGCGGGTCTTGGCCCAAGCAACACAAACATTCGGACTTGGGCAACGCCCAATGGATCGGCTCCGATCGGTGCTGGGTCGGCAAATCCGTCTTGCCCGAACCGAACGAGGATGGACGCTGCGTGAGTTGTCGGAGGTCAGTTCGGTTTCGGTTTCTCAGCTCAGCTCGATCGAACGCGGTACGCATCTGCCAAGTGTGGAATCACTGGTTGCGATTTCGAGTGCCTTGGGGGCAAGCCCAAGCGCATGGTTTGCATCGGCCGGATTTTGAGCACCCCAAGCATCACCCAAAGTCACCAACTTCCCCCACTCGATTGCAGGTTCTGATTCACTCTGGGCCTAGTGTTGGCGCGTGACGAATCAATTGCCCCAACCCGCTGTGCTTTTTACAGCCTTCGAGCCCTCAGGCGATGATCATGCCGCTGCGATTATCCGCGTGCTGCGTGCCTCGTGTCCAGATTTGAACATCTACGCATGGGGCGGCCGGCAGATGGAAGCTGCCGGGGCACAGGTCATCGAACATACCGGCGACGATGCTGTGATGGGGATGCCCGGGCTTGCCAAAATCAAGGAGCACAAACGAATCAATGCTTCGATCGAGCGCTGGCTTAAGAACCATCAAATTCGCGTGCATATCCCGGTCGACTCGCCTGCAGCCAACTTCCCGGTGTGCAAACTCACCAAGGCAACTGGGGCTCGTGTAGTGCATATGGTAGCACCTCAGCTTTGGGCTTGGGCACCTTGGCGAATTCGCAAACTTCGCAGACTGACTGATCATGTGATGTGTGTGCTCCCTTTCGAGGAGCAATGGTTCACATCTCGAGGCGTCGATGCGACCTTCATCGGGCATCAACTCTTTGATGAGCCCCTTGATACCCAAGTCCTCGATGCGCATATCAAAGATTGGGCTCGCGGCGAGCAGAGCATCGCGTTGATGCCCGGCTCGCGTCCGAGTGAGATGCGTAAGAACTTTCCACTGTTGATTGGTGCGTATATCAAGCTTGCCAAAGAGCACCCTGAGATGCGTGGTCTCGTCGCTGCAACCCGCGAAGAGCTCGAGCCGGTGCTTCGCAAGATTGCCCTTGATTCCGGGCATGTTTGGCCAGACTCGCTTGGGTTTGCGCACTCTAGTACCGATGCGGTGATTCGGTGGTGTGACTTGGCGATGGTGGTTTCGGGAACGGTGACGCTTCAGATTGCCAAGCAGCGCCGTCCGATGGTCGTTGTATATAAACTTCGCCGGGTCGCATGGAATCTTGTTGGCCGTTGGCTGATCCAGACCAAATTCATCACACTTCCCAACATTATCGCTGGCAGAGAGATTTGCCCAGAGCTGGTGCCTCACTTTACAGGTGCTGATCCAATTGCTGACAAGGTTGTTGAGCTCCTTGAAGATCCGGATGCCTTTGATCGGCAGGTTCAAGACCTTGAGGACCTTGTAGAGGTCTTTGAGCACCAGAACGCTTCGAGTAATGCTGCCAAGATCATTGCTCGATATGCCGGGGTTGAAGCGAGGTTGTAACAATCACAAAATGGATCAGAGCCTGATCGGAATCAGCCCGAGTGTGCACCAGCCGTTTCCTGCGTAGTTAGTAATTTCAAAGGATTCAAGGATCGGGACAGAGATCGGGAGATCATGATCGAGCATCGCGGTTGCCGATGCGGCGATGTCGTGTGGGCCCGTCTCTTGATGCTCGGAGAAGAGCACGATGAGCGATGCGCCGTGATGGATTAATGGGTCCGATGCAAGCTTGACCACATCGGCTTTGGGACCAATGAGCAGCTCATTGGTATATTTGGGATTGGGCCCAGGGACGCCATCAACATAGCTGAACTGCCCGACCGATTTGATCTCGATCCAGAAGGCATCTTGAGGGAGCGCGTCGTCGGAATTGGGCTCATGCTGATTTGCGTATGATTCAAAGAGCGTCCCAAGTGCTTGATCTTGTGCTCGTTGTTCATCAATCGGATCAAAAAGTCGTTGGCCTGCATTGGGTGTCAGGACCAGATCACACCGCTGACGCTGGGATTCATTGGGTCGAGACTTGGGCGAAGAGGGATAGCTAATTTCGCGCAGAACACCAAGGCAAGAGTCTGCAAATGCTTGGCAGAGCAGAGGATGGAGTTGAATCTCTGCAAGTGAATCAAGTCCTTGATACGCATTTTGTTCTCGAAAATGAGATTCGACCGATTGCAGATATCGACTCATCAGTAAGATGATTTCGCAGGGATTCCACACGCAAGTACAATAGCCCGGGATTGGCACGCTTGCATTCTGGGATGGGATGTGGGAAAATACCGCTCAACTTGAACCAATCCGTTTTTTTGAATGAAGAAACGAAAATGAGGGCCACATGGCACTAAACGATCTTATCAACTCAATCAATGGCATCCTTTTCTCGAACGCCACGGTCTACGCGCTCGTCATCACCGGATTGGTATTTACCTGCTGGTCGTTGTTCGGTCAATACCGTGCCCTTACGCACGGCGTGCAGGTGGTGCGGGGGAAATATGACGACAAAAATGATGCTGGCGCGATCAACCACTTTCAAGCACTCTCGGCAGCCTTGTCTGCGACGGTTGGGCTTGGCAATATCGCGGGTGTGGCAGTGGCGGTGGCCCTAGGGGGGCCTGGCGCGATCTTCTGGATGTGGATCATCGGTATCCTCGGCATGTCCCTCAAGATGACCGAGGTTACACAGTCCATGTTGTATCGAAATACGGATGACCCTGACAACCCGCACGGCGGGCCGATGTTTGTGGTCAAGCGTGGGTTTAAAGAGTGGGGGCTTGGTCCAATTGGTTCGTTCATTGGCGGTGTCTTTGTCGTTACGCTGTTGATCTCCGCGGTCACCGGCGGCAATATGTTCCAGGCATGGAATGTTGCCGACATCACCTTCACTTACTTCCAGGTGCCTCAGGTCGTGACGGGAATTATCCTCACGGTACTTGTGGGCATGGTGATTATTGGTGGAATCAAACGGATTGGTGCCGTTGCCGGGCGCATTGTGCCGTTGATGTGTACGATTTATGTCATCGCTGCTCTTGTTGTCGTGGGGATGAACATTGGTGAAATCCCTTCCATGCTCGGGCTGATCGTCAGGAGCGGGCTTCCTGATTTTCTTGGTGGCTCGAGTGCTGATGCAACGGGCGCCTTTCTTGGCGGCACCTTTGGGTATGCTGCGATCTGGGGTATCAAGCGTGCATTGTTCTCGTCAGAAGCCGGTCAAGGATCTTCACCAATTGCTCACTCGGCAGCCAAGACCGACGAGCCCGTTCGTGAGGGTGTTGTTGCGGGGCTTGAGCCGTTCGTCGATACCATCGTCGTGTGTACCTTGACCGCTCTGGTGATCCTCTCAACTGGCGCCTACAACCGTGATGCGGAATCGGAGTTTGCCGGTATTGCCGATGTGAAGATTGTCCAAGCTGCCGATTCGACACCAGAGAATCCTTCATGGACGCTCGAAACGCCGATACTTCCCCCGATGACCGCCGATGCCCGGCGAGTTCGAAATACCGCCGAGCACATGGCCGGTTGGCGTGATGGGGAAATTGTGTTCTTCATTGTCGCGGCAGACAAGGATGCAAATACCGGGCGAAACCTCCGCAAGATTTCAGGTACTGTTAGCAGAGATGAAGCCGACGACTGGCATGTTTCTTGGAATACCCTTGAGTCTCAAACTAAGCCTGAGTTCCGTGTGCATGACGATGGGATGGTCGATCTGGGGATCTATGGCGACTATGCTGGCGCATCCATGACGGCTTACGCCTTTGACCGACAGTTCCCGGGTTTGGGCAAATGGCTGGTGTCGATTGCTGCTTGGCTCTTTGCGATTTCGACGATGATTTCCTGGTCGTATTATGGCGAGCAGGGCATCTACTATTTTGTTGGGAATATGGGCGACACCTTTGCCAAGAAGGCTGTTTTGTTCTACAAGATCATCTATGCACTCCTGATTTTGGTAACGACTCTGCTGGCCATGCCGTTGTTTGGGCCAGACAAGAAAGCGTTTATTGCAGACGACCACCAGCTCGACATGTGGACTACCCTTGGCCTAGGTGTCATGCTCGTCGTCAATATCCCGATTATGTGGATATTTGCTGCCAAGTCGATGGGGGCGTACCACGACTACTTCCGCCGAATGAAAAGCGGCGAAGATAAACCCCACGATGCGCCACCGTTTACTGAGGTCATGGAAGGCAAGGATGTTGAGTAAGAAAAACGAGTAGGTATCAACCGATTTGTGCGCATAAACACCGCCCACTCTACGGGCGGCGTTTTTTAATCCGTTTTAAACCAATTGCATCAATCCGGCGATCATCAGCGACCAGGTGAAGAGCACGCCGAAGATGATCCAGCGGGCGCGGTCTGAGGGTTCGCTTGCGTCAATTGGGAGCGGGACCTTGAGCAGTTCATCCATTGCGATGTCATCCAACCCGTTGCGAAGTTGAGCTTCTTTGACGATGCCGACGATGGCTCGGGCGTGCATGCCAGCGAATCCCATTCCCCGCCCACATTCGATCAAGTCTTCGAGCTGTCCGATCGAGCGGATTCGGTTGGCGCTGTTGAATACAAGCTGAACGCGCGTCGCGAAAAGCCACCGGGGATCACTCGGGGTGATGAGAGGGGCCGTGTCCGAGAACCCATCGGGATGTGATTTGATGTGGTCATGGTGCAACATGGTGTGTTGCGTGTTGACCAGTTTCAACGGATTGGGAGCCGACACGGAGGTTGTCATTGTATTTGGTTGCATATATGGATTGGTGCAGATACTGTGCCAAGAAACGGTCAAGTCGGATGTGAAATCGGACCGACCTACGATTATGCCGATTACGCAAATACGAGGGTTTTCTCTTGGGCCAAACCACAAACCGCAACACAGATAACCAGTTGCCTTCGATCTCAACGAACCTCAGCGCCGAGGAGATCAAGGATCGGCTGGTCAAGCTCTCCAAACGGGGCAAACTTGCCGGGTATGATGGCGCATGTGCTGACGGGTTGGCTTCAATGGCTGCGCATGGGACACCGTTCGATTCACAGCTCATCCTCAAGCATCGAGATGGGCAAGTCTCGTTCGAGCTCAAACTTATGGCGATGATGCCTCGGGTGTTCGCCGCCCTTCTGATTGTGACCGTTTGGCCAGGATTACCATTGACCGAGGGGTTTCTTGAATCGTTCGTATGGTACAGCGACTTTGTTGCCAACACGGGGGTCAAGACTTGGTATTGGTATTTGCCGTTGACGATTCTTCCTGCACCCTTTGCATTCATGGGCGCAATCAAGAAATCCAAGCTCACCGCGCACGCATCGGCGATTGAGACAATTGAAAAACTTGACAAAGTGCTTGGGTCGAAGTGAGTTCAGCTCGATTTGTTGAGCCATTCCGATTCGAGTTCTTCGAGCTCGGCCTTGAACTTGTCTCGTTTTTCGGTGAGACTATTGGCCCGCTCGTAGTCTATCCAGACATCGGCATCTCCGAGCTCGGCGTCGATGCGTTTGAGCTCGATTTCGAGATCGGCCATTCGTTTTTCAATTTTTTCGATCGGCATCCATGAGAACTTGTTCTTCGCGCCCTGCTGAACCTGCTTGGTTGGCTTGAGGGATGGCTTGGAAGTCATGACAGACTGGGCTGAGCGCTTGGGTTGCTCCCGGACGATTTCTTTGGATTGTTTCCACTGGGTGTAAGTCCCCGCGAACACTTCAGCCCCACCTTGGCCATCGAGCACGAGGATATGATCGCACACCGCGTCGATCAGGGCGCGATCATGGGAAACGAGGATGATGGTGCCGTCGTATTCGCCTTCGGTTTTTTCGCCGGTCTTTGGGTTTTCATAGGTTCGCGCGATCGCCGATTCGAGCCGCTCGGCCGCTTGGATATCAAGATGGTTCGTTGGCTCGTCAAGCACCAACACATTTTTCGCGCTCGCGAGCAAGGCGGCAAGGACCGCACGGGCCTGCTCGCCCCCAGACATCACGCCGATGGGTTTCTCCTGATCTTTTCCCGAGAACAAAAACGCGCCCGCAAGGTTCCGGGCGTCTTGCTCGCTCATCATCACCCGTTCTTGCGTCTCTTTCTTGGTGGTATCCTGGATGTGGCGATAGACCGTTTTTTCTGGATCGAGATCGTCGTGTGTTTGTGTAAAATGCCCGACCGCGAGCTTCGACCCAAGCCTGATCGAACCGGTATCAATCGCTTGCTCTGTGAGTAGGCATCGGATGAGTGTGGATTTACCCGCACCGTTTGGGCCGATGATTCCCCAGCGTTGCCCACGTTCGATGTGGAAGGTGAGGTCGTTAAAAAGCACCTTGGCCGAACCGTCGTCGTTGAGGTAGGACTTGCTAATCCCCCGGGCCGCGATGACGATATCGCCGGTGCGTGGTGCTTTGGGCAAGTTGAGCTTCATGTCGTCGAGTTCAATGGGGCGTTCGAGGGCGCTGAGTTTTTCGCGATCGAGCCGGGACTCTCTTCCCTTGGCCTGCTTGGCTCGTTGCCCGGCTTTGAACTGACGGATAAATGCCTCTTCGCGTTTAAAGATTGCCTGTTGTTTTTCGTATGCTCGAAGCATCACGATTCGTCGTTCGATGCGCTGCTTACGAAAGGCAGCGTAGTTGCCTGGGTATTCCACAAGCCGGCCATCTTCGACCTCGACAATTCTCGAGACCACCCGGTCGAGCAAATACCGGTCATGCGAAATCAGGATCACCGCGCCACGGTATTCGTCACGCAAGAACCCCTCGAGCCATTCGCGTCCATCGACATCGAGGTGATTGGTCGGCTCATCGAGCAGCAACACCGTCGGGCTTTCGAGCAAAAGCTTGGCGAGCGCCACCCGGGCACATTGCCCCCCCGACAGGTCTTTGACCAAAATACCGAATTGCTCGTCGGAGAATCCAAGTCCGTGGAGGACTTGATCGATTTTGTGATCGTTGGCGTATCCGCCTGCAGCTTCGATGGCTTTGTCAAGCCGTTCTTGCTCCTTGAGCAGTTTATCGAGTGACTCGCCTGAGGCCCTCTCCATCTTGTGATAGACCTCTTCGAGCTGCTCGTGGAGCTCGTCCACAATTGCAAAGGCCCGCCCGGCCGCCTGATGGAGTGTATCTTGGGGGTTGAAATTATGGTTCTGATGGAGATACCCGACTCGGGCACCCTGCCCAGCGACAACGGTCCCGGTGTCTTGCTTGAGGATTCCCATGAGCACCTTGAGCAAGGTGCTTTTCCCAGATCCATTGCGACCAACGATGCCGATTTTTTCATTGGGTTCGACCGCGATCGACACCCCCTTGAGGATGGCGACCTCGCCATACGAAAGCGTTAGATTGGTTCCGGTGAGCACAGGCATGAGCACCGAGTGTACGCACGACGCTTTGGATGTACGAGTCAGAGCTGCCCAAAGAATCGGCGATGGTGGTTGAGAATCTCGTCGATCATCACCTGATCAGGCTCGTCGTCCCAGTCGTATTCTTGACAACATCCACCGAGGATGAGTGCGTTCTTCCGAGGGAACATGTACTTGAACCCGTCATGGATGCCATACCCCAAATCCTGAGGCTTCATATGCACCAATACCCCGCGGGCTGAATAAACCTGCTTATCACCAAACAATCCCCGCGCCCCAAGTCCCAAACAGTTCACCACCACCGGTTGATTAAACTCGGCAAGCTCCTCTTGGGTGGTGATTTTTCGCTGATGGATGACGCCTCCAAGCTTGGCGATATCTTCGAGGATCGCATCGAGAAACAGGTGCATGTGGATGAAGTCGGTCGTAAATCGTTGTCCGGGTTTGGCGGCACTCTGGAATGGAAATGCGTCGACCTCCTCAGGGAGCTCAACGAGTCCATGATCAAAGAGATGTCCAAAAAGCCCCAATTCGGTATCACTTTCTGCAGGTTCATAGATTGGGAGCAACTCAAGTCCATACCGTGCCCGATCAAGCTCTTGAAATGCACGATGGGATTGGACAAGCAAACGCGATTTGAGTTCTTCATCCTTGATGGTGTTGCCAAACTCAATGGCCATGGGAAGCCAGAGGGCACCGGCGATATTGCTCGTTGTATCATGGGCGATTTTGTCGGCATAAACATCGACCGTGTACCCACGATTGAGCAGTTCGATGGCTGTGGTCAGTCCGATGACACCCGCACCCAAAATCGCAACATGCGCTTTGGGTGTTGAGCATTGATCAACAAGGTCTGCTGCAATCTGTGCCGATCCCAGCGAAATGGTTACACCGCAACCACCATGCCCGTAGTTGTGAACGATGGTCTTCAATCCGATGTTCTCGATTTCAAGCCGAGGTCCGCCATGGCGACATGGACGCAACGCGCAGACCGCACCAAGAAACTGATCGTCACTCAGGTCCGGTGTGGGTAAAGAGGCAAGCGTACTTTTCATCATTTCTCCGTATCAGAATCGACGAGATTCTACCGACAATATTGGCGATATGGCGATCCAAATTAAACAAAAATCCTGATCCACATTTGGGTTGGCGACGGACCTATACTTCCATGTGAGCATTTCACCCCTCAACCCAGCAGGTCCGAGTCCTTCCGAAACCCGATCGGTGACGCTCAAGACGCTCAAGCGAATGAAGCGCCAGGGTGAAGCGTTTGCGTGTTTGGCCTGTTACGATGCGACGACGGCGCGTTGGCTCGAACGGGCTGGTGTGCATGTGCTTCTTGCGGGAGATTCGGCGGCGCAAGTTATTCTGGGATATGAGCGTACCATCGACATGCCGATGGACTTTGCTGTTGAGCTCACCGCTGCGATCAAGCGCGGTGCCCCACGCACGCTCATTATGGCGGACATGCCCTTTATGAGCTACCACACCTCGGTCGAAACGGCGATGCTCAATGCTGCCCGGTTTATGACCGCCGGATGTGCCGATGTGATTAAACTTGAAACGGATGAATCATTTGCACCACTTGTTGATCGCATGACCCGCGCAGGCATTCCGATTTGTGCACATATAGGGTGTAAACCCCAGGCGAGCTCGGTCACTGGGGGGCCGGTTGCTGCAGGCCGAACGGCCACTGGGCTCGAGCAACTCGTCCGTGATGCAATCGCCCTCGAACAAGCTGGTGCTGTTTTGATCCTGATTGAAGCGGTGCCCGAAGAAGCAACCAAAGCCGTCATGGATGCCGTGACGGTGCCCGTCATTGGGATCGGAGCGGGTACTGCATGCGATGGCCAAATCCTCGTTGTCAATGACCTGCTTGGGCTGACGGATACGCCCCCTCGTTTTGCCGAGTCGGTCGATTCGTTTGGCCAGCGTCTCAAGCAGGCCGGTGAACAATGGGTTATGCGTGTCCGTGAACGATCCATCGGCGGGCAGGTCTATACCATGCGGGCCGGTGAGCAAGAAAAGACTGTATCCAAAACCTTGCCAAATCCGGATGCAGCCAAACCGGTTGACCGATAAACCAAGACCAGCACGCCGAGCCTTTGGATGCGTGTCAGTGTGCTGATGTATCGTTGGCAAGGAGAGCGAGAATGAGAAAGTTTGCATCCTATGGACCGGCGATTGTCGTTCTGCTGTGCATCCTTGTGGCGATGTTCGTCGTCCCCGGACTCGTCGAACGCTACGCCTATGCTCAGCAACACGCCAAGATCACCCTTGCGCGAAGCGTGCTTGCCCAAGATGATATCCTTCGTCGACTTGATCGAGCCAGTTCGGCAATCGCCGACGCCACCGAACCGAGTGTCGTGCACATCGAAACTCAATTTTTACCATCGCAGTTTGAGCACACTGCGAATTCAAATCAGACTTTTTCAACTGGTGCCGGATGGATCTATGACGAACTCGGGCATGTGATTACCAATGCGCATGTCGTTCAATCCGCCAAGGTCGTTTCGATCGAATTCTTTGATGGACGCGTGGTACGAGGAGAAGTCATCGGAATGGACCCCTACACCGATATTGCGGTGATTCGTGCCGATTCTTCTTCGAAATTCTTTGCATCGCGTCGTGCATCGGAGCGTCTGCCGAGAATTGGCGAGCGAGTGTATGCTTTTGGTTCGCCGTTTGGGTTCAAGTTTTCGATGTCGGAAGGCATCATCTCCGGGCTCGGGCGAGAGGCAGCAGGCTCGAATGTTGCCGGCGGATATACCAACTACATCCAAACCGACGCTGCGGTCAATCCCGGCAACTCAGGCGGGCCTTTGGTCAACTCCGATGGACATGTCATTGGGATGAATGTTGCAATTGCCACTTCCAAATCTGTTGGCGAATCCCCCGAGGCATCGGGTAGTGACAGCGCCGGCATCTCGTTTGCCATTCCCCTTGGCACGATCGAGCCAATCGTCAATCAAATCATTCAGTACGGCAAGGTTTCGCGAGGATACCTTGGAATTGTTTACAACAGTCACCCCAGCAAACGCGTCAATGTCCCCATGCCTGATGGCACCACCTTGACTGGGATTCAGGTTGCCGAGGTAGAGCCCGATGGGCCATCGGCAAAGGCAGGGGTCCTCCCCGAAGATATTATCGTGGAAATAGAGGGTTCCCCGATCATCAATGCTGAGTCACTTTCGTCTTTGATCAGCTCGTCGCGTCCCGGCGATGCCGTCGAGGTGCGCGTACTCAGAGATGGCAAGCTTCTCACCCTTGAGGTCACACTCGGGAAGATGAAGAACGAAGTGCTCGCTAGGAGAATTCTTGAACCCATCATGGTTCAACTGGGCATGTCACTTCTCCCAGCAGACAATGGCGTGCTTGTCCAAAGGGCATACGCAGGATTCCCCGGTGCAAACGCAGGGTTCCGCCAAGGAGATGTCATCACTGCTGCCAATGGAAAACGCTTCGATGACTACTATCACTTCTTTGTGCTCATCGCCGACGAAGGTGTGCTTACTGGCCAACCAATCCGGTTCACCGTTGTGGGACTCGATGGGCTCACACGCACCATCTCGCTCCGTCTCGAATGGTAAAGGAATGTATGAATCCTCAACGAATCATCGTCATGGGACTCGGGCGATTTGGAGGCGGCGTCGGCATTACCCGCTGGCTCGTTGAATCAGGCGCTCAGGTGCGTATCACGGACCCCGCCGATGCGGATACACTCTCAAAAAGCATCGAACAACTCACTGATCTCATCGAGGATCACCAGCTCGAAATCATCCATGGCCCACATGATCCGTCCATGCTCGATGATATGGACATGCTCATTGTGAACCCCGCGGTTGCCCAACCTTGGAACGATCTGTTTATTCAAGAAGCCCAGTCCCGAGGGATCGAGATCACCACCGAGATCGAAATTGCCTATCAGCAGTTAAATCCAGATCGCATCATCGCCATCACCGGATCGGCAGGCAAAAGCACCACCAGCGCAATGATCCATCATACCCTTGAATTCGTCGGGTACCACTCCATGCTCGCGGGTAATATCGGAGGATCGCTTTTGAAGCGACTCGATGAGATCAAAGACGACACCATCATCGTTCTCGAACTCTCGAGCGCGATGATCTACTGGCTCTGGGGGCGTGAGGGGATCGACGAGCCGCTGCGAGGTCCAAAGGTCGCGTGCATCACCAACTACGCCCCCAACCACCTCGATTGGCACGGCGACGAAACACACTACCGCGCATCCAAACAACAACTCCTCTCGATCCTCACCAATGACGCAACCGCGATTTTGGGCGACTCGATTGCAGATTGGTCAATATATACACACGCTGATGTTCGGGTGGTTGATGATGCGATTTCGGATTGTGCCATCCCCGGCGGGCATAACGCGACCAATGCTGCGATGGCGGTACACGCCGCGATGACGATTGCACAATCTGTCGATCGCGATGCCATGATCCAAGCCGTGCGAGGCTTTGCAGGGTTGCCACATCGGCTCAATCGGTGCTGCCAAACCAACGGAATTACCTTCTTCAACGATTCCAAGTCGACCACGCCCGGCGCAACGATGCTCGCGATTGATGCAGTGAGTGAGCAGATTTCACGCGAACGCATCCACCTCATCGTTGGCGGTGCGGACAAGGGATCGGACCTTTCATCCATCCTTGGGCTCGCCGATCAGATCGCGGGACTCTACACCATCGGCACCACCGGCCCATCGCTTGCGCAGGGTTCGAATGCAATCTCTTGCGACACACTTGACAAGGCGATGATTCAGGCGATTCGTCGCGCCAAGCCCGGCGATGCAATTGTACTCTCGCCAGGGTGTGCCTCGTGGGATCAGTTCGCCAACTACGAGCATCGAGGCGAACGCTTTGTGGAACTAGCCAAAGCATTCACATGAGCCAGATCGGATCGACATCGATCGCGACTTGTGCATCGCTCTTGAGCAATCCTTCTTTGCGCAAACTCGCCATCGCATCTTGCATAGGCTTGGGCGATGGGCACACCATCTCGATCGCCCAGCGGTATCGGTTGGCGATGCGGGTAATCGAACAAGCCATCGGCCCGACAACCACAATCCGATCATCACCAAACGCGCGGAGCCGTTCAGCAATCCTCAACGCCCGTTGATGAGCATCATCATGGGATTCATCGCGGACCACGATCCGCACCATCCGCGAAGCGGGGGGGAGGTTGGCCAGTCGGCGGGCATTGAGTTCGTCATTGGCGAACCCGACAAAATCGTGCTTGGCGGCGCGTGTGATGGCTGCCGAGTCGGGGTTGAGTGTCTGCACAATCACCTTGCCAGGCGTGCGGCCACGACCGGCCCGCCCGGCGACCTGTGATACAAGCTGATAAGTTCGTTCCTCAGCTCGAAAATCAGGAAGATACAACGCGGTGTCCGCGCTCAAGACACCCACGAGCGAGACATTGGGAAAATCCAAACCCTTCGCAATCATCTGCGTGCCCAGCAGCAGCTTCAACTGGCCTTTGGCGAACCGATCGAGTACATCGAAGTAATCCTTGGCGTGCTTCATCGTGTCGGCATCGACGCGTTCGAAGGTCTCGCCGAGCACCAAGCCCAATCGCTCATCAAAGCGTTGGACGATTTCTTCTTCAACCTGCTGAGTTCCGATGCCCAGTTCAATTACAGGCTTGCCCGTCATCGGGCATTGCTTGGGGATCACCTGTTCGCTCTGGCAATGGTGACACCGCACGAACCGCCGACCGCCTTGTTGACGAACACACCCGCGATGCACGACCATCGTTGCATCGCACTGGTCGCACTCGAGTTTCCATCCGCATTTTTTATCCGTGCTGACGACGACTGATGCGAATCCGCGCCGATTGAGCAGCAAGATCACCTGCCCGCCGGCTTCAATTGCTTTGGTCATTTCGTTGGCAAGCGTCCGCCCGATCGCCAAATCTTGCTTTGGACCTCGCTTGACCGATGCTTTTACACGCTCGTCATCAAGGGCCATGTTCACAATCTGCGCCTTGGGCATCTGCCCATCGCCAACCCGATCGGGCAATGACCACAACTTATACCGTCCCGCCCGTGCATTACTCCAACTCTCCAGCGAAGGTGTCGCCGATCCGAGCACCACCGGACACTTCTCGATCTGCCCGCGTTTGACCGCTGTATCGCGTGCGTTGTACCTGGGCAACTGATCTTGCTTGTATGAACCGTCGTGTTCTTCATCAACGATAATGATGCCGACATTGTCCAATGGGGCAAACACGCCTGAACGAGCACCGACGACCACCTTCGCCTGCCCACTCGCAGCAGCGGCCCATTGCTGATTCCTTGCCGATTTGGTCAAGCCCGAGTGCAGAATCGCGACACCCGCCGACTCAAAGCATTTTACAAACCGCCCGGCCGTCTGAGGTGTCAGCGCAATCTCAGGCACCAATACCATCGCCTGCTTGCCCATCGCCAATGCTCGCTCGATGAGCTTGATATACACCTCGGTCTTGCCCGAACCCGTCACCCCATGCAACAAATGAGGCGAGAACGACCCAAACGATTGCGCGATCCCCTCGACCGCCTTCGATTGATTGGGCGTGAGCTTGTGTGATCCTGAATCACCCGCATCGAGCAACTCAAAGGCTTTGGGCGCGACGATGACCTCGACCTCGACGCGCTCGACCAACCTAGCCTCGATGAGTTTGTTGATCGCGCCGACCGATTTGTGCTCGATCCGCGCAGCGAGCAATCGCGGGTCGATCGGGAAGCTCGATTCGTCGAGCTGGGCGATCTTCGCCCATGCATCGCGGGCTTTGGGTGTGAGCGAGTGGATCAGTGCATCATCGGGCGTCTGCTTTGTCCGCGTGACCATGTACCGGATGCGTTTGCCTGTCTGGGCCTTGACAGCTGCAGGGACGATCGACGCGAACACCATCCCAAGCGGACACATGTAGTATGTGGACATCCACCGCCCGAGTTCAACGAGTGACTCAGGCAAGATCGCGCTCGAGATTTCCAAGACTGTTTTGACCTTATGAGGATCAAAACCGTCGAGGAGTTCGGCCCCCCCTGTTTCGATCACGATTCCGCCGGTGGCGGTATTTCCTCGCCCAACAGGCACCGCGACGCGCTGTCCGATCTGGATTTCGCCGGGTGCCCGGTAGGTCAACCCGTCCATCCGGTCGATCCCCCGCTCGATCGCCACGCGCGCGTAGAGGGCATCATCAGGAATCTGCACTTCGGGTTCGTGTTGGCCGGGAAAGAGGTTCATTTTGCTTATACACTCTAATCCAATATGAGCACACAAAGCGACCAATCAGTTGTCCGACTTGCGCTTTCTACCGGGATGGTCTATTCGGGCACCGGATTCGGTGCCACCGGGCAGGGGATCACCGCGACGGGCGAGGTGGTTTTCAATACCGCCATGACCGGGTATCAGGAGTCCCTGACCGATCCATCCTATATGGGGCAGATTCTGATTCAGACCCAGCCTTTGATCGGCAACACGGGCGCGAACCCCGGCGATACCGAATCCGCAAGAGTCCAGGTCGCCGGGTTTGCGATCCATGAATACGCCGCCAACTGGTCGAACTACCGTGGGGATCAATCTCTCGATGCCTATCTCCGTGAAGCTGGTATTCTGGGCATCGCCGATCTCGATACCCGAGCCCTGACCCGCTCCCTCCGATCTGGGGGCGTGGTTCAAGGCATCCTGACCGATCGGTCAGACCTCACCGATACACAACTCGTCGAGATGGCCAAGCAGGTCCAATCCATGACCGGCCAGAACCTCGCCAAGGTCGCCGGGTGCGAACAATCCTATCAATGGACCGAGAACCTTGGAGAGTGGGGGACTGGCGAGGATGTCGATGGTGATTCAGCCCAGCCGACGGTCCTGCTGATGGATTTCGGGATCAAATCCAACATCGCCCGGAATCTGGCAACTGGCGGATGCCGGGTGGAGATCATTCCGCAATCGATCACCGCCGATCAAATCAAGGCCCGATTTGCCGATGGAACTGCCCATGGGCTTTTCCTTTCGAATGGCCCGGGCGATCCAAATGCTGTCCGAGAAACGGTTGAAATGCTCAAAGACTTACTGGGCGATCCATGCTGTGCCGAGTTCCCTATATACGGTATCTGCTTAGGGCATCAGCTTTTATCGTTGGCGATGGGGGCAACGACTTATAAGCTCCCCTTTGGACATCGCGGAGCGAATCACCCCGTCCACGATCTTGAAACCGGGCGCATCCAGATCACCTCCCAGAATCACGGATTCGCCGTCGATGAGGACTCGATGCGTCAAGCCGGGGGGATCATTACTCACCTTCATCTTAACGACGGGACGGTCGCCGGGTTCCGCCATGCAGCCCGACCGGTCGCTGCGGTGCAGTTTCATCCCGAATCTTCCCCAGGCCCACACGATTCTGCCGTATTTTTCAGAGATTTCTTGGACCGTATAAAAGCGACACTCGGCGGCATCCCGCACTCCTAACAACTGAATCTGCCATACTTTACCCAAACAGGCTGTCGCCGAAATGGGAAGTCTATGAAGCAGATACTGAAAAACTCTTGATATTCCGCATTTCTCCCCTTGCATGGGATCGTCAATGAGGTATATTCATATCTGTACCGTAGTGATACGGGACCGACCATGGGTGCATGGTCGAAGCTCTCCTTGGGAGAGTGCCGCTGGGCCTTCACGCTGCTCTGTACCGAGACTTGGAATGGATCGTGTGTGTGGCAGCCGGAGCCCAAAGGGGAGAGAGACCCTCGATGCGGTGCCGAGTTTATGTGTTGAAGACTTTTCAGGGTTTCCTGTCGGGTCTTGTATCGTTCGTTCCTTGATGTCACTGAGGCATCAGTATCGAGTTGTGGTTTTACAGTTTTCAAACAAAAAGAGGAGCTTTTCCATGAAAGCGAAGAGTGCACTGAGTCTTGCCTTGGCCGCTGGTTTTGCCGGTACCGCTATGGCATCATCGCCAACGACACTTTCACCTACCAATGGTAATGTGATTGATGCCGCCCATATCTACTTTAACATCGCAACCGGTGAAAAAGTGGTCACCGTGATCAACGATGGTGAAACCATCGGTGCTGGTCTCGCTGACAGCTTCCCACTCTGGTCGTCACTGGTTCCCAACCAGTGTGCCGAGCTTGGCTACACGACTTCGTGGTTCTTCGGGGTTGACAACAACTCTGGCACCACCTCATTGGCCACTGACATCACCAACCTCGACTTCGGCGATATCGCCCTCGACACGGTTGTTGACATGGTTCACATCGACTGGGTTACCGCCCACGATGACACCGACACCGACTCCGATGGTATCGGTGACGGCGTTCCTGGCCTTGGTGGCGAGTGGACCTACTGGGATGCAGACAATGGTCGTGCGCCTGACCGCTCGACCCGTCTCCCATTGATCTCCTTCATGCTCATCGACCTCCCAGGCAATATCTTTGGTGCTGGCGCCCTCACTGGCTACACCGCTGATATCGACCTTGTCGGTACATTCACCACCTCACTGAGCTTCGAAATCGGTGACTCGGACGGCGACCCACAGGGTGCTGCATTTGCACACACCGATGTGGACGGCAACGGACCAATCGCGACCCAAGACCGTAACTTCGACGGTGTTCTCGATTCGGACCTCGACGGCGATGGTCTCTTTGACTGGGCATGGTCAGTCCGCTTTGCTCAGCCAGGTACCCGTGACCTTGACAACGACGGTAACATCGATGGCGACTTGGCCGATTCGATGCGGACCATCGGTATCAGCTTCGGTGCTGGTGAAGGTACCGCCATCGACAATGGCGATGGGACATGGACATGGGACCTTGACACGGCTATGCCAGGTGCCACAGGTCAGGAAGATGCGTTTGCAATCTACGCACCACCAGTGAATGGCGAAATCCTCCACGCTGGATTCTTCTGGTTCGGTGGATTTGAGTGCTCGAGCGCTCCGCTTCCAAACGGTCCAGGATACACTCCAGGTGCTTCGTTCGAGCATGCACTTTATGGTCCAGGTGGCGTTGCAGATGATTGCCAGGCAGACATCAATGGTGATGGCTCGTTGAACTTCTTCGACATCTCTGAGTTCTTGGCACTGTTCGCAGCTCAGGATCCACAGGCTGACTTTGATGGCAACGGCGCATGGAACTTCTTCGATATCTCCGAGTTCCTCGCTGCATTCGCAGCAGGATGCCCATAATCGAAGTACCTGATTTGACAACCTGAGTCTGTTCCTGATTCAGATTGACAATACAAACCCAATGGCACCCGAAGCTCCGGCTTCGGGTGCCTTGTTTTTGGGATACCTGTTTGGGGATACTTTCATTGGTTTAGGCGAAGCCGGGGCTTGGCATCTTCTGGCTCTTTGGTGGAATAGGCTCGGGCCCGCTTTTTATGGAAGAGAGCAAACCGGCAGGCAGATCTTAGACCTTTGCTTTGAGCCAGCCGCCGTGATAGAACCGGAGGGCAAAGATGGATCCGCGGATCACCATTTCGCCACAAAGGGCGATCCAGAGGGCGGTTAGCCCGGGTTCGATCCCGAACCACGCTTCGAACCAGCGTGGATTGGTAATCATTCCCCCACCAAGGAACTCGGGGATCGGAATATCCACTCCTGAAATGATATACGCCAAAGGCAGGCGAAGGGCGTAGGTCGAGAACCAGGTCATGCCCATCACCCATCGGACATCGCCCGCACCGCGCATGGCGGTGCGGAACACGATCCCGATCGCAAATGGGACTTGAATGAGCCCGCAAATGATCAGCAGCGGGGGGACCAACTCGAGATGCGCGGGTTGCTCAGAGAGCATAGCGGTGAGTTGATGAGCGAAGATGATAAATGCGATCCCCATGATTCCCATAATGGTCGCTGCGATGACCGTACATCGAAAGACTACTTTTTTCGCCAGATCCGGTCTTCCCATCCCGAGGTATTGCCCCGCGAGTGAAGCGGCAGCAATTCCCATCCCGAACCCGGGCATAAAACTGAATGCCTCGATGCGAATGCCAATGATGTGGGCACCCAGGAGTCCATCGGAGTTCATCTGGCGGGCGAGGAGTCCGACAAAAGCGATGATAAAGAAGTTCCCGATCCACATACCAAAGGTTTCAATGAAGTTGGGCACGCCGAGCCGTATCAGCCTTCCGACCGTGATGACATGAATCTTCATGCGCTTGAACTTGAGTCGAATCGACCACCTGCCCGAAAAGGCCATCGAAAGAATAATCAAGGTACCCACAAGATCGCCGATCACGGTACCGAGCGCGATGCCCTTGACGCCCCAGTCAAGTCCGAGTGGGCTTGTGAGCCCGAAGAGTGTGACACCTGAAAAGAGCCAGCTGATAACGATATTGACCGCATTGCGTGCAATCATCGCAATCAAAGGCGACATCGAATCTCCCGCCCCCCGCGAACAGGCGATCAACGCAAAGAGGATTGAAGCAGCGGGGGTGCCTAGGGCGATGATTTTCATGTAGTCATCGAAATACACCGAAGCTTCGGGGGTCATGTTGAGCAGTTGGGTAATCGGAAAAGAGAGAAAGTAGACCAGGAGCCCAATCCCCACCCCCGCGATCAGCGAGAGGGTCAAAGCCTGCCCAAGGACGACATTGGCGACACCCAGCCGCCCTTTCCCGACCGATCTTGAGATCAGCGCGGTTGCTCCAACCCCGATGGCCATGATGATGAGCCCGATGAGCCACATGATGTAGCTTGCCCCTCCGATGGCATCGGTGGCGGCTTCGCCGTTGCTCAGCGAGGCGGAGAGTTTGGTGTCCACGAGTCCAACGAGTGAGTTGAGGAATGATTCAAGCACCACAGGCCAAGCGAGCACAAAGATCGCAGCGCCCATCGTGAGCCCCTTGAGTTTGCCCGTTCGAAACCGTCCATCATCGGAGACTTTGGCCTCCTCATCGAGATCAATGCTCGGCTGGGCAAACGAAGGAACCCCAACCATGTCTTCCTGGTCGCAATCAAGGATCGGAAGCTTGATGGCTGTGGGGTCAAAGTCATCGTCGGGTTGGTGGGGTGGTTTGTCCGTCATCTCATCTCTTCATCTGCCCTGCGTCCAAGCACTCTACGCCTCTCCAACTCCGCTGGAGTTGGTTTTATGCTGTACCCAACCCACCCATATCTTCTTGCCCTTTGGTGCCGCACCAGAACCGCGTTTCATGTATGCGGATTTTACAGAAGATACATTATCGGACCTTCTGTGTGGTTTGTGCGGTTACTCAAAATCTTGGTATTCAGGCGAGTGAATCTGTATTGGTTTGGTACTCATTCTGAGATCGAGGGAATCGCCGGGTTTGAGTTGGCCCCCAACAAGCTTGGGTACCCGTGATGCTTTCTCGCCATCGACCTGAACGAATGCTGGGGTGCGCGTGCAGGTGACCTGAAATAAATCGGATACGAAACGCTTCATCTTTGATGAAGTTCGGCGGGCTTTGAGCAATCCGTAGCTGATGCCCGCACCGATTGAGCTGGTGCATGGAATCACGACGGCATCGAGTAGCCCGTCGGTCGGATTTGCATTGGGACATGGATTGAACCCGCCGCCGTAGGCGCGAAGGTTGGCGATGACGAGAATCCCCGCATGTTGAGCAGGGGGATGAGCATCCGATTCGATTACAAACCTCGCTGGTCGAGGTGAGATCACCTCGCGAAGAACGGGTTGCATATATGCTCGATATCCCCCTTTGCGCGACCTGGCCTCTTCAAACCGATGGATCACCGATGCGTCGATCCCTATTGAAACCATGATGAGAAAAGGTAAGCCGTTGCATGTTGGCAGGTCAATGCGGACTGGGTCAATCTCCGCTTCGAGATGCTCGACCACTCGCGATACGGATCTGGACATCCCAAACGCTTTGCAGACCAGATTCGCGGTGCCGGTGCCCAAGTGATACATCGAGGTCTGGGTATCTGCGAGTATATCGAGGAGGTGGTGCACGGTTCCATCGCCTCCAAGGACAACCACCCGGTCTGCATCAGCAATCTGCGATTGAAGTTCGGGGTGATCGGTCTCCACTCCAAGGGTGGATATCCTGTGCCCGCGTTTGGTGAGTTGCGTATCGAGCAAATGGGCTGCTTTGACTGCTTTCCCACGCCCGGACTTTGGATTGACAATCAACGATATCTGCATCTTGGTGATACCTGTATCGGATTATTGCTTGCCGAGACAGCACCTGTTTAGAACTGTTCAACTCCCCCACCTACAATCGGTGATGAGCACCGCTGTTAAATCGAACTCCGATGTTGATGCTGCATATGCTGCTGCCCAGAAAGTCGTCGAGACCCACTATCGGATTGCCGATTTTCTCCATATAGGCGTGACGCTGGCGCAGATTGACCGGTTTGTTCTTGAGACCCTCGAAGACCTGGGGTGCAAATCGTGTTTTCATAGGTACCGCACCGGGGGGTTGCCCCCCTTCCCATCACAGGCGTGTTTGAGCCTCAATGACTGTGTGGTGCATGGCACCGCAGGGTACTACTTGGAACCACTCAAACTCGGCGATGTGCTTTCGATTGATATCGGGGTGAAGTATCGCGGGTGGATGGGTGATGCCGCGTGGACTTATGTGTTTGGCGAGATGTCGCCTCAGGTCAAAAAATTGACGGATTCAGGCAAAGAATCACTCGCCCAAGGCATTGGACAACTCCGCCCGGGCAATACTTGGCTTGACTGGGCCAAGACGGTACAACGAATCGTCGAATCTGACTATGGATTCCATCTGATCCGTGGGCTCGGCGGGCATGGGTATGGGCGCAAACTCCATACGCCCCCTTGGATTTCCAATGTGGTCCCCCACTCGATGCAAGAATGGCCTGATGGAAATCAACTCATCGAGCCCGGTGCATTGGTCGCTGTTGAGCCCATGATCGGCATTGGGACGGGCAAGATCGAACAAGGACACAAAGAGTGGCCGATCTATGTTGCGGATCATTCGCTCTCGGTACATTATGAACACGATGTACTCGTCACCACAGAAGGCCCTCGAATTTTGACCGATGGCCTTCAGGATGTCAAGGATGTAATCACACGATGAACCGAATCACGACTGCATTCGCCGGCGCCAAGGAATCCGGGCACCCTGCCCTGCTCCCATTTGTATGCGCCGGCTCGCCTGAGCTTGATTCGCTGCCCAAACTTTTGTCTGCAATGCAAGCTGCGGGCGCCGCGGTAGTTGAAGTCGGGTTTCCCTATTCTGATCCTGTCGCCGATGGGCCAACGATTGCTGCTGCGATGCACACCGCACTCGAAAAGGGCATCACCCCCACCATGATCTTTGAGCAGGTACACTCGGTGCGCGATGAATTAACGATTGGGCTTGTGGCGATGGTTTCGGTGAGTATTGTGATCGCCATGGGTGGACCAAGCGAGTTCACCAAGTTGGCTGCCGACGCTGGGTTCGATGGGTGTATTTTTCCCGATCTCACATTGGGCGAATCGGAGGCGTATCGCCAGGCCTGCAAGGACAATGGGCTAACGATGACGCTTCTGATCTCCCCCACGACGCCCGAAGACCGGGCGGTTGAGATTGCCAAGGCTTCGACGGGGTTTGCCTATCTGCTTGCCCGTGCGGGGATCACGGGGGAATCGCGCGATGTGCCCGATATCTCGAAGCGGGTCCGAGCGATCCGTAAAAAATGCTCGACCCCGATCGCCTGCGGATTTGGAATATCGACGCCCGAGCATGTGAGCAAGATTGTCGCCCATGCCGACGGAGCGATCGTGGGCAGCGCCCTCGTGCGTCGGCTTATCGAGACGCATCAACGAAATCAAGATTATGTCGTCGAGGCCGAGCTGGCGGTGACGGAATTGGCTACGGGTCTTGTATCCATGGATCAGTTCTGACACGCCTCCAGACTAGGCGTACTATTTGACCGGCTCATGAACCACTCATGAGTCATTCGGCCCCGTAGCTCAGCGGTTAGAGCACGCGACTCATAATCGCTCGGTCCCCGGTTCGAATCCGGGCGGGGCTATTTTTAGGGCACTCTCGTTTAAGGCGAAAAGGGCGAAAGAGCAGCAATGAGTAAGCAAGCAATCAAGATTGGCGTCCGCATCGTCGATCGCCCCAAGTCCATCGAAATGCCACCCGGTCGGCCCTACCAACCGCCCAAGAAACAGCGGTTCAAAGCCATCGCAACCTGCGAGATCAACAACAAGCGGTTCAGCAAGACCGCTGCGAAGGATACCGAAAAAGAAGCCCGTGAAGAAGCCTACAGCAAGCTCGCAACACTGGTCGCCAAACAGGGCGCTGTGCCGGTCAAAGGCTTTGGGCTTGAGCGCTGAGCCCCCACTGCGACCCAATAAATACCTTCATCGGGTATCCATTTGAGATATTGGGCCCACACTTTTGTATTTGATGGGAATATCGCTGATTGATCTCTTGTTGACCTTACACATCAACTTTGGTACAGTCTGAGCACGCTCATGAGCACCCGTTTCCTTGCCATCCTGATTCTCCTGATGCCAACGCTCTCGGGCGTAGGTTTTTTGGGAATGAACCAAGAAGGGCATGTGGGGATGGCATCGGGGTGTTGTGAGATTGTGGAAGTTCTCTCGTGCTGTGGAGAAGTCCGCTACGAAAAAACCTGTCCATCGATGGGCAGCGATTGCCGATGTGCTGCCAGCCCTGCGGATATGCCGATTCCATCTTCACTCCCGCTGCTGCCTTTGACTCTTGGGAGCGTGACCTACAAAATCCCCTTCTCGATCGAGCTTCTCTTCGAAGCTGCTGTCGAGGCTCCGGTTGCTCGCCCGTTCGGTATTGATGTGATCGAGCACCGCTTTACCCATCATCAAGCACAAGCCATCCTGGGGATCTGGCGAATCTAGCTCGGTTCGATAGGAGCAATATGCGCAGAGCGCATTGAAATCTCTTATCCTCCTGTGAACGAAGCACGATTTGACCCCAAAACTCAGGAGCCATCCTATGGCCATGCACAACGCAGTGCGCTTCATCATGGGCGCATCGACTGCTGCCGTGATCCTCTCAGGATGCACCAGCCCATTCGATGCCCCGGCAAATACACGCACAACAACCACCCAACTCACCCTGCCCAGCGAGCAAGTGATACCCGATTCCATCTATAGATTGGCGGAATCCGCGAACAAGATGCAAGTGGAGGCGGCCGTGCTGATCGACTCTTCACCTGAATCGTATGTGCGCTATGCACTGTTCAACAGCCCGGTGGTTGAGCAGGCCTACCAGAAATGGCGGGCAGCTTCCCAGCGACTCCCACAGGTCAAAGCAATGCCTGATCCACGCCTGAACATTGGATTCTTCCTCAACGAAGTCGAAACCCGCGTGGGCCCTCAGCAGGCCAGGATTGGTATCCAGCAGACCTTTCCGTGGATCGGTAAGCTTCGCGATCGCGAAGATGCTGCAGCCAAGGGTGCCCTAGCGGCATGGTATCAATACCAAGAGGCCCAGCTTCGGGTGACTGAGCAGGTGATGATCGCGCTGCACAACCTGGCGTATCTTGATGAAGCGATCCGCATCACCGAAGAAAACTATGCGCTCATCGTGTCATTTGAAGAAGTCGTTCGTGCCCGATATCGGGTCGGTGCAGGCTCACATCCCGAGCTCATTCGTATCCAAGTGGCGATGGGACAGCTTGAAGATCGTGTGCTTGGGCTCAAAGCTCTTCGACCGGCCTATGTTGCTTCGCTCAACGCGGTGCTCGATCGTCATCCAGAAGCCGATGTGCCTGTAGGAATCAAACTCGCAAACGCGGTCGTATCCGATGGTGCCAATCAAATCGCCCAGATGGCCCACGAATGGAACCCGATGCTCCACTCAATCTCGCAACAGATTGAACAGGCACGCATGCAGACCCAAGTCGCCCGCAAGGACGGATATCCGGACTTCACCGTTGGGATTGATTACACCATCACTGATGAAGCCCGCGACACATTGACTCCAGAGAGCGGCGACGATCCGATTATGCTTGGGTTTGGGATCAACCTACCGATCTGGCGAGAGAAATACGACGCAAAAGTCCGCGAGTCGATCGCCCGGCGACTTTCGGTCAGTCGCGAGTTTGACGCCCAGACCAACACGATTTCGGCCCAAGTCTACCAAGTATGGTTCGAGCATACCGATGCTGATCGGCGGGTTCGGCTCTATGAACAATCACTGATCCCCAAAGCCCAAGAGTCACTCGCGGCCTCGCTGGCAGGTTTTCGCACTGGCGATCAGGAGTTTCTTGATCTACTCGATACCGAGCGCACTTTGTTAGAGTTTTCCATTGCAGCCCAGCGAGCACGCGCAGACCGAGGCAAAGCCTTGGCAACCCTCAACCGGCTCGTCGGACGAGCCGTCCCCACCATCATTGCCCCCACTGCTGATTCATCCCCCAACCATACCGATTCTACCCCAAGCGAGGTCAAGCCATGAGTGCACTCAACAAGAAATCAATGCCCATCATCCGTTGGATTTGGCAGCGGATTTCCGCCGGGGTTGCATTGGTGCTGATTGTCGGTGCGTTGATTCTCGGATACAACATAGGCACCCCCGCACCCGAACCTGAGATCACCGATACGGCGCAATCCGAGGGGAATGATGATGCTTCGCCTCAGATGTATACCTGCTCGATGCACCCGGCGGTTCGGCTTCCCGACCCGGACGCGAAATGCCCGATCTGTTTTATGGATTTGATCCCGGTGGAAGAAGATGCTGGCGGCAAAGGCAGCGCAATGCGCATGACACTCTCCGAAGATGCCAAGGTCATGAGTCGGATCGAGACAGCCAAGGTCGGCCGGTTCTTCCCCTCGGCGCAAGTCCGGCTCTATGGTAATTTGGTCTATGACGAGACCTCTGTTGCACGATTGACCGCCTACTTCCCGGGGCGGATTGATCGACTCTTTGTCAACTACATCGGGGTGTCAGTCCAAAAAGGCGACCACCTTGCCGAACTCTATAGTCCAGATTTGCTCGCAGCATTTGAAGAGCTCCGCCAAGCAAAAAAAACATTTGAAAGCACAGCGGGTACGAATGATTTTTTGCATGAAACAACAAAGCAAACGCTGATTGCTTCACGCGAAAAACTTCGTCTCTTTGGTCTTACTCAAGAACAGGTCAGGCAGGTGGAGTTCGGCGAGTTCGATTCGGATCAGCTGACGATCTACGCCCCGATCGGTGGGGTGGTGACTCATTTGGCAGCTCGCGAGGGTGACTACCTCAAGACCGGCGATCCAATTGCCACCGTGTCTGATCTTTCTCGCCTCTGGCTCGATCTCGAAGCCTACGAATCTCAGCTTCCTCTGCTTCGATGGGGAATGCCCGTTACTTTCACGGTCGAAGCACATCCTGGCGAAGTGTTCGATGGACGAATTTCTTTCATCGAACCCATCGTCGATGAGCGCACGCGCACCGCTGCGGTGCGCGTCGCGGTCGACAATGCGGACATGCGTCTCAAACCGGGTATGTTCTCGACTGCGGTCGTCCGAGCCAAAATTGCTGCCGATGGCGTGGTGCTCTCGGACGAACTCGCCGGGCGATGGGTCAGTCCGATGCACCCGACATACATCAGCGACACCCCCGGCGTCTGCCCGGTTTGTGGCATGGACATGGTGCCCGCCGAATCGCTCGGCGTCGTTGGGGATTCATCTCAAGTCGAAATTCCGCTGGTCATTCCACGAACCGCGGTTCTTTTTACTGGTGTTCGCTCGGTGGTCTATGTTTCGGTATCCGATCAAGAACAACCGACCTACGAAGGACGCGTCGTTGAGCTTGGCCCGCGCGCGGGCGAGTTCTACACCGTCCGTTCAGGGCTCAAAGAGGGCGAAGAGGTCGTCGTCAACGGGGCCTTCCGCATCGACAGCGCAATGCAGATATCCGCCAAACCCAGCATGATGATGCCCGAAGGTGGTGGCGGCGGTGGTCACAATCACGGTGGCACACCCAACGCCACACAAATGGGCGAGATGAGCCGAGTCGCTCCAGAGCGTTTTATTGAAGACCTCACTCCCATTTACTCTGCGTATCTCGATGCTCAAGAGCACCTCGCTGACGATGATCTCAGCGGATTTCTCGATGCGGCGACACGGCTTCGAGAAGCATCGGAATCTGTCAGGCCCATCGGGCTGCTGGGTTCTCCGCTGGGCATCTGGCGTCGATCGGCAGCAATCCTCGATGAGCGCACGGACATCACCACCATTGATGCCGCCCGTGTTCGATTTGAGGAACTGACCCTCGCGGTGCTGCATCTCCAGGATCAGTTCGGGCATGCCGGGCAAGAAACCGTATACGCTGCCTATTGCCCGATGGCGTTCGACTTTGAAGGTGCCAAATGGATCCAACGAGGCACCGAGATCAATAACCCATACTTTGGCAGCGAGATGCTCCGGTGTGGTGATATCCAAGAAACCATGCCTCCAATCGGCGGCGGCGCAAACGACGAAATGGATATGGAAGGCATGAACGCTGACGAACATAAGGGGCACACGAATGACTGATTTGAATCATTCGCCAAATCCAACCCCTGTCGCCCGATTGATCCGGTTCTGCCTCGAGCAGAAAATCGTCGTGGTGATCCTCCTCCTCACCATGGTCCTCTGGGGCGTCATGGTTGCACCATTTGATTGGAAAATCGGCGATCTTCCCCGTGATCCTGTTCCTGTCGATGCCATTCCAGACATCGGCGAGAATCAACAGATTGTCTTTACGGAATGGATGGGAAGATCCCCTCAGGATATTGATGACCAGATTTCCTATCCGATGACCGTGGCGCTTCTGGGTATTCCGGGCGTCAAGGATATTCGAAGCTACTCGGTCTTTGGGTTCTCGACCATCTATATTGTTTTTGAGGACGATATTGAGTTCTACTGGTCTCGATCGCGTGTGCTCGAAAAACTCAACTCACTCCCCGCAGGCACGCTTCCGCCCGGCGTCTCCCCCGCCTTGGGTCCAGATGCGACCGCGCTGGGACAAGTCTTCTGGTACACGCTCGAAGGGCGTGACAAGGAGGGCAACCCCACTGGCGGATGGGAACCAGACGAGCTTCGCTCTATCCAGGACTTTACCGTCAAATACCAACTTGCCGGCGTTGAAGGTGTCAGTGAAGTCGCCTCGATTGGTGGATTCATCCGTGAGTACCAGGTCGATGTCAACCCTGATGCCATGCGGGCTGCCGGGATTACACTCAAGCAGATTATTGGTGCGGTCCGAAGTAGCAATCTCGATGTTGGTGCTCGAACACTCGAAGTCAATCGCGCCGAATACATCGTCCGTGGACTAGGCTTCATTGAAAATCCTACAGACCTCGAGCAGACCGCTATTACATCACGCGATGGTATACCGATCTTGATTAGTGACATCGCGAAGGTATCGTATGGTCCGGCCCAGCGTCGAGGTGTCCTGACGAAAGGTGGAGTCGAAGCGGTCGGTGGTGTGGTGGTGGTTCGGTATGGTGAAAATCCGATGGCCACCATTCAACGCATCAAAGATCAAATTGCTCAGACGGCATCAGGGCTTCCATCGAAAATCCTCTCAGATGGAACAGAGAGTCGAGTGACGGTTGTCCCATTCTATGATCGCTCTGGGCTCATTAACGAAACGCTCGAGACACTCAACTCGGCCATCGAGCAACAGGTCTATGTAACAATCATTGTTGTGGTGCTTATGGTTATGCACCTGCGAAGCAGCATTCTGATTGGCGCAATGCTCCCAATCACTGTGCTCGGCACCTTCATCGGAATGAAGACGCTCAAGGTTGACGCGAATATCGTTGCGCTCTCGGGAATTGCGATTGCAATCGGCACGATTGTGGACATGGGCATTGTGCTCAGCGAAAACATTCTTCGAAACCTTGACGAAGCTCATCCAGAAGAGTCAAGGTTGGAGGTGGTCTACCGGGCGGCATCGGAAGTTGGCGGGGCGGTGTTGACCGCGGTGGCAACGACAGTCGTTGGATTCCTGCCCGTGTTTACGATGCAAGCTGCAGAAGGTAAACTTTTTAAACCCTTGGCGTATACCAAGACTTTTGCGCTTATTGCCTCGATCATCATTGCTCTGACTATCTTGCCTGCTGCTGCTCAGATTTTGATGGGATTTCGCATCTCCCGAAGATCACTCCGTGCCCTTGCCTCGATGTTGCTCACACTTGCAGGGCTCGTCATTGCTTTCACGATTCATCCCCTCGGCGGCGTGCTGATCGCATCGTTCGGCGCGTTCTACCTTTGTCAGCCGGCACTGCCAAGGCTCATCGCTCGAGCCTTGCAGTGGTCGGCCAACTTGGTGGTGGTTGTCGTCGTGCTTGTTGTATTGGCCAACTCGTGGGAGCCTCTAGGCCCAGAGCCGGGAACGATGGGCAACGCGCTCTTCATCGCGACGATTGTCGGCGGATTGCTCCTGACCTTCTGGATCATTCGCATCATCTTCCCATTTGTTCTTGGTTGGGCATTGCGGCACAAAATCATCGCGATTTCCCCCGCCGTCTTTGTTGCACTCTTTGGCGCCACTGTCTGGCTCGGGTTCGGCACCGTCTGGGGCTGGCTCCCCGAGAGCATTCGCCACAGCGAGCCAGTTGTTAAGATATCCCATTCCCTTCCCGGGCTTGGCTCTGAGTTCATGCCCTCGCTCGACGAAGGTTCGTTTCTCTATATGCCGACAACCATGCCTCACGCTTCAATCGGTGAAGCGACCGATATCCTCAGGGAACTCGATCGGCGTATCTTGAGTGTCCCCGAGGTCAAATCATCCGTCGGCAAGATCGGGCGCGTCGACAGCCCACTCGATCCTGCACCGATCTCCATGATCGAAACCCTCATCGAATACAAAGATGAGTATATTACCGACGAGGCTGGTCATCGCATTCTCTATAAAGTGGATTCAACGGGCGAATATGGCCGTACGGAAACCGGGGAACTCATCGAAGACCCCGACGGGAAGCCGTACCGGCAATGGCGTGATGAGATTAAATCGTCGCAGGACATCTGGGATGAAATTGCCCGAGTCGCCAAAATGCCCGGGGTCACCGGCGCACCAAAACTCCAGCCCATTGAAACGCGCATCGTCATGCTTCAGTCCGGATTCCGCGCTCCGATGGGCATCAAGGTCTATGGCCCAACACTCGAAACCATCGAATCCTTCGGGCTCGAGTTGGAGCGCATTCTCAAAGAGGTCCCCACTGTTCAGCCCGAAGCTGTCTTCGCCGATCGTGTTGTCGGTAAGCCTTATCTTGAGATTGACATCGATCGCGAGAAAATCGCACGCTATGGCATCCAGATCACTGATGTCCAAGATGTCATCGAAGTCGCCATCGGCGGCAAGCCGCTCACCATGACCGTCGAAGGACGCGAGCGTTATCCGGTCCGTGTCCGGTATTTGCGTGAGCTGCGCGATCAGCCTGAGACACTCGATGATATTCTTGTTCCCGCTCCCGATGGAACCCAAGTGCCGCTGAGCGAACTCTCGACTGTCGTATACCGGCGAGGCCCGCAGATCGTCAAGAGCGAGGACACCTTCCTTGTGTCTTATGTCCTCTTCGACAAACAGCCCGGCGTGGCCGAGGTCACGGTGGTTGAGGACGCAAAAGCATACATTCAGTCTAAAATTGATTCTGGCGATTTGATCGTCCCCGCCGGTGTAAGCTTCGAATTTGCCGGCTCCTACAAGAACCAACTCCGGGCTGCCAAGCGTCTGAGTATTGTCCTTCCGCTTTCGCTGGTGATCATTTTTATGCTTCTTTACTTCCAGTTCAAGAAAGTTGGGGTCACCCTCATGGTCTTCTCAGGCGTGTTTGTTGCTTGGGGAGGGGGATTTATGATGCTCTGGCTCTATGCTCAGCCTTGGTTCCTCAATTTTGATCTCATGGGAACGAATATTCGTGAGCTCTTTCAGATTCGTCAATATAACCTGAGCGTTGCCGTCTGGGTCGGGTTTCTTGCGCTTTTCGGAATCGCAACCGACGACGGCGTCATCATGGCCACACGCATCGAGCAATCCATGAAGGAGGACAAGCCCGATACGATTGAAGCAATCCGAAAATCTGTCATCACCGGCGGGCGTCTGCGCATCAGAGCAGCTGTCATGACCAGCGCCACCACCATCCTCGCCTTGCTCCCCGTGCTGACCAGCACCGGACGAGGCTCAGACATCATGATTCCCATGGCCATCCCCACCTTTGGTGGAATGGCTGTGGCATCAGTCACTTGGTTTGTTGTTCCTATCCTGTACAGCTGGGTTCAGGAATGGAGACTTCGTTTGTCCCGGAGCCCCAGCTCAAAGAATCCCCCCTCTTACAAAGGAGATATTTCATGAACTACCTTTCAACCCTGACCGTGTGTGCATGTTGCACCCTCTTGACTCCCGCCGCCCTTGCTGCAGGCCCTGAACACGGACACGGCCAGCAAGCCCATACCCAGAAGGCGTCTGCCGAACCGATCAATAAAACATGCCCAATCGGGCAAGAACCGGTTGAAGATGATGGCGGACGAACCGTGTACAAAGGCAATACCATCGGCTTCTGCTGCCCTGGGTGCATCGGTAAGTTCAATAACTGGGACGAAGCCAAGAAGGATGAATTTGTTGCCATGGCCATGGCGGGAAATGAGGCAAGCGAGCACGCCAAGAAGATGAAAAAGAAGGGCAAAGTCTCCAAGGTGCCAAACAGCGGCCCATATCTGCTGAGCACCTGTCCGATCTCGGGCGAAAAACTCGGTGGGATGGGCGAACCCATCGTTAAGGTCTACGATGGGCGTGAAGTCAAGTTCTGCTGCCAGATGTGCGTGCCTAGGTTTGAGAAAGACCTCGATGCCTCGTTTGCCAAACTCGATCAGCAGATCATCGAGTCGCAGATGCCATTCTACCCAACGACACAATGCGTCGTTTCTGACCAACCACTCACCGGCGAAGATGGGATGGATGAACCGGTTGATTTCCTCTATAACGGACGCCTGATTCGTCTGTGCTGCAAGATGTGCCGAAGCGATTTTAAGAAGAACCCGCAGCGTTTTATCAAAGAACTCGACAAAGCAGTTATCGCTGAGCAAAGTAAAGATTATCCATTGGAAACTTGTCCGATCTCAGGTGGCAAACTCGGTTCGATGGGTAAGCCTGTCGAGATCGTGTATGCCGGTCGCCTGGTGAAGTTTTGCTGCAAGATGTGCATCCCCAAATTTGAAAAGAATCCAATGGAAACGATCGAAAAAATTGATGCTGCATGGATGGCCAAGCACGACGGTTAACCCAAGGAGACCATAAATGCAACGACTCACGATGATCCAAAGCATCTGCGCGATCGGTGTGCTCATATCTGTGACCAACACGCTGGCCCAAAATGATCATGGCGACCATGATCATAAATCTGCTCCAACCTCATCACAAATCGCCGATGCAGGCCAACCCATCAACACAATGTGCCCAATCACCACCGACGAAGAAGTCGACCCAAATTTTACAACGATCTACAAAGGGCAAACCATCGGACTGTGTTGCAAAAAATGTCGGACACGCTTCGAAAGCGATCCCGAAGCCTACCTCGACCAACTTCCCATGCTCGAGTCTGTATCGCTGACCACATCGCAAAAACCATCAAGTAATGATCCTCATGAGAATAATAATGCTTCAGGAGTGGAGCATTCTCACGGAGACTCCGCTGCAAAATCCGCGGTCAGCCCCGGTCACGATGATGCCGAGGAACATGATCACGCAGTCGATCATGGCCAAGAGGCCGGGTTCAAGTTGCTCCCATTCCTAGGGCGTTTTCATATCCTCATCATCCATTTCCCAATCGCATTGCTTGCCGTCGCCGGGTTCTTTGAATCCGTCGCCATTCTTCGTAAACGATCCACCTTCGACATTGTCGTTCGTTCCATGGTTGCCCTTGGCGCCTTGAGCTCAGTCATTGCCGTTGTGTTAGGATTGATGAATGCGATTGAAGCCGAGTATGCAGGGCAACTCGCCTCAATCTTCTGGTGGCATCGCGCCTTGGGTATTGCGTCAATGATTGTGGCAATCATGACTTGGGTACTCGTTGAGAAACGAGCCAAGATGGGAATGGATGCGGTCTTCATGCCTGCCCGGATATCAATTCTCGTCTCGGCACTGCTCGTTGGTGTTGCAGCACACTTCGGTGGTTCACTGGTTTATGGCTGGACCTATCTCCTCCCATAGATATCATGAAAATCAGGGGCACCCAGACGCAAATGCGGTCAAAAAGAGAGAAATATCAAAGAAATTAAAGGTACCATTGCCGTTAAAATCTGCGATCGGATCTTGGTTTGCGTAGGCAGTTAGGAAAAGGGAAATATCAAAAAAATTGAGTGTGCCGTCTTCATTCACATCCGCCTGGCAATCAACAAGCAGCATGTCGTCATCAGCAATCACTCCATCCCCATTGAGATCAAGGAGATCAAATTCAAACCCAAAGTTGGCGATCGTCACCTGCCCGTCGACAACTCCGTCGGCGTCGCTGACCGTACCATCACGATCGGCGATGGCTTCTGCAATGACCAGTGAATCATCACCATTGCTTAGGTCATCATTGTTGAGATCCCCCGGAATTTCATCGAACCCGGTGTCTGTCCAAACAAAGAGTGCGCTGAAGTCTGGAACAATCGGTGCAGTCCCAAGGAGCGCCCGGACATGCCACAGGGCTGGTTGACGGAAACCGGAAACGGTTGCTTTTTCCCACCCATCGACAAGCACACCCAAAGGCCCCGTTGCCAATGGCGCTCCCCAAATCAGATCATCGAGCGCTTCTTCGATGGAAGTCTGATTAAGCAGGCTTAGGTCGATTGGCTCGGCAGGCTCCCCTGCGAGCATTGCTGCTCCAGTATTAGTGATCGGGTAGACAAAGGTTACAGTTGTTTGGTCGGTGATTTGATTGTGAGCAAACTGAAGCTCGACAACTGGATCAAATAACCCGGCCTGCATTCCCCCAAAGAGCCCACTTTCGCTTTGAAACGCTGTGAAGCGTTCAAAAAACCGTCCATTGAGAATCCAAGTTTCTCCTGGATCGAAGACCGAATCCATATCCCCATCTTGCGAAACAATCATCGGCGTAAAACATCCGCACATGACCAGTGAGAACTCGCCTCCTGTGCGTTCGAACTGTGGGCTGGAGAAGAAATTTGTATCCAGATCATTGCCGTTGCGTACCATCCGATCAGAGATGGTTCCTTCAGGGCTTTGTCCAAATCGTCCAACATTGGCCAGATAGCGATCGCGTGCTTGGCCCATTAACTCGCCTCCGGTATCGTCGTTTCCGTCAATATCAATTTCAAAGAACCCATAGAGTGGGCGATCTCCAAAAACATCCGGGATATAGTTAAATCCATCGATCGCCAGTGGGCCCGGCGGGTTGACCAAGCCGTCGAGCACAATCTGCATTCGAACAAGATCTGCGTCATCATCGACAACGACCATCCCTGCATATGGATTGGTTGTTGGTGTAAAGGACATCCAGCCTTCAAGGCGAATGTGCAATAAGTCAATCGGTTCAAATCCCGGAGGCAATACAGCATCATTGCCGACATCGGTGCGTCGGATAACCGCATCCCCATCTGCGTCAATCCAGACACCGCCGCCATCGCCACGCATCAATCCTGCTTCGACTGAAGAACAGATCCCTATGTAAATCCCTATGTACACCAAAGTAATCGTAAACCGTTTCATCGCTGGGCAATCTCCTGGACAATTTCTTCGATTCCGTAGCGTTCAATTCGGTACCGAAAGCTTGATCGCTGCATTCCAATAAGTCGAGCCGCCTTGGACACATTTCCTTGTGTGTACTCAAGTGCCTGAACCATAAGTTGCTTCTCAACTCCCGCTGCACTGTGAATTCCATGATTAAAATCAAACCGGAGCTCCCCCGCAAAGCTTGGTAACTGTTCAGTGCCGGGTTCGAGCGCAATGCAAGGCTCTTGGAACCCTAGATCATAGGGCTCGATCTTATGACCATCACAGAGCATCGCTGCTCGCTGAATCATGTTGAAGAGCTCCCGTACATTCCCGGGCCAATCATGTGTCCGAATGGCGTGAACTGCTTGGGGACTCAATTCAACAGGAGTTTGTCCATATTCTTTTCGGAGCCGATCAAGGAGGTGCCTTGCGATCAAGACTGCGTCATCCTCTCGTTGGCGCAAGCTTGGGATGCTTACGACAAAGGCATTAATTCGAAACAATAAATCCTCGCGAAAGCTCCCTTCCTTGACTTTTTGGCTCAGGTCTCGATTGGTTGCTGCCAGTACCCGCACACGAATAGTTCGCTCTTTGGATGATCCGACCCGCCGAATTCTGCCTTGCTCAAGTACTGTGAGGAGCTTGCCCTGGAGTTCAAGTGGAAGATCGCCGATTTCATCAAGAAAGATAGTCCCACCGTCTGCCATCTCAAAGAGGCCTTCGCGTGCTTCCTTGGCATCAGTAAATGCTCCTTTTTCATGCCCGAAGAGCTCGCCTTCAATCAGCGTGGCGGGCAAAGCGGTGCAATTGACATGAACAAAGGGTTGATCTGAATCCGAGCCCGATGCGTGGATATGCTGAGCGAGTACTCCTTTGCCTGCCCCGGTTTCACCAACAATCAAAATGGTCGTAATCGCCCCACCACTCTCGCTGCCCAGATCCGCAACACGATTGACTATCGGTATCTGGGCAAGGCGCTCGGCGAACTCAAGCATGCGCCTCCATGATTCGGAGTCCCCAATCGGCCGCTTTTTGTGCTGCCCCGCCCGGTTGAGTCGGCGATAGAGTCTAAGCTGTTTGGATTGTCGGTACTGTTCGATCAGCCTGCGGGTAACCAAGATTAGTTCCTCAAGGCGGACCGGTTTGGAAAGATAGTCGTCTGCCCCGAGCTTCATTGCTCGAACAGCATCATCGACTGTGGCAAAGGCGGTCATCACCAGAATCCCCCCACCGTATCCCGACTCACGCAGTTCATGGATATAGTCGATCCCCGATTCTTCCCCGAGATGCACATCAGTAATCACAAGCTCGTACGAATCCGACTCCATATGCTCACGGGCCTGCTCAACGGATTCGACCGAATCAACTTTGGATCCCTCCTTGATGAGCGCCCGGGCAACCGCAAACCGCAAAGTTTCGTCATCCTCAATAAGTAGAATACTGGCCACCCCGAACCTCGCACGGCCAATACTGGCCATCTGGCGTTATGATTCGCTTGAGGTACCAATGGGCACCGTAAGCACAAATGTTGTTCCCGACTCAGAAACCGGCCCGAGCGTTGTCCGTACACGCACCGTTCCCCCATGCTGCTCAATGATCCGCTTAACCATTGCAAGCCCGATGCCAGTCCCCTCCTTCCTCGTGGTAAAGTATGGCCGAAAAATCGCCATATGCAAATCAGGTTTGATTCCAGGGCCATGATCTCGTACGCAAAGCGTCCAATAACGCTCATCCGAGCCCAATTCGATCTCCACCGTTCCATCCCGAGGCGAAAAATCAATCGCATTGCTCAAAATCGCAGTAAAAGCATGCTCAAGATGATGCGGATCGCCCACACACACCTCCGGCATCTCATCGCTGTGAATGACAAGATCAACCGATCGGGCCTTGGCTGCATCACGATGCGAAATCACCACATTATCCACGAGCTGCCTCGGGTTATATTGAACATGCTCAATGGAAAGTGGAGACGATACTCGGAGCATTCCTTGGAGCCAAACTTCAAATCGGTCCACAGTTTTGAGAATGCGGTCTTGGATATCATGGAGTTCCGAACTTGGACCAAGCTCGTTTTTGGTCGTTTCGGCCAATGCGCGAATCCCCGCCAAAGGTGTCCGGAGGTTGTGTACTGTTCGCTGGGCCATTTCTCCAACCGCTGCCATGCGTTCTTGCTCGATCCGCTCGTTCTGCATCGCCATAATGAGCGAAGACATGGTGTTGAACTCATCGCCAAGTTGACCAAGCTCATCGCCAGTAGCGATCTCAATTCGGTGATCAAAATCGCCACGACCAAACCGCTTGGCCCCTTCACGAAGCAATCCGACCGGTTCGATGATCCATCGCCGAAGTAGAATCGCTGCATACGCAACACTGCTCAAAGCACCGACCACTGAAATGCCAACGATAGTTGAGATCATAAAATCAAGTTTTTCGCCATAGCTTGTCGCCAGTTGAGCATCCTGAAGAATCCGCCCTTCGATCCGTTCAATCAACTCATGGCGTGTTTTAATATGCCCGACAAGCTGGTCGTATGCATCAGGCGATCCGGACTCAACCCACTCTGTGGCAAGACTTATGATCTTTTCAGATCGTAATTGAAGATTTTGTATTGTTGAAACTCCCGATCGCACAAAAGCCGTTGGAATCCCTTTGAGCCTATCAAGCTCGATACCTGCCTTTTTCTCCGCTTCGATAATCCTTGGGCCCATGCGCTTTGGGTCGGGCAAAGTTGCCTGGTCCGATTTTGTATGCGCATACCAAAAGCGTCCAGTGCTCAAATCTTTGGCCCCTTGTTCGCCAAACCTTTTGATATGATGCAAACTTGTCAATACAGGTTGCACTGAACGCAAAGGCCAAGCCAGTTCACGCTCAAGAAAGCGGATGCTCCAAACACTAAGCACCGCATTGACACCCAGTGCAACAACCAGAAGCATCAACACAACTGAAAACTTGAGCTTCAAGGACATAACTATGCGATCAGCGGATTGGTTGGTAATCCCAATCCCAAGTGCTTTCTTCAGCAGGCTCACTCGAGCTTTTCACATGTCCATCAACAAATGCCACATTTGCCTTTCCACTGTGCCGAAGGGATGGAAACCACATTCGATCATTGGCATAGGGGCCTTGGGAACCGAGCGAAGGGGCAACATAGATTGGATTCACGCCCAACGCCTGAGCCCGAGCTCCATCAATGTCCATCAGCAACGGTACATTGGCATAGGATAAAATACGCTCACGAAGTTTGACATTGACAAGGCGAGGACGCCCTCGAAAATCAACCCGCTCTGCCCGGTGAAGTCGAGCATTAAATCCGTATGAAATGCTTGCGCTTGGCCCAACTGCTCCGCTGCTACAAGGGAGGTTGTTACGAAGAAATATTGGCGTGCGAACATCTGGACATCGCATCGGGTCATTTCCCTGGGCATCAGGCAGCTCAATGCGCCGAACCTTCTTGCCCCAGCGCCAGAACTCATCGACCCCGTATTGACTTTCTTGGAATGTTTCGATTCGAAAGGTTGAGCGATCGCCATCATCGCCACGATCCCCATGGAGTTCTTCATCCGCAAATATCTGAAAATCAAACGCAACAGAACGCTGCGACATTTGGCACTGGAATCCCCGGGCCCGGGCCGTCGCCCTGGCCATCGCGGGGAGCAAAATTCCGATCAGTGTGGCGATGATACTTATGGCAATGATCAACTCCACAAGAGTGTATCCACCCCGCCGCCATACCATCAGCATTGATTTGTACACTGGAGCCTTCATGGTGAGGATGATATCGGATCTTGCCGGAAGACAACACGAACTTACTCAAAATTGATCACAAAACTCTTGCTTCTCATGCTTGGCCAGATGAAGCCACCCGCACAGGCCAGAGAAAGCCATTGATTGATCTCATTGGGCTGGACTTGTACCTTTGCCCCGCTTTGTTCCAAATCAACACATGGTTATCAGAATGGCACACAGTTTGCTCAAACATCTTTCGGCCCCGTTCACCTTTGTTCTGACCCCGGGCGGGTGCCGCTTTGCTCTTTTATGTGCCGTGCATATCCCCCCACGGCCTCACTCTGTGCCATCGGCACAAGACCAGCACCCTAAACAGGGTGCTGGTCTTGTGCATATCTCTTATACATCCAAGTCTGCCACCACCATCCCGTGATCAGAGACCTCAAGCCCACTTTGTCGATCAATAAAGCAGTCTGTCAGCCGCCTTTTGGCAGCCTTATTCATCAGCAAATAATCAATTCGCCAACCGCGATCCAATGCCCTCGCCTGTCCACGATTTGACCACCACGAATAAGGGCCATCGATCTGGCCATATTTCTCACGCACAATATCCGCCCACCCCATGTCAATAAGTTCACCCATCCATGCTCGTTCATGAGGCAAAAAACCGGATGACTTTGCATTACTCTTGGCATAATACAAATCTCGCTCATCGTGGGCGATGTTAAAATCGCCTCCGAGCACCGTAGGTATCCGCGATTTTAACATTTTCTCCGACCATTTCCCGAAGCATCCAAGCCACCGATCTTTCTCTGCTTGTCGTTCTTGCCCCGAGGACCCTGAAGGCAAATAAACACTCACCAGACGCACACCTCGCACGCGAGCAACGATGACCCTTCCTTCGGGGTCATCTTCTCCCACGCCCCGCTCTTCTTCTTTGATTTCATCCTTTGCCCATACTGCTGTCCCAGCATACCCTTTCTTCTTGGCAGGATGCCAAAGCACATTCCAACCCGCCGGGGATTGCCATTCCATCGGCAACTGCTCGGGCAATGCACGCACCTCCTGAAGCAGCATCACATCTGCACCGACGCGCTTGATATGCTCGCCATATCCTTTCCGAATTGCTGCCCTCAATCCATTTACATTCCAAGTTACTATTCGCATGTCGCCATACTAGCGACATGAGGCAATGAAAAGCAAACATAAAACATCTCACCTATAACCGAATCTCCCGTCACCAAATCAACATTTGGAATCTCTGGCCAATCAAAAGCTCTGTGTGATCCTACGAAATCAAGTGTGGCTGCAATGACTATCCGTTTGAGCAAAATCAAGCAAGTCGTAGTACCTTTGCTCTTCTGTGCCTTTAGCCGATCGTGGGACAGAGGCGTCAAACAACGATGACGCTAATCGCGGCACTCGATGCAAGCGCAGGCGGCACTTGACCACATCGCGCCCAGCGACGCGATCAACTGCTTCAAAAACTGTGGATACACGCTACGCGAGAATTGAAGATGCTCTAAATCGCGTTCACACCCGATTCCCCTGTCCGAATACGGACGACGGTATCGAGGGTCTGAACGGCGATTTTACCATCTCCGGGTCGTCCAGTGTGGGCGTGCTCTTGGATCACCCCGAGCACTTCTTGGTACTGATCGTCCCGAACAATACATTCAAGCTTGATCATTTCAACTGCTCCAAATCCGACAGCATCTTCGGAATCACGCCCGACGACTCTACCCATCCCGCGTACTTTCAAGACGGTGACGCCGGGGAACTCTGGGTGCTCGTGCATTGCAGTAAGCACCTTGTCGAGACATATCGGCCTGATGAATGCTTTGATTTCTTTCATCGTCATCCTCCTTCCATGGTGTTTACACAACGACTTCTGATTTCTTGCCACCGAACCACGCGTAGAGCGTGGGAAGCACGAACAGGGTGAGGATGGTTGAGGTAATCAGCCCGCCGATGACCACCGTGGCCAGTGGGCGTTGGACTTCAGAGCCCATACCGGTATTGAGTGCCATCGGAACAAACCCAAGGCTGGCCACCAACGCAGTCATCAGCACCGGACGCAATCGGGCAAGGCTTCCCTCGATCACCGCATCGCGGGTGGATTTACCCGAATCGAGCAGCTCATTGATGAAGGTAATCATCACCACACCATTGAGCACCGCCACACCAGAGAGGGCGATAAACCCAACCCCGGCACTGATACTAAAGGGCATCCCACGGAGCCAGAGTCCAAAGACGCCACCAGTCAATGCCAGAGGCACCCCCGTATAGACAATGATCGCATGACGCACATTGCCAAAGGCCGTAAAGAGCATGATGAAAATCAGCGATAACGCAATCGGCACCACGATCATCAAACGCTTGCGCGCCTTGGCAAGGTTCTCGAACTGTCCCCCCCAAGTGATGTAATACCCTTCGGGGAGCTTGACCATCGCATCGAGTTTCTCCTGGGCCTCGGCGACAAATGAACCCATATCACGCCCACGAATGTTGGCCTGCACCACAATCCGACGCTTGGCATTCTCGCGACTGATCTGGTTGGGACCCTCTGCGATTTCAATGTCGGCAATCGCTTCGAGCGGGATGTATCGGATCTCAGATCCCATCTCGCGCATTGTGCCGCCCATATCCTGCTCCGGAGCCGTGCTCTCTGGGAGTGGGATAGGAACTTGGCGAACGAGGTCGACCTTGCCTCGAATCTCTTCGGGCAGACGAACAATAATCGGGAATCGGCGATCACCCTGATAGAGCGTTCCCGCTTCTTCGCCGCCGAAGGCAATCGAAACGACCTCTTGCACATCGCTGACATTGAGCCCGTATCGGGCAATCTTCTCACGATCAATATCAATCGTGAGCACCGAGAGTCCGGAAACCTGCTCGACCTTCACATCCGAAGCCCCTTGAATCCCGGTGAGCACCTCGGCAATCTCGTTGCCCGATTTGAGCAGTAGATCGAGATCATCACCGAAGATTTTAACCGCCAGGTCACTTCGCACGCCACTGATAAGCTCATTGAACCGGAGCTCAATGGGCTGTGAAATCTCAAAATTCTGCCCGGGAATCGTTTCGAGGAACGCTTCGATCTCGCTGGCAAGCTCCTCTTGGGTCTTGGCTCGCGTCCACTTTTCGCGTGGATAGAGCATCAAGTAAGTATCGCTGACATTGGGCCCCATCGGGTCTGTTGCAACCTCAGCGGTTCCTGTTCGAGCAAAAATACTCTGGATTTCGTCGGGGAACTCTTCGACGAGTGCCTTTTCCAAATCCTTTTGCATCTCAATACTGGTGGTGATCCCAATACTTGGAATGCGTGCTGGTTGAACCGCCAAAGCGCCTTCACCAAGCTGAGGAACAAACTCGCTGCCGAGTCCAGAAGCGATCAGCCCCGACACCGCAAGCACCGCAGAGGCCACCCCGATCGTCAACCAACGCATACGCATCGCCACAAACAAGGCAGGTCTATATGTGTTCTTGATCCAACGGATAACAAAACTCTCCTTCTCGGAGAACTTCCCGCGCAGGAAAACCGCACACGCAGCAGGAACAAAGGTAAAAGTCAGGATCAATGCTCCAGTTAGTGCCATGAGCACCACAAGCGACATCGGTTTGAACATCTTCCCCTCGACCCCGGTGAGTGTCAGGATCGGGAGGTACACAATCATGATGATCAAAATACCAAAGAGTGTGGGTTTGGCGACCTGCTTGCCTGCTGCGGAGATCACATTGATCCGTTCCTCGTTCGTCAGTTTCCTGCCCTTTTTCTCCTGCTCTTCAGAAGCCCTTCGAACAATATTCTCGACGAACACCACCGCGCCATCGACAATAATTCCAAAGTCTACCGCCCCCAGACTCAGCAGATTCGCGCTGACCTTATTCTCAACCATGCCCGTGACGGCAAAGAGCATCGAAAGTGGGATCGCACACGCAACAATGACCGCTGCGCGAAGATTCCCAAGAAGCAAAAGCAAAATCACCACCACAAGAATCGCCCCCTCAACAAGGTTCTTCTCGATGGTGTGAAGGGTTGCATCAACCAGATAGGTCCGGTTGTAGAGCGTCTTGACCACAATATTCTCGGGGAGTGTCTTTCCGATCTCCTCCATCCGATCGTGAACACCTTCGGAAACGGTTCGGCTATTGGCGCCCAAGAGCATCATGGCGGTCCCAATGACCACCTCTTCCCCATCGTGTGTGCCGGCCCCGGTGCGAAGCTCTTTCCCGATGACAATCTCGGCGACATCACGAATATACACCGGCACACCATCAACGCTCTTGACCTTGATATTCTCGATATCCTCAATGCTGCCGATAAGTCCGGTCGCACGAACGAGATATGCCTCCCCGGCGTGTTCGATATATCCGCCGCCTGCATTGGCATTATTCTCGGCAATCGCCAACATCATATCGCGCAGCGTAAGCCCATAGGCCATGAGTTTGGCGGTATCAGGATTAATATGAAACTGCTGTTCATATCCACCGATGCTGTTGACCTCGGTGACACCAGGCACAGTCCGCAGTTGCGGACGGATGATCCAGTCCTGCACCGTTCGTAGATCTTGCTGGGTATATTCAGAACCATCGGGACGCGGGCCAACCGCTTCAACCGACCACATATAAATCTCGCCGAGCCCTGTCGAAATCGGGCCCATCTGAGGCTCGGCCAGTCCATCAGGCAACGACTCGCGTGCTTCAGTCAGTCGTTCGCCAACAAGCTGACGCGCCCAGAAAATATCCGTTCCATCTTCAAAGATCACCGTAACCTGTGAAAGCCCATACCGAGAGATCGAACGAATCTGTTCGACCTTGGGTAGCCCACCCATCGACCATTCGATCGGGAAAGTGATCTGCTGTTCGATCTCGACAGGTGAGAGCGCCGAAACATTCGTGTTGATCTGAACCTGCACATTGGTGATGTCAGGGACAGCATCAATCGGAAGACGCGTAAAATTGTAAATTCCAATACCTGCAAGGGCAATCGTCGCCAAGAGTACGACCGCACTCTGGCGGATCGAAAACTCAATAATTTTTTCGAGCATCTCGTCCTCCTTTAGTGATCGTGTCCTGCCGAACTCTTACCGAGCTCTGCCTTCATCAAAAAACTATTGGCCACAACGATTGGCGTGCCGATCGCAACTTCATCGCCGAGCAATTCGACGCTTACATCATTCCTTCGTCCTAAGGTCACCTTGACAGGCTCAATGCCATCGGCATCCTGAACAAAAACAACCGTACTGCCTTCAAATGTTTGAATGGCATCAATGGGAACAATCCGTTTGGCATGTGACTTGTCCGTTTCAACTTGCACAGTCACAAATACACCTGGCTTCCATAAGCCATCGGAATTCTCAAGAATCACACGCGCTGCAACCGTCCTTGACGCTTCCGAAACGATAGCACTGATGTAATCTACCACACCCCAAGCTGTACGATCACCAATATGCACTGTCACCTGCTGCCCTTCCTCGATCATCCCAGCATACTGTGAGTAGATCGAGATATTAAGCCACACCGTGCTCAAGTCGGCAATCGTATAAACCGGTATATCAGGGCCGACCTTTTCGCCTGGAGTAATATGCTTGGCAACAATTCGTCCGCCAACCGGCGCGGTCAGCTCATACCGCGCCACATCGGTGTCAGGCTCGTTCGCCACCCGTTCGACCTGCTCTTGCGTAAGCCCAAGCAGATGCAATCGACGCTCGGCATTATCCACACCCGAAGCAGCGATCATTGCGGATTGCTGAGCCTCTTGCAGCTTAATTCGAAATGAAAAGTCAATGTCCTCAAAAGCAGCCATATACTCCGCTTGTGCACTGTTAAACATCTCTTGAGCAGCCAAAAGATCCGATTGTGTGGAAAGTCCTTTGCTGTTGAGCTCTTTTTCTCGTGCATAATTAGCCGCTCCTGCTTTCATCTGGGCATACGCCGAGAGTAACCGACCTTTATTCACACCGATCCGAAGGCCCTCTGCCTTTTCACGGAGTTCATCAGGTGATGGATCCTCACGGAGTACATCAAGAAGCTTGGCCGTATTCTCACTGATTGTTGTTTGACGAGTAAGCTCAGCATCGGCGATCATTTTCGCCTGAATCATCTGAAGATAAGTGATCTTTGCTTCGCCAAGTTCTGGGCTTTCAAGGATCGCGAGCAAATCACCCGCTTCAACGGTATGCCCGAGGTATCCTTTCACAGTAGTAACAATCCCAGGAACACGAGGCGTCACATGAAGCACCGTGTCCTGATTCAAACCCACCTCGGCGGGGAGCATGATATGGGTTGCGATTTCCCCGCCACCAAGCGGCTCGATCACCACACCAGCGCGTCTGAGTTGTTCATCGGTGAGTTTGACGACTTCTTCGCCATGTTCATCACCGCCTTCATCACCGTGGGCGCCATGCCCGCCACCGGCTTCTTCGTGCCCGTGCCCATCATCCTCTTGATGTTGGGCGTTTCCAGCATCACCGCCGTTGCCGCCGCAACCATTCATCACAACCAGTGATGGAGCAAGAATTGCGAGTAAAAGGAATCTTTGAATATCCATTATTCGTTCACCTCCGCTTGGGGCTGATCCTCATCGCGAGGACTCCGCCAAGGAGCGTTTGTTTGTGAAAGTTCGTTAAGCAACGCCGCTGCAGCATGTAACTGTTGCAATGTGTTGACATAAGCAATCCGAGATTCAACCACGACCTGTTGAGCATCAAGCAAACGCAGATAATCCGCCTTGCCACTCTGATACGCCTGGCGAATCAAGTCCAGCGTTCGCTCGGCCTTGGGTAGAAGCTGATTCTGATACCGTCCCGCTGTCGCACGCGCCGATTGATAAATTGCCCACGCATCGGATACCTCGGCGAGCAACTCGAGCTGCACGCTGCGCAGCTCCGACGAAGCCGACAAACGCTCGGCCAACACAGCCTGAATCTCGCCCTGATTACGATCAAAGAGGGGAATCTCGAGCGCAAGACCAAAATCAAGGGTCGATTCGTGATCAACATCCGAATACCGAGGCCCAACTGAAACAACAAGATTCGGCACCGCCTGAGACTTGGCAAGCTCATGCGACCGCCTCGCCCGCTCGACCGCAATACGGGCAAGCGACATTCGACTGTTGGCCTCGAGCGTTGCAGCCTGTAATGCTTCAAGATCAGGCAACTCAGGCAAATGATCAACAGCCGAAACCAGAGGCAGACCGATCTCCCTTTCAATTCCAATCGCCGAGGCGAGCGCCCGTCGTGCGGCACTGGCTTCGAGCCGGGCAGCGTCAAGCTCGATTTGGGCTTGCTCATAGACAACCTCAGCGCGGAGTTGGTCAGGCCTTGTTGCCGAGCCGGCCTCAACCCGCGAGCTGGCCGCTTCGAGAAGCTGAGACGCCAAATCGGCAAGTTCTTTGCGTTTGATGAGCCGTTGCTGGGCTGACACCCCGGCAAAGTATGCTTGAGTCACCCGTGATGCGACAGCAAACTCCTCAGCGACAAACGCTGCCTGAGCGGCAAGCCGATCAGATTTGGCCACATCACGGGCTTTTTCGAGCTTGCCCCCAAGCACAATCTCTTGTTCAACGACATACACCGTCTCGCCGCCGCTGCCTGCATCCGAGCCAAGTGCCTCCCCGCCGAAGATCAATGACGGATTGGGATACAATCCCGCCTGAAGCACACGCCCCGAAGCCGCGTCGATCCGATACCCCGCCGATCGCAACCGTGGGCTATGCTCAATCGCAAGGCGAATCGCATCCTCGACACTCAGTGCATTGAGCGTATCGAGTCCGAATGTCGGAAGCGAATGAGGCTCGTTTGGTAGACCAGCAAGATGCCGTTCATGCTCGATATATCGCCCCTGAATCGAGCGATACACCGGGTCTTCCCATCGCTTCTCCAATGGACCAGCACACCCGGAAACCAAAGCGATACTGATACCGGAAAAAAAACAAAGTTTCATATTCATTTCTAAATCCTTGAGGAATCTGAAAACCACAACAACCATCGCACAGCGCGATCGCAACCGTTCGAGATCAACTCAAAGATTTACAAGTTCAAAATAGTCGAACGAACCCGCATCAACTGCTCAGCAAGCAGCAATGCGTCCAGATCATTCGAAGGAACCACCGCCAAACCGGCCTGCGTGGTTGGGATCATCCATAAAATCGCGATCGACGGGCCGGTAGGAACAATCCCCAAAGCATGCCCATGTTCAATATCACGAACCCGAATAATCGTATATTCGGCACTCAAAAGCTCATCGACACACGGAACGTCCGAGCAATTGTTCAAAACAGCATCTGGCGAGTTCGCATTGGGGGCATCGCAGACACTTCCACCAATGGTCTCAGACACATACTCACCAATGAGTTCAATATGCGAAGACCCATTGGCCTTGTGGCAGATCACCACCTGCCCTTGACTCAGTCCAACGACAAGCAACTGGGCAATAATCAGCGCCCAAGCAAGTGCAGAATGGATTCGTGTCTTGTTCATTGGTGGTTTATAGTTTAGCCGGGCCTTGTCGAGAAACCAAACACTTCTGTACACCTCTCTATTCATTCATCGGCTCGATTGGCGTAGGAATCACCACATTTACTCCCACATCAACACACTTATCGGCCTGCCGACCCCGCTTGAACACAGAACCCCCTTCTACTCATCACCCAATTTTGCCTTCATCCTCTCACAATGAACTTCTGCGCCAAGTCTCCTATCCTTCCTCCATGACCAACGATTCCACCAGTGCCCACGCCACCGTCCTCGCGGGTATCCCCCAAACGAACCTCTCGCTCCTCCATAGAATTCGCTTCGCTGTTGGCGATCCGGCTGCCTACATCCAACTCCCCACCGGACAATGTATCCTCATCCTCCGCGATATTGAGATCGCCCGCGCCAAGAAATCTGCCCGCGCCGACAAGTTTTATTGCCCCGCCGACTTCACTCCTGCAGAAGGGCTTTCGGGCGATCGCGAAATCGCCACCGCCCAAGCCCTTGCCGAATGCCTGGTACAAAACAACATCACCTGCGTCACTTCTAACCGAACCTTGCCGCTGATCTACGCCCACATGATCGAGCAAGCCGGGATCAGACTCGCCTGCGATCTCGATATGGGGGTGATGGAACGCCGAGCCAAGGACGAAACCGAACTCGCCCATCTCCGCAACGCTCAAGCCATCACCGAGGAAGTCATGCGATACGCCTGCGAACTCATATTCAACACCGATGCCAACAAAAAAGGCCAACTCATTCACGAAGGCACCCCCCTCACCTCTGAACACATGACCTCACTCATCGACATCGCCTTCCTCAAGCACGGCGCCACCACTCCACATGGTTCAATCGTTGCTGGCGGCCCCATCGGCGCTGATTGCCACCACCCAGGGATAGGCATCCTTCACACGCAAGAACCCATCATCATCGACCTCTTCCCTCGCATCCGCGCCACCGGCTACCACGGCGATTGCACCCGCACCATCTGCCATGGCGACATCCCCGACCAACTCGCCCAAATGCACAAAACCGTCTTCGAAGCCAAAACTGAAGCCCAAAGCGCCACCAAACCCCATGCCACCGGTGAAGATGTTCACAAGGCGACAATCAAAGTCATCCAAAACTACGGCTATGCCGTTGGCATCGCCAAAAATACCGATCCAGACACCCACACCACCATGCCCCATGGCACAGGGCACGGCATCGGACTCGAAGTCCACGAACCACCACTGCTCGATTTCAAAGGCCCACCACTCGTCGTCGGCGATGTCATCACCATCGAACCCGGACTCTACTGCAAAACCATCGGAGGCCTCCGCATCGAAGACATGATCGCCATCACCGAATCGGGCTATGAAAATTTCAACACCCTACCGACAGGATTACACTGGTAGCCTCTCCAGTGGCCCGGGTCGCCAAACCGCGCCACCGGGAAAGTGCTTACTTCGCTTTCCCCTGTGCCGCCACCGCCGCCATTGCTTTTTCAACCGCAGCCGCATCTCCAAGGTACCGCTTCGAGGTCGGATTCATATCCACATCGAGTTCATACACCAAAGGCATCCCTGTCGGGATATTCACCCCGACAATATCCTCGTCAGATATCCCATCGAGATGCTTCACCAGCCCTCGCAACGAGTTCCCATGCGCCGCAATCATCACTCGTTTGCCTGCCTTGATCTCTGGCACAATCGCCGATTCCCAGTACGGTACCACCCGCTCGACCGTATCCTTGAGACACTCTGCCCCCGGCACATCAAGCCCAGCATACCGTCGATCATGGCAAGGATGCCGCTCATCATCCCGTGACAACTCCGGCGGAGGCGTATCATAACTCCGACGCCACACCAAAACCTGATCCTCACCATGCTTGGCTGCTGTCTCCGCCTTGTTGAGTCCCTGTAACGCGCCATAGTGCCGCTCGTTGAGCTTCCAAGACCGGATCACCGGAATCCACATCAGATCCATCTCCTCCATCACATACCACAGCGTCCGAATCGCCCGTTTGAGCACCGAGGTGTACGCCACATCGAAATCGAACCCTTCATCACGAAGCAACTGTCCCGCTGCTTGGGCCTCTTGATGCCCCTTGGGCGAAAGCGGAACATCCTTCCACCCGGTAAACCGGTTCTCTTGGTTCCAAGTGCTCTCCCCATGACGGATCAATACAAGTGTGTACACAATCGGCTCCTCATCCTGTTGCAGTGAAGTGTTTGCTGTCGCATTCTAGTCCGCCTGAATCTCCCCGATTGCAGAATCAAACACAGGAACCAGTGAACTCACCCCCACCTCACAGGCAAAGGTCACATCATCTTCGAATCCAAGCTCAATCAATCGCTTGGCATGAAAACTTGACTCGATCGCATACCGTAAATCACCGAATCGTTCAACCGCTCCCTCCATCGCGTGAAACATCATCGCAGCACTATCCGATGCCTGGTATCCGAGTCGATCCACAATCAAACCTGCTCCAAGACAATCCTCAAACGACACCCCCCCATCCGTGCCCGAACACACCAATACTGCATCGCGTCCATCACGCCGAATCCAATCACACAATGCATTGGCATTCGTGATCGCCCCCACAAGCACCTCATCACCATCCGTCGCCAGGTGTAACGCGCGTGTCCCGTTGGTTGTCGTGAGCACACAATCCAACCCGCCAACCACACAAGGAGAGTAATCAAGCGGGCTATTGCCCAGCGAAAACCCATCAGGTTTAACTCCGCCTCGTTCGCCGCAGAGCAACGCCCCCTCCCGATCATGGGCCATCATCCTCGCCCCATCAACACTCCCCACCGGCACCACACACCGCGCACCATTCCCCAACGCCTCGACAATCGTCGTCGTCGCGCGCAGTACATCAATCACCACCGCGATCTTTCCGCAGAGTTGATCGTCGACAAGATGGTCCGGCAAAGCAACTGCGTCGATTTTGGACATCACGAATCGTATGCGCCAAACCACCCCAGAAGCACATCCATAGGCATTACCTCAGGTTTGATCCGATCAAACAATGCCATCTTTGCTCGGTCAATCTCCAAAGGCGTCAACTCAAGAAGATCAATCGCATCGAGCACACGCACAACCTGCCCAAGCACCTCGAACCCCGCAGGATCACGCTCGATGGCATACGCAAAAACCGACTCGATCTCCTGCCCGTTGGTTTGCATCCAAAGCCATCCAATCGCTTGCTGGACCTGCCCGTCATTGCTTCGTGTTACCGAATCCTTCGACTCACGCTCACCAAGCAACCCAACATATGCATCAGTCAGTCGTTGCACACTCGACCGCGACAAGCGATCAATCGTGATTCCAAAGCTTGCCGATCCAGATTCATCGAATCGCAACACACCATCACGCACACCATCTCGATTTACCCGCACAGCCGGGTCACGCGGATTAAGTCCCAGCTCACCAAGCACCTGTCGACTTGCCAAGACTGGTTCATCAGACCGAAGCTCCACGCCTCCCTCATCGGCAAACGAACGCGCCAGATTCGCCAACGAATCATCAAGCCCAGCAGAAGCTGCGGGCAACGTCAGATCATACGGATACAACAAATCACTCGTCCCCGAGAGCACCCCTCGGAACAACTCCAACGATACGCCACCGGGGAAGATACCGATGTCCAATCCTGCTCCATCACCTGCCCCGGTATTATTGAGCAGTACCACATCACCTGCACCAAGCGTTACATCGTTGTTGAACACCAACTCCCCATCAAGCGTGATCGAACCTGAAGCGATCAGTTCGGTTCCTTCATCCACAAGCCCGGCCGCCTCCCGATCTGCTTCATTGCCCGTATAATCAACTTCGCCCCCCGCTCGATCGAGCAAACGAATCACACCTCCGCCTCGCCCCTGCGAGATCACCCGAAGATCGCCAAGCACATTGAGATCCCCGATCTCGATAAGCGTCGAACCATGCCCCTTGGCATTGAGCGAAAGCGACCCAAACGAAAGCATCTTCTGGCCTTGCCCCATCACGATCGACTCGCGGGCCAACACCTGAAAGTGATACCCAAGATCAACCGAATCCGAACGCATCAACTCATTGCCAGCCATCGCGCCCGTCCCGAACATAAACGCACTTGCCCGTGATGGATCACTCAGATCACCACCAAACACAATACTCCCAAACGCCCCACCCGGAGGCCCAACAGAAAGTACCGGACCGACTCCGATCCCCGCCCGGAACTTGAACGGCGTCCGTGCCTCCCCATTGCCCACCCACGCTTGGCCATCATACACAAATGACACATCGCTTCCTCCATCAACGGATGAATACAAATTCTCCGCAAACAGCGCACTGCCAAATCCCACATCAAAGGCCGTCGAATCCCCCATTACCGCAACGGGTGCATAGAAATTCATCTCCTGATTCACCGCCACATCGCTGTAAACCTCAACGCGACCCGCCGAAACATCAAGCACACCAAGACGCGAGCCAAGCCCGACCGAATCACCAAAACGCACCACTCCACTGCCCGCGTCAATCACCAGATCACGCGCGTACCCTTCCACCGAATCGACCGTTCCGGCGAAATCCAACACACCTGATTCATCCGTAAGCGCCATCGACACATCATCGGTCAACACCAGATCGCCATCGACGAGGATTCCATCGCCGCTGGCGCTCAAGTCTGCCCCAAGCTCGATCCATGAATCCCCCTGAGCAACCAGTGCAATATCACCAGCCGAAATCGAAGAATCAATTGCCGCATGACCCGCACTCACCGCGATCGTGGTGCTCGCAGCATCAATCGTCCCCGTATTCCACGCTGCCAGCGAGAACACATCACCCGCTGCGAGATCCAGACCTTCATATCCCGGATCACTCAACTGATCCGTATTGGCCAAATCAGTCGGGCGCTCGAGTTGCACAAACACATGCCCAAGGTGTTCCCCAATCAACACCTGTTCACCCGCAGCCATAATCACCGTTCCACCAGGCGCCGAAATCGTCCCATGATTGGCAACTCGCCCGCCGATCAGCGCAATCAAATCCCCTTGTAACAACCCACGATTCTCCACAACACCACGCGCATCGGTAAAACGATACACGCCGTTCATAAAGTCATTGGTCGAGATGTTCCCCGCTGCCGCATAGAGCGCCCCGACATTGACCACCGCACCTTGCCCGAAGATCACCCCCGACGGATTCACGAGGAAAATCTGCCCATTACCGATCAGCGATCCCATAATCTCAGTGGGCACGCCCGAGTTGATCAGATTAAGCACCCGCGAAGTTTCGCTGGGCATGATGAACTCAACCGTTTCACCTGCTGCGATCTGAAACGAGAGCCACTGAATCACTGTGATTTCCCCAGTAATCACCCGCGTCCAATCGCCGTAGTCAATGTCGGCTTCCCCCTCGACCACATCGCCCCCTTCAGGCACCGCCAAGGCAGTTCCTGTGATCGTCCCGGCTGTTGCGATCAACGCCATCATCATCCGCCATGTCTTCTTCTTTTCTTGCGTTGTCTGATTGTTCATCACTGATCTCCTAATACACAAACTGCGCCGAGAAATGAAGCCGGGTATCACCGACATCCGTTGTCTGGGCTGTCCCTTGACCGATGTTTGTTAGCGCCATCCCATAATCAAGCCGAAGCGTCAGGTTCGATCGCAGCTGCGCCTCAATACCAACCCCTGCACCCACCAATAACTCCGATTGCTCAAAAAACGGCGCGTCGTTCACACTCAACTGGGCGACATCGACAAACCCCTTAAAAATCACATCCCAATCCGCCCGACCATAAGGCCTTGTCCGCGCCGTACGGAACGACTGACCAAATACCGTCATCGTCTCCGAACTCACCGGCATCGAACGCCCAAGATGGAACCGATACTCAACCGATGCCAAAAGCGCATCATCTCCCACCGCTGCCGATTCTGGATATCCGCGAACCGTATAAAATCCACCCGCCACAAACTCGTAGTTGGGCACCAACCGGCTCTCAAAGCTGTATTGCCCGCGCAGATTGATCGCGACCTCATGAGCAAGCGTCATCTCGTCAGGCCCTTTGTCGCCTCGGAATCCGACGGGGTTGAAGATTGGTTCAAGATAAAACGAATGCGTCAGTTGCCCGCGCAGAATCGTAAAATCATCGTCGGCTCCAAACCGACCGAGCCGTTGAACCTCTTCCTTGCTTGATCCAATCACCGATCCCCAGTTCGATTCGAGAATCAACTCACCATATGCCGAATGGATCGGCGTATTTTTGGCATACCGCACCCCAATATAAGGCAAGAAAAAATCATCCTCACCTTCGATCAAAAATAACCGATTCTCCACTTGAATCCGTTCAACCTTCGCACCCAAAATCATATCAACAAACTTCGGGCCATCTTGCCAGAGATTAAGCGCCAACTCCGAACCAATCGCATACCCCTCGCCTTTGAAGTTTTCAAATCCCAACCCCACATCCGTCGCGGTGTACTCATTCCACCGTCCATACAACTTCAATCGAGACCGAGGCCCAACATCAAACGCATACGACGCCAAGATTGCATGGGTCGCATCAAACTCGGTCGTAATGTAGTCAAGCGAAAGCACATCATCACGCCCGGCCAGTTGCCGATTGATAAACCCAAACCGTTGCTGCCACTGCCCGGTACTCTCTGTGCCGGTGTTGCTCGTCTGGGCATACACACTCCAAGGCCTAGATTCCGTAATCAAATAATCAACAATCACCTCGCCGGGCTGATCCGTAGGCCCAATCGCCGCATCCACCCGCCGACCCGGATGCCGATTGAGCCGGTGAATCTCATCATCAACCTTCTTGCGCGTCAACAACCCCCCAGGCTTGAGGGTCAACCGATCCCGAAGTCGCTGATGTTCCTTGCGATTCACATTCGATTCTGAATGTTCCGCATCCATCTTGTCAGCCTTTTCAGCAAGCCGATCCCCATGGGCCACCGTTCGCACCTGCCCAACAACCGCACGCCACACCAAAATCGTCAGCGTCGTATCGCCATCATCACGCAAATCTTCTCGCGTCGTGCGATACGCAATCTCCGAAGCATCCGGCGTCACCAAATGACCAATCAACCCATACTCCGCTTCAAGATAATCCCGGATTGCCTGATTGATCACCGCCAAGGCACTGCCATAGATTACCTCAACACCATGGGCTCCAAGATCACTAAGGCGAACCGCCACCACATCGGCACCCTCGATCGGCATAACCCATCCATCTTCAGCCGGACTCAGCAATACCACAAGATCATCAAGCACACCAAGATCAGGCAAGTCCGGATGCGCAAAGGGATATGCATAGACCAGATCACTCACTCGGTATCCAATCCCATCGCGTTCGATCTCAACTTGGGCATATTGAACCACTGGCGCTACCGGCTCGGCGTCCATCTGCTGAGCATGCGCACTCAAACCCACTGCGAGCACCAAAGCACACACCACACATCGCATCTTCATCTCACACACATACCTGTCCAAAGATCGCCTGTCCAAAGATCGCTTCATTGATCTCGTCCCCGACCTGAGTGTACCACAAATATCCCCCTCTGCACCTGCGGGGTCCGAGAACCAAGCTGCTTTTCTTCTCAATCTGCTGTAGTCGCACTCAAACAACCTCAAATTGCCCATATTTTGCGCTCCCTCAAGAGTTGAGATCACCACCTTCAAAACTGGGCCGATCCATCCTTTCATGACTACTCTCCGCTTGATCACCGTCATCGCTGCCATCCCCATGCTCATGACCGGGTGCACCCACCAAAGCCAGCTGGTCCTCGAACCAACAACCGCCCCACTCGAAATCACTGCGCCCATCCAATCCAACACATCATCGCAAATACTCTTCGAGCTCTCGGTATCTTCTCAGGCTTGGCACGCAACCAACCAAGCAACACCCATCGGCCCACAACTCGCTGTGGGCGACTGGCTGGCTTGGCAATGTGCCCTTGCGGGGAGATACTGGGACATGCCACTCAAAAACGCCCCGGCTTATGCCGAAGCGCTTGATATTCTACAAATCGACTGAATTTCAGTTCCCCGATCGCACCACCATATCCCGATACGCCATCAGATCCTGCAGATCGATCACCCCATCACGATTCACATCCGCGCGAAGATCGCCAGCATTGTAGTCGTTGACAAACGCATCATAATCACTCGATCCCATGCTTCCGTCCCTATCTGAATCGTACCGATTGATGAAACGATCAATCTCACGCTGTTCAAGGAACGCATTGATCGCATTTTGCTGCTCTTCGATATTGAGCACTCCATCGCCATCAGCATCGAACTCGGCGATCGCCTCCTCCCTGACACCTTCCCACCGCGCACGCTGCTCATCATGCTGGACCTGTCTTTCTTCTTGCGAAAGCTCACCGTCGCCGTTGGCGTCATACTGCTCGAGTTGATCCGCACGCCGAGCATCCTGCTGCTCTTGGATATAAGCATCCATTGCCACCTGCTCAGTTTCATCGAGCACCCCATCGCCGTCGGCATCAAACCGGCGCATCAACGCCTGCCCACGATCCGAATCTTCGAACCGCGCCTGCCGAGCTGCCAACCGTTCTTCCCGTGAAAGCTCACCATCTCCATCGAGATCAAACCGGGCAAGCATCTCCGCCCGCCGGGCCTTACGCATCGCCTGGCGTTCTTCATCTGAAAGGAATCCGTCACCATCAAGATCAAACTGCAACATCCGGTCCGCGAAGTTACCTCGCTCAAACCCACTCTCGGCCCCTTCTTGCCAAATCTCAGGAATACGCCGCCGCACCGCTTTGGCTTCAATCGGCACGAATAAATCAGGCTCAACACGATGCTCTTGAGCCATCCCATACCGCGCCTCCAAAACTTCATCCGTCGGAATAGCCCCCCCCGCGAAAGAAGAAAAGGTACATCACGCCAAGAGCCGACGCACTCACAATCAGCACGCCACCGACGATCAGCCTTGTCTGCATAGCAAAACCTCCAAGAGTTGCAAGCGCAACGCACGAGATTACCCAGTATGGCACAAATCCAATAAAAAATAACGCACTGACCAATTGTATTGGCCAGCGCGTCGTTCGCTGCAAAAAAATGGCGAGGGGGAGACTTGAACTCCCGACCTGAGGGTTATGAATCCTCCGCTCTAGCCAGCTGAGCTACCTCGCCGATAGGCACCCGACTTGGGCATCAATCATAGCCAAGAAATACTCAATATCGAGCACTTCGCCCGTCCAATCACCACGCACTTCGGCCATCATTCGGCCGCAGAACGCTCGTTGGGTTCCACCTTCTCCGCAGTCGGCGTCGAAGTTGTATGGGCCGAACTCAACATATCCGGATTCTTTGGCGGCTTGACAGCGTCGAACTTTGCCCCCCCAGAAGGTGGCTGAGTATCACGATCTTCAACATTCATCTCTTCAGTCACATCCTTGAGCCCCTTCTTGAACTCGACAATCCCCTGTCCAAGACTCCGCCCAACTTCGGGCAACCGACGCCCAAAAAGAAGAAGGAGAATCACCCCAATAACGATCGTCTCGGTCGTACCCAACGGGCCAATGAGCGCAAGTGTGTATTCCATACCCTGATTCAATGGTACAACCTCCCCAGAGTCAACGAAAAACCATAGACCTTATCTCATTTGAGCACGATCTTGGGCCACTTCGATTACATTATGAAGCAACACCGAAACCGTCATCGGTCCAACCCCGCCAGGAACAGGACTGATCCACCCCGCAACCTCGGCCACACCCTCAAAATCGACATCACCAACCGTCCGAAGAGTTCCATCCTCACCCTTGACCCGATTAACCCCCACATCAACCACCAACGCCCCTTCCCGCACCATATCACCCGTAATCAGCCCCGCCACACCCGCCGCCGGAATCAGCACATCCGCCGACAAGCACAATTCCTTAAGCCCGGAAGTGTACTTATTGCAACTCACCACCGTCGCTTCCCGTTGCATCAAAAGCACCGCGATTGGCCTCCCAACCACCGCCGATGCCCCCACCACCACGCACACCTTGCCCTTGAGATCTATCACCGTCGAATCAATCATCTTCAGCGTCGCCAAAGCCGTACACGGTGCCCGCATCGACCGCCCATAGACCACATTGCCGATATTGGCCGGATTCACACCTTCGACATCCTTCACCGGGTCGATCAGTTCCTGAATCCGATACGCATCAACCCCTTCGGGTAAGGGCATATGCACCATCACCGCATGAACCGCATCGTCGTCGTTGAGCTCCCGCACTTTCGCCTCAATCGCGGCCTGATCCGATCCAACAGTGAGCGTATGGAGTTGGTAATCAATGCCGAGGGTCTGGCAGGTTCGCGCCTGGTTCTGAGCGTACACACGCGCCCCATTATCCCCAGATTCCACCAAAATCGCATCAAGTTTGGGAGCAAAACCACCATCCCGAAGAACCGATGCCCGATCGGCCACCTGCTCTCGAAAAGCATGCGCCAAAGCCTTTCCATCAATGATCTGTGCCGTCATTACGAGATGATAGCGCACAACTCCGATATCATTCCCACAATGTCCGACAAAGACCGCATCCTCGAACTCCGCGCACTCCTCGATCGGGCCAATACGGCTTACTACACCCACGCTGCCCCCTTCATCTCCGATACAGAGTTCGATGCCCTCCTCGCCGAACTCGCCGAGCTCGAAGCCAAGCACCCAGACCTTGCCGACCCCAACTCCCCCACCGTCCGCGTCGGTGGCTCACCCATCGCAGGCTTCACCACCCTCCCCCACAGCATCCCCATGCTCTCAATCGACAATACCTACAGCGAACAGGAAATCCGGGCATGGATCACCAAAACCCAAACTGCCCTTGGCTCATCTTCAGAATCTGATCTCTTCACCTCCAACCCACCCGTCTTCATCTGCGAACCTAAAATCGATGGCGTCGCTCTCTCCATCCGATACGAAAAAGGCATCTTCACCCGCGCCCTCACCCGAGGCGACGGCACCCAAGGCGACGATGTATCCCACGCCATCCGAACCATCAAATCACTCACCCTCAAACTCCCCGCCGATGCCGTCCCCGAAACCCTCGAAATTCGAGGCGAGGTCTACATCCCTCTCCCTGAGTTCAAACGCATCAACCAAGAACGAGAAAAAGCAGGCGACGACCTCTTCATGAACCCACGCAATGCCTGCGCCGGGACCATCAAACTGCTCGACCCCAAAGTCGCTGCTGCCCGAAACCTCGGCTTCATCGCTCATGGCATGGGCGAACTCTCCGACCTAACCTACGCCGACACTTTCTCCACTTTCTGTCAAAAAATCGAAACCCTCGGCATCCCCACCACCAAATATCGATCCACCGCCACCAACGCCGATGAAATCATCGAAGCCATCCACCACCTCGACACACTCCGCCACGACCTCGACTACGCAACCGATGGCGCCGTCATCCGCGTCGATTCCTTCGCCCAACAGACCGCTCTTGGCAACACATCCAAATCTCCTCGCTGGATCATCGCCTACAAATTCCCCGCCGAACGAAAAACCACCAAACTCATCGCAGTCGATCACCAAGTCGGCAAGACCGGTAAAATCACCCCAAGAGCCACCTTCGAGCCGATCCTCCTCGCTGGCACCGAAGTCCAGCATGCCACCCTCCACAACTATGGCATGATCCGCCAGCGCGATCTGCATCTTGGTGATACCGTCGAAGTCGAAAAAGCAGGCGAAATCATCCCGCAGGTTGTGGGTGTCATCCTCGACCAACGCCCCGACGATGCACAGCAAGTCCTCCCCCCAGACCACTGCCCCAACTGCGAAGCCCCCCTTGAAATCGAACCACCCGAAGCCATCGAAGCCCCAACCCTTGAAACCACTCGTCGATGTATGAACCCCGAGTGCCCCGCCCAGATTCGTGAGAAACTCGTCTGGTTTGTGGGCCGACGCCAGATGGACATCGACACCCTTGGCGAATCCACCATCGACCTCATCCGGGCATCGGATATCCCCTTGAACCACTTTGCCGACATCTACACCCTCAAGGATCATCGCGAGCGACTCCTCGAACTCGATCGCATGGGTGAGAAGAAGGTGGAGAATCTCCTCGCCTCGATCGAAGCCTCCAAATCCAGAGGGCTCTCCAAACTCCTCGCCGGTATGGGCATCCGCCATGTCGGTGCCTCGACTGCCAAATCCCTCGCCAAAGTTTTTCGAGACTACGACGAACTCTTTGCTGCCGAGCTCTGGCAACTTATGCCGATGGGGATCAATCGCATGATTAAGAAGGATCGAAAATTCTATCTCGGCACCGATGAAAAACTCGACACCGAATACGAAACCGGGCTCGGCGCCGACACCGCCCCGCTCTTTTATACCTATCTCCACTCGCCACCTGCCATCGAAACCTTCACCCATTTTAAAGAACTCGGACTCGATCTCACTTCTCACGATTTCATTGACCCCGACAAGCAACTCGACAATCCCTTCGCGGGCAAAACCATCGTCCTCACCGGCTCACTCGAACACTTCACCCGCCCAGAACTTACCGATATCCTCGAAGCCCTCGGTGCCAAATGCTCGGGTTCAGTCTCCAAGAACACCGATATCCTCATCGCAGGCGAAAAAGCAGGCTCAAAGCTCGCCAAGGCCCAATCGCTGGGCATTGAAATCTGGGACGAGTCCAAAGCCCGCCAAATCCTTGATTCCATCAACGAATCCGGGTAAATATAGCCGATGGAGAGGGCAATGAAGAACCTTGAACTCAAAGCCGAGCTCCGCGATCCAAACCTCGCCCGCCTGATCTGCAAGAAGATCGGCGCCTCCCAAGTTGTCAAACTCCGTCAGACGGATACCTATTACAATGTCGCGCGAGGCCGGCTCAAGAAACGGACTTCGATCGCTGTAGACCGAGCGGTTGGCTCGCCCGAACCCATCGAATACATCTTCTACGAACGCAAGAATCGCACCGATGCCAAAGTCTCCGACTATCACCTCTACACCCACGCCCAGGTCCAAGAACGCTTCGGCCAAGCCCCACTGCCCGAATGGCTCACCGTCGAGAAGAACCGCGAGTTGTATCTCTACAACTCTGTCCGCATCCACATCGACGATGTGATTGATCTGGGATGGTACTTCGAGTTTGAGATTCTGATCGACGACAACACCGACATGGACAAAGCCAACCAACAAGCAGCCGAGCTCAAAGCAACCTTCCTCCCCGCCTTAGGCGAACCGATCGCCACCTCCTACTCCGACCTGCTCGCCCAACACCAAGGGCTCATCGAAGACCAACAAACCTCATAGTCCCGGTGCAAGGTGCAGTAGTGCCCACTTCCCCCACTCTGCGCCTTTGCGTACATCTTCCTTTTATAAAAAAACGCCCGGAAACCCCGGATGCCATAGACACATATCAAACCTGCTGCTCTGGAAACTAAGTGGCCCCACCATCAAACACAATCCGCTCGATCTTTCGATGCGGGTCAGGCTCAGGCACGGCTGACAAGAGCGACTGTGTATACCGGTGCTGAGGATTGTCGATAATCTCATCACGAGACCCTTCCTCAACAATCTTGCCTTTATACATCACCGCGATCCGCTCACACACATGCTGAATCACAGCCATATCGTGCGAGATAAACAAGTAGCTCAGCTGGAACTCTTCCTGCAAATCCATCAACAGGTTAATCACCTGCGCCTGGATCGACACATCGAGTGCACTGGTTGGCTCATCGCAAACAATAAACTTCGGCTCAAGCGCCAAAGCCCGGGCGATCCCGATCCGCTGGCGTTGACCACCCGAGAACTCGTGCGGATACCGATCCGCAGCCGCCTTGGGCATCCCGCACCGCACCAGAATATTCTCCACCCGTTCGCGGAGCTCGGCTTTGGACGAAACCATCCCGTGAATAATCAAAGGCTCGCCCACAATCGCTGCGATCCGCATCCGCGGGTTGAGCGATCCCGCCGGGTCTTGGAATACGATCTGCATATCCCGACGCAGCCTCTGAAGCTCCTGTCCCGATGCTGCGAACACATCATGCCCATCAAAGAGCACCCGCCCGCCCGAGTGAGGCTGAAGCCGAAGGATTGTTCGACCAATCGTCGTCTTCCCACACCCCGACTCACCAACAAGCCCAAGCGTCTCGCCGGGCTTGATATGAAACGACACCCCATCGACCGCTTTGAAATGGCTCGTGACGCGCTGGAGCAGCCCGCTGCGAATCGGAAAATAGGTCTTGAGATCATCAACCACCAACAAAGGCTTCTCGGGCGTTGAATCGGGGGCAGTCTGCGCAGTATCATTGATATCACTCATGCAACCATCTTAGCCGATCCATCCTCTTCCGAAAGCCTTCCCCGAGATGAATCGCCTACTTTGAGACGCAAAAGAGTTGACGCACGATCATTCTCGGGTATCCTTACCCTCGTGAGGCCTGCCTCACCCGAAAAAATGCTTCCGTAAGGCAGCAGTCGGGCATATAGCTCAGTTGGTAGAGCACGGCATTGAAAATGCCGGTGTCCGTGGTTCAAGTCCGCGTATGCCCATTCAACACAAAACCAAAACTGATCTTAAAGCCTCAGGTCAAACCCGAGGCTTTTTCATGTGCCACTTGCTCATGCTCCACCAGTGCCCCACAAATTTCCCATAAAGACACCCCACGCCAAAGCGAAGGGGGACCTTGAGTGCACAAAGCAAAGCACCCGACTTATGGGCAGCCGGCAGCGAATGCCGCGAGGAAGGCGGAAATATCAAAGTGGCTCAGCACACCATCGCCATTAAAGTCGGCTTGCATATCGCCCGCAACGAAGAACACCAAGAACTCCGAGATATCAAAAAAATTGGCGATTCCATCACAGTTGATGTCTCCAGGGCAGCAATGAGACCCAGAGCCAGGCCCGTAGAGCACATGCTCAAACGAGGCCACAGGGGTATAGGAAATACCTTCACAGGCAAACCCACCAAACCAAAAGAAACCGGCGTAGAGAATTGGGCCGCCCACGCCACCGAGCGGTGGCGCGTAGATGGCGAAGGCGTCCTCCTGGCCCGTCGCACCTGGCGGCACCATATCAAGCTCCCAGGCCCAAGTGCCGTCGCCATCGTCTATCGCTTCCCCTTCGCCCACACCAAAACTGATCCCAATGGGTTGCATTGAATCGGCAAAGTCACCATCAATGATTCCGTCGCCATCAAGATCACGCGTACCAGGCTGAGCAAAACGCACAGACCACGCCCAATCAAACAACCCGTCCTGATCGAGATCCGTATCGGGGAAACCGTCGAAATTATTGTCCTCGTTCCATTGCCCCGGGTTATAGAATGCGGCGCCCTGCGAATCACCATCGGTATCCCCGATCTCAAAGGTCATCGAGTCTGAGAATAATCCGGCGAGATCAATGCTCGCAGAATATCCAGAGAGGGCTTCGGGGCCCAAAATATTCCCCGGAAGATCGACAATCATAAAAGAAATCAAAGGCAGACGAATAAGGTTGTCGTCGCGACCATTATCCGCATCCCAATAAGTCCATTCACCTGCAAGCCCAACAACCCCATCCCCAACTCCATCGGAGTCGCTGTCCGTATCCGCATGACCAGTCACCCAGTTAATGTGAACCATATCAACGACCGTATCGACAGCAATATCGCCAAAGTCAAGCACCGTAATATCAGTCGCGAGCGAAGTGGTATTCGCGTTGTTGTCAACACCGTAAAACCACTCCGTGGTATACCCAAACTCTGCACACGGATTCGACACCAACGACGACCAAACCGGATAACTATCAGCAAGGCCACGCCCAATGGTTTCACCCCCACCGACCGCGGTGGCAACTCGCTCGCCCGTCGCAATATTAAAATAAATATGCGCGACATCAACCACCCGCCCATTTGTCGGCGATAAAGTCACTGGTGACCCAGATGCCCCCAAAACGCTGCCTGCACAAAGGCAAACCAAACAAGCAGTACTTTCTATATTTTTCATTTTTTGACCCCCAATCAACCCCTAGCTCACGC
>Ga0256839_1000090_pt1 | contig 120141 bp, 126 predicted proteins | sample 354166metaG_FD_185968 | JGI IMG/M metagenome (GOLD analysis project Ga0256839, IMG submission 185968) | Hydrothermal vent microbial communities from Mid Atlantic Ridge, Atlantic Ocean - 354-166 | ecosystem: Environmental > Aquatic > Marine > Hydrothermal vents | place: Atlantic Ocean: Mid...
CTTCCACTAATATAGTTTCGGAATTGGGGCGCGTTGACTCGCCCCCGATATCAAGTATATCTGCCCCCTCTTCTATCAACCTCAAACCATGAGATATTGCTTTACCTGCATCTAAATAGCACCCACCATCAGAAAAACTATCGGGCGTGACATTAACTATCCCCATAATTAATGGTGATTTTTTATTCAGCATCGCTCTATTTCCTGCCCTTTTGGCATTTTCGCTATCATTTCATCCACAGACTTACCCAATATAGGATGAACCCAATTTGGCGCAATTTCACGCAATGGGTAAAGCACAAAGCTACGGTTATGAATTTCAGGGTGCGGCAGTGTTAATTGTGCCTCATTTATGATTTTATCATTATAGCTTAATATATCGAGATCAAGGGTGCGCGCGGCATTAAGCTCTTCCCTCGTTCGCCCCGCTTCATCTTCTATATTAGCTAATGCACTTAATAATTCATGGGGGTTTAGGTCAGTTTCAACGCTGCAAACGGCATTTTTATACCACGGTTGATCTGAAATAGGCACAGGGGCAGAGCGCCATATGCTTGATAATTTAATTACATTAATTCCAGCGCCAGCCAGTAGATTGCTGCATTCTTGCAAGCACTGGTCGGGCGTTCCGTATACCCCGTCAAGATTTGCACCAAGACCAATAAGTATCATGATGACCAGCTACGAACAGTCCCTGTATCTATATGCACAAAATTGCTGCGCGGGTAATATCCGACGCCTCCAGCTTTAATTGATTTTGCAACATTATGTATTTTCCTAGTGCTATAGCTAGGGATACGAATATCTATAGCCTGACCATACATATGGAATGAATTTTTCGCAACGCCGCGCTTTTTACCACCTAACATAGAATTAGTTTTAGGACTGCGATATCCTGATAAAATTTCATAGGGAGAATTGATATCAACTTTTCTATGGATAATTGAAAGCATATCAATAATGTGTGGATCCATTGGAAACACCTCGGCCGTACGAAAATCGCGCAAAACATAATTCATGCGCTCGAATGCTTCTGGAAGATATTTATCACCAACCCTATAAACACCTGAGAAGCTCTCACCAGTATGGACATTTCTAAATGCTATTTTCCAAGCTTCACTGTTATTTGAAGCAAAGACAGCCTTAGTAGTAGCAAAAGGAAGCGTAGCCCCTAAAACACCTACTAGACCTAATTTCATAAAATTCCGACGCTGATATAATAGCTGATCGTCACTATTATTAACATCAAAAAATTTATATGTCATAGCTTCCTCATTGATAGTTTCAAATGAAATAGTATTAAAGAAAAATCACTCTCTTAATAGAACAGATAGTCCTACATCAGTTATAAAAGTGAGTAAAGCAAAATATGGATACTAATCCACAAACTGGGCTATTCTATCCTCATTATCACCTATAATATAAAATCCGTCAAGTTTTTCTAATAGTTGCAGCAAAGTGCTGTCATGGTTATACACATCATATCCATAAATAATACGGTTTTTACCCCCAAGCCAAACTGTATAATACATCAAATAAACAGGTAGTTTTTCTGGGGTGTAAATATCCTTTGTACTGCCCTCTTCCAAAACATCCAACATAGCTTTCTTATTCCAATGCTGACGTTTTTCCAAAGCAAACATTGCTATATTTTCAGGGTGTTTCATACGAATGCAGCCAGATGATTTAGCTCTATCAGCGCGGGAAAACAGCCCTTTATTGTTTGTGTCATGCAAATATATATTATGCTCATTAGGCATAAGAATTCTTATAGAGCCTAGCGGGTTATGCTTACCGGGAACTTGCACCATACGCAAAGAATGCAGCTCAGCTTCATCTAAGTTATTCCAATCTATAGCAAATGGGTCAAGTGTTGGCGCATTGCTCCCATAACCATCGAAAAGCTCCATCCCTTTATCAGCCAAATAATTAGGGTCAGATTGCAATTGCGGCAGAATATCCTCTGCTTTAATTGTTTTAGGAACTGTCCATGTAGGGTTAAAACGAACACCATGTATTTTGGTTATAAAAGAATTCGTGGGGCGTTTTTTCCTGCCCACAATAACGGGCATTTCAAACCTAACCTTGCCATTATCCACAGCCCAAAGCGTAGCAGACGGAATATTCACAATAACAAAACGCTCGGGCTTTACATCATCAACCCAGCGCAACCTCTCCATATTTACAATAATCTGCTTTATCTTATCCAAATTTGTATAGTTTAATGCTCGCAAAGTTTGCTTACCTATTATTCCATCAGGCTTTAACCCTTGCTCTGCCTGAAATCCCATAACAGCCTTTACTAGCTTTGCGTCATAAGTATAACGGTTTTGCTGCTCAACTTTATCGAGATCAAAATAATCACGTAATTTTGGAATTTCATTATGGCTTCGCATCGGGCGTGCAAGCACTCGGAAAGTAAGATTGCTTTTATATCCCCTGCCCTCATTTTCTGTAAGCTTTATAAGTTCTGATTTAAGGCGTTGATACGTATTTGTTTGAGGCTCTCTTAACGATAAAAATTCAGCCATATTTTTCTTGTTCACATCTATATAAGATAGAGCCTCAATTACGCTAATTTTTTGTCGCCAGTGATTTCTTCTCAAGCCCATATCACGTGCATTAATACGCATTCCGCTTAAATCACGGACGTAATTTATGTAACCATCAGTAAGAAGAACCTCAATTTCCAAGCCATTATTTTTATTAAACCTCCCGCGCTTATCCAATATATTGGATAAGGTATTAACATGATATGTGTTTGGGTTAAGTCCATTTTGCCATGATAGCTCTAAAACCTTAAGCAATTCCTTGCCTGACCTATTAAGTTTTGTTTTTTTAATCCATAATGGTTCACCATCTTGAGATAGGTAAAATTCATCAATAGCAGTTTGATTTTTTAATATAGAAGCAGTCGCATTTACTGGAACAAATACAATAAATAACAGTAAGCATGTTAATAATCGCTTATAAATCCACAAACACATGGCTTTCTTCTTTTGCACCAGGGTGAGTTACAGCGCCATCACGAGCGCAGCCCACTGTTTGAGCATATTTCCAAATAGCGCCAGATGTATAATTGGTTTTACGTGGCTTCCATTCTTTACGTCTTTGAGCTAGCTCTTCATCGCTTAGATTAACATTGAGCGTGCCTTTAATAGCGTCAATGGTTATTATATCGCCATCCTTGATTAAGCCAATAGCCCCACCAACGGCGGCTTCGGGCCCGACATGACCAATGCAAAAACCGCGAGTTCCGCCAGAAAAGCGCCCATCAGTTATAAGGGCAACTTTACCGCCCTTACCCTGACCATAAAGTGCGGCAGTAGTAGAGAGCATCTCACGCATACCCGGCCCGCCTTTTGCGCCTTCATATCGGATTACCAAAACCTCGCCATCTTTATATGATTTATTTTGCACAGCTTCAAAGCAAGCTTCCTCGCCATCAAATATGCGCGCAGGTCCTTCGAATGTAAGCTCTTCTAACCCTGCTATTTTAACAATTGCGCCCTCAGGGGCCAAATTACCCTTAAGACCAACAACTCCGCCAGTTGGGTGGATAGGAGCTTTTACAGGAAATACTACGTCTTGGTCTTCGGGGAGTTTTTCACCCTCCAAATTTTCAGCAAGAGTTTTGCCTGTAACAGTTATGCATTCACCATGGATATAGCCATTATCGAGCAGCTCTTTTAAGACAATACCAATACCGCCAACATCATATAAATCCTTGGCAACATAACGTCCGCCCGGTCTTAAGTTTGCAAGATATGGGGTTTTTTTGAATATTTCAGCCACGTGAAACAGGTTAAAATCTATTCCTGCTTCGTGAGCCATAGCGGGCAAATGAAGTACAGCGTTAGTAGATCCACCAGTAGCAGCCACAATAGCCGCAGCATTTTCTAAAGATTTGCGCGTTACTATATCACGCGGGCGAGGTCCTCCGCTTCGGATAAGCTCAACTACTGCCTCACCTGAATATTGAGCATACTCATCGCGCGATTCATATGGAGCGGGAGCGCCTGCGGAATGAGGTAAAGCAAGCCCAATAGCTTCACTTACGCAAGCCATAGTATTAGCCGTAAACTGCCCTCCACAAGCACCAGCGGAAGGACACGCCACCTTTTCAAGCTCGGCAAGCTCTTCTTCGCTCATCTTACCTGCGGCGCACTGCCCTACGGCTTCGAATACATTAACCACGTCAACATCTTTGCCCTTATGTCTACCTGGTAGAATGGTCCCACCATACATAAATACGCTAGGCACGTTAAGGCGGATCATAACCATCATCATAGCAGGCAGCGATTTATCACAACCAGCCAAGCCAACAAGCGCATCATAGCAATGACCGCGCATGGTAAGCTCAACCGAATCGGCAATAACCTCGCGCGACACAAGAGATGAGCGCATCCCCTCATGCCCCATGGCTATGCCATCAGTTACGGTAATTGTTGTGAATTCGCGAGGGGAGGCCCCTGCCATTTCAACGCCACGTTTAACAGCCTGAGCTTGGCGATTAAGAGAAATATTACATGGCGCAGATTCATTCCAGCAAGTGCCAACTCCGACTAATGGCTGGTGTATTTCCTCTTCCGTCATACCCATAGCATAATAATATGATCTATGGGGGGCTGATTTAGCCCCTTCCGTTACATAACGACTTACAAGTTTGCTTTTATCCCACCCCTTAGGATGTGATCTATCTTTATTACCCATTTCAAACTACCTTTATTTTTTTATTTTTGCAGCTTCTTCTTTAACTTGCTTAATTTCAGCTTCCGCCTCTTCATTGCCTTCATCTGCTAGAACCATCTCATTATAATAACGACGGAACTCAGTGGAATTGCGGATATAAGGGACGCGGATTATACGCTGCCCTACTCCCATGACTACTACATTAGCATATCCAAATATATGCCCAGGGAGCATATGTTCTAAATCGATACTTTCAATCTGGCTAAGGCGGATATCAACTACGTCCATTTGCAAAAGCCCATATCTTGCAAGAACACGCTTATTAGTAACCGCGAGTAGCAAAAAATGTTTTGTTAATATTGATATACAAAGCATAACAATACCAACAATGCCAAGCATTATACCGAGCTGCTGAATAAATATTCCTATCAAAAAGGCAAATATAAGCACAGCAATAGGCTTCCAATATATAGCGCCATGAAGCTCCGCTCGCAATATAACTTCTTCATCCTTTACCAGTATTTTTTCAATTTCTTGATCTTGAAATGATTTAGGTTTTCTTGATTTTGTTGGATTAGTCATCGTGACTTTGCCTCCTCGATAGCTCTGCGGAATGCAATTGGATCTTCAATAGGTGGAAGCAAAACCTCACCAACACCCATACCTCTAATCATAATACGTCCATAGTTAAAAATCCGCCCAAGAATTGGCTGAAGGACATTAACACCTTCTATGCGATCAATACTAATCTCACCAACATGACGCGCGACAAGACCGCGTTTATAAACAAGGCGGCTATTTGTTATTGCTATTTCTGTGGTCGCTTTAACCACCATCATTTGCGCAAATTTAACCAGCCCAAATATAAAGACAAGAAATGAAAAAGCTCTAATCCCTGGGTGGATAATTATTATAGAGTCTAAAAACCCAATATTACGCGGCAATCTGTCCATATAATCATATGCATAATAAGCAATAACCATAACTGTAATCGCGCCAATAAGCCCCCACAATATGGACATAAATGAACTTATTGTGTACATCCAATGGAATTTGCCTATATGGACAAGCTCCTCATTAGGCCCTAGAGATTGTTGTATGTAAAGCATAAGGTTATATTCACTCTCTTATAAAAACTACATATTATCCTTAGATCAGGAATGCTGCAAGTTTGAAAAACAAACAGCGCACATATTTTTAATCGCCGCTTAATCACCAAATGATATACCAAGTGAGCGAGCCGTAGAAACGCGCATTCCATTAACATCAACTATGTTGCATTCCTTAATAGCATCTTCTATTGCAACGTCAATTACCTCTCCGCCGCGCCAAGCAACCATGCGCCCATATACTCCATTTGCAAGTAGCTCAACAGCTTTTGCGCCAAAAGCTGTGGCAAGCAATCTGTCATTATATGTCGGGCTAGCCCCTCGCTGGACATGACCAAGAACGGTGGCTCTTGTTTCAAAACCTGTTGCCTTGGCAATTTTCACACATAAATACTCGCCAATGCCGCCATAGCGGGTCTCTCCGCCATGATACACAACTTCATGTTTTTGACCGTCGGGGGTTTTTACCGCTTCCGAAACAATGACAAGTGCGAAATTACGACCATTATCTTTTAAAGACTTAATCTTTTGCGCTACTTTTTCTATTGTATAGGGAATTTCAGGAATTAAAATAACGTCCGCTCCGCCCGCTATTCCTGCGGTTAGGGCAATATGCCCCGCGTCACGCCCCATGACTTCTAGTATCATAACTCGATCATGGCTAGCGGCAGTCGGTTGCAACCTGTCCAAAGCTTCCGTAGCAACAGATACAGCCGTATCATAGCCAACAGCAAAATCTGTCATATTGACATCATTATCAATCGTTTTTGGAATGCCTATAAAATTAAGATTACCCTGCTTTACTAGCCTGCTTAGAATATCAAAACTGCCGTCACCGCCAATGCCGATAATAGATTCAACGCCAAGTTTTTTGAATGCTGCTATAAGCTCATCAGAACGATCAATAATACTTCCATCTGGCATCTCATAAGCAAATGGATTGCGTGAGTTTGTTGTACCAAGAATAGTTCCGCCCATGCGCATTACTGTGCCGTTAAAATCATTCGGATCAAGCACCCTATATCTTGGCGGGTTATCAAGCAGACCCGCTGTACCGTTTTCTACGCCAATAACCTCCCACCCCAATGAGCTAGCACGCAATACCGCGGCGCGCATGACCGCATTCAAGCCCGCGCAATCGCCACCACTTGTAAAAATTGCTATTCTTTTCGACATGTAACCCCAGCTAATTATTAAGAATCAATGATATTACCAAGGGTACACTATGAATAGTCGTTTTTAAACACTCTAAAAATCACCCGTATTATATAAGTAATTTTTATGTTATCAAACAATGTATTATGTGGTATCATTGATCTTCGTTTACAACAATATTTGCTGGAAAAAATGGAAGAAGATTTAGAAGAGCTTCAGTTGAAATTGACTGAATATAGAGTTGAACACCAAGCACTTGATTTGCTTATTGAGCAAGCAATGAGCGGTGATGTACCTGTCAATCTATTGCATATGCAGCAGCTAAAGAAGAAAAAGCTATGGCTTAAAGATATCATAAAGAAACTCGAAAGTGATCTTATTGATGATATTATAGCTTAATTACCCTATTGATTTAATCTCCACTTTTTCCTATAAATACCTACATGACATATACAGATAAAAATCCGCTAGTCGGTATAATTATGGGGTCTCAATCTGATTGGGATACGATGAAAAATGCGCATGATATTTTGCATGAGCTTGAAATCCCGCATGAGTGCAAAATAGTTTCGGCTCATCGCACGCCTGATCGCATGTTTGAATATGCTTGTGCCGCAGAAAATCGTGGTATTAAAGTTATTATTGCGGGCGCTGGCGGGGCTGCTCATCTGCCTGGTATGGTGGCAAGCCTAACCGCCCTTCCTGTGCTTGGCGTTCCTGTGGAAAGTAAAGCTCTTAGCGGCATGGATAGCTTACTTTCTATTGCTCAAATGCCTGCTGGAGTCCCCGTTGGCACGCTTGCTATTGGCAAGGCTGGTGCAAAAAACTCCGCCCTTTTAGCTGCTTCTATTTTAGGGCTCAGCGATGATAAAATATTAGAAAATTTAAAATTATATAAAGCTAAGCAAACAAGTAGCGTAGCAGATGTTCCTGTGGATTAATGATGAGCAAACTAATAACACTTGGCATTCTTGGCGGCGGACAATTAGGGCGCATGAGCGCAATGGCTGCTGCTCGTCTTGGAATATCCGTTGTAATTTTCTGCCCTGACGAAAATTCTCCTGCATCATATGTTTGCAAAGAAAATATTATTGCCAATTACGATGATAAGGCTGCTTTAAAAAAATTCTCTGATAAAACCGATTTCATATCTTACGAATTTGAAAATATACCAATTGAAACAATTGATTACCTAAATTCTTTAAAGCAAGATTCAGTGCTACCTGATAAATCGCTACTAAACGTGTCACAAGACCGCATCAAAGAAAAAACATTTCTAAACGATCACGGCATAAAAACCACAAGATGGAGCAGCACCTCAGATATCAATGACATTAAAAACACCCTGAAAAGCTGGGGTGGTAACGAGTTTATATTGAAAACAACACGTTTCGGATATGATGGTAAGGGACAGATTAAATGCGATATAAAAGACACTGATGAGCTTAATAAGTTTTTGAATGATACTGATGGTCAAGGCATAATCATGGAAGAGCTGGTCGATTTTGCATGTGAGATATCCATCATAGTTGCCCGTGATATAGAAGGTAATTCAGAAACTTATGGCCCGATGCTAAATGAGCATAAAAACCATATATTGCATAAAACAACAGTCCCATCGAACATATCTGAAGCAACCGAGAGCAAAGCCCTTGGTATAGCAAAAGATATAGCCGAGACAATTAATCTTATAGGCGTGCTTACGGTAGAATTTTTTGTTTGCAAAGATGGTGGCGTATTGGTTAATGAAATTGCTCCGCGCACCCATAATTCTGGTCATTGGAGCATTGATGCTTGCTGTGTTTCTCAATTTGAAAATCACGTCCGCACTGTTTGCGGACTTCCCGTTGGGTCTACTGCCCGCCACAGCAACGCAACCATGCTAAACATTATTGGCGATGATGTTAATAATATAGACGATCTCTTAGGGGCAGATAACGGTTGCCTGTACTTATATGGAAAAAGGCAAGCTCGCACTGGTCGTAAAATGGGGCATATAACATTTATTAAACCTAAGGGAGATTAGGAAATGAGCAATAAAAAAACACGCACAGAAACGGACTCGCTCGGGGTGTTGAAGTTCCTGCTAACCGATATTGGGGAGCGCAAACGCAGCGTTCACTCCATAATTTTAAAATTGGGGGTGAGAGAATCCCTGCCCCGCTTATTCGCGCCCTAGGCATTCAGAAAAAAGCTTGCGCTATGGCTAATATAGAGCTTGGTGAGCTTGATAAGGATATTGGCGCGGCGATGATTGCGGCGGCGGATGAAGTTATTGACGGCACATTAATCGAGGAATTTCCCCTTGTTGTATGGCAAACAGGCTCAGGCACGCAAAGCAATATGAATGCAAATGAGGTTATATCTAATCGCGCTATTGAAATTCTTGGCGGGGAGCGCGGCAGCAAAACTCCCGTTCATCCGAATGACCATGTTAATATGGGGCAATCATCAAATGATACATTTCCAAGTGCCATGCATATTGCTGCGGGTGAGCAAGTCTATAATGAGCTGATCCCCGCCCTTAATAAGCTTCATGATGCACTTGATAGTAAGGCAAATGAATATGCTGAAATTGTAAAGATCGGGCGCACCCATATGCAAGATGCAACGCCATTGACATTGGGTCACGAGTTTTCTGGCTATGCCAAACAGATAGAATACGGCATTGATCGCGTCATTGCATGCATCCCTAGATTGATGCAGCTTGCGCAAGGCGGGACGGCAGTTGGCACTGGCATTAACTCAAAAGTTGGCTTTGCCGAAAGCTTTGTAAGCCATGTAGCAGATATTACCGATATTGGTTTTGTCACGGCTGAAAATAAATTCGAAGCATTAGCGGCGCATGACGCGATGGTAGAAATATCAGGAGCGTTAAATGTGCTTGCGGTTAGCTTGATGAAAATTGCCAACGATTTGCGCCTACTTGGGTCAGGGCCGCGGTGCGGGATTGGTGAGATTAGCCTGCCCGCAAATGAACCAGGGTCATCTATTATGCCTGGCAAAGTCAACCCAACGCAGTGCGAGGCAATGACTATGCTCTGTGCGCAAGTTATGGGCAATCATGTTGCTGTAACTATTGCTGGCTCTAACGGTCATTTCGAGCTTAATGTATTTAAGCCTGTGATTATTTATAATGTTTTGCAATCCATCCGCTTAATTGCAGATGGGTGTAACAGCTTTACGGATAATTGCGTGTCAGGAATAGAGGCAAACGAAGCGCGCATAGAGCAGCTTTTGAATGAGAGCCTAATGCTTGTAACTGCGCTTAACCCACATATTGGCTATGATAATGCTGCAAAAATTGCCAAGAAGGCTCACGCCGATGGCTCAACTTTGAAAGAAGCAGGAATAGCGCTTAACCTGCTTAGCGAAGAGCAATTTAATAACTGGATCAACCCGTTAGATATGATAAAACCGCGTGAATAAAAGGTCAGTACGTATTGCAGGTCATAATACCAGCATCACTCTGGAAGATGAGTTTTGGACGGCGATAAAAGATATTGCCCATGACAGAAAACTATCGGTTAATCAGCTAATACTAGAAATTGATGAGAAGCGCGAGGGCAATTTATCTAGTGCGCTGCGTCTTTACGTGTTGCAATATCTGCAAGATAGGTTGTCTAAGCAATAAAGGTTAGTTACACCATATATTGACCGCCATTTGCCGATAATGTTGCGCCCGTTACAAATGCAGCTTTGTCAGATGCAAGGAATGATACAATTGCTGCGATTTCCTCAGGCTTACCCATACGCATTTCGGGGATTTGGCAAATAATTTTATCCAATATATCCTTAGAAATATTTGCAGTCATATCCGTTTCAATATAACCAGGGCAAACAACATTTACAGTTACATTCTTTATTGCGGATTCAAGTGCAAGAGCTTTGGTAAAGCCAATCATTCCTGCTTTTGCTGCGGAGTAATTCACCTGTCCGAACTGCCCTTTTTGCCCATTAATCGAGCTAATATTAACTATGCGACCGAATTTACGCTCGCGCATTTTTGTGATGACTGCGCGGCACATATTAAAGCAAGAAGTTAAATTCGTTTGAATAACATCGTCCCAATTTTCTTTGGGCATTTTATGTAGCACACCATCGCGAGTTATCCCTGCATTATTCACCAAAACGCCTATTTCACCGAATTTAGACTCTATTTCTTCTATTGCGCCATGACATTGGTCAAAATCTGCAACATCAAGTTTCATAGTTTCGCAACCTGTCTCATTGCGGAATTTTTGCGCTGCCTCTTCATTGTTTTGAAAAATAGCAACGACCATATAGCCATCATTTTTCAGCTCTTTAGATATAGCCTTACCAATGCCACGCGTGCCGCCCGTTACTACTGCTACTTTTGTCATTTATATACTCTCCTGTAAAAAAAATTAACGTTCAACACAAATAGCAACGCCCATTCCGCCGCCAATACATAAAGTTGCCAAACCTTTTTTAGCATCACGGCGCAGCATTTCATGCAATAAAGCAGTCAATATTCGCGTTCCTGATGCTCCTATTGGGTGACCTAATGCTATTGCTCCGCCATTTACATTTGTCTTTTCGGGGGCAAAACCAGCTTCATTAGAAACGCATATCGCTTGTGCGGCGAATGCTTCATTTGCCTCGATAAGATCAAGCTCGTCAACGCCCCACCCTGCTTTTTCAAGTGCTAGCTTAGTTGCAGGGATAGGTGCAGTTCCCATTATTGATGGGTCAACGCCAACGCTTGCCCATGACTTAATTGCAGCCATAGGCGCAAGCCCGCGGGTTTTAGCTTCACTACGGCGCATAAGAACCACGGCAGCCGCGCCATCATTAATTCCCGATGCATTTGCGGCGGTGACGCTTCCATCTTTTTTGAATGCAGGTCTTAACTTAGCTAGACTTTGAGGGGTAACGCCAGAGCGCGGAAACTCATCCTTGTTAATAATGATGGTCTCTTTACGCTGCTTAACCTCTATAGGAGTGATTTCATTACTGAATTTCCCTGCATTAATAGCAGCCTCCGCCTTATTTTGAGATAAAGCCGCAAATTCATCTTGCTGCGCGCGTGAGATGCTATATTTTTCCGCAATATTTTCTGCGGTAACCCCCATATGATAATCATTAAATGCGTCCCAAAGACCGTCAGCAACCATAGTGTCTTTCATGGTTGCATCGCCAAATTTAACTGCATCACGCAAATGCATAACGTGAGGTGAAAGGCTCATATTCTCCTGACCTCCTGCAACAATGATTTTTGCATCACCCGCTAATATGGCTTGCATCCCTAATGCAACAGTTCTAAGCCCTGAGCCGCATACTTGATTTACCGTCATGGCGCTGCATTCCTGCGGCAATCCAGCACATATTGCTGCTTGACGCGCAGGGTTTTGACCACATCCCGCCGTCAATACTTGACCCATTATGACCTCATCAATATCACTTGCTGATAATTTAGCATCACTTATGACCGCGCGAATAACAGATGCACCAAGCTCGCTTGCTGGGACATTAGATAGCCCCCCTCCAAATGCGCCTATAGCAGTTCTTTTTGCTGCAACAATTACAATAGGATCTTCCATAATTATATATCCATTTTTAGGTTTTTAAAATATGCTCACAACATATCGCTATGATAAAAATTAGCAAGCCATTTTCGTTAATGCAGCGCACAAATTTTATTTACTAAGCCAGTTTAATATTGGCGTCCACACGTCATTAACAGCGTTTCTGCCTACTATTAGACCTATATGCCCGCAATTAAGTTCAACGATATCAACGCAAGCAGAGCCTAGGTTTTTCTGTATATTAGCCGCGCAATCAAAGGATACCAATTTGTCGGATTTAGAGGCTATAACTAAAATATCCGCACTAATATTTTCTGTATTTACAACCTTGCCTGCAACATTCCACACGCCAGTATGTGGCTCATTATTTATAAACCAGTTTTGAATAGAATGCTGTGCAATATTTTTAGGTAAATCGACACCATCGTTAAGCCAATCTTCAACGGAAACAAATAATTTAGCCTCTAAGCTATCCTGATCCATTGATGCAAATCTAATGAATTTTTGCGCCGATCCATTTGGGTCAAGGCTCGCAAATAGCGCCTGAACCCACTCTGATGGTAAGCAGCCGCGCTGCTCTATAACTGGCAGGACAGCAGGCGACCATATGCGAACATTTTGAGCCAAGCCCGATGATTTTACGCTAAAATCCCAAGGCGCAGCGAGTAAAACCATGCGCCTAATATGCTTCGAAGCATGAATATAACTTGGCAGTAATAGCGTCCCACCCATACAATACCCAAGAACATCAATAGGCTTCCCCGACATTTTCGAAACGGCTATGATCGCTTTGCATAGCTTATCTTTTATAAGCGTGTCCATATCTTCTATAGCTGAGATATCCCCCCAATCCAATAGATATGCTTCTATGCCATGATCACTAAACCAGCGCAGCATTGAGCGCTCCTTTGATATATCAAGGATATTAGATTTATTTATCAATGATGGAATAAGCAATAAAGGGTGCGTGCCTGCTTTGATATTTAGAGCTTTTACAGCAGGCTTTTTAATTTTAACATTACCATCACTCCATATAACCTTATGGGGTAGCTCTTGTGGAATATACTCATGCTCTTGATAGGCTTTTATGCCGCGCACCATAGACACAGCGTCCGCCTCACTAATTGATGTAGTAAAGTTTGATGCATATCTTTGTATGTCGCTCATATTGGCAGCAACCATACCCAAATGAATAGCTAATGGATGTGGGGCTTTTCGCATAAAAACTCACTTTCTATTCACGAAAATATCATGCAGCATAAAAAATGTAACTGTTTTTTCTTCTAAATGCTTTATTTTATATTTTTTTTGTGCATAATGGGTTTATCCAAACATTATATTTACAAGATTAAAGGTGCAGCATGACCAAAGCAAAAGCCAATAAAAATGAGCCTACTGTCATTAAAAAATATGCCAATCGCCGTCTATATGACACGGGCAGAAGTAGCTATGTCACATTGGATGATATTTGTGAAATGGTGCAAGAGGGTCATGATTTTGTGGTCATTGATGCAAAAAGCGGTGAAGATTTAACGCGCGGCGTTTTAACTCAAATTATTGCAGATCAGGAATCCACTGATGAGACATTGCTACCGACAAATTTCCTTCGCACATTAATTGGGTTTTACGGTAATAATGCACAGACTATGTTGCCTAGCTATCTTGACCAAACCATGAATCTTTTTGCACAAAACCAAGAAAATATTCAAGAGCAACTTAATAAATCAATGGGCGAGATAAAAAATATAGATAACATATTCACCCAAGGTATAAGCATGGAAGAGCTAACCCGTAAAAACATGGAAATGTTTGAAAATGCCATGAAAATGATGCAGCCATTTGGAATGGGTTATGCTAGCGATAAAAAAGCATCTAAATAAGGCTTATTGCTGCATTGCCATTTCATCATCAAAAAGCATATCGCTATCATCATTTGGTGAGTAGAAAGTAGTATCCAGTAGATCATCAGATTCGTAAGCAAGGTTAATCCTCGCATTAAGCTCCTGATTTTCAAGCTTAAGGAAAGCTATCTCCTTATCTTTTAACTTTATACCCGCCTCTAAATAGGCAATATTACTTTTGTAAAAACTGACTTTTTTAGACATATCTCCATCGAGGTTACAGCTAGCTAATTCATCACCACTTATTTTAGCCTCAAATCTTTGTATAGTAACACGATCAGCCATGCCGTTTTTACGCTCTTTATTTAAAGCTAGCTCCAATTTTCTGATTTTCTTTTTCAAGGATAAAACGCCCTTTGCCGATTCTGTATTTGTGTTACCAGCCCTTTTCACTTGCTCTAATCTTTTCTTAAGCATAGCATTTTCTACTGATAGACGCTTTGCTGTTTTTATTGCACTATCAGCAGAAATAAGCGTCTTGCCTTGCGCAGCTATAGTTTCGCGCAAACTTTGATTCTGGTTTTTAAGGGCTTGTAGATCATCATTATCAACGCTCGGCTTGTTTTTTGACTGTGATATGACTTTACTAAGTGCAGATTGCAGGTCTTTGTTTTCATTCTTAAGTGCATTAATTTCATCATTAGATTCAACATCATCACCTAATATTGATGCATTCTTACTGTTAGCATGCATTTTAGCGATTATGTTGCTTAAATTCTTATTCTCCATCTCTAATTCATATAGGCGCGTATTATCATCATTAATATCCATAGCCATGGATACAGAAGATAAACACACTAAAAGCATTGTTGATAATATAACTTTGCGCATAAAGAAACTCTCTAAAAAAAGATATTACAAAATGCTATTGCGTTTAAAACTTTAATACAAGTGTTAAACATGCATATCCACAGAGATATACAAATGTTATTCTAGCATTATTCTAGCATTATTCTAGCGAATGCGCGAGAGCTGCTTCTAAAAATTGATCAAGGTCACCGTCAAGAACGGCGGCGGATTGGGATGTTTCAACATTTGTGCGCAAATCTTTAACCATCTGATACGGGTGCAAAACATATGACCTTATCTGATGCCCCCAGCCAATATCTGTTTTTTCGCCATGCTCTTTGGCTTGCGCATCTTCACGCTGCTTAAGCTCCATCTCATACATGCGCGCCTTTAGCATCTCCATGGCGGTGGCTTTGTTTTGATGTTGGGAGCGCCCATTTTGGCAAGCCGCCACAACGCCAGTTGGAATATGAGTAATGCGCACCGCGCTATCTGTTTTATTAACATGCTGCCCACCTGCGCCGCTTGACCTATATGTATCAATGCGCAAATCTTTCTCATCAATTTCTATATTTATAGAATCATCAATTACGGGAGAAACAGAGACGGAAGCAAAGCTAGTGTGTCTGCGCGCATTAGAATCATATGGTGAAATGCGCACCAAGCGATGAACCCCAGTTTCTGTTTTCAACCAGCCATAAGCCTGATGACCTTCTATTTTAACAGTTGTGGATTTTATTCCAGCCTCCTCGCCCTCGCTGCGTTCCAAAGTTGTATATTTAAATCCACGTTTTTCTGCCCATCTTATATACATACGAAAAACCATCTCCGCCCAGTCTTGAGCCTCAGTCCCGCCTGCGCCCGCATTTATCTGCAAGTAAACATCATTACTATCTGCCTCACCCGATAGAAGGCTCTCAAGGCGTTTTCTATCTGCAAATTTTTGTAGCTTTTGCAGCTCTTGCTCAGCGCCTTTTACAATAGAAGTGTCGCCCTCCTCTTCTGCCATTTCAATTAGCTCTATATTATCGCTCATGGAAATTTCAATTTTATTTACAGCAGATATGGCTTGATCCAGATATGTGCGCTCACACATTAATTTTTGTGCTTTTGCAGCATTAGACCAAAGATCCGGGCTTTCACAAAGCGAATCAAGCTCATCAAGGCGACTTATTGCTACGTCCCAGTCAAAGATGCCTCCGCAGCAAAGTTAAAGAATTTTGTATATCTATCGTAATGGCTTCAATTTCCGCGCGCATGCTTATGTTCCCTATGTTTAACGTTAGTAATAATAGTTATTTTTAACCAAAAATATCAAGTGCTAAGAATCTTATTTACAGCTAAATTATTATAAATTATAAACTAAACTTTACATTTTCATATAGTAACGATAGAAATTAATTACTGATTAAGAATCATATCCTGATTCGAAATTACCCTTATTAATTAATGATTATTTATATTTATATCTGAGGAGCAAAACATGAAATCCGCGCGTAACCTATTTTTAGCAGTCGGTATTGTTGCATTAAGTGGCTGTACTATGTTTGACACATATAGTGAAGTTGATGCACTTAACGAGGCTAAGCCAATAGGTAGCCCATTCACTCAATCCTTATCTGGTGAATATAAAGATTTTGCAAATTCAGAACTGAAAGATATGTTTGATTATCCTGATGCGTTGCATTTTGCGCGCAAGGGATTGGCGGCGGCTTCTGGTGATGCGGTTATGCCTGAGCCTGTAAATGATTGGAACTTAAGCGAGACTCATATAAAAGAGCTTGGCGCCGCGCGTGGAAGACTTGTTATTGCTTATGATTTAGGTGCGCGTGAAGTTGCCCCTGCTACTGCTGCACTGGCTCAAGCAAAATTTGATTGCTGGATAGAGGCGCAAGAAGAAAACTGGAACGGCGAAACAATTATCGGCTGTAAATCAGAATATTTAACCGCTGTTTCCGAACTGGAAGGGCTTGTCCAGCAAGCCCCTGAGGTTGCCCCTGAGCCTGAGCCAATGGCTCGGGAAGAAGCTATGTATTTAGTGTTCTTTAACTGGGACTCACACAAGCTAAGTGCTGGTGCAAAAAGCGTACTTGATGCAGTTTCTGAAGAAGTAGCTAAAAACCCGCCATCACAAATCAATATCACAGGTCATGCAGATACATCTGGTAATGCTGCTTACAATAAGCGCCTAGCATTCAAGCGTGCAAATAAAGTTAGAGATGCACTTGTAAATAGTGGCGTTGATGCTGATCTTTTGGCTGTTAATGGTCATGGGGAAAATGATCTGCTAGTAAGCACAATGGATAATGTTCGCGAGCCTGCAAATCGCCGTGTTAGCATCACATTCCAGTAGGTGTCAGTTTGATAAGTTAAATATTTAGGAAGCGCATAATCAGCGCTTCTTTTTTGCTTTAAAATAAGGAATAATTGCTTGGATTTTCGCCCAATTCTTTATATTAACGGGATTTTACTTTCCATACTATCATTAAGTATGGTAGCCCCCATGCTTGCCGATATATATTTTGGAGATGATGACTGGAAAGTATTTTTTGTATGCATCATCATTACCGCATTTTTTGGCGGAGCGTTAATTATAAGCAATATTGGGCTTCGTTTTAAAATAACAACGCGGCAAGCTTTTATGCTTACAAACTCAACATGGCTTATACTGCCCACTTTTGGAGCGTTACCATTTTGGCTTTCATCGCTAGATATGTCTGTTACGGACTCATTTTTTGAGGCTATGTCAGGAATAACGACCACTGGATCTACTGTTATTACAGACCTAGATAAAGTTCCAGCAGGGATATTATTATGGCGCGCTATATTGCAATGGCTTGGCGGCATTGGAATCATTATCATGGCTATGTCTGTGCTTCCATTTCTAAAAGTAGGTGGTATGCAGATATTTAAGACCGAGCTTTCTGAAGATGAAAAAGCCCTTCCTAGAACAGCTCAGCTAGCTAGTTCTATTTCTTTTATCTATATAGCTTTAACAGCAATTTGCACTCTCTCATATATAATGGTCGGGTTTGAAGTTTTTGATGCTATAGCTCACGCAATGACTACTATTGCAACAGGGGGGTTTTCCACGTTTGACACATCCTTCAGTCATTATGCAAATCCTGCTCCTGAAATTGTGGCTATCATATTTATGGTACTCGGGGGCATACCTTTTGTTCTATATTTAAAAGCCGTTCGCGGAAATCTACGGCCGCTTTTCAAAGATTCACAAGTTCATTGGTTTTTATCAATCCTCGCAATCACAATTACAGTTACCGTCTCATATCTATATTTTCAGGAAAACATGGCTCTAAGCGAATCCATAAGACGCGCATCATTTAATGTTGTGTCTATAATGACGGGAACAGGCTACAGCAATGGCGATTTTAATGCATGGGGTGGGTTTGTTGTTAGCATGTTCTTTTTTCTGATGGTTGTTGGAGGGTGCGCTGGCTCTACATCTTGCGGGATTAAAATTTTTCGATTTCAAGTTTTATATACTGTAACCAAAATCCAAATTGCAAAACTCCTCCACCCTAATGGTGTTTTCATTCCGCGATATAATGGCAGACCAATGCCTAGGGATGTTCCATCTTCCGTTATGGGGTTTTTCTTTGTCTATGCGCTAGGGTTTTCATTGCTAACTGTTGCTTTATCATATACTGGGCTAGATTTCATAACGGCAATGTCAGGGGCGGCTACTTCCATATCCAATGTGGGCCCAGGACTTGGCGATATAATTGGCCCTGCTGGTAATTTCCAGCCCCTTCCTGATAGCGCAAAATGGATATTATCTGCGGGAATGCTTCTAGGCAGGCTGGAGCTGTTCGCTATCCTAGTTATGCTATCACCGCATTTTTGGAAGAATTAGAGCGCTATGGGATTTGGATGTTCATATCATCTGCAATGGTTTTTGCTAGCTCAGGGTCATTTTCAACTATTTTTATGCAAAATTTCTGCTTCGTCGAAAATATAAGCTTTGCTGCAAAATTCGCAAATCATTTCTATTTTGCCGTCAATGCTCATATCAGTGATATCATCCGCGCTCATGGTTGATAGAATATTTTCTACGCGCTGTAAGTCACAGCGACAGCCTTTTTGCACCTTATTAGGGTCATAAACGCGAATACCATCTTCATGAAACAGCCGTATTAGCAAATCATCAGATGCAAGGTTTTTATCCAAAAATTCATCTTCGGTGCAGCTTTCAAGCAAAACCATAGACTTGCGCCAGTCATCCTCATCCATATTACCAAGGATTTCTTTAGATTTAGAATTTTCATCTGGCATATTTTGCAGCATTATAGCGCCTGCGCGCCATTTTCCATCGCGCTTACCAACTGCCATCTTTATAGCCGTTCCTATTTGCTCGGACTGGGCAAAATAATGCTGCACGCAATCACTCATGGATGAGCCTTTAAGCTCTACAATTCCTTGATATCTCTCGGTGTGCTTTCCCTGATCCACTGTAAAAGCAATATAGCCCTTACCAAAATATTGAGCCAAGTGATTTTGCGCACTTTCTGTGGTTTTAAGCGCGGATAACTGCTCTCTCGAGTTTTGGAAACGCTTTGCATCAAAAGACGCGCAAGCTCGCACTATTCCTGCGCTCGTAACATCGGATACCAGCATTTTCAAAGGTCCGTCGCCTTGCGCCTGAAGAGTAAATATCCCCTCATATTTAAGCATTGATGATAGGCAAAGCGACAAGGTGATTGTCTCTGCCACTAAATGAGAAATTGGCAGCGGGTAGTCATGCGCTCCTAATATTTCATCAAGTACACTTCCAAGGCGCACTATCCGCCCTCTTATATTAGAGGTTTCAAGCTGGAAGGTTTGAAAGAAGTTATCATTTATTATGGTCATGATTTTATTTTATATCCAGTTTTTATCATTCTATAAGATAATGTTATAAGGGCTATATTGCACAGCAAAAGCACTAGCAATCCAATTGTAACATTGCTATCTGATTGACCTATAAAGCCATATCTAAAGCCATCTATCATATAAAAGAACGGGTTAAAATGGGCGATATTTTGCCAAAACCTCGGAAGCATTTCAATATTATAAAATGTTCCTGATAAGAACGTCATCGGCATAACAACAAAGTTAGTAAACGCAGCCATATGGTCAAATCTCTCAGACCATATTCCTGCAACAATGCCAAGGCTGCCCAGCATTAATGTGCCTAGCAAAGCAAAGGCAAATATATGCATTAATGAATATATTTGTAATGGCGCGAAGAAGCTTAAAATTACGGTGGTAGAAACCCCAAGAACAAGCCCTCTAAGCACTGCCCCGCAAGCATACCCTATGAATAACTCCATAGCGGAAAGTGGTGGCATTAAAACATCAACAATATTGCCCTGAATCTTTGAAACCACCAAAGATGACGATGAATTTGCAAAAGCATTTTGCACCATAGTCATCATTATTAAACCAGGTGCAAGGAATGCCATAAATGAAACTCCGTTAACTTCACGCACTGCCCCGCCAAAAGCCAGAGCAAAAACTGTGTAAAATATAAGAGTGGTTACAATTGGAGCTATAATAGTTTGAGTATAAACACTTATAAACCGCAGCACTTCGCGCCTTATTAAGGTGAGTAAGCCTATTTTGTTGATGCCATTAATTTTTTTATCTTGCGGAGGTTGGTTTATCATAATAATATTTGCAACAATGATCCTATGGAGTTTTAAAATATGCCTAACCATAAATCAGATCAACCAAATATCAAGCAAAAAAGAAATGCTTATGATAAGCGTGAAAAACGCCCACCTAAAAAAATAAGTGAAAGCTATCTGCATAATTCTGCTCTTTATTATTTAGAACGATTTTCCGCTAGTAAAAAGCATTTTATATTTGTTATGCAGCGCAAAGTTAAACGCTCTTGCATGCATCACAGTGATCAAGATTACGATAAATGCGCAGAAATGGTTATTGCTCTTGCTAATAAGTTTGAGGCTTCGGGGCTTTTAGATGATAAATTATACACAAATGGAATAGTCACTTCATTGCGCCGCAAAGGATTGTCACGCAGTGCAATTATAAACAAAATGCATGTTAAAGGTATTTCTAGGGAAAATACATTAACAGCACTAGAGTATTTGGATAGTGAGCTATGCGAAACTCCGCAAGAAGCAGAGATGAAGGCAGCGATTAAGCTCGCCAAGAAAAAACGCATCGGCTTATATTTTACAGGTGAAGAGCAAGATATCAAACGCTCGCTAGGGATTTTTGCGCGCGCAGGATTTTCGTATCAGATTGCTAAATCCGTTTTGGATATGGATATAGAAGAATTTGATGAATATCTGTTTTAGTATCAAGAAATAACCTTGTTATCCGTGTTTTCATTATCTGCTTTTAATACACGATTATGCGGGAATATTATTGTTACAGTTGTTCCTATGGATTTTTCAGAGATTATTTCCAGACGCCCGCCATGAACGCCCATTATTGCTTGCGCAAGCGGCAAGCCAAGCCCTATTCCTGCTCCGCTTCTGTCTAGTGCATTGTCAATTTGTCCAAATACTGACAATGCCTTTTCAATCTCTATACTGCTCATACCAATTCCAGTATCAGTTATAGATAAGCGAAATGCACCTTCTGAATCTATATTAGAGAATAATGTTATGCGCCCGCCATTTGGCGTATATTTAACAGCATTAGAATATATATTTGTTATCACTTGCTTAATAGAAAGTTCCTCACCTATTAAAATAGGCATATTTTTAGCTTCATTCGTTACAATAATATCTTTTGTCTTAGTGCGCCCAACATACAAATCAATACATATTTGAAGAACGCCATCTAATGAAAATTCACTTTCATTTAATTCGCATTCACCTGCTTCGATTTTGGAGATGTCTAATATTTCATTTATAATTTTAAGAAGACCTTCGCCACTTTTATGGATATCAGCCACATATTCTTTATACATATCCTGCCCTAACGGTCCCATAACCTCATTTTTCATTATATCGGAAAACCCAATAATTGCATTAAGAGGCGTTCTAAGCTCGTGGCTCATATTCGCAATAAATTCTGTTTTAGCCCTATTGGCCATATCAGAGTGCATTTTGGCTTCTAAAAGAGCAATATCCGCCTCTTTACGTTTAGTAATATCCTCCATAGACCCCTCTAAATATAGGATATTATTTTTATCATCCTTAACAAGCCTAACATTCTCGCGAACCCAGATTTTTGTACCATCCTTTACCAATACTTGCGTTTCATAGCCAAATACCTGCTCTTGTGTAGCAATAATGCTCATAAACTTTTCACGCTCTTCGATGTCAGGGTACACCGACCCATTAGCATTTTTTATCACACGCAACATTTCAGCAGAAGAAGCATAGCCAAGGATTCTTGACATAGCGGGGTTTGCGCTTAAATAAATTCCTTCAGGGGTTAGTTGATACAACCCACCTGCGGCATTTTCAACAATAGTGCGATATTTCTTTTCCGCCTCTGCCAATGCTCGCTCTGCACGCCTGCGCTCTTCAACATCTGTTATAGTGCCAACAACGCGGAGTTTTTCATTTTTATCACGACGTATCATTGATATAGCAAGTTCAACCGCACGAAAAGTTCCATCTGATATACGCACGCGCGTAAATGATCTATATGGTTGCTTTTGCCCTTTTACAAAATTTTCAAAGTCAATTTTTTGCCTTTCCCTATCATCAGGATACAAAACGGAAAACAAATTACTTCCCTTTGAGCGTTCAACTTCAAAACCTGTTATTTTGTGCCATGATGCACTTAAAAATAAAACATTGCCCTCGATATCAGTTTCAAAAATAACATCACTAACTGCGTCAATTACGGCGCGATTATCCCGTTCAGCCACAGTGAGTGCTATATTAAGACGTCCTCGTTCCCCAGCCTCTAATTGAAGTTCATAATTTTTCTGCTCCAGCTTGCTGTTCATCCCTGAGAGCTTTTTGGATTGCCTATTATTATTTCGTATAAACAAAGTTCCGACAAATGTTAAAATTATACCGAAGAACAATATTAGATAAGGAACTTTTCCAATTAGCATTATGTTTTTATCTTTTATAAACTCAATAAGCACCTGCCACTCACTACCGCCAATAAAAACGCTATAATCTTTATTTAAAGTTTTTTCTGAAGATTTTTGTTTAGAATTTCGATCCATATGATATATACGGCGATCAGAAACAGCATCTCTAATAGTAAATCTAACTATGCCATCATTTTCTGAGAGTATTTTCTGATCAATTATATTTGCAGCGCGACTAACGCCAACAATAATACCAAGGCGTGTCGAATTTGGTTTAACCGCTTTTACAAAAGCAAAAGAACGCGACATTGTTTGCGGCGCAGCTCTTTCTTGGATGTAATCCATACCTTCTAGATCTGATATAATATATAATTCTTCATTTTTAAATATACCATCCTTCATAAACCTTGTTATTACATCCTGATTAGAAGAAAATTTATAATATTCATTATTTACAAAACCAGAAGAAAGATTCTCTGAAATTACTTTATGTCTCCAGCGCCCGGGGGTTTCCTCAAACATCCATATAATTTGATCAAAGCTGCTTAAATTAGGGATGCTTCGCCTTATTTCTATCAAGATATCGCCTTTATCTTCTATATTGGCAAGAGATATAACGCTTGTTATTAAGCGCATAGTATTCTCAAGATTTGTAACATTTTCGACAAAGCTTTGACCAACATCATCAGAAATGCGGTTATATTGATCGGCAGACATATCTTTAACAAAGTAACTAAAAGCGAAGAAAGCAGTTAAAGTTATAATAAGACCATTTAAAATAACAACACCTTGCGCAAAACCAGAGGAAAGCCATACTCGACGTCGACTAGCTGCCCCCACCACTTTAATGTCACCATTGAAATTGTTCATTTTTATATTCTCGACTTTAAACTTGAATAAAGTTAACTATAGCACAGCTTACCCACTATATATAAGCATATATTAAGTTGGCAAAGTAATATTCACAGCAAGTCCACCATGATCGCTACGCTCAAGCCATATAGTTCCACCGTGAGAATTTACTATATCCATAGCAATAGGAAGCCCAAGTCCCACGCCCCCTGTATTCATATTGCGCGAGCTATCTATGCGATAAAAGGGCTTAAACACCTCATCGAACTTATTATCGTCCACCCCTATCCCATTGTCTTCTATTGTTATTTTAATTTCATCGCCCTCACTTATCCCAAGGCTTATCCATATGATGTCAGCATATTTGCAGGCATTACTAACAATATTATTGAGGCAGCGTTTAAATGCAACTGGTCTTAATTGTGCGCAAACAGATACATCGTTCAAATTCAGTCTAACATCGTAGTTTTGGCGCTCTGCCGCACTTGCTATATCTTTTAGCATATCAGGGATATCAGTTATTGTAGTGCTTTCTTGACCGTCCCCACGCACAAAGTTCAAATATCCATCGATCATTTTCTCCATGTCGATAATATCATTTTTCATGTCATTGATATCTGGGCTATCCCCCATCATTGCTACTTGCAATTTAAGACGTGTTAATGGGGTTCTAAGATCATGGGAAACGCCCGCGAGCATGTCCGTTCGCTGCGATATTTGACGTTGCAAACTCGCCTTCATCTCTAAAAAAGCTTTTCCAGCTTGGCGAACCTCTCTAGCGCCCTCAACTTTAAAATTTCTAACATCGCCGCCACGCCCAAAACGCTCTGCTGCTATGGCTAGTCTTCGTATTGGGCGCACTTGATTTCTCATGAATAAAACAGAGATTATAAGCAATATTATAGAAGCAGAAAAAACCCAAAGCAGAAATATATATGTAGTAGAAGAGAATAGCCTGCGCTCTGGAACTGATATATTAAGCACGCCATTATCAAGCTGAATGCTCAGCTCTACCCATTTTTCTTGAAAATCCACATTAATGTTAAACGGCTTTGATATCGCGCCTGATAATTCATGCGCTAATGTGCGCTTTATCATAGTCTCCCAACCTTTAAAAGTTAGGCTATTACTGTTATATATATCTTCAATATTAGCATTTTTGTCATATGCGACCAAAAACCCAAGTTTATTTTCAAATAAACCAGTTATTTCTTGCGCATCATTATCACTTTCGAAATGAGAAACAATGATTGCGACCTCACCAGCAACTGCAAAAGCAAGGCGAGAAGTCATCGCGCTCCAGTGCCTGTCAAAAAATATAAACGTAGAGATAATTTGTATAAGCAATATTGGCAGCATCAAAATAAGCAATGACCTACCAAATAATGTATTTGGTAGGATTTTTTTTATCAATCGTGGCTTTGTTTTATTACTCATTAATTACCCCATATCAGCGCGCAGCAAATAGCCCTTACCGCGAATAGTTTGCAAGTATCTTGGTGATTTGGTGTTTTCTTCAAGCTTGCGTCTTAGGCGCGTAACTTGAACATCTATAGTGCGCTCCCCCGCGTCAATATTGCATCGCGATGCAAGCTCGCCGCGGCTAACTACCTCGCCAGTGGACTTTGATAGTGCGCGCAGCAAATTTGCCTCCATAGATGTTAGAGAGACTATATCATTGCCATTTTTAAGCTCATCATATTTTGGATCAAAACTCCATTTCCCAATCATGTAAGAAACATCATTACTTATAGTAGTTTTTGTTCTACGCAAAATTGCCTTCAAACGCAAAACCAGCTCTATTGGCTCAAACGGCTTAGAAAGGTAGTCATCTGCGCCAGATTCAAAACCTGATATCCTGTCCGCAGCTTCCCCCAAAGCAGTAAGCAGTAAAGTGGGTATGTTGCTGCCTGATTGCCTTAAATCATGGATAAACTCAAGCCCAGTGCGGTCTGGCATCATAACATCAACAACCAAAGCATCAAACTCAAAGCGCATCATCAGCTCATCAGCTTCATTAGCGCTATGTGCCATTAAAACAATAAAGCCATGCTCATGCAAAAACCGAGATACCAGCGTACATATGCGCTCATCATCATCAATAATAAGAATATGTGATTTACTCGTTTGTTTTTCTGGTGTATTTATATCCATCGTTCCACCTTAATGAAAGCGCATAAAAATGTCGATAATTTCCTTTGACGATAGAGACGGATTTATATGGGTTAATGGTGAAATGACCGTATGGAGGGACGCTAAAACCCATGTGCTTAGCCATGCAATGCATTACGGAAGTCTCGTTTTTGAAGGTGAGCGCATGTATGGGGGTAAGATTTTTAAAAGCCGCGAGCATTCCGAGAGGCTTCATAAATCCGCGGAAATACTAGGTTTTGATATTCCTGTAAGCGTTGATGAACTTGAACAAGTCAAAAAAGATGTATGCGCTGCAAACGATCTAACTGATTGCTATGTTCGCGCTTTTGCTTGGCGCGGGGGGGAGCAAATGGGCGTTTCCGCTAGGGGAACAAAGATACATGTCGGAGTTGCCGCTTGGGCTTGGGGTGCCTATTTTGATGAGGAAAAACGCAATAAAGGCATCACCCTTAAAACTGCGGATTGGCGCAAGCCGCCTGCTGATACCGCTCCCACTCAAAGTAAGGCTGCGGGTCTGTATATGATATGCACAATGTCCAAGCATAAAGTTGAAGATGCGGGCTTTGATGATGCTTTGATGCTTGATTATCGTGGATATATTGCGGAGGCTTCGGCTGCTAATTTCTTCGCCGTAAAGGATGGGGTTTTAATAACGCCCACCCCTGATTGTTTCTTAAACGGCATAACCCGCCAAACAGTTATTGAAATAGCCGAGAATTTGGATATTCCAGTAGAAGTGCGCCATATAAAACCTGAGGAACTTGGTGATTTTGAAGAAATATTTGTAACTGGAACAGCCGCCGAAGTAACCGCCGTTGGTCAAATTGATGATCACAAATACGAAGTTGGAGCTGTTACAAAAAAGCTGCGCGCAGCATATGAGGGGTTGGTTAGAAGCTAAATCTTAAACATTAAACCTAAATAATATAACATCACCATCTTGGACAATATATTCCTTGCCTTCTTGGCGCATTTTACCCTGATCTTTTGCGCCAACCTCGCCATTACAAGAGATATAGTCATCAAATGCAATAGTTTCAGCCTTGATAAAGCCTTTTTCAAAGTCGCTATGGATAACGCCCGCCGCCTCGGGGGCTTTTGCGCCAATCGGAATAGTCCAAGCACGCGTTTCTTTCGGGCCTGCTGTGAAATAAGTTTGCAGATTTAATAATTTATTACCAGCGCGAATGATACGGTTCAAGCCTGCTTCCTCAAGATCCATAGATTCAAGAAACTCGGATTTTTCCTCATCACTTTCAAGCTGAGCTATCTCTTCTTCTATATTGGCACAAATCACCACCATTTCTGCATCTTGATCCTTTATCATTTCTGAGATTTTTGCGCTAAACTCATTGCCATTTGCTGCGTCATCTTCGGATACATTGCAAACATATAATATAGGTTTTGCCGTGATGAGCTGCGCAATTTTAAGCCATTTAGCTTCATCTTCGTCACTCGGTGCAATGGTTCGAGCTGGCTTACCCTCATCAAGAGCAGTCTTAATTTTGCTCAAAAATTCACTTTGCGCGATGATTTCTTTATCACCGCCGCGCGCCTTTTTCTGCAAGTTTGCAATCTGCTTTTCCAAACTTTCAAGATCGGAGATCATGAGCTCTGTCTCGATAGTTTCTGCGTCGCGAATAGGGTCAACTGATCCTTCCACATGGATAACATCATCATCTTCAAAGCACCTAACAACATGGATGATTGCGTCCGTTTCGCGGATATTAGTAAGGAACTGATTTCCAAGCCCCTCGCCTTGAGATGCGCCTTTAACAAGCCCAGCAATATCGACAAATTCAAGCTGTGAGGGCAGAATTTCAGCAGAGCCAGCAATTGCAGCAATCTTTTCCATGCGATCATCAGGAACGGCAACACGCCCTACATTTGGCTCAATCGTGCAAAATGGGAAGTTAGCAGCCTGCGCCGCCGCCGTAGCTGTTAGAGCATTAAACAAGGTTGATTTACCAACATTTGGCAGCCCGACAATTCCACAATTAAATCCCATTTTAATTTCCTTTTACAATTTTTTCATATTCTTTTGGGCTATCCGATATAATGATATCAGCCTTATCACCCATAATTTCTATCAATTGCCCTACCCATTTCTGTTCAGCTTTGGAAAAATCATCCAAAACATAATTACTTACATCACCGTCATGAGGGGGTCTGCCTATTCCAATGCGAACGCGCCAAAAATCCGCCGTGCCTAAATGCGATTGAATAGATTTAAGTCCGTTATGACCCGCATTGCCTCCGCCTTGCTTCACCCTAACATCGCCAGCATTAATATCCAGCTCGTCATGAAACACCATTATTTTATCAGCTTCTATTTTATAAAATTTTGCAGCGGTTTGAACTGATTTCCCCGACTCATTCATATAGGTTTGAGGCTTTAGCAATATTACTTTTTGATCCGCCAAGCGCGTTTCAGAGACTTGCCCTTGAAATTTTGATTTATACGAGCCATCAGCAATAGCATCAATAACCATAAAGCCTATATTATGGCGATTATTTTTATATTTATCACTCGGATTTCCAAGACCAACAAAAAGCCACATATTGCTATTTTCCTCCAAATACGAAGAAGAGCCTTCGGATAAAGGCTCTTTTTTGAAATTATTAACCAGAGATTTAAACCAGTGCAGCATAAATCACTCTTCTGGTTTCGGCTCTTCAGCTTCTGCAGCAACTTCTTCATCACTAACAATGCCGTCACCAGCTTCTGCTTCTGCAGCGGCTTCGGCTTCTTCTTGCTCAGCAGTTTTAGGGGCAATCAATGTAGCAATTGTAAAATCACGATCTGTAATAACCGGTGATGACCCTTCAGGCATATTTGCATCACTAACCTTAACCGCGTCACCATGATTTTTGCCTTCAACGCTAACCTCAAGAACATCAGGAATATTTATTGCACTACATAGTAATTCAACAGTATAGCGAGTAACATTCAAAGTACCTTTGCCATCAATAGAAGGACATTTGTCTTCATTGATGAATTTAACAGGAACATCAACAGCGATTTTTGTTTTCTTATTAACACGCAAAAAATCAACATGCTCAACCACATCCGTTACAGGGTGAAGCTGAACATCGCGGGCAAGAACAAGGTTTTGCTTACCGTCAACTTCAAGCTCACATAATGATGTGAACATGCGCCCTTTGTTATATTCAACGTTAATTTCATTCTCGGACATAGAGATTTTAACTGGCTCTTTGTTATCACCATAGATAACAGCAGGAGAGCGACCTGCGCGTCGAAGTGAGCGTGCAATCCCCTTACCGGCGCGTTCCCTCTTTTCCGCTTTCATAGCATAATTTTTAGACATTGTATTTTCCTTATATTTTAAGTTATAGCTAACCTCCAGGGGTGTTAGCCTATCAAGGATAGAGATAAAGCAAATCCTAAGGTTTTTATCAAGTAAATTATTTAAAAAGTTCAGAAATAGAGCGTTCTTCACTTATTCTAAGTGCAGCCTCACCTATAAGATTAGCTATATTTATTTGCTCAATATTACGTGCATTCTTAACCTCTTGAGTAGCTTCAATGCTGTCGGTTATCACTAATGTTTTAAGCTTTGAGCCTTCAATGCGCTTAACAGCACCGCCAGAAAGTACGCCATGAACCACATAAGCGTGAACCTCTTTTGCGCCTTGTTTTTCAAGTGCAACGGCAGCGTTGCAAAGCGTTCCACCAGAATCAACTATATCATCTACCAAGATACAAACTTTTCCCTTGACCTCGCCAATAACATTCATAACTTCGGAAACACCTGCTTGCTCGCGGCGTTTATCAATGATAGCTAAATCCGCGCCGAGGCGTTTTGCAAATTGACGAGCGCGAAATACTCCACCAACATCGGGAGATACAATGCATAAATCTTCGCCTGCAAATTCTTTTTTAATGTGAGAGACAAACACTGGCGCAGAGGTTAAATTATCAACAGGAATATCGAAAAACCCCTGAATTTGGCCTGCATGAAGCTCTAACGTCAACACTCTATCCGCGCCAGCCGCAGTAATAAGATTAGCCACAAGCTTAGCAGATATCGGCGTGCGCCCGCCAGTTTTTCGATCTTGCCTTGCATAGCCAAAATACGGAATAACGGCAGTAATGCGCCGCGCTGACCCGCGTTTTAGTGCATCAATCGCAATCAATAGCTCCATAAGATTATCATTACATGGATAAGATGTGGATTGAATGAAAAACACATCTTCACCGCGGACATTTTCCATTATTTCTACAAATATTTCATTATCGGAAAACCGTTTAAGGCTGCAATCAGTTAAAGGCACATCAAGGTAAGATGAAACATGCTCGGACAAAGCGCGATTAGAGTTGCCAGAAATCAGTTTCATGATATGCTACCTTTTTGCTCAGTTTGATATATAAACGCAATATAAGAAATCACGGCAATAAATCAAGATATATTATGGCTTTATACAAATAACTGAAATCTGCCGCCCATAATCTTTCTCACCTTTGTGAGTAGCTCTGCGATAGCTGAAAAATTCATCCTCATTTTTATATGTATCAATATCAAGTGATGAGATGTTTTCAAAACCTGCTCGCGACAATCTCCATGTGCAATAGCCTGACAGGTCAAACATCACGTGACCCGTCCTTGATGCGCTTACAAAGAAACCTTGGCTTTCTTTGTTTTCATCAATGAATCTGCCCATAAAAGCAAGGTCAACTTCATATGATGATTTTGATATGCAAGGCCCTATACATGCTTTGATGTTTAATGCGCCAAGCTCTTCCATTGCTGTTAATGTGTTTTCCAGAACCCCTGATAAAGCCCCACCCCAACCAGCATGAGCCGCTCCAATAACGGGACTACCACCATCTTTGCTCCCGTAAAAAAGCACTGGAGCGCAATCAGCGGTTAATATGCCAAGAGCTAAGCCCGCCTTATCAGTAACAAAAGCGTCGCCCTTTGGGCGTTCACCCCATGGCTCGTTCACATTTACGACTCTTGCGCTATGAATTTGATAAAGCGATAATAGATTTTCTGATTTAATCCCGATATTGGTTGCGACTAATTCCCTATTGTCACTAACCTTATTAGCATCATCATTAGAACCAATTCCGCAATTTAGTCCCGCATATGGACAGGAGCTAACGCCGCCAAGGCGCGTAAAAAAACCGTGAGAAATTTTGTTGCTAAAAGATTTTTCTTGATATGATTTAAGCATTGTTCAAAATCTCGATTCAAAATCCTGCTGGGGTTAAATTATTACCATGGTAGAAGCAAATAACCTTAAATAATTCGCCCATTTGATCCTCACCAACCAACCTATTCAAGTCCATTTCATTTGCGCATATAGCTTTGGCGCGTTGCTCTATTCCTAATGACTTTAAAAAATGAGCCTGCGTCACAACAGGGGTTACATTCAAGCCCACATGAGCCGATAACGCTTCAAAATCCACATGAGATGTTATATCACAACTCCCTATATCTTCTAATACATTCACAAATTTATGATTTTTGATGGCTTGAAGCGTATCACCATGATGTGATTTAGTGTAACCGTAATCTATAAACAAAGCCGCCCCGCCATGAGCCTTTATCAATGCTTCACATTCATTTACAAATTCGAGGCGTATTGGCGCGACTTCATATATTTCATTTGACACGGTCTTTGATGGAAGCAAAGTTACAAGCTCTTTTTCTGCTCTGACCCAATCAAATTTAAATTCATTATCATCCACAGCAATTATGACCCGCTTTTGCCAACCATCTGAACTGCGGCGTAATTGCTCAATCGGCAGAGCGTCAAGAAATTCGTTTCCCAATATTATACATGGCTTATCCACATCTATATCAGATATAGCGTCATACCAAGTCACTTTATGATTGTTAAGGGCTGCGCGCTGCTTACCCTTTAACAAGTCACTTGCTTCTATGAGGCATATTTGCGCCGCCGATTCAAAGCCGCCTGCTATGTTTGATATTCTCATGATATCCGCCATGAGAGTTCCGCGCCCTGCCCCTGCCTCAATTAAGTTAAATGATGAGGGGCTGCCCATTTGCATCCAAATATCAATGACCCATGCGCCTATAACCTCACCAAATATTTGTGATATTTCGGGCGCAGTTATAAAGTCACCATCAACGCCAAATGGATCACGGTTGGTATAATATCCATATTCAGGATGCATTAAGGCGAGTGAGGTAAACTCACCCAAACCCATGGGGCAACGACCAGCCATCCATTGCTCTAACTTATTTTTTCGCATTTGTTATTCGCGCAGATATTATAATTATAGCCAAGCCAGCAACTATCATTGGCAAGCTTAAAACTTGCCCCATAGATATAAAACCACCAACAAGACCTATTTGGATGTCAGGCTCTCTCACAAACTCGATCAAAGCTCTAAAAGTGCCATAGCCGATCAAAAACACGCCAGTAATAGTCCCTGTTTTGGTTTTTGGCGATCTTGCCAAAATATAAAGTATGATGAACAAAGCAAGTCCCTCTAACAAAGCTTCGTAAAGCTGGCTAGGGTGGCGCAGCTCGCTAGTATTTGGGAATTTAACGCCCCACGGAAGCGTCGTTGCCTTGCCATATAATTCTGCATTTATGAAATTTGCTATTCGACCAAAGAATAATCCTATGGGAGCTGCAGCGCTTACAATATCAGATAGGCGCAATAACGGGATTTTATGAAGCTTGGCAAAGCCAATCATAGCAAACATAACGCCAAGGACTCCGCCATGAAATGACATGCCACCGCGCCATATTTTAAGAGCCTCAATAGGTTCGCTCATATAATAATCTAGCTGGTAGAATAAGACGTAACCGATGCGACCACCTAATATAACGCCAATTACTGCCCATGTAAGGAAATTATCTATGTCCGTAGCATTAGGGCGCATATCAGGCGTGCGCGCAGCAAGCCTCATGCAATATTTCCAGCCTAGCAGGAAACCTGCTAGATACGCCAATGCGTACCAGCGAATAACTACGGGCCCGATTGCAAATGCAACGGGGTCAATTGGGAAAATATCAAAGCTCATAGATAGTAACTACTATTATAAAGCACGAAATTAAACCCCCTAAATCAGGAAAATAATTTCATGCACATTTATATTTTTACTGAACAAGAATTAATCTTGTTGATGTCGCAATCTCGTGCTAGGAGTCCTCAAAATTAAAATTTAAGGTAAGCGCAAATGACCAACCAAGTCGAATGCTATAGTGATGCAAATTCAAACCCTCTCGATAGCGTGGAAGACCTGCTAAGTGACTATAACTGGGTATATAGCCGCATGGATGATGAAAATATCATTGTCGAAATATCAGGAAAATCATGTAAATATAGCCTGCTTTTTATATGGCAAGAGCATTTGAGTGCCCTTCAACTTCGCTGTCGATATGATATTAAAGTTAAGCCTGATAATATGCCACTTGCTGCAATGGCGCTTATGAATATCAATGAAACATTATGGATGGGTCACTTTGAGCTTTCTAGGGTTGGTTTAAACCCATGTTTTCGCCAAACATGTCTTATTCATGAACGCGAGCATGATAAATTCTATAGCCATGTAGAAGACTTGGTCGATATATCATTGGTACAATGTGAGAGATATAGCGCTGCATTTCAAATGCTTGCTAGCAATGAGACGATAGATATGGAAATGATGTCATTTGCGATGATGGAAACCGCGGGCGAGTCATAGTCATGGCATATAATATTACGCTTATTGGGTGCGGCAAAATGGGCGGAGCAATGATGCTATCTTGGCTTAGCCATGATCTTGTGCAGCATATCAATGTAATAGACCCAACGCCTTTAAATAATGAGTTAATGAGCGATTCCCGCATTAATTATGCTGCAAAATATGATGGTGGAAAAATAACATCTGATATTTTAATCCTTGCTGTAAAACCTCAAATCTTAGAAAAGGCTTCAAAGGAAATCGCCAATAATTTAAGCAATGATACTGCTTTACTGTCAATTGCTGCTGGACAGAGTATATCAACATTAGAAAATATTTTTGGCAGTGATAAAGCCATTATTAGAACGATGCCAAATACCCCTGCTTCGATTGGTAAGGGGATTTCGGTTTCCGTTGCTAACCAAAATGTCACTGACAGACAAAAAGACACTGCACAAAAATTGCTAAATGCTTCGGGTGAAAGCCTTTGGATTGAAGATGAGGGGCTAATAGATTGCGTTACAGCACTATCAGGCAGCGGTCCTGCTTACATATTCTACCTCATAGAAGCATTAGCAAAAGCAGGCGAGAAAACTGGGCTTAGTAATGAAATGTCTGTCAAGCTTGCAAGGCAAACAGTAATTGGAAGCGCAGCACTAGCAGAATATGACGCGGGTACAAGCGCAGCAACTTTGCGCAAAAATGTAACAAGTCCAAACGGAACAACGCAAGCCGCATTAGATGTGCTTATGGACGGGCGTTTTCAATCTATTCTTGATGAGGCTTTGAGCGCAGCAAAAAACCGCGCTAAAGAGCTCAATCAATAAAATTCACCTTTTGCCAAGACCTATATCTTTGGCAAGCTTAGAACGCTTTTCCGCATAGCTAGGAGCAACCATGGGATAGTCCGCGGGCAAGCCCCAACGCTCTTTATATTCTTCAGGACTCATGCCGTAAGCTGTTTTCAAATGACGCTTGAGCATTTTAAGCTTTTTGCCGTCTTCAAGACAAATAAGGAAATCTTGTGTTATTGAGCGATTGATCGGGACGGCTGGTTGCGGACGATCACCCATAAACATATTATCACTACCAGCATTAGACAAGGCCTTAAAGACATTATCTATCACCTTAGGAATATCATCAGAAGATACGCTATTATTTGAAACATAGGATGATACAATATCAGTCGTTAATGCTAATAATTCTTCACGGCTTATTTGGTCGCTCATTTTTTTCTTTCCTTGGTTTGGGTTAGACCCCTATTGCTTTAATTTGCGTGGCAATGTCTTTGGCGTTCCTATTTCTGGCATTCTAAGATATTGAGGCTCGCAATCTGCATTATTTTTATCTTTATCATATATTTTAATGGCAATGCGCGCAATTTCTGCTGGCGCGGGCATGTTTATGTTATAAAATGATATATCATTTTTAAACCGATCCGCAGCATCACCAATTATCAAGATATTTTTATCCGCTATCATTGATGTAATATCTTGCTCCTCCATAGCCATCGGCTCGCAAGCTTTGTCCATAGTTTTACCATCAAACATCTGGAAATAATAATCCTTGCGCTTAGTTTCCAACAACACTCCGTAATAATCATATTTATTATCAGGCTTTATAGATAAATAAGTTTCAAGAACAGCTCTAAAAGTACAAACGCCAAATACAGGAATATCAAGCGCAAGCGCTAGTGATTTCGCCGCGGCCAAGCCTATCCTCATTCCTGTGAACGCACCTGGCCCTTTTGTTACGGCTATTAAATCTATATCATCGTAATTTGTCACTATATCATCAATTAATGGTATTAAATGCTCTGCCTGACCGCGTGACATTTTCATGGTCTGAGCGGATAATACGCCATGTTTATCATCATATAAACACGCGCAGCAACCGTTCATTGTGCTATCAATTGCAAGGGTTATCATTATTAAGCCGCCCTTACTTCTATAACTTCGGGTATATAGTGGCGCAGCATATTCTCTATTCCGATTTTAAGAGTAGCGGTAGAGCTTGGGCAGCCAGCGCAAGCCCCTTGCATTCGTAAATAAACAATGCCCTGCTCAAATCTATCAAACACGATATCGCCGCCATCCATAGCGACCATAGGGCGGACGCGCTCTTCTAATAATTCTTTTATTTGAGAGACAACCTCATCATCAACATTATTATTTTGAGGCGTAATATCATAATAATCAGCGTCAATAATATTTTGACCTACCGATAAATGCTCCATCAATGCGGCGAGTATCATAGGCTTTAACATAGACCAATCCGTGTTGTCTGCCTTGGTTATAGACACAAAATTTGTGCTTAAAAATACGCGAACTACGCCCGTAATCCCAAATAAGCGCATAGCTAATGGTGATTTTTTTGCGCTACTTAGTGAGGGAAAATCAATATTGCCTGTTTCAAGGATTTTTTGATCTGGAATAAATTTTACCGTAGCAGGATTCGGCGTTGCTTGTGTTTCTATAAACATAAATTCAATAACCTAACTTAATGGCTCAAGATTAGCTGGAATAATCATCAAAGGAACTGGGAGCTTTGAAAGCCCCTTACCAGAGAAATATGTAACCAAAGGGCCGGGTGATGATGATCTAGATGAAGCCAAAACCAAGGCCACTATGTTTTTATTATCATTAATTGTTTGAATAATTACATCTGCAACATCTCCCTCTTCTATACAAACCATGGGTGTCTTGCCTGTCTTGTCCATAACAATACCCGCAGCATCCCAAATCATTTGCTCTGCTTGATCGCGCATTTCCGTTCGAACTCGCTCTTCGACTTTTCGCCAATTTTGTACATATGATTTTTCAATAACATTTAGCAAAGCGACGTAGCCATGCTCTGCATTTGCGAATTCTGCCGCATAATTAATAGCAGTGGAAAACTCCTCTGTTGCATCAACAGCAATCAAGAATACTCCCTTTCGATGCTCATTTGCAATATTTTCACTCATAACACACACTCCCCCTATTCATGGTCTAACTCTAACCGAGCTAACAAGCCAGCCAGCAAATAACGCTAGAAATATACAAAACATGGCATACACAAAGCTATAATTTTGCGCCGATTTATATATAAAAGCATTAAGCCCCACCTGCTCCACCTTTAAGTCATTAATAATATGATTTACAACCTTACCATTTTTTATCAAAAAACTATGAATTTTATAATCTCCTGTCGGAGCGGATGGCGGAACTTTAAAGCTTGCATGAAAAAAATTATCATTTATGAAATCAATTTCTGCTGGTTTTTCAAAAAAAACTCCTAAATCATAGTTTTTTTGCAGCAAAGCATCCTGAAAGATTTCTATATCTTCGCGTTTTTTATTTTTCTCACTATTCACTTTATTAAACAGCGCCTCATGACCAATCGCATTTTGCGTCATTGCCTTTGATAAAACCTTACTAATCTTATCTGTGCTAATTGCATAATTGTAATATGTCGGGATTTTCTTGAATTTAGCATAGTGAAAATTAACCCAAGTCCCCATTATTTTGGCTTTTTTCCAGATGGTTACATTTTTTTTAGGCCCTTCAACTACGATGGCAACAACAGCTTTCTTGTCCCTGCGGTCACCGAATAACTCTATTGATGAACCATCAAAGCCAACTGTTATATCAATATGATTACTAGCTATGCCAACGGCAAAGCCATTTGTTTTTGCATTTGCCCCCAATGGAAAGATAATAATAAATAAGATTAAGAGCTTTGCAATATTCATTTAACCACCATTACAAATAAATCAGATGGGCTTAGGAATAATTGAATGGCTAATTGTGAGCAAACACCCAAAACCAATAGAGCCAAAATAACGCGAGCGCTTGCTCCTGTCACTTTTTTAGATGCAAGCACTCCTATTTGCGCACCAATAACTCCGCCTAAAATCAAGAAAACCGCGAGTAATATATCAACGCTGTTACTTACTGTGGCATGCATTATTGTTGCAAATGCACTGGTGAATATTATCTGAAATAGTGATGTCCCCGCGACGAGAAGCGGTGGCATTCCAAGTATATAAATCATTGCAGGAACAAGTAAGAACCCGCCGCCAACTCCCATCGTAGAGACAAGAAAGCCGCTAACCACACCAATACCAGCGGGGACTAGAACGCTAATATATAATTTTGAGCGCGGAAAACGCATTTTATATGGGAGTTTTGATATTAAAGATGGGGATTTTAGTCTGTTAAACTCAGATTTCATGGTTTTCTTACGAAACATTGTAAAAACGCCTTCGAAAAGCATCATAATACCTATAGATCCAAGCAATGCTATATATAACAGCGATATAATAAGATCCATTTGACCTATATATTTAATGAATTGGAAAAAGAATATACCAATGACAGAGCCGATAACACCGCCAATAAGCATTATAGTCCCGACCATAAAATCAACATGACCGCGCCGCCAATACCCCATTACCCCGCTAACGCCTGATGCTACTAGCTGGCTTCCTTGCGTTCCAACAGCAACCGCCGCAGGTATTCCCATGAATATTAATAACGGCGTAGTTAAAAAACCACCGCCAACACCAAACACACCAGAAATAAACCCAACGAATCCCCCTAACATAAAGAGTGACTCTACTGGTATGCTCATTTCTGCAATAGGCAAATAAATTTGCACAGTGCGTGCCTCACAGATAATTTATGTTAATTGTATATACTAAAACTTAGTTACATCAAGAGATTTTGGCCCTTGAACTTCAACAGCGCGGTCACTCATAAAGTCTCTATAATGGCCAGTTTTATGCTCGCTTGTAACTTTATCAAATTCCATCGATTTAACGATAGATAAAAAGGATGGCCGCCATTTTTCGTATAAGCTTTCCTCGGAAGAGCAATCAATAACATAAAGCTGATCATGGTAAAGGGAAGCAAACATAAGCCCGCGTTTTCTTACTATTGCACCTTGAGCAGTTTCATAAGAGGCTTCCACCATGCTTGCCGTGCCAAAACCTAGCCCCGCATCATCCTTAAAAGCATCGACAGAAACTTCATTATAATCACCTAAATAATCATTCCAAAATTCACGACTAAAAGATACACGCTGTATTTCATCATCAAACTTACTTGGATATATGACAAAACGTTTGTCTTCGCGGACGCGGACGCGGCAAAGCGCAAAATCATTTTCACCCTGCCCCAACATGGTCAAGCGATCATCTGGCTTTTGGTTGCCCACTTTTTTCCACAGGTCAGGAAATGACACGGTGAAACGGTTATCTTGATCTTCTACAAAAAAGATATTAGCCTTAGTTAGTGATGGTGAAAAAGCGACAGATAAAAATACCGCCCCGATAAGAAATGGTTTGAATAAAGAATGCATGATTTAAGCTGCCTCAATTAAGTTAATCTCGCATATATTGTGCTGTTTTAATTTATAAAAAGCAAACACCTTATTGATAATTATGAATAAAACCCCATGATTTCTTGCGTTTTTGCTAGAACTTCAGAAGCAATAGAGCGCGCCTTTTCTGAACCGTCAGAAAGAATGCTATCAATTTGCGCTGGATCATCCATAAATTCATTCATACGCGTAGTTATTGGAGATAGTTTTTCCACTGCTAAATCAATAAATTCAGGTTTAAACTGTCCGAACTGCTTGCCTGCAAAATGTAAAAGCACCTCTTCCTTGCTCTTATCAGCAAGGGCTGCATATAAAGTGATAAGATTAAGTGCTTCAGGGCGACCATCAAGCCCTGCTAAATTCTCTGGCAACGGCTCTGCGTCCGTCTTAGCCTTTTTGATTTTTTTGGCTATCATATCAGGGGTATCGGTTAGATTAATTCGCGTCATATCAGAATCAGCGGACTTACTCATTTTTTGTGTACCATCACGAAGTGACATAACGCGCGGGGCAACCCCAGCTATTACTGGCTCGGGCTGCGGAAAAAAATCTACGCCATAGCGCGTATTAAAGGTGGAGGCTAAATCACGCGCTAGCTCCAAATGCTGCTTTTGATCTTCGCCAACTGGAACGTGGGTTGCTTTATATATAAGTATATCCGCTGCCATTAAAACAGGATATGCAAACAGACCAAGCCCTGCCCTTTCCGCATTTTTGCCTGCTTTATCCTTGAACTGAGTCATGCGCTCTAACTTACCCATTTGTGCCATAGTAGCTAACAACCACATAAGCTGTGAATGCTCTGGAATGCTTGATTGTACAAAAATTGAGGATTTATCAGGGTCAATGCCCGCTGCGATATAAGCCGCGGCAATCTCGCGCGTTGCATTCGCTAGATTAGCTGCCTCATAACTCGCGGTGATAGCGTGCAAATCAACCACGCAATATAGACACTGCGCGTTTGGATCATCTTGAAATGCTACCCAATTTTTTAACGCGCCAAGGTAATTACCCAAGTGAAGCTGGCTTGTTGGCTGCATTCCTGATAAAATTCGTTTCATGTTCTTATGATCTCTTAGTTAGGTATTTCTTTAAATCACTTAATTTTATTGCGCCTGTTATAAGAATTGCCGCTCCATATAATGCCGCGCCTATCGTAACAATTGCTAATATAGATAATATCTGCATAAACAAAGAGCCATCAAAAATAAAGCCCTTTAAAAGCTCTGAAAGTATATACACTCCCGCCCCCATTATACAAGCCGAAGCGATTATCTTTGGAATATTACGCAAGAATTTGCTATCAAAATGTGCGCAAGGGTGAGTTTTTAATGCTCTAATGTGAAGGTAGAATTGCAGCCACCCTGTAACGCCCGTTGCAAGAGCAATGCCTATAACTCCGATAAATTGTATCAAAATAATGCTCATGGCTATATTTAATAAAGTCGCAATAACCGCTATTTTAACAGGCGTTTTAGTATCACCGCGCGCCCAGTGAGCAGTGGAAAACACCTTTACAGCAATATAAGCAGGCAAGCCAATTGCGTAAGCTGCCAGTACATTTGCCGTTATCTGGCTGTCATTTGCATCAAATGCTCCGCGCTCAAACAGCACAGTTATGAGTGATAGCGGGATAACTGCCAAAGCCACAGCGGCAGGCAGAGCAAGCAGGATGCAATATTCCAGCGCTCGGTTGAATAAATCCAGTGCATTAGTTTTATCATCGCTGGTCATTGCGCGAGATAACATAGGAAGCAGCGCAGTTCCCACTGCTATTCCAACCACTCCCAAAGGCAGTTGGTTTAGCCTATCTGCATAATAAAGATAAGATATTGAGCCTTCCTCCAAAAAAGAAGCCATTATCAGGTCGGCAAATAAATTTATATGGATAACCCCCGCGCCAATAACAGCAGGCCCCATGATCTTCAATAAATTGCGAGCCTCTTTATCAAGTTTTGGCATAGCAAAAGTAATTTTCACCCCTGCCCTTTTTGCACAGCCCCAAAGGAAAGCTAATTGCAATACGCCCGCTCCTATTAACCCCCAAGAAAGGGCATGTCCTACGGTTTCAAAATGCTGGCTAAATAACAATGAAACTATTAAAGATATATTGAAAATAACTGGAGCAAAAGCGAATGGCGCAAACCGATCCATTGCGTTCATGACCCCACCCAAAAGAGCTGTCAATGACATTAACAAAAGATAAGGAAACGTAATGCGGGAAAGCTCTACCGCTAATGGTTCACGAACTGGATCACCATAAAAACCTGGTGCAATAGCGTGGATCACATATGGCATAAATATAATGGCAATCAAGGTAATAACTGACAGGCTAGAGAGCATAATCATAAAGGCATTACTAGCAAATAAATCTGCTTTTTCTTTACTTTCGATCTGTAGCGTTTTGGAATAAATTGGAACAAATGCTACACTGAATGCTCCTTCTGCAGTTACTCTACGGAAAAAATTGGGAAGCTTTAGGGCTACGAAAAAAGCATCACTGATTGGTCCCGCCCCCAGATAAGCAGCAGTAAGCACATCACGCGCAAATCCTGCGATTCGCGATAATCCCGTCATTCCTGCAACAGTAGCCATAGCTTTTATTAAACTCATGTGTTAATTACTAGCATTGTTTAAAGGAGAAAAACATATGCAAAATCCAGAAAAATCATGGTTTGGAGAAAAACAAGTATCTCCCGATGAAAAAACTGAAAATGTAATAGAAGTATTTGATAGCGTTGCAGATAGATACGACCTTATGAATGACCTTATGAGCGGCGGCATGCATCGCTTGTGGAAGGATAAATTTATCCGAATGATAAGACCGCGCTCTCATATAAATGCGCGCGCCATGGATTATTTGGATGTTGCGGGCGGCACGGGTGATATTGCCTTTCGTATTCGCAAGAAAATAGGATCTGGTGCAAATATTGCCCTTTGCGATCTTAATGATAACATGCTTAGTGTTGGCAGAAACCGCGCAATCGACAAGGGATGGATCAATGATTTTAGCTGGATTACTGGCAACGCCGAAAAGCTCCCTCTTCCAGATGAAAGCGTTGATATATACACAATCGCCTTTGGACTTCGCAATGTCACACACATAGATACAGCATTAGCAGAAGCTTATCGAGTATTGCGCAAGGGCGGCAAATTCTTTTGCCTTGAATTTAGCCATGTCCAGCCAACATTATTAGCAAAAGCATATGATATGTACTCTTATAACGTAATTCCGTTTATTGGTGATAAAGTTACCAATGACAGAGATAGTTATCAATATTTAGTCGAAAGCATAAGAAAGTTCCCAACGCAAGAAAATTTAGCACAGCGTATGAGGGATGCTAATTTTAATAGCGTTAAGTACAATAATATGTCCGCTGGAATTGTTGCTGTTCATCAGGGTAAAAAAATGTAATATAGCTGTTGACAGTGCATATAATATTAATGCACTATTTAAGACTTGAAGGTAATAAAATTACAATAATTATAAAAAAATTATAACAAAACACATAAGGGAAGGTTATATAAATGAAAAATTTTTCAAAATCAATTTTGTACTCAACAACTGTTCTAGCGGTTGGAGTTGTTGGTGCATTCACCATATACAATAATGTATCTCCATCAAATGAGGGGGCATCATTGGCTAACATTAGCCCAGCTTCTGGACAAAGTGATCTTGGCATTAATTTTAGCGCGGCACTTGATAACGCTGACTACGTGTTTGAAGGCACTACGTCTAATGCCGCTGAAATGATGGAAAGCTCTGCTGGTGCATTAAATGATATGGTAAGTGCTGCTGGCGACAAAGTATCTGACGCTGTTGAGGCTACGACCGAAGGTGCTAGTAACATAGCTAACGCAGCAGATGATAAGATTTCTAATGTTGTTGATGATGCTACAGAAACATCTGATACAGTATCAGACGCAGCAGATGATAATGTTTCTGGTATAGCAGACAAAGCTGAAGAATCTACAACAGAAATCACTGATAATGTAGATAGCGCATCTGACGTCGTCCCAGAAGTGGACGCTGTTAATGATGTCGCTGATACTGCAAAAGAAATTATTAAATATTAATACTTTCAAGTAATACAAAAGATTTAAAGCCTTGCATTTACGTGCAGGGCTTTTTCTTTACATGAGCATAATAAAAAGCAATAATGGCGACATGCTATCGAACAAAAAAATATTGCTGATTATATCGGGGGGGATTGCCGCCTATAAATCTCTAGAACTTATTCGTTTGATTAAAAGAAATCATGGCGAGGTTAAATGCATTATTACAAAAGCAGGCGAGCAGTTTGTAACGCCGCTTAGCGTGGCATCTCTTTCTCAAAACAAAGCATATACGGATTTATGGTCTTTGACCGATGAAGCGGATATGGGTCATATAAGACTCAGTCGTGAATGTGACCTTATTGTTGTCGCGCCAGCAAGCGCTGACTTGATAGCAAAAATGGCTCATGGGCTTGCTAATGACCTTGCCTCAACAACACTTCTTGCCTCCAATAAACCAACATTAATAGCGCCAGCAATGAACACAGAAATGTGGAGAAATGCGGCGGTTCAAGAAAATGTAGCAACACTTGAAAAGCGCGGAATATTGCAGATTGCACCCAATGTTGGCGATATGGCATGCGGTGAGACAGGGCTTGGACGCATGAGCGAGGTCGATGAAATATTCACTTCTATAACTGATTTTTTCTTTGAAAAACCGCTAAAAAACTATAACGCCCTTGTGACAAGTGGTCCTACTTACGAAGCAATTGACCCTGTTCGATTTTTGGGCAATCGCTCCTCTGGTAAGCAAGGTCACGCTATTGCTAAAGCTCTGCGTGATGCTGGCGCAAAAGTTACATTAGTGTCAGGTTATACAAATTTACCTAACCCAAATGGATGCACCACCATTAACATTGAAAGCGCGCAAGAAATGCTTGAAGCTTGTGAACATGCCCTCCCCGTTGATATAGCTATATGTGCCGCCGCGGTGAGCGACTGGACTCCAGTGCAAGAAGGCACTCAAAAAATCAAAAAAACTGAGGGCATTAATTCTTTAAATTTAGAGCTAAAAAAGAATCTAGACATATTAAAAACCATATCGACGCATAAAACGCTCCGCCCACAGCTTGTTATTGGCTTTGCGGCTGAGACAGAAAATTTGCTAAATAACGCAAAATCTAAGCTTGAAAGCAAGTCATGTGATTGGATCATTGCAAATGAAGTGGGTGCAAATGAAAATGGCGAGGAAAAGACTTTCGCTTCTGATGAAAATCAAATATATTTTATATCTCAGGAAAAAACGGAAGAATGGGCGCGGGCTAGCAAAGACAATGTTGCGCAGAAATTGGCAAAATACATAACTAAATATATGGAAGAAAATGATAGATAAAAATATGATAATTACTAATGATGATGATATTGAGGTTGCGCTTAAACCGCTTGACCATGCGGTTGGGCTAAAGCTACCTACTTACGCCACCACCCATTCGGCGGGCATGGATTTAACTGCGGCACTTGATGAGGCGCTAGAAATTGGTGCAGGGGAGCGCGCGCTTATCCCTACTGGTCTTGCTATTGCACTGCCCCATGGTTTTGAAGCGCAAATACGCCCGCGCTCTGGACTTGCCATTAATCATGGTATCACCGTTTTAAACAGCCCTGGAACTATTGATGCGGATTACCGCGGCGAGATTAAAGTCATTCTCATAAATCACGGGAAAGAGCCATTCACGGTGCAGCGCGGCATGCGCATTGCTCAAATGGTTGTTGAGCGTTACACCCATGTGAATTGGAGCGTCACAGACGATCTTGAAAGCAATGATGAGCGCGGCGAAAGCGGCTTTGGTTCGACTGGTACGGATTAGATCGTTATGGGGCTTTCTGCTTTAAAACATGATACTATTCTGACCCAAGATGAAAAAATCTCTGCGTTTTTGGCGCAAGGTCACACGCCAATGATGGCGCAATATCATTTTTTAAAATCCGAACATCCAGACTGTTTGCTTTTCTATCGTATGGGTGATTTCTATGAACTGTTTTATGATGATGCAATAAAAGCCGCAGCAATTCTTGATATAGCTTTAACTAAACGCGGCAAATCACAGGGCGATGATATTGCCATGTGCGGCGTTCCTTACCATGCTTATGAGCCATATTTGGCAAAGCTTATACGCGCAGGGCAAAAAGTTGCAATATGCGAGCAAACAGAAACGCCAACCGAGGCAAAAGCGCGAGCGAAAAAAGAAGGTAAAAGCACCTCAAAAGTGTTAATAAACCGCGAGGCAGTAAGGGTTGTAACTCAAGGAACATTAACCGAAGATAATCTTTTAGATGCGCGGCAAAGCAATTATTTATGCAGCATATCAGAGATAAGCGGGGAATGCGCCCTCGCATGGCTAGAGCTTTCTACTGGCGCATTTATGGTTCAAGCAACCAATAAAAATAACTTACGTGCAGCATTAGAGCGCATAAATCCTAGCGAAATCTTGACATCTGAAAAACTTCATAAAAAGCACCGCGATATATTATCTCCTATTGAGGAAAAAATAACGGCGCAAAGCGCAACATTATTTGATACTCTAAATGCTAGCCGTCATTTAGAAGAACTATTTAATGTTAAAACATTGGATAGCTTCGGGAGCTTTGATAGGGCTGAAATATCTGCGGCGGGCGCGCTAATTGACTATATATTGCGCACACAAAAAGGTAAAATCCCGCATATTTTCCCGCCGCAAAGATTGCTATCTGGCGAGATCATGGAAATTGATGCAGCAACCAGCAAAAGCCTTGAGCTTACTCGCACATTATCGGGGGAGCGTAAAGGAAGCTTGCTAGATGTTATGGACTATACATTAACCAGTGCAGGGGCGCGTATGTTGCAGTCTTATGTTGCTGCGCCGCTAGCTGATATCAATACTATTAATGCCCGTTTATCTGGGGTTGAGTGCTTTGTCGATAATATTAATTTACGCAGCATAATTCGTGATCTTATGCGCGGTGTTCCCGATATAGAGCGTGCATTATCGCGCCTTAGAGTTGATCGCGGAGGACCTAAAGATTTATGCATATTGCGCGATGGTCTATCACAAAGTGAGATTATCCGTGAGGAACTTGGCAATGATAATATTGCGCAAAAGACATTCTCCGATATGCTTAAAAAATTGCAGCAAACACCAGAATTATCCGCCCTTCAAGATGAGCTTGTCCGCGCAATAGAAGACTCGCCGCCCCTATTTGTTAGGGATGGCGGATTTATAAAAACTGGATATAATGCGAAGCTTGATGAGCTTAGAATGCTGCGTGATGAGAGCCGTCAATTAATTGCTAATCTACAAGAAAAATACCAAAAGAAAACATCTATTAGCTCATTGAAAATTAAATATAATAATGTGCTTGGATATTTTGTTGATGTATCTGCGCGTCACGGCGATATACTTATGACGGCGAGCGCTGATAACCCTTTTATTCATAGGCAAACTCTTGCGAACAATATTCGCTTTACAACAACCGAGCTATCCGAGCTAGAGCGCGATATATCTAGCGCGGCTGATAAAATTATTGCAATAGAGCAAGATATCTTTAATCAAATTGTGCAAAAAACATCTGATCTTTGCACTAAAATTGGTATTATAGCTCGCACAATATCTGAAATTGATGTGTCATCTGCGCTTGGCGAGCTTGCACAAAATATGGATTATGTGCGCCCTAATATTGATAATTCCACTAGCTTTGAGATAATAGAGGGGCGCCACCCCGTTGTTGAACATATGCTGCAAAATCAAAGCACGCCATTCGTTCCTAATGATTGTAACTTAAATTTGGGTCAAAAATTATGGCTTATAACTGGCCCGAATATGGCTGGTAAATCTACATTCTTGCGGCAAAATTCTCTGATAGCTATCATGGCACAAATGGGATCGTTTGTGCCTGCTAAATCCGCGCATATAGGGGTTATAGATAAATGTTTCAGCCGCGTTGGCGCGTCAGATGATCTTGCGCGCGGGCAATCCACTTTTATGGTGGAGATGGTTGAAACCGCAGCAATTTTAAATCAATCGACCGAGCGGTCTATTGTTATATTAGATGAAATTGGGCGCGGAACATCCACATATGACGGGCTTTCTATTGCATGGGCGTGCGTTGAGTATCTGCACAATAAAAACAAATGCCGCTCACTATTTGCTACTCACTATCATGAGCTTACAACGCTAGAAGGCAAGCTGGATAATCTTTCCTGCCATAGCGTGCAAGTAAAAGAGTGGCAAAATAATATTATATTTATGCATAAAGTTATAAAGGGCAGTGCAAACAGGTCTTACGGCATTCATGTTGCGCAGCTTGCGGGCATCCCTCCCCGCGTGATTACGCGCGCAAACGAAATACTTAATATGCTGCAATCAACAAAGAGTAACCAAATGATTGCTGATGACCTTCCGTTATTTAGCGCGAGCGCGCCCGAAAAAACTCCGATAGCTCCATCTGAAATTGAAATAATGCTAAAAGACATTGACCCTGATCAATTATCCCCAAAGCAAGCCCTTGACATTCTTTATGATTTAAAGCAAAAAACAGCTCATAAATAAACATTGCGAGAATAAATATGAGTAATCCGATTGAAACAGATATTGTAATTATAGGGGCTGGGCCTTGCGGTCTATTTACCGTATTTGAGATGGGGCTTTTGGATATGAAGTGTCATCTTATTGATATTCTTGATCGTGCGGGCGGGCAATGCGCCGAGCTATATCCTGAAAAGCCTATATTTGATATTCCAGCATATCCCAGCATTTCAGGACAAGAACTAACCGATAAATTGATGGAGCAAATCAAGCCATTTGATCCTGTTTTTCACTTCCAGCAAATGGCGGAAAGTCTTGAAAAACTTGAGAATGGCAAATGGCGTTTGACCACTGATATTGGCACTGTTTTCGATGCTACATGTATCGTTATTGCGGCGGGCGGCGGTAGTTTTATGCCTAAAAAGCCCCCTATTCCAAATATTGACGAATTTGAAGGAAAGTCTGTTTTTTATAGCGTGCGCAAAATGGATCAATTTAAGGGCAAAAATATTATTATTGCTGGCGGCGGCGACTCTGCTTTGGACTGGTCATTAAATCTTGCGCCTATTGCAAGTAAATTGACACTGGTTCATAGGCGCGATAATTTCCGCGCTGCGCCTGACAGCGTGAACCGCATGCGCGGGCTTGTGAATGATGGCGTTATGAACTTTAAAATGGGTCAAATAAAAGAGCTTATTGGTGAGAATGGGCAACTTAGAGCCGTCCAAATGCTTGATGCAAATAAAGAGGTCAAGACACTGGAATGCGACTGCTTGCTTCCGTTTTTTGGTCTGACCATGAAGCTTGGCCCACTCGCTAATTTTGGATTGAACCTCCATGAAAATCTTGTTCCAGTCGATACGGAGAAATTCGAAACGTCAGAGAGCGGAATCTTTGCTATTGGTGATATAAACTGCTACGCAGGTAAATTAAAACTCATTCTATCGGGGTTTCATGAAGCGGCTCTGGCTTCTCGTCAAGCGTTTAAATATTGCCGCCCTGATGCAAAATTGCGCTTTGAATACACAACGTCAAGCTCTTCCCTGCAAGGTAAGCTTGGGGTTAAGGATTAATCAGATAAAAAATGGTGCGCAGCAAACAGCCAATAATAAGATCTTCAGGGACAACTCCTACAGAAAAAATCCTATCAAAGCTTTGTGATAAAGTTTTCCTTAAGCTATGGGTTTATCCAAATCCATATAAGAAAAAAGGTAATGAACTATGTGATGTTTTAGTAATTTTTGAGGATCATGTATTCATATTTTCAGTCAAAGCTATTTCGTTTAGCAAAGAAAAGAAAATAAAAACCTCTTGGAGTAGATGGAAAAGTAAGGCAGTAGATAACTCTATCAAGCAAATAAATAATGCAGAGAAGTCGATAAAAGCCCATCCTGATGAAATATTTTTAGATGCAAAATGTGAAAACAAAGTGCCTATTAATGTTGATTTAGATAATTGTAAAATTCATAGAATTGTTATTGCCCATGGAGCAGAACAAGCTTGTAAAGAATTCTCGGATGAGAATGTTGCGGGAAGCTTAGCCATATCATATTCAGATAAAGTCAGTGATGAAGTATTACCTTTTCTTGTAAATCTACCTAAAAATAAAATATACCATGTATTTGATAGCTTTAATCTGGATATTATTTTAGGCGAATTGGATACTATTCGTGACTTTCTGTGGTATCTCGAAGCAAAAGAGGCTGCTATCAAGAAATATGATGCCATTAGTTATTGCGGGGAAGAAGATTTACTAGCTCATTATTTGTATAATTTTGATAAAAAGAAAAAATGCCATTATATAGGGACAAAAAAGAAAGGTTATAACCGTATTCGAATTGGTGAAGGTGAATGGCATGATTTTGCTTTAACCCGAAAATATCTACAAAAAAAAGAAGAAGATAAAGTTTCGTATTCATGGGATGAGTTACTTCAAAGAACTCTTCAAAATGCCCTGAATAAAACATTGTTAGGGAATGACGATGTTTTTAACGGTAAATCTGCGTTGATGGAAATGGCTAAAGAGCCTCGTTTTATGCGCAGAGAGCTATCAAAATCAATTTTAAATTCAATCAAAAAAGCGCGTGATATTGACGGAACACCACGAATGGTTTCTTCATATCCGTCATTTTATCCAGATCGTGCATATATATTTTTACAAGTTACGCCAATTCCTACAATGGATTATGAAACTGAATATCGCCCATCAAGACAAGCAATGTTAAGATTGGCTTGTGGAGTTTTTAAAAACAAATGTCCAGAACTAAAGAAAATAATTGGTATAGGAATAAATATGCCATTTCATGAAAATACAAAAGAATACGCAGAAGATTTTATATTGTTAGATTGCAGTAATTGGTCAAAGGAAGATGAAGACTATTACAACGAAGGTAATAAAGAATTAAAGTTTTTTGAAACAGATGCATTGCAAATAAATTTACAAAGAAGTTATGAGTTTCCGCCTAATAAGAAAATACCTTCTAATAAACGTCGGGTAAAAATAGGCAGAAATGACCCTTGCCCATGTGGAAGTAATAAAAAATATAAGAAATGCTGTCTTAAACTCAAATAGCCTGAAATTATAAAAAACTAAAGGATGCTAAAAAACTATCATTCTATCCCGTCAAAAAGCACGCTTGAGATATAACGCTCAGCGAATGATGGGACTATCACTATGATTTGCTTGCCTTTATTTTCAGGCATTTGTGCAACTTCTTTTGCTGCGGCGAAGGCTGCCCCTGATGAAATGCCGCAAGCGATGCCCTCTAAGCGGGCAATTTCTCGTGATGTTTCAATAGAGCTATTGCTATCTATTTTAACCACGTCGTCTATTAAATCAGTATCAAGAATAGATGGGATAAAGCCCGCGCCTATGCCTTGAATTTTATGAGGCCCTGCCTGACCACCTGAAAGAATTGGGCTTTCTGCTGGCTCTACGGCATAGGTTTTAAAACTAGCTTTGCGCTCCTTTAATACCCCCGATACGCCAGTTAAAGTACCGCCAGTGCCAACACCAGATATAAGTATATCTGCCTTACCATTTGTATCTATCCATATTTCCTCGGCAGTTGTCTCACGATGAATTTGTGGGTTTGCAACATTTTCAAACTGGCTAGGGATGAATGCATTTTCATACTCCAAAAGCAGTTCTTCCGCGCGTGCAATAGCGCCCGGCATTCCCTTTTCCTTTGGTGTTAGCACTAATTCAGCGCCCAAAAAGCGCAGCATTTTACGGCGCTCTATCGACATGCTTTCAGGCATAGTTAGAATAAGGTGGTAGCCCTTACTTGCCGCGATGAACGCAAGCGCAATGCCTGTATTTCCTGATGTTGGCTCAATAAGGACTGTTTTGCCAGCCTCTATCTTCCCTGTGCGCTCCGCCGTTTCTATCATTGCAAAACCAATGCGATCTTTGACAGAAGATAGAGGATTGAAATATTCCAATTTTGCAAGTATATCCGCCTCAAGATTATATTTATCCATGAAGTTTGAAACACGCACAAGCGGGGTTGCTCCGATAGTCTCTGTTATGGAATTATACACTCGCCCGCGAGCATGTGCCTTGTCATTTTCTATAAAACTCATTTTAATCACCCTCACCTGATTCTGGGCTAAAATCAGTATTAATCTTGCCCTTTTTATTCTTCATTTCCTCTGCTTCTGGCATGGGATCTTTTTTAACCGTGATATTAGCCCATATTTCAGAATATTTAGTATTAAGCTCAAGCCATTGCTCTGCCTTATCATCAGTATCAGGTAGTATAGCCTCTATAGGGCATTCAGGCTCACACACGCCGCAATCTATGCATTCATCGGGGTTTATAACAAGCATATTTTCACCCTCGTAAAAGCAGTCAACGGGGCAAACTTCTACGCAATCTGTATATTTACAACGTATGCAATCATCTGTTACTACAAAAGTCATTTCAAAGCTTATCCATTATTAAATAAATTAAGAATGCATGGTAATTCCATGCCCAAAATAAGGCAATAGATTTAATAATAACTATGAAAATCTAGAGCGGAAGGACGTTATCATATCGGTTAAACTACACAGCTTCTTAGGAGCAGTATTATTACTCTCTATTTCTTGAACAGGCTCTTCCTCAAATTCCAAAGAAATACTACCAATGAGGTCATCAACATTGGTTTCTTTTACATGTCCCTCGAGAAGCCGTATCATAATCTCTTGCTCTTCTGATGCAAATTTACCATCAACCCAAACAAGGTCACTGGCAAAATTAAAAAATGCTAACCGGTCTTCTTTGTTGGTAATAGATTTAAACATTTTTTCAACATCTTTAGGATTAACAATATCATCCTTTAATATAGCGTTTTGAGTGTCTGTAAACTCAAAATTTTCGAGTACATTAGCCATAAAAGTAATTTCTTCATCTGTTACAATATTATCAGCATGCGCAACAGCAAATAAAGTACGCCACATAAAAAACCGACTTTGGCATATAGCATTGCTCATGTTATTTTATTCCTTTATACAGTAGGTCAAATTACGTTTTAACATATATAGAGCTAGTTTAAAATGTTTTAATTGCCCTAACCACTTCTTTTTGGTAGATATTTCGAATGACAGATGAACCACTACATATTATTGGCGCGGGGCTAGCAGGCAGTGAAGCAGCGTGGCAAGCGGCTAACATGGGCGCGCGCGTGATTCTCCATGAAATGCGCCCCGATGTTAAGACGGCGGCTCATAAGACAGATGGATGCGCAGAGCTTGTATGCTCTAACTCTTTTCGCTCAGATGATGCGCAGCATAATGCGGTTGGGCTTATTCATGAAGAAATGCGGCGCATGGACTCGCTCATCATGCAAGAAGGCGATAAAGCGGCTGTACCTGCTGGCGGAGCTTTAGCAGTAGATCGCAATATATTCTCGCAAAATGTAACGCTTGCATTGGAAAACCATCCAAATATCACAATTGAGCGCGGCGAAGTTGCAGGCTTGCCGCCCGAAGAATGGAAGCATGTAATTATTGCAAGCGGCCCTCTTACTTCCGAGCCTTTAGCCAAGGCAATACAAAACCTTACTGGCGAGGATGCGCTTGCATTTTTTGACGCGCTTGCGCCCATTGTGCATACGAATAGCATTGATATGAGCGCAGCATGGTTCCAATCAAGGTATGACAAAGTTGGCCCTGCTGGGACAGGTAAGGATTATATAAACTGCCCAATGGATGAAGCGCAATATGCTGCATTTATTGACGCTCTTATAACTGCGGAATATGGCGATTTTAAGCAATGGGAGAAAGATACACCATATTTTGAGGGCTGTATGCCAATTGAAGTTATGGCAGCGCGGGGAGCGGAAACGCTGCGTTTTGGCCCTATGAAACCTGTAGGTCTGACAAATCCACATAAAGATGAGAAACCATATGCGGTAGTTCAGCTTCGTCAAGATAACAAACTTGGAACTCTTTATAATATAGTTGGCTTTCAAACTAAAATGAAATATGGCGAGCAAATGCGCGTATTTCGCACTATACCAGCATTGGAAAATGCAGAATTTGCACGGCTTGGTGGAATGCACCGAAACACATTTATTAACTCACCAAGATTACTTGATGATACGCTGCGTTTGAAAATACAGCCGCGCATTAGATTTGCAGGGCAGATAACTGGGTGTGAGGGATATATAGAAAGCGCAGCGATAGGTCTATTGACAGGGCGTTTTGCTGCGGCAGAAATACTTGGTAGGATCACACAATTGCCGCCAAAAACAACGGCTATTGGTGCATTGCTAAATCATGTTACAGGCGGAGCAAATGCAGAGACCTTCCAGCCCATGAATATTAATTTTGGGCTATTCCCCCTTCCGCCTGATGAAATGCTGCGCCCAAAACAGGAAAATGGTCGGCGCAAAAAACTTAAAGGCAAGGACAGAAAAAAAGTCTACACTGATATTGCGCGAAAAGATATTGAGACTTGGCTAAATTAGAAAACAAAGGCTAGTCTATCGGCACACCGCAATCCTCTTTTGCCACTTTTAATGTAAGTAATGATTTAATAAGCTGAACATTAGGAGCTGAACTTAACTGGGTTTTAAAAAAATCTTGATAATCATCCCAACTTTTTGCAACAATGCGCAATATAAAATCAACATCTCCAGCAATTAAATAGCACCCTCTAACCATTGGAAGTGCAGAAACATGCTTTTCAAATCCTGATATATCCTCTTCCGCCTGACTATTAAGCGTTACCGTAGCAAAAACAGTAACTCCATACCCCATAGATGCGTGATTAATATGTGCGTGATAACTATCGATATATCCAGCGTCTTCTAATGCGCGCACGCGGCGCAAGCATGGCGGAGCTGATATACCAACATCCTTAGAAAGTGTTATATTGCTTACTCGCCCATCAATTTGCAGTCTTCGCAGTATGTTCTTATCAATTTTATCAAGACGAGATCGTTTCATTGTTAATCTACTTTCATATATCAAAGTGTCACGTATAAAGTGTTATGCTTGTAATAATAATAAAAATATATAAAATCATGTGGCAAAATAAGCAAGCACTTTTGAAATAAAATTACAACATACAAAGAATATGACTAATAAAGACACGGAAAAAAAATGCTGGATTATAACCGAAGGCATGGCTGGCACAGAAAATCAATGTATTGGCATTGCTGAAAAGCTCGATATCGGCACAACTATAAAACAAATATCACTAAAACAGCCGTGGAAAATCCTATCTCCCTATATTGGGATGGAGCAAGGATGGATCTTTACTCCCGAACCCACCCCCCCCTATCCTGACCTTCTTATAACCAGCGGTCGTAAAAGCATTGCAGCTTCGCGGTTCATTAAAAAACAAAGCAAAGGGAACACTATAACGGTTCACGTACAAGACCCCCGCATATCCGCCAAAAAATTTGACATGGTAGCAGTGCCAGAACATGACCCAATGCGAGGGGATAATGTTATTGTGACCAAGGCTAGTCCTAACAAAATAACAATAGATAAAATCAAAAGTGCAAGAAATGGCTTTCCTGAGATTGAGAGCTTAAAGCGCCCGCGCGTAGCCGTCCTTATAGGTGGGAGCAGCCAAGCATATGATATGACGCAAGCCATAACTGAAAAACTTGCACAAGAGCTATGCGCCTTAGATGCGTCACTAATGATTACATGTTCACGCAGGACAGGAAAAGAAAACCAAGCTATACTTGAAACATATTTAAAGAATGATAAAAATTATTTTTGGGATGGAAGCGGCGCAAATCCATATATGGCTCTGCTTGGCTGGGCTGATTATATCATAGTCACAGCAGATAGCGCTTCCATGATTTCAGAAAGCTGCACCACGGGGAAGCCAGTATATATGATTGAGCTTGAAGGCGGTTCAAAAAGAATATCCGCACTTCATGATAATTTAATGCGTCACGGGGCTTTAAAAAAGTTTGAAGGCGTGCTAAATCATTTCACTTATGAACCGTTAAATGACGCGCAAATGGTCGTAAACGAGATCAAAAAGCGTTTTGGGTTTTTATTCAAATGAAACTAAGGTTAGCTAAATGAGCAACATACACCATACAAAAGTCCTAATAATTGGCTCAGGGCCTGCTGGATATACTGCCGCCATATATGCTGCGCGTGCTGGACTTGAACCTATTTTAGTAACTGGTTTGGATCAAGGAGGGCAGCTCATGATTACAACCGAAGTTGAAAATTACCCTGGATTTGCTGATCCTATCGAAGGACCATGGCTCATGGATCAAATGAAGGCGCAAGCGGTCAATGTTGGCACTAATATTATCAATGACTATATCAAAGAAGTGGATTTTTCATCTAAGCCACTTAAAGCTATTGGTGATAATGGATCTATTTATACTGGTGACACTGTTATTGTTGCAACAGGAGCGCAGGCCATGTGGCTGGGTCTTCCTTCTGAAAAAGAATTTCAAGGGCGCGGCGTTTCTGCTTGCGCTACATGTGATGGGTTTTTCTATCGTGATAAAGAAGTTGCAATAGTTGGCGGCGGCAATACGGCCGTGGAAGAAGCTCTATTCCTAACTAATTTTTGCGCCAAAGTGACTTTAATTCATAGGCGGGATACTCTAAGAGCGGAAAAAATATTGCAAAAACGATTATTTGCTAATGATAAAATAGAAGTGCTTTGGAATCATTCGGTTGAAAAAATACTCGGCGATGAAACAGGCATGACAGGGCTTCGCCTTAAAAACACCAAAACTGGAGATACGCAGGAAATCCAAAAAAACGGCGTGTTTATTGCTATCGGACATGCCCCTGCAACAGGTCTATTCAAAGATGTGTTAGATATAGATGATAATAACTATCTAATTACTGCGCCAGATTCAACGGCAACATCAATAAAGGGCGTTTATGCTGCGGGTGATGTTGCAGACCATGTGTATCGTCAAGCAGTCACAGCCGCAGGAATGGGCTGCATGGCTGCACTGGAAGCTGATAGATATTTAACATCTTTGGAAGATTAAGTAAAACCTTGCCCCCCCCGATTTTATGTTAATCTCCGAAAAAATGAAATCGGAGAGTGATTATGAATTATAAAAAAACAGCAGCAGCAGCCTTCTTGGCAACAACGATGACAGCGTGCACAGAACCACCAAACGAGCAAGTTACAAGTACAGCCGTACAGAGCTGGATGTCACAAACAAAAGATATAAATGCGTTAGAAGGTAAGCACCTTATTATAAAAGAAGATGATTTAGAAACGGGTGTTGTAAGAGTAGATAGCGTAACTGTAAATGAAAACTCTGCCTACACATGCTTATATTACAAAGCATTTTCTTTTAAAAAGTTAGGTTGGGCTAAGGGTTCCAGCCACGATCGCCATACTTGCCTTCCAAGACAACTATTAGAACAAACTGAACCTGAACTTTAAGCAGCACTAGCCTTACCTTGTAAAGCTGCGCAAGCGCGTTTAATGCGTTTACATGCCTCGGTTAGGTTCTCGGTGCTTGTTGCATAAGATATACGGAAATATGGTGATAAGCCAAACGCAGCCCCTTGAACGCAAGCAACCCCTTCGCTTTCGAGTAAATAGGTAACAAAATCCTCATCACTTTCTATTAACTTACCATCGGGCGTAGTTTTACCGATTAAACCAGCGCATGATGGATAAACATAAAACGCGCCTTCGGGCTTTAGGCACTCAATGCCTTCAACTTCATTAAGCAAATCAACAACCATATTGCGGCGCTCTTTAAATACGGCGTTACGATCTGCTAAAAAGGACTGATCCCCTTCTAATGCCGCTAACGCCGCTGCTTGTGACACGGAAGATGGGTTAGAAGTGCTTTGGCTTTGCACCTTTGCCATGGCCTTAATGAGATCCTTAGAGCCTCCCGCATAACCAATGCGCCATCCCGTCATGGCATATGATTTAGAAACGCCGTTACAAGTCAATGTCCGATCAAAAAGTTTTGGCTCAACTTGCGCGGGGGTGCAATATTCAAAACCATCATAGACAAGATGCTCATACATATCATCGCTCATAATATAGACATGCGGGTGCTTAAGTAAAACATCAGTAAGGGCTTTTAGCTCATCATAGCTATAAGCTCCGCCAGTTGGATTAGATGGAGAATTAAATATAAACCACTTTGTTTTAGGCGTAATGGCAGCCTCCAAATCCTCTGGTTTTAGCTTAAATCCATTATCTTTGGAGCATTCAACAATTACGGGCGTTCCTTCCGCTAGCAACACCATATCAGGGTATGATACCCAATAAGGCGCAGGGATAATCACTTCATCACCAGCATTAACAGATGCCATAAGCGCGTTATATAACACCTGCTTACCGCCCGTTCCGACCGTTATTTGATCGCGGCTGTAATCAAGATCATTATCACGTTTAAATTTGGCAATAATAGCATCTTTAAGCTCTGCCGTTCCATCGACGGCGGTATATTTAGTCTGCCCGTCTGCTATCGCTTTATAGGCTGCTTCTTTTACGAAGTCAGGCGTATCAAAATCAGGCTCACCCGCGCCAAGACCTATCACATCGCGACCAGCGGCTTTAAGCTCTTTGGCTTTACTAGATACAGCAATAGTTGGTGATGGTTTAATACGGCTTAAGCGATCTGCGACGATAGACATATATAGTAACTCCTTAATTTTTAATTCAAAATTTTTCTAACTAATTCGCCATTGAAATCTTTTATTGGTTCAAAATCAACCCCTTGTTTTGCAAACCATGATTTTATTGGAAGTAATAACGGGTCATTAAGCGCGGATTTTATATAGTTTTGAAGGCGCGGCACATGGACAAGATAGCCATCGCGCCCCTGCTCTGCTGCTAATTTTATGAATAGACCAAGCACGCGGCAATGAAATTGCGTCCCCAAAACGCGATACCATTTAAGAAATATGTCTTTATCGCCCGCGCTCATGCCATCGCAATATCTATCAATCATGGCGCTGCGCAAATCTTTAGGGATATCCACCCGCGCATCTTCCAGCAAATTTACAAGATCATAGGCAAGCCCGCCATATAGCGCATCTTGGTAATCTATAAGCGCGCATTTCCCATCAACATACATTAAATTTTCAAGATGATAATCGCCGTGAATAAAGCCTTGAGGGCAATGCGGCAAGCTCTGCTCTATTTCATCCCAAGCATCTAAATACCCTTCGATATCAGGCACTTTATTTAAAATTGGAAAATAGTAATCCACCAATTGCCGCCGGTTTTCATGGATTTTACTGTCTTTATATAATGGCAGATTATCAGGCGGGGGAGCAATAGAGAGCTTCTTTAATACATCCGTTGCAAGCTCGTATAAATATGTTTGCTTATCAGGGTTTTCTTGCAAAGCTTTGCCGAATGAAATTTTGCCCAAATCCTCGAACTTAGCAATGCAATTACATTTATCTAACCCATATAATTCAGGAGTTTTTATACCGTTATCAGACAGCCATTTACCAATGCGGATAAATTCCAGCAATTCCGTGATATGATCTTTATTTATTTCGGGATAGCTCATAAGGATAAAATCACGCCCGCGATAATATTCACGCGGGGAGACATCACGCGGCAATGCCTCTAACCCATTAATATCAAAGGTCATTATTTCTTCTTTTTTATATTACGGCTTAGGGATGCCATTTTATGAATAGCGTCAATATGCTGCTTTGATGCGGCTTTTCGCTTTGGTGTTATTGGACTATCATAGCCAAATACAGTAGCATCACTAGCGGCAACTGCGCGAAGTAAATCCACTCCAAAATTATCTTCTTCTTTTTTAGGAGCGGCTTTGGCTTTTTCAGGGTTGCGTTTTTCAAGCTCTGCCCTGCCCGATGCTACGCGCTCCACCTGATATGCAATAATCCCGTCAAGATGCGGCGCGGCGATAGCCCGCAACAACGCAGCATCATCATGCGCCCAAAGCATCACCTGTTTTCGCGCAAGCGCAATATTCCCGCCATGGGCTTTCAATGCTTGCTTGATTTTACCTTCCGCATATTCTCTGGACATATATTCATCCTCTCGATTCTATCACCATTAAGAATGCCATATATCTACATAAAATGCCAAATTAAAAAGCTACGTGGTTATAGACGCATTAAGCGTGTGATGACAACCTAGTGTTTAAAGCTTAAAGTTCCGATAGCTCTTTCATTAATCTATGAACGCCCTTAACGCGTTCGGGGGTTTTAGTCCAGCTACGGATAGCAGATAATTTCTGATCTGGGCGGATTTTAACGCTCCCCGCTTTTTTGCCAATCCAAGCCATAAGCCCATCAATATTAGGCGGCATATTTTTATGAAATGCGATAATTGCGCCCTTTGGCCCAGCGTCAACATGTGAGACCCCCGCTTTTTTGCAAAGCTGCTTTATTGCTAGAATATCTAGTAGGTTTTCAACTTCTATTGGCAAAGCGCCAAAGCGATCAATCATTTCCGCTGCAAAGGCTTCTACTTCCTCACCGCCCACCAAATCATTCAAACGGCGATATAGGCTCATGCGCACACCTAAATCCTCAACATAGCTTTCAGGGATAAGGACGGATGCGCCGATATTAATTTGCGGCGACCATTGCTCTTCTGGCATTTCCTCGATTGTCGTAATACCTGCCCTAGCCGCGGCCACTGCTTCTTCAAGCATTTGCTGGTATAGCTCCACGCCTACTTCGCGGATATGCCCGCTTTGCGCATCACCAAGCAAATTCCCTGCGCCGCGTATATCCATATCATGTGAGGCAAGCTGAAAACCTGAGCCAAGAGTATCTAGCGTCTCCATGACCTCAAGGCGTTTTTGCGCTTGCGGGTTTAATTTCACATTAGGTTGATAAGTCAAATAAGCATAAGCGCGCACTTTTGACCTGCCTATGCGCCCTCTGATTTGATAAAGCTGTGACAAGCCAAACATATCGGCTCTATGCACTATCATTGTATTTGCGCTGGCTATATCTATGCCGCTTTCAATAATATTTGTGGCTAGTAACACATCATATTGCCTATCATAAAACGCGGTCATGCGGTCTTCTAGCTCTGTTGGTGTCATTTGCCCATGCGCGTCAATTACCTTAATTTCTGGCACTAGTTCTTTAAGCATATCCGCTACTTCTTTTATATCTTTTATGCGCGGCACAACATAGAAACTCTGCCCACCGCGATAATGCTCACGCAGCAAGGCGTCGCGGATAACAACGCTATCAACTGGCATAACGAATGTGCGAATAGCCAAGCGATCAACTGGCGGCGTAGTAATAAGGCTCATCTCCTTAACGCCCGTTAGCGACATTTGAAGCGTGCGCGGGATAGGCGTTGCGGTCAAAGTTAACACATGGATATTGCTTTTTAAGGCTTTGAGCTTTTCCTTTTGCTTTACGCCAAAGCGTTGCTCTTCATCAACTATAAGCAAGCCAAGATTATCGAATTTCATGCTATCGGCAAATAGAGCGTGCGTGCCTATCACTATTTGAACAGAGCCATCAGCCAAGCCCCTTTTAGTGCGCTCTGCGTCTTTAGGCGTGACCATGCGTGAGAGCTGCTCAATGCGGATTCCCGAGCCTTCAAAGCGGTTTTGGAAATTATTATAATGCTGGCGTGATAATAAAGTAGTTGGAACAACAATAGCAACTTGAACGCCCGACATAGCCGCAACATATGCAGCCCGCAGCGCAACTTCCGTCTTACCAAAACCAACATCGCCGCATACTAAATGATCCATGGGGTAGCTGCCCGCCATACCTTCTATCACTGAATTAATAGAGCGCAACTGGTCTTCGGTCTCCGCATATGGAAAGCGCGAGACAAATTCATTGTAAAGCTCTTGGCTTATATGGAGCTGCTGGGATTTTTTAAGCTGGCGCGCGGCTGCAACGCCAAGCAGCTTATCTGCAATCTCCATAAGATTTTTCTTGGCTTTAGCTTTGCGAGCCTGCCAATTAGCGCCGCCAAGTTTATCAAGCTGGGTTGTATCACTATCAGAGCCAAAGCGCGATAGCACATCTAAATTAACCACAGGAACAAACAGCCTATCACCGCCTGCATATTCAATTTTCAGGCAATCATTAATTACCCCGCCCGCCTTAATGGTTTCAAGCTCTATAAATCTTCCTATGCCGTGATCCACATGCACTACTAAATCACCTTCATTAAGCGAGGATACTTCTTTTAAGAAATTATCACATTTACGGGTTTTTTTAGCTTTACGGGCTAGCCTATCACCTAATATATCTTGCTCGGTTAGCACTATTAAATCGAGCGAGTTAAAGCCGCTTTCTAATGCTAAAACGCATATGCCAATTTGGTGAGGTTTTAGATTTTTTATATCGCGGTAATCATTTACATCAATAATATTTTTGATACTTGCATTTTCTATCAAACCTTTAAGGCGCGACTTTGAACCTTCACTATAAGCTGCCACAAGTATTTTATGATCTTGTTTATATTCAATATAACTCTTAAGCTCTGCAAATACATCACCATCGGGCAAGGCTCTAACATCAGAAAAATCACGCCCTTTTCGCGCGCGCGCATCTTCAAGACCGCCATCATCTGGTGCGCCAAAAGTGGAAAATACTTTAGCGCCGCCTGTAAGCTTGTTCCACTCTTCATTGCCTATATAAAGGCTTTCAACGGGGATAGGGTTATATACCGCGCCTATAGAACTTGATTTCTTATTTGCGCTATCCTTTAAAATCTGGCGCGAATTATAAAAATCATTCACCTGATCTAAACGCTCTGCGCAAGCATCAGCAACATGCGGGTCAAAAGTCACAAATGAATTATGAGTATAGTCAAATACATTATCCATATGCTCGTAGAACAATGGTAGCCAATGCTCTACGCCATTATAACGCCGCCCCTCACTTACCGCTTGATATAGCGGATCATCTTTTTTCTGAACTCCGAATGCCTCACGATATTTTGAGCGAAAGCGCGATATTGATGGCTCATCCATAAAAAATTCAGTGGCTGGGCGCAATGAAAACTCTTTTATTTTGCCGCTAGTTCGCTGCGTAATGGGATCAAATACCTTAATAGTTTCGACCTCATCACCGAACAGATCAATGCGCACGGGGCTTTCATGACCTGCTGCAAATATATCAATTATCCCGCCGCGCACAGCAAAGTCACCAGATTCGCGCACTGTATCACTGCGTATATAGCCATTTTGCGCAAGGAATAGCTGCAAATCATCTATATTAATTTGAGTTCCTGTCTTTGCGCTAAAGCTAGACTCACGTAACGCCGCGCGCGGCATAACTCTTTGCATGGCTGCGTTAACGCTTGTAAGCAATATGCGGGGTGAGCGCTCAATCATATGCTCCCATTCCATAAGCTTAGAAAGAGCCGACACGCGCTTTGCCACTATATCGCCATGCGGGGAAACTCTGTCATATGGCAGGCAATCCCAAGCGGGCAATGTGATAACCTCAATATCAGGCGCAAAAAATGCTAGCAACTCTTCCAGCACTGATATGCGCGCGTCATCCATGGCAATATGCACAAGAACGCGGTCTTGCGGCATAATTTTGCGGGCTATATCTGCTAGAATTCGTGCGTCTTGCCCCTCTGGCGCGCCATAAATTATATTGCTGTGCAAAATATTACCCTTTTACTATTTGCCTTTTACCAGCTTTTTATATATAGATTTCAGTCTATATCAAGGGACAAAACTATAATGAATAGCGAAACGCAAACTGTTGCAGATAAAGAGTTACTAAAAAGTGCCGTTCATGAGAATAAGGCTACGTCAAAACGTGGCTTGCAAGAGCGCATGTTTACAATGGCTTTTAGTGGCTTTGTATATCCGCAAATTTGGGAAGATCCTGAGGTTGATATTCCCGCCATGAAGATTGACGACACTACGCGCATAATGACAATATGTTCTGGCGGGTGTAATATGATGAATTATTTAACCGAGTCCCCTGCGTCAGTTACAGCAATAGACCTTAACCCGCACCATGTTGCGCTTGGTCGCTTAAAAATTGCTGCGCTTAAACATTTGCCCGACTATGAAAGATTTTTTATGTTTTTTGGCTGCGCTGATGATCCAAAAAATATAGAGAATTACGATAAATATATAGCCCCGCATCTTGATAAATATACGCGCGATTATTGGGAAAAAATCGTAGTTCCGCATGGCAGGCGCATAAATTTATTCAAGAAAAATATTTATAAATATGGGCTACTTGGTAAATTCATTGGGATGGTGCATTTAATTGCCAAAATATATGGGCAAGATCCACGTGATATTTTAAAAGCCACCACTATGGATGAGCAAAAAGAGATATTCGACAAAACTCTAGCACCTCTATTTGATAAGAAATTTGTACGCATGATGTGCGGAAAACCTGAGTCTTTATATGGGCTTGGCATTCCCCCTTCCCAGTTTGATGAGCTTAATGCGTCTGCTGGCGGCAATATGGCAATGCTTTTGAAAGCTCGGCTAGAGCGCATGGCATGTCAGTTCCCAATTTCTGATAATTACTTTGCATGGCAAGCATTCGGCAGAGGCTATGACCGCAATAATAAGCAAGCTGTGCCGCGCTACCTCAAGCAAGAAAACTATGAGACACTAAAAGCAAATATTAATAACGCAAAAGTAGTCCACAAAACAATTACCGAATATCTAGACTCTAAAGGTGAAAACTCATTTGATGTTTACGTGTTTTTAGATGCTCAAGACTGGATGAATGAGGAGCAGATTAACGATCTTTGGGCGGCTGTCTTGCGCTCTGCTAGTGATGGCGCGCGCGTTATATTCCGAACGGCTGGCGATATTAGCCCGCTAGCTGATAAGCTAACAAGCGATAATATATCCCCTTGGGAATATGATAAAAGCGTTGTCCACCCTAGAAACGAGCAAGATAGATCCTCAATTTATGGCGGTTTCCATACCTATACGCTAAATCGTAACAAACAAAGTAAAGCGGCGTAGCACATGTCATCTGATGAAATTCAAGTCAAAAAAGACATGGATAATATGTATCGCTGGACGCGCCATATTTATGACCTTACGCGCAAATATTATCTTCTTGGGCGTGATGAGCTTATCAAGCATTTAGATATAAAAGATGGCGAGAATATTTGTGAAGTTGGCTGTGGCACTGCGCGTAATTTGATTAAAATAGCAAGCAAATATCCAAATGCTAATTACTATGGGCTTGATGCTTCGGATGAAATGCTGAAAACCGCACATATAAATTTAGGAAATGCAGGCGCTATTGATAAAATAATGCTTAAACAAGCGTATTCTCAAAGCTTTAAGCCTGATGAATTGTTTAATTTAAGCAAGCCACTTGATAAAATCGTATTTTCATACGCTCTATCTATTATTCCGCCATGGAAAGAATCTATAGACCATGCTTTGGAGTTAATGCCATCTGGCGGGGAAATCCACATTGTTGATTTTTCATCTCAAGATGATCTGCCAAAACCATTTAGTAAATTCGTGTTTTGGTGGCTGAAAATGTTCCATGTTTATTATAAGCCTGAGATAATGGAATATCTGATTAGCCTTGAAAGCTCTGGCAAAGGCTCACTAGATGTTACATATATGTATAAAAAATATGCCTACCGCGCGGTGTTTAGGAAAAACTAAACCACCTTATGATCTAATAATTTTTTGAATACGGACATATCCGCAATATCATCTGGGGCAGGCTCTTTTTCAGTTATCCAGTTATATAAATCAGGGTCATTATTGCATAAAAGCTGGTCATATTCGGATAACTCGCTTTTCGTGAAATTAGGAATATTAGCGCGGGCGAAGCTGCCCATTATCAAATCCATTTCTTTTATTCCGCGATGGGCAGAGCGAAAAATCAAACGCCTGCGCTTGTTTTCCAGCTTTTCATTTTCATCGCCAACCGCTTCCATAAATATGCCCATCAAAATCTTCTCGATATTATTAAGTTTAGACGTTAGAATAGACTTTCACTTTAACATTAGTCAATGATGAGATATTAATGAACCAAAGACCATTTGATCTTGACCCACTATTTAGAAGTATTACCGTATTAAGCGGTGTTGGCCCTCGCAATGGTAAGCTGCTGGAAAAGCTTATCGGCGGGCCAAAGGTTTTAGACCTGCTTTTACATGCGCCGATTGATTTTATAGACAGGCGGTTTTCCTGCCCTATCGCTAGCGCGCCCAATGGCAAGATTGTAACAATGGAAGTGAGCATAGATAGCCATATCCCCAATGCGCGTAAATCTCTGCCATACCGCGTGAAAGCTACGGATGATAGCGGCGAGATATCACTTGTATTTTTTCATGCTAACAAAGGGTGGATTGAAAAACTTCTGCCTGTTGGCAAAAATATGGTTGTTAGTGGCAAGGTTGAGTATTTTCAGGGGTTTCCACAAATCATCCATCCTGAAATTGCCAAGCCTGAGGAACGAGCGAGCCTTGAGACTGTAGAGCCAATTTACCCATTAACACAGGGAGTTACAAACAAAACCTTAAGAAAAGCAATTAAGAACGCTCTTGATTTTATCCCAAAGCTTCCTGAATGGCTGGACGGTGCGCATAAAACGCAAAATGGCTGGGGCGAATGGCACTCATGCATAAATGCTCTACATAACCCGATGAGCGAGGCAGAGCTTGAACCTATGCACAAGACCCGCGCCCGCCTTGCTTATGATGAGCTGCTGGCAAACCAGCTAACCCTTGCTATTGTCCGCGATAGGCAGAGCAAAATTAATGGTCGGGCATTTCCGACTTCTACAAATTTGCGCCAAAAAGTAGAAAATGTTCTTCCTTTTATCCTAACGGGAGCGCAAAAACGCAGCCTATTTGAAATTGATGAGGGTATGCGAAGTCCTAAGAAAATGCTGCGCTTGCTTCAAGGTGATGTAGGAAGTGGCAAAACCGTTGTCGCTTGCCTAGCTATGCTAAATGCCGTGGAAGCAGGAGGGCAGGCCGCCATTATGGCTCCGACCGAAATATTAGCGCGCCAACATGAGGTTAGCTTAAAGACGTGGCTTGATGCTGCTAATATAAATTATGTAACCCTTACAGGGCGCGACAAAGGCAAGTCCCGCGGTGAAATTTTAGAGCAAATAGCGAATGGCAAAGCTCAAATAATTATTGGCACGCATGCCATCTTTCAAAAAGATGTTGAATATCACGATTTAGGGCTAGCGGTGATTGACGAGCAGCACAGATTTGGCGTGCATCAACGCCTTGAGCTATCCAATAAAAATAAAGGCACTGATATTTTGGTTATGACCGCAACGCCTATTCCGCGCACACTTGCTTTAACAGCTTACGGTGATTTAGAAGTATCAAAGCTTGATGAAAAGCCGCCAAATAGAAAGCCTATTGAAACGCTGTTATTTTCTAATGAAAAGATAGAACAAGTCGTGGCAGGGCTTAAGCGTAAAATCTTAGAAGGGGTGCGGGCTTATTGGGTTTGCCCGCTGGTCGAGGAATCGGAGCTTATGAATTTAACTTCAGTAGAAGAGAGATTCGATATATTGCAGCAAAGCTTTGGCAAGCGCGTAGGGCTTATTCATGGACGCATGAAACCAACCGAAAAAGATGCAGTTATGGCGAGCTTTAAAGCTGGCGATCTGGATATATTAGTGGCTACTACTGTAATTGAGGTGGGTGTTAATGTCCCCGAAGCCACCATCATGGTGATAGAACATGCCGAGCATTTCGGTCTATCACAGCTTCATCAGTTGCGCGGACGCGTTGGCAGGGGGTCAGAGCAATCCTATTGTTTCTTGCTCTATGCTTCTCCGCTTGGCAAAACCGCAACCGAGCGACTTAATATCATGCGCAATACCGAGGACGGATTTTTAATTGCTGAAAAAGATTTAGAACTGCGCGGCGGCGGCGATATCCTTGGCACTAAGCAAAGCGGCATGACCGAGTTTAAGATAGCTGACTTGACTGCGCATGGCGATTTGTTATCTACGGCGCGTGATGATGCTAAATTGATTATAAATAAAGATCCAAAGCTTGAAAACACGAGAGGCAAAGCGCTTAAAACCTTGCTCTATCTATTCGAACGCGACCAAGCTATACAATATTTTAGGGGTGGATGAGATATTTCTTGACATATGCTTAGAATATATGTACTGAAAGCACAAATTTAATTACTTGAAAGATTTTGCAATGAGTCCTAAGCAACCAGCACACACTACGTATAAATTCAATGAACAAAATGCAGCTAATATTAGTGACATGAAACATATCGCATTTATGAATACTAATTTAAATATAACAGGCAAGGTTATGGAGCCATTTAACGTTATGTTCCCAACAGGATATTTTGTACAACCATCACCGCTTGGGGCAACTTTTTTTCATGCAAGCACAGAACATATCGAGACAAATACAGCCATGCAAATAGAAAAAGAGATTTTTACTAATGTACAAGGTGATCTTCCTATCGACTTATTTATTATTACAGCAATGAACACTCGCTCTGGAGAAGGAGAAGATATATCAAAGCATGTTAGAGCGGCAAAAGAAATAGCTCCAGAATCTAAAATAGTGATTTTAAGCTATAACCCTGCTAAAACATCCGAGGCACTAAAAAATGCGGGGCTCGGCGGCGAAGTATCTGATGATAATATCATATCAACTAGTGAACTTAATCGTGGAAAATCTAATTTATTAATAGAAAAGTTAAAAAGAAATACTGGCATGTTCGACACACCTTACGTGAATGATAAACAAAGCTATTACTCGCATGCAGTGCAATTAAGAAGTCAATATTATGAAATTGAAAGTATTGAAGAAAGTCCTGAAATAGCAATTAAAAGAGCAGAGTTAAATCAACTAAGCCAAGATGTAGGTTAAGAGCTGCTACAATCTTCTAAAAGGACATTTCGGGCATTGGGATACTCGGCGTTGTTCCTGCTAGTCCGTTATCCATCGCAGGCGCAACTGGTGTCTGATTTTGCGCCAAAGATAAATCAGGAGCATTGCCTGCCTCTAACCCAATATCAGCAGCAGCCGCAACTTTAATCTCCTCCGGATCTGTCGGAGAGAGCTTGCGTTCATCGCCAAGCCCTGTAAGGCTGGGCGCGTTACTTTCCATTGCATCTACATATCTTTGGGCATACTGCCCCCCTATAGGATTATTATTAAAGGCCACATGCCCCTCAGATTGCATTTTTTTCACCGTTACATACGTTAAGCTAGGGTCATCGATTAGAGCTTGGTGTGATTCCATATATCCAACACCCAGCTCTTCAGCATTATATTGAATAATGTTTTGACGAACTATTGCTAGGCTATCTGGATAATCAGCCGTATCATTTGTTTCCGCAATAAGACCACCAAGAGTGGGTACATCGCTTCCCACATTTTCTCCAGGTTCGTGATCTGCGAGCTTAGGTCCCGTGGCATGATGTTTAGATGAATAAATCATCCCGCCAATATCCCGAGCATTTTGCATAGTGTCTATTACTTTTTCGGCTCCCTCAGAACCCCATCTCTCTACCGCAATATTTTTAGCATGTTGGTCCGCATCAACCTCAAGCTGCAACCCATTCATTCTGCTTCTTTCATTGGGGTCTATTTTAACATGTTTCAGGTGACCCGATTCGTGGTCGATTATATGCTGCAGAAGTTGTCGACCATCGACAGGCAGATTAGGACTTTCCGTATAAACACCACTTAAACGTTCGCTAAGCACCTCAGATGATATGTCGGGATCATAGGGAATGGTCATAATCCCCTTTTTTTGCGAAGGGTCATCCAAGGTAACCCTTTCACCACCCCTCAAGTTTTGACCTTCATAGAGCGGCCTTACAGAGGCTCCAGCTTCTGGATCTTTCAATTTATTTACAGTAGATTCTACTATAATTTGGATCTCTTCTTCAGGAAGGTTAACTCCTTCTTTATCAAGAAAAGACCTCACTTTTTTATCTATGGAATCGGCGCTATCAGCTTGACTGAAAATAAGAAGATCTCCGCCAGCATTCTCTGGAGCATCTTCAATAAGACCCTTTAACAGCTCCCTCGTCTCAGGTGAAGCGTGTAAGTTATCTCGATCAAAAATATTTGAAGTCATCCCCATATACAAGATAATACACGGAAAACATTAACAAAACCTAAGGATTGTTTTGCAATATTAGATTGTATTCTTCATAGAATTGGCATAGATAAAAATCAACAAGGGATATCATCCTCAAGGTTAATCTCTTTTTTGATCTTACCCATTTCACGGATGATGCAATCAATGGTGAAGGTAACATCCTCCATCTCCTTGCGGGAGGGCATACCATAGCCACGCGCTGTCTCATCACCACCAACAACGCGTGCGGGAATACCAATAGCCGTTTCTCCGCTAGGAATATCGGTAGTAACAACGGAGTTCGCGCCAATTTTAGCATGCTCACCAATTATTATATCACCCAAAATTTGTGCGCCCGCGCCAATAATAGTGCCCTCCTTCAATGTGGGGTGGCGTTTTGCATCGACCTGACCTACGCGCCCTACTCCGCCAAGGGTTACTCCATGGTAAATAGTTACATTATTTTCAACAATAGCTGTTTGACCTATAACTACGCCCGTACCGTGATCTATGAAGAAATTTTTACCAATATTTGCTTCGGGATGGATTTCTATTCCAGTTAAAAATCTAGTTATATTTGCCAAAAACCGAGCAAACACATGCAACCCCAAATGCCAGAAGAAATTATTCATACGGTGCAGCATTACTGCATGGAAGCCATTATAGGCAAAAAACACCTCTAGGAATGTAGGTGTCGCGGGGTCTCTCTCTCTTATTGATTTTATTAGCTCAATCATTATTTGTTTTCAAGTTCCTCTTTAGGGTTAATAATACCCGCTGATACAACGAGCTTGACCCCTTCCTCAACGCTCATAGATAAATATTTAAGCTCCTTTTTAGGAACGAACAGCAAATATCCGGATGTTGGATTTGGAGTTGTTGGCACAAAAACATTAACCGTTTCTGCCTTAGTGTGAGCCTGTACCTCGCCTTGGGTTGTGCCAGTTACAAAGCCAATAGACCAAACGCCTTTACGCGGATATTCCAGCATAACCACCTCACGAAAAGCAGTAGACTTGCTAGCCATTATGGTTTCAAAAATCTGTTTGATCGCGCTATAAAGTGTGCGAATAACGGGCATGCGGTTGACAATATATTCAGATATTCTAATAATTAAGCGCCCGAGAAAATTCGTGGCAAACCACCCTATCAGGATAAAACCGATCAGCGATATTGCAAGACCAAGACCAGGGAAGGTTGTAGCACCATAAAGCGCATCATACCAATCTTTCGGAAGCAAGCGCACAACCTTGTTATCAACAAAAGTTAGAAAAACATAAGTTAAATATATGGTTATGCTAATAGGAGCAGTAACGACTATGCCCGCAAATAAATAACCACGCAGCCGCGCGGCAACACCTCTTGATTGCAGAGAACTTGCATCATCAGTTTTATTTTCTGAAGATGTGTTTTTTTCCATTTCACTCATAATAACTATTACTCACATATATTAAAATAATGAATACGCACTATGGCTTGATAAAGACAGAAAAACAATTAGAATTTACTTTCAACCGCTCATATATTTACAGAGGTGCCTTTAGATTGATTATAATAGTCGCATAATAATTCACCATTACCTAAAGTGACCTTTCTTCCTTTTGAATTAGGTAGACACTGTTAGCTAATTATTAAGTTTCACGCTACACTTCTTTTATGGAGTAATTATCAGGTATTTTGTGCCGCAATGTATGTTTTAAGAACGGGCGTTGGGTGGCGGGCTAAAAGGGGGTAGCGGAGGAAATAAGAAAAATTTAATCAAATCAATAATTAAGACGGTTATCCATATACACAAAACATTCTGGCGAGCTTTAGGAGTTAACTACAAGGAGACATAGCGCATAAAAACACACTAATTTCACATTCCGAACGCCCAACGAACCCCCAGAGTAAAAATCAGATTTGTTAAATTCGGAGTTTTCGCGCGCAAAGCCGCGGATTTAATGGTGCTGCTGGGGAGAATTGAACTCCCGACCTCGTCATTACCAATGACGCGCTCTACCACTGAGCTACAGCAGCTAACTAAAAACTGGTGCAGAAAATACAATAAATAAATCAAGATGTCACGCAGTTTTAAACCGCACACTTTTCCTTGACATAAAATTAATAGCCGCGTATGTTTCATGAAAATTACGCAAATGAGGGATTGAAAATGATAGATGATGCACCATTATTGGGTATAAGATTAAAAAAACTCACCGAATCCACAAACACATTAAGTGAAAGCACCGCAGACATTGCGTACAAGGTAGCAAGACATAACCTTACAAGCTCTATCCAAACCTACCTAGAAACACCAACTAAAAAGGGCGAGCGCCCAACAGATATAGAACTTAACATTATAGATGCCGTGGCTAATATGCTTCAATATGTTGGCGATAATGAAAATGATGAAGATAGAGCAGCTATATTGGATGCAATATCTCAAATCAAGCAATCTGAAAATAAGGGCAGTGATGAGATAGCTATGCGGCTTTGTAATCTGGCATTAATAGCTAATGACAACAACAACGCCCCGATATTCACAGAAGATAATAATAGGAAATATTTGATAAAGACACATAAAGACTCGTTTTCTGAGGCATTACGTAGCAACATTGATAATCCCGAAAAACAACAAGAATTAAAAACAAAGCTATATGAAGATATTTTTAATAGCAACATCGCCATAGATGATTTACGTGACACATTGCGGGTCGTGCTAGATACATCAAAAACAGATGATTTAGCTGCACTATTAAAAGTTTGTAACCAAAGAGATTTTGGAAGACCAGGTGTTATAGATAGATTCAAGAAAGCTGAGTTAGCTCAAGCAACTGCGGCTTCTCTATTAGCAAGCATAGCTCTTGATATAGATTATAAAGCTAGAGAACTTAACGATTTTAACGCTGCCGCCGTCGTCCCGCCCGTTGATTTAGATATAGCTTTCTATTGGGTTAAAGAACTTAATGAACACCTAAGTGAAAGTGATGTACAAATAATTTTTAATGAAGAAGACCAAGAAAAAATATTAAATGCTGCATCAGTAATGAAAACTCAAATGGATCATATTGTAGAATATAGTGCTGAAATTCAAAATAATTTTCTGGATCTACATCCTGCCTTGGACGCACATGAAAACGCAGGTCAAAGTTAAAACCCTTGATACCTTGCTGCTCATATAATATAATATGTTTATATGGACTATATGCCTCCACCACAAATAGAGCAGCTCATCATATCCATTGATGAGGCGAGTTATATGAAGGGCGATAATATCGCCGCCATAACAATTGAGCGCGCGTTTGAAACCTCTAAAATAATCAGGTCATATGAAGGCGAGGAAATAACGCTAATTTACAAAGGCGCAAGCCCTGAGCTGAATAATTGCCCCAATTTGCGCGTTGATATAAAAGATGTCCGCCGTAACATAGATTTCTCTCAAAACAATGTGACATTGAAAATATCAAACATAAGCAACGACTTAGCGAAAGGTATTGAAAAACATCTATGCTTAATCATTGACACCACAACCCTTAAAAAAGTTAGCAGCATCAACTTTGATCCAAACAGCGATGGCGGGCTAAAAGAGCTGGTAAATACGCTTAATAATTGATCTCGGTTAAATAAAGAGGATGTCGGGTAGTCAAGGTTAAAACCCCTATTGCCCAAAAGAGCCATCTACGCTAAACATTGATCATGAAAAATAACAAACTCATACTCGCACTGCCAAAGGGGCGCATATTAGAAGAGCTTATGCCGCTCTTGAAAAAATGTGATATTACCCCCGAAGGTGATTTCACAAACCCAAAGAGCCGCAAACTGCAATTCACCACCAACCATGAAAATCTGGATATTATACGTGTGCGCGCCTTTGATGTTGCTACTTTTGTGGCTTATGGAGGGGCTCATATCGGGGTTGTTGGCAGTGATGCAATCGAAGAATTTAACTATTCCGAGATATATGCCCCACTTGATCTTGGCATAGGGGGGTGCCATCTATCTGTTGCTATGCTGGAAAAAGACGCAGTAAAACAAGATTTAGCAAAATCCAGCCATATAAAAATCGCAACAAAATATCCAAATATTACCGCCAAACATTTTGCAAAGCGCGGCATTCAAGCAGAATGTATTAAGCTAAATGGAGCAATGGAAATAGCCCCGAGCCTAGGCTTAGCAAGCTATATCGTTGACCTTGTTTCAACAGGAAGCACGCTTAAAGCTAATGATATGATAGAGGTAGAAAAGATACTGGACGTTTCGTCTCGATTAATAGTAAACAGATCAACCCAAAAAACCCGCTTTGATGAAATAAATAAATGGGTGGAAGCTTTTAAGGTTTCTATAAAGCGCCAATAAAAAAATTCATTGCTTTTTAAGCTCTAAGGAGTATAAAACATCTATAAATAGTTATGAATAAAAGAAAAGATATATAAAGCCCATGGCAAAAGAAGAATTACTTGAATTTAAAGGCGTCGTAAGCGAAGTGCTGCCGAATGCAATGTTCCGCGTTACATTAGAAAACGACCATGTTATTTTAGCTCACACCGCTGGTAAAATGCGTAAAAACCGCATCCGCGTCCTTCAAGGGGATTCTGTTGTCGTTGAAATGACCCCTTATGACCTAAGCAAAGGTCGCATTATCTTCCGTGAAAAATAGAGATCACAAAGCCCTTATACTTGCCTCTGCCTCCCCGCGTAGAGCTCAGCTCTTGCAACAAATAGGCATAGAGCCAACAGAAATTTGCCCTGCTGATATTGATGAAACACCATTAAATGGCGAGCTTCCGCGTGATCTAGCCCTAAGATTATCATTAGGCAAGGCGCAAGCAATATCCAAGAATAACGCTGATAAATTCATAATCGCCGCAGATACCGTTGTCGCAGTAGGCAGGCGCATATTACCAAAGGCAGAAAGCAAAGACCAAGCTCTTGAATGCTTGAAATTAATATCAGGGCGCAGACATCATGTTTATGGTGGAATTTGCGTTATCACTGATAATGCCAAGATCATCACAAGGCTATGCGATACGGTTGTTAAATTCAAAACACTAACAAGCCAAGAGATAGATGAATATATAGATAGCGGCGAGTGGGAAGGAAAAGCTGGGGGCTACGCCGTGCAAGGGCTTGCCGCCGCATATATTTCTTTCTTGCAAGGCTCATATTCTAATGTGGTGGGATTGTCGCTTTATGATACAATGCAAATATTGCGCGGAAATGGTTTTTTTCAAGCTAGCCCAAAGGACTAATTATGGATATACTGGTCGAAGAATTTGAAGAAAATATCTGGGTAGTTGCCCTTGAAAAAGGCAAATTAGAAGGGCTAGAGATTGACCCGCCTAATGAGGCTGTGCGTTGGGGTTCTATTTATTGGGCGAAGGTAACGCGCATTGACGCAGGGCAAGATGCTGCATTCCTTGATCTTGATGGCGACAATACGGGCATATTATATAACCGTGATGTTCGTTATATCGATAAAGGCGATAAAATCCGTAAAGGCGGCGATAAATCTATCGGCAAAACCCTTAAAGCTGGGGATTTTGTAGCCGTTCAGGCAAAAACTGCGCGTTTAACACCCTTAGAGGGAGAAGAGGCCGATATTTGGGGGAAAGAAAGTAAAATCCCGCAAATGAGCATGGATATAACCCTGTCAGGGCGTTATTTAATCTATTCCACCCCATTAAATGATATAGCTCGCAAGAATGCTATATCATCGCGCATACATAACAAGAAGCTCCGCAAGCAATTAGAGGAGATGATTAATTCTATCGATGACATGGATGGCTTTATATTGCGCTCATCGGCGGCGGATTTACAAACTGAAATACTGCAAAAAGAAGCGCGCATTTTAAAAGAAATGTGGGCGCAAATAAACGTGCATTTCAAGGGGGGTGAGCCGTCATTAATCGCTCTTGGGCCCGATTCTGTGCAAAGAACATTAAGCGATAAAGCAATCGAGCCAATTGATTGCATAGAAGTAGTGACTATGGATCACTTTAGCCAGATAGAAGATTGGTGCTATATTTTTGCGCCTGATTTAATCACAAAAATAACTCCGTTAGAGCTAAGCGATGCAACGCAAGACCTCGCTTTACTAGAGCATCGCGATATTTTAGGGCAAATAGAGCAGCTGTTTCATGATTATGCTTTCCTATCGCATGGCGGTAATTTGATAATTCAAGAAACCGCCGCTCTAACTGCTATTGATGTGAATACAAGCAGCGATAAACGCTCTAACCTCTCTGTTAATATTGAAGCCGCGCAAGAAATAGCGCGCCAAATTAGGCTGCGTAATATTGGCGGAATTATCGTTATAGACTTCCTTAAAATGAATAAAGCTGGCGAAAACGCACTGCTTAAGGAGCTTAAAAGAGCTATAAACCAAGATCCTTGCACAATTCAAATTCATGGCTTTACAAAACTAGGTCTTATGGAGCTAACGCGCAAGCGTCGCACCCCCGCTCTTAGTGAGCGTTTCGATGGTGTAAATTTTTGAAGATTATATGAAATAATGGCTAGACAGACGGCCAGTATATAAGTATAACCCTATTGCCTCGTAATTAAATTTACTCATGCCCGAGTAGCTCAGGGGTAGAGCAAGGGATTGAAAATCCCTGTGTCGGTGGTTCGATTCTGCCCTCGGGCACCACTATCTTTTTCACCACCATTCATTAACATTCGCATATGACCATGTAATCATTAGCTACTAACGCTTTTGATTTTACTGCTGCGCTTTACTGTTCACTGTCGTTCATCTAAAATCATGACAAGAGGGGGTATGTCGATATGCAGCACTCCTAATTAATAGCTTTTTAAGCTGCAATATATTAAGGATTGATAATGGTAAAAAACACTATCTTAACAATTTTTTGTGCAATAGGACTTTTTGCACTTATGGATATATTTATAGGGGCAAAGAAATTATCCGACATAGATTATAAAGACACTTTATCAACTATAGCATTCATAGCATCTGCAATTGCTTTGTGGCTTAACTTTTCAAGTCGAGAATTTGGCAAAAATCAACTTCATCACGAAAATGCAAGAAAGCTACGTCAAAAATTTTATAGTAATAATATGCGTTCTTTTTTAATTCCCATGAGAAAAATCCAAAGAGAAGAAAATGATAAAGTTGAGAAAGCGCTGATCTCGGCGACTGCAGAGTTAAGACTGCGTCACTCGAATGCTGATGAAGCAGAAAAATATGATTTAGAAATCGCTATAATTAATACCATAAATGTTTTTGAAGAGGCATTATCACTATTACATCGTAATTTAATTAGTAGAGACTTAATCCGCTTGTCATTGGGGAAAGATTTTTCATTTACTTACAGAGCAATTGCAGCAATGGTTTTGGTATACTCTAAGGATGGGATGATGGATTTTGAGGATATTAAAATTAAAATGGAAAGATTTAACACGAAGTTCGAAAAGATTTTTGGAGAAGTTGAAGGTTAAAACCTTACGATAATTAGAAAGCACATTTCTGAATATATAAAGGACATTCCAGAAGGCGTAAGTCCTATTAACCAATAAGAATAGTGGCGTTTTAAATCCTGCGGTTCTTAATTTAGGTTACTGACACAATAATTAAATTCGGTTAAAAAACACGTCCTTACGTGATCTGTCCGTGTAATGACATGTTATACCCATGCCTGTGCATAAACAGCTAATAACTTTTTTCCACAGCTTTTTTCCACATTACATATTGCGCATCCATGTCATTATTATTGCCCGATGGGCTATAAATTACATCAGCTTTCCAGCGCGAGGAAACATCCTCAATCGAGGGGAAAATACCCGCCTGAACGCCAGCAAGAGCCGCTACGCCCCAAACTGTAGCCTCCAAAACCCGCGGAATAGCAATTGCTACGTCCAATTGATCAGATAAAAATTGACACATAAATTTATTAGAAGCCAGCCCGCCATCAATGCGCATAATGCCCACCTTATAACCGCTATCACCCTCCATAACCCCTATCAAATCGCGGGTTTGATAGGCCTGCGCCTCTAACGCGGCTCTTACTATATGCGCCTTACTACTATCCCTTCCCAAACCACATATAACGCCCTTAGCCGCAGGATTCCAGTGCGGCGCGCCAAGCCCTAAATTATCGCGTAAAAACTGAATTGCAGTGCCTGCATTAAAAATTGAACCTTCCATAGCATAGGAAACTTTACCACCAAGGCTGCAAGCTATAGTTGTTAGCAACTTATTCTTGGATATAGCAAGCTTCTCGCCAATATTCATAAGCATAAAACACCCAGTTCCATAGGTGGATTTAACCATTCCAGTGCGAGTACATCCCTGCCCTATAAGCGCGGCTTGCTGATCACCCGCCATACCGCCAACGCTCAAGCCTTGGATACATCATGGAAAGCCATTTTGTATGCTCTAAATTATCATCATAATGCCCGAAATCCTTACGGGTATTATAGGGCGGGTCAATATAAATACATTTCACTTGCCCTGCATAATAGGGCAGCAGAGCCTTGAGGGCTTCTAAATTATCCCCTTGGATCAGCATATTTTCTGTATTCGCATCACCATATGACAGTTCAGGCACGGATTCCAGCAATCGATACGGCACATTTTCCGCCGTTCTTATATCCTTATCTCTATCCAGCCAATTTAATATAGGCATATATGCTTACTCCCTCATCTTCCAAACATCACGGTTTTCCCAATCATCAGGAAACCCCATTTTTCTTTTGTCTATATCTGGATATTCCGCAAACAAGCTTTTTAAACGATCATCCCACACGGTTTCTGGTGAAATGCGGTGCATTAAAATATTAAGCATTACCGCTTGTGCATAAAACTTGGTGTTTAGCGTAAATTCCTCGCTATAAAACTGACTCGTTGCAAGGGGCTTTATAGTGAAAACCCTATTCCATACCCGCGAATGATGCGCACATAAATTCCTTATATAAGAGGTGCTACGCAGCCAAGATCTTAATACCGGTACAGGCATTTCAAATGCGGTTGCTATTCGTTTTTGATCGGCATGTTTCAATCCAGTATAAATTTTAGACATCTTACCAAAGGTCAATGCCTCAAACACCATCCACAAAGGCGGCATCGAAGGGCTACTATAGTTCTCATAGTAATGACGAATAGAAATATTTCTAATTCTACTAGAATTTTCACCATGATTAATATCATTTTGCACAGTTTCTAAAAACCCTCTATGACCAAACTTATTTGCAAAATATTCGTGGTTCATATACCAGTGAGAACCATAGGGAATACACATTTCATTGATAATAACACTTTTAACGGCAATCTCTATTCGCTCTACAGCGTCCATAATGAGTAAGCGCAATTTACGATCAAATATATAGATAGATAAAATATCACCAAGTGTTGTACCTTCTATAAAATCATGTCGCTCGCTAGTCCTATCACCACGCTGGAGTGAAACCATATAAGCAGATAAATGGTAATAACCTATATGTTTTAGGTAATGGCTAGAATTAGCGTTGTCTGGAATAATAAGCCCACGTTTTTTTAACAAGGTGATTTGCTCATCAATTGATAGAGGGGTTTATCAAATTTCTTTTTTATTTCTGACATAAAAAAACCCGCCAGGGTGCGCTTCCGTGAGAGGCGTGGCGGGTGTTGTTACCCCCAATATTGCCCCAAATAGATTAATTTTCAATAAAAATATTCATTATTTTGAAAATATTTTGTATTACCCTGTTTTATGCGCTCCTCTAAAGTAGTTTACCAACATACTGTAAACAGCAATACCACATTGATTTACAAAGATTATCTACGTGAACAACAATATAAATATCAGACTACTTTAAATTATAGAAAAACTCTATGGGTGATTAAACGGACACACGTTTACTGGTGCATATAGGCTCAATGCCTTATCTGCACCACACAAGCCCTTGCCTGATATAAGTATTATCAGGCTTAGCGCGCCTCCTGAGGATAGAACGGACGGGGAAACGTCCTTCTCAAGATAGCGGTTGGAGTAGAAATTTGGCACAAATTTGTAATACAACCGACATCTTGCGGTCATCCTAAACACAAACCAATAGCGGAACTATGCTGCACCTGCTCACTTCGCGCCCCTACGGTTGGCTCAATAATAGTAACGGATTACGGGCAGCCGGACTATGCCCTAGCTGCCAATTCTGGGCAATAGGAACATATACCCACCACCAGCTAAACCACCCTTCTCCACCTGCACTACAGCATTGAAATTAGCCTCTATTGATCAGCAGGCACGATTAATCGCCTGCCGATAGCCTGTATCTGTAATCGGTATTGGCGCTTTTGGTGGATCAATTGATCTAACCTCCAGATGCTCAATAACGCCCCAACGTTTGTGAGTGTGAGCAATCGATATCTTGATGCCTTGCCATTCAATTTCATAATTCTTGCTTTCCATGATGAAATCTCCTTTTTTTGTTTCAAGAGCTGTTAATTCCAGCCTTGTGACACGTTTCAAGCCAGATAGGAAAGAAGGCTTGCGTCATAATCATTTTGTGGGGGACAGTTAATGGCTGTTGGCGGTTTATCGCCTCTACAGCCATTAACGGGAAAAATGATTATGCAGGATTCAGTGGTAGGTCAATATCTAAACTTCCAACAAATTTTAGTTTAAAATTATAGAATGCCTATTGCCCCTTAATATCATTCTTGATATAAAAATAAAATAAAGTTTGTATTGAATATTCGGGAAACGCCAAATGACATGGAATGTTATTAAACTAACAGACAACAAGAAAATACTTAATTCTTTTACGAATAAAAAAGATGCCGAAGACTACATAAAAGAGATGCTAGAGAATTATAATCTCAGTGGCTATGATGGTGAACATAATCGTTGGTGGGGACGAAATGATGATAACTCTATCAATCATAAGTTTTGGATTGAATAAGCACTAAAGCACCATCTATTATGTAGTATATTTAGAATATATTTTATAATATTTATTGAAGAACTAATACCGTTTAGCCGTATTAGTTAACCCTAGCAAATCTTTTAATATCCCATTACCTTACCGCCTAATAATAAACAATTACATTCCGGCTTTGTTTCAATAAGACCATCCTCATACATACACTCCGCCATTTTATTTTCTTTAGTATTCAAACAGTTATTATAAACAATAGCACTCTCGCCAGTAGGAACACTACCATCAGACTTTGCTAACCAAGTTGCATTCCATCCATTTTGTGCCATACATGAACTATATGCATTTTTCATTGCTTCATCTTGCGCTCGTTGATTATCAATTCTAGCTGATAGTACGTCCATTGAATTAGCCACTTGATTACAAGAGGTATTATATGAACCTACTGTATACGATGTTGTAGTGCAGTTGATAGAGGTGTTTACTATAGCTCTCTGCGGAATACTTAACGCGGCATTGCCAGCCCCACCAGTACATATAGATTGTGCTTGCTGCAAACTAACACTTTCCTTTCCAGAAAATTGCCTATACACCCATTCTCCTTGTGTTGACATGCAGCCAGAATGAAAAAATAATGACCCCAATAAAGCTATCAATAAATATTTTTGCATTATTATTTCTTTCTATTGTACTTTTTACCCATAGCATAAATAATAGCAAATGCACAATATTAACTAATTTTAGCAATTCGACTCAAGTAGCCACTGAAAAGACACAACAAAAACACAAATGGCTTCCACCTTATGTTTTAGCGTGGTCATTAACCAGATGTTAAGGATTTCCATGTTCTAATAAAGGTATGGCGTGTCATCTGCACATTAGGCAGATCAGATCGATTATATTGGCTGCGCTACATCAATGAGCATGGGTGAAAACAATCCTGGAGGCGAGCGCTTCTGGTCAAGGAAAGGAATTGCCCAATGGACAATTTATTCAAAGGTTTATCCTTAAAGGAAAAGTTTGAAGCACAAGTCACTGCTGCGTTAATGATCCAATCAAATGCATTGATCCCGATAAAGCTGGTAGCGCGGCTTTGCGGCATATCCAGACAGGAGATAGACCGCCGTGTTCATAATGGAACATTCCCAAAGCCCACAAAGCTCTCAAGAAACAAAAAAGCCATACGCAAAGCGTTCTACCTAAAAGATATACATGAGTGGATCAAGAATCCATATATGTATAGGCAACCGGATGAGTGAAAGTTATCCACATAATTTAAAACTCACAAAATAACGGCATATTGCCGTTATTTTTTCTGAGTAGCCCAGTGAGTAGCCCGAGCAAAATATATAATTATTGAGAATTTCTGAGCACCGGCTAAAGCATTGGAATAATTAGAGGAAAAGTGGTGATCGCTGAGGGATTCGAACCCTCGACCTACTGATTAAAAGTCAGTTGCTCTACCAGCTGAGCTAAGCGATCTTACCATTAAAAAACAGCACAAAAAAATAGAAGTGCCGTTGGAACTGCTGCACAATATGTATTTCATGAGCCCGCGTCAAGCATTCAATATTATTTTTCAAATTTTTTATTCAATTTTGTTAAAACATTAGGAGTTATGAACTCCTCAACGCTGCCGCCAAGGCTTGATATTTCTTTTACAAATGATGATGAGACGAATTGCCACTTATCAGCAGCCATTAAAAACACGGTTTCAATGTCAGAATCAAGCTTGGCATTCATGCCAGTCATTTGGAATTCATATTCAAAGTCAGAAACGGCGCGCAAACCCCTGAAAATCAAAGATGCATTAACATCGCGCGCAAAATGGATTAGCAATTTATTAAATGAGCGCACCTCTATCTCACAGCCTTTTTCCTGCATATTTGATATATCGGTTTTAAGCATATCGAGCCGCTCCTCATATGTAAATAACGGCTCTTTTTTAGGGCTATCGGCGACGGCGATAATAAGTTTATCAACCATGCGACTAGCTCTGCGTATAAGGTGTAAATGCCCCTTAGTCACAGGGTCAAACGTACCTGGATATATGCCTGTAATAAATTTACCATTATTCATAGAGAGCTACTCGGTATTTTCTGCTATATCCGATAATTCTTCATTCTCGGATTCTTCTTCATCTTGAACAAGCCAAGCAACGGACACTACATTTTCATCCGCGCCAACCTTAAAGATTGTAACACCTTGCGCCGCTCTGCCAGTGGTGCGTACATTTTCAACAGGTGTTCGGATTAGCTGTCCGCCATCAGTTACAAGCATAATTTGGTGAGAATCTGTAACAGGGAAAGTAGCAACGACCTCGCCGCCATTTTTCTTGGTTAAAGACATATTAGCAACGCCCATTCCACCGCGATTAGATACGCGATATTCATAGGCAGATGTACGCTTGCCAAAGCCTTTATTGGAAACAGTTAGAACAATCTGCTCTTTTTCCAACATTTCTTGGAAACGCTCTTGTGAAAGCTCGAAGTCAGTGTCTTCGATATCCATGCCCTCCGCGTCTTCGCCAATCATCATGCTCGCCATTTTAAGGTAAGCATTACGCTCATCAGGGGTAACATCAATATGTTTAAGAATAGACATAGAGATAACCTCATCCCCTGCCCCTTTCATTTTAACGCCGCGCACGCCAGTTGAGTTACGCCCAGCAAATACGCGCACATCAGTCACGGGGAAGCGAATAGCCTTACCAAGTTTAGTTGCAAGCATAACATCGTCATTCTCATCACAAAGATTAACAGAGACCAAGCTCTCATCCTCACCAAGCTTCATGGCTATCAAGCCATTAGCGCGTATGTTTTTGAAATCAGAGAGCTTATTACGACGAACAGAGCCATGCGAGGTTGCAAATATTATATCAAGATCATCCCAAACGCTTTCATCTTCGGGCATTCGCAGATAAACACTTACATTCTCATCTTTTTCTAAAGGCAGCATATTAACCAGAGCCTTACCGCGGCTTTGCGGCGTAGCCAAGGGAAGCTGATACACTTTCATACGGTGGACTATACCGCGCGAGGTAAAGAACAGCATCGGCGTATGAGTGCTTGCCACGAACAAGTCAGAGACAAAATCCTCATCCTTAGTAGCCATACCAGAGCGCCCCTTACCGCCGCGACGCTGCGCCCGATAAGTATCAAGTGGCACGCGTTTAACATAACCGCCATGAGTGATGGTCACCACCATATCTTCGCGCTGGATAAGGTCTTCCATATCGACCTCAAACTCAGCCTCGACAAGCTCAGAACGGCGCGGAGTGCCAAAGCGTTCTTTCACTTCGTTAAGCTCACCAACTAAAACCTCAATCATACGCTCGCGAGAGCCTAATATAGCCAAAAGATCGGCTATTAAATCAGTGATTTCTCTAAGCTCATCGCCTATTTTGCCGCGCTCAAGCCCTGTAAGTTTGTGCAACCGCAAATCAAGGATGGCTTTTGCCTGAATTTCAGACATTTTATAAGTGCCATCATCAGCAACAAAATGCTCAGGATCATCAATTAACGCGATTAACGGGGCGATATCATGAGTATCCCATGACTTTGCAAGCAACGCCTCACGCGCAGCCGTAGGATTTGGCGCATTACGCACTAATGCTATTATCTCATCAATATTAGCAACGGCAACAGCGAGCCCAGCCAAGACATGCGCACGATCCCGCGCCTTGCCAAGCTCATAAATTGTGCGGCGCGTAATGACTTCCTCACGGAACGCAATAAAAGCCTTAACCATATCGCGGATAATCATGGTTTGCGGCTTACCATTATAAAGAGCAACCATGTTACATGAGAAATTAGTTTGTAGCGCGGTATATTTAAAGAGCCTATTCAAAACAACGTCAGCATTCGCCGCTATTTTAAGCTCAATGACTACGCGCACGCCATCACGATCTGATTCGTCGCGCACCTCGTGGATATCTTCGACTATTTTCTCGCGCGCAACCTCACCCAAACGCTCCAGCAGCTTGCCTTTATTAACCTGATACGGCACTTCATGAACGATAATAGCGGTGCGTTTTCCAATTTCTTCATATGAAGTTTTAGCGCGCATTTTGATAGAGCCATTACCAGTATGATAAGCGGATTGTATGCCTTGACGCCCAAGGATTTGCCCGCCTGTTGGAAAGTCAGGGCCCGGGATAATCTCGATAAGCTCTTCGGTGGTCATATCGGGATTTTCCACCATAGCGCAGCAGGCATTAACAACCTCAATCAAGTTATGAGGCGGGATATTAGTAGCCATACCAACGGCAATACCGCCAGCTCCATTAACCAAGAGGTTAGGAATGCGAGAAGGAAGGACCGTTGGCTCAATTTCCGTTTCATCATAGTTTGGCTGGAAATCCACTGTTTCCTTGTCAATATCTTCCAAAACAGCCTCGGCGGCTTTTTCAAGGCGGGCTTCGGTGTAGCGCATAGCAGCGGGACGATCCCCATCCATAGAACCAAAGTTACCCTGCCCATCAATGAGCGGCAGGCGAAGTGACCAAGGTTGCGCCATACGAGCAAGAGAATCGTATATAGCCTGATCGCCATGCGGGTGATATTTACCCATAACATCACCAACGATGCGGGCAGATTTCTTGTATGGCTTGTCCGATGTATAACCACCAACGCGCATAGCATACAAGATGCGGCGATGCACTGGTTTCAGCCCATCGCGCACATCAGGCAAAGCGCGCGAGACAATCACGCTCATTGCATAATCGAGGTAAGATTGCTTCATCTCCTCTTCTAATGCTATTTTAGGGAAAGTTTCTTCCGATGGATTTGCTGTGTTATCGTCGCTCATATTTTCACTTCAATTCTTATTTATTGCCCTGTTTTGATACGCATTAACGCCTTATCAATCATAGAGATAATTTCTGGCTGGACTATCATAGCCCAGCTCATCACTTTTTTAGAAGCGCTGCGTGCCTCAGGCTTACTATAATATTCCACCATAGAGCTTAGCTCTTTTAAGGTGTATGTTTCAATCATAGCATCAACTGATATGCGCTCAATTGCATTATAGTTAAGCATCATAGACATGGAATCAATAAAGTTCTTGCGCTCATATTTAGGCAAGGAGAAGGAAGCCTTTAAGACAGCAGAATCAACTTGCTCTCTTGTTGGGCGAATTTCATGCATTTTGCGAGCTAGATCAATCTTTTGCTTGAGTATCTCTTTATCTTCAAGCTCTGCCTTTGCCGCGGCGAGATTTTTTTCAAGCTCGATAATATCAGAGGATTTCACAGGCTGAACAGGATTTTGCGTAGAGGCTGGTGCAGTTTCCGAGCTTATGGGCTTTCTATCCTTCAAAAAGTCATCCGCATTAATCGCACCACCTTCCGCAAGAACAGGTGAAACACATATAAGCAATAACGCGCTTGAAATAGTAAATATCTTAAACATATTTAAGTAACTCCTAATATATAAACTAGAATGGGATTTCATCATCCATTGCATCAACAGGAGCGGCTTGAGATTGTTGTTGCTGTTGAGCTGGTGCGCCGTTGCCATAATTACTGTTTGCGCCATCATTAAATGACTGACCTCCGCCATAGCCGCCTCCTGCCCCTGCTCCAGAGTTACGCGAATCAAGCATGGTTAGCTCACTGCGGAACGGACGAAGTACAATCTCAGTCGTGTATTTTTTTTGACCATCTTGCTCCCAAGACCTCGTTTCCACTTGACCTTCAATATAAATTTTAGCACCTTTTTTCAGGTAGTTTTCACAAACAGTTACAAGACCTTTGTTGAACACAACAACGCGATGCCATTCTGTTTTTTCACGGCGCTCACCCGTTGCCTTATCTTTCCAGCTTTCCGACGTTGCCACAGACAAATTCACAACCTTATCACCAGATTGCATTGTGCGAACATCAGGATCAGCCCCAAGATTGCCAATCAAAATTACCTTATTTACACTACCAGCCACGCTCATACTCCATTTTTAAATTCTTAATAGGGAATCGTAGTATAGACTGCTAGTTATAGATACTAAAGCCCTTATTGCATTAATTAATAATATTTTTCTTTTCAAGAAGAGTAATTATGTCTATAGTTATGGGTAAAATATTAGGTGATTACTGTGGAAAAAAATAATATATCAAACACATTTTCAGAAGCTTTAACTTCTGAACAAATTATCTGGCAAGCTGAGTGCCTGATAGGAGATGCTAAGCGTGCAGACATAACCGACCAAATAAAGGAAATTATGACAGCTCGCTTAATAGGTGTACTTGAAAATGTTAGGCAAAACCCGTGCGCCACCACATTATCATCATGTAAAATTGCCTTAGATATAGCAACAGACCAGCTACAAGCTGAAGCCAACGCAACAATAGATGACTTAACTGGGTTGCTAAACAGGGCGGGGATTGAGAAATTCTCAAAAGCACAATTTGCCGAGGCAAAAAGACATACCAAAGAAATTGGTATATATTTCCTTGATTTGGACAAATTCAAGCCGATAAATGATGAGCTTGGTCACGAAAGCGGAGATGATGCATTAAAGCTTTGCTCAAAAATGATAAAAGAAAATGTAAGGCGAGGAGATGTTATATCACGTTATGGCGGTGATGAATTCGTGATTATCATGCTAAATGAAGAAAATCACGACTGGACAATTGAGTATAATAAGCTGACAGGATTATTTGACGGTCAAATTGTCCATAAATCAGATGAAGGCGCAGAATACCCTATCGGCGCATCAATTGGTTTTGTTATTGCAGGAAGTGAAGAGATACCAGCAAAAGCCATTACACGCGCGGACGTGGAAATGTACAAAGTCAAAAAAGGCTTACCAGATGCTAATAAAGATTTAGGGCTAGAAGAAGCCCCACTTACCGTACAAATCCCACTAAATCTTCCCCAAATAGACTAAAGACCCCTTGCTCCAACATGACTTTTACGCCATAAACCACCTATGCTTGATAAAATATCAGTGCGCGGGGCGCGTGAACATAATTTAAAAAATATCGACATAGATATTCCACGGGATAAGCTTGTGGTGATTACGGGGCTTTCAGGCTCTGGCAAATCATCGCTTGCCTTTGATACTATATATGCGGAAGGGCAGCGCCGCTATGTTGAGAGCCTATCCGCCTACGCTCGTCAATTCCTGTCAATGATGCAAAAGCCAGATGTGGACAGCATAGAAGGGCTATCGCCCGCCATATCTATTGAGCAAAAAACCACTAGCAAAAACCCGCGCTCTACCGTTGGGACAGTTACCGAAATTTACGATTATATGCGCTTGCTTTGGGCGCGGGTGGGCGTGCCATACTCCCCTGCCACGGGCAAGCCTATCACTAGCCAATCTGTAAGTGAGATAGTCGATCAAATCCTCGATATGAAGGATGGAACAAAGCTTTATATCCTTAGCCCCATAGTTCGAGGGCGTAAGGGCGAATACAGAAAAGAAATCAAAGAGTTACGCGCCAAAGGTTATGCGCGAATTAAGATTGACGGCACGTTATATGAAATTGACGAAGTGCCAGAGCTTAATAAAAAGCTTAAACATGATATTGAGGTGGTAATAGACAGGCTTTCGATACGAAGCGATGCAAAAGAATCTTTGCAAAAACGCCTTGCCGATTCCGTTCAAACCGCCCTTGAATTAGCTGATGGGCTTATCATTGTTGAGGATGCAAAAAGCGGCGTGCAAACTTTATTTTCGGAGAAATTCGCCTGCCCTGTTTCAGGCTTTACCATTGCCGAGATTGAGCCTCGCTTATTCTCGTTTAACTCGCCGCATGGGGCATGCCCTAATTGCGATGGCTTAGGCAAAAGAAATGATTTTGATGAAGCTTTGGTAGTCCCCAACCCTGATAAATCCATAGAACAAGGATGCGTTGCCGCTTGGTCAATGAACTTCGCACCTTTTTATATGCAAGCTTTGCGCGCAGTAGCGGCTCATTATGGTTTTGACCCTCATACACCGTGGAAAGACATGGAAACAGCGCATAAGCAGATAATATTATATGGTTCAGGAAAGGTCAAAATTCCGACCATCTATGAGAGTAAGAACCAAAGCTCGTGGAAGAGCAACAAGCCATTTGAAGGGGTCATAAATAATTTAAAGCGGCGCATGATCGAGACAGATAGCAACTCTATGCGCGAGAAATTATCCGAATATATGATAGCTGCGCCATGTGATGCTTGTAACGGCGCGCGCCTAAAACCCGAGAGCTTGGCGGTTAAAATTGACGGCAAGCATATATCAGAAATTGGTGAGCTTGGCATTGACGAAGCCCATATTTGGTTTGGCTCACTGCATGATAAACTAGGCAACCAGCAACAGCAAATAGCAGAAAAGATCTTAAAAGAAATTGATGACCGCCTTAGCTTTTTAATGAATGTAGGGCTTGATTACTTAACTCTCTCAAGAGCCTCAGGAACGCTTTCGGGCGGCGAATCGCAACGCATCAGATTGGCATCGCAAATAGGCTCTGGTCTAACGGGAGTTTTATATGTTTTGGATGAGCCATCAATAGGCTTGCACCAAAGGGATAACAACAGGTTGCTAAGCACTCTTAAGAGGCTACGTGATATTGGAAATACTGTAATAGTAGTAGAACATGACGAGGATGCGATAAGATCAGCCGATCACCTTATTGATATTGGAATTGGCGCAGGGATTCACGGCGGCAGCATAATTGCCGAAGGAACGCCCGAAGAAGTATTTCAGTGCAAGGAAAGCATTACCGCTCAATATATGCGCGGAGAAAAGGAAATTCCTATACCTAAAAAACGCCGCAAAGCCAAAGGCGGCAAACATATAAAAATAATAGGGGCGAGCGGTAATAACTTGCAAAATATTACGGCAAAATTCCCACTTGGCACTTTTACTTGCGTTACTGGCGTTTCTGGCTCTGGAAAGTCAACTCTGACCATTGATACGCTTTATAAGGCGGCGAGTAAAATCCTCATGAAATCAAAAGAATTCCCCCTGCCCTATAAGGAAATCAAGGGCTTTGAGCATGTCGATAAAGTCATAGATATTAACCAAGCCCCAATTGGGCGCACTCCGCGCTCTAATCCTGCGACATATACGGGGGCATTTTCGCATATCCGTGAGTGGTTTGCAGGCTTGCCCGAATCTAAAATGCGCGGATATAAAGCGGGTCGGTTTAGCTTTAACGTCAAGGGCGGGCGGTGCGAGAGCTGCTCTGGTGACGGGGTTATCAAAATCGAGATGCATTTCTTGCCTGATGTCTATGTAGAGTGCGAAGCTTGCAAGGGCAAGCGTTACAACCGCGAGACGCTAGAAGTTAAATATAAGGGCAAATCTATTGCAGATATTTTGGATATGACCGTCGAAGATGCTTGCGAGTTTTTCGATGCTATCCCCGCTATTCAAGGGAAAATGAACACGCTAAAGCAAGTTGGGCTTACCTATATCAAGGTGGGGCAGCAAGCAACCACGCTTTCGGGCGGTGAAGCGCAGCGCGTAAAGCTTGCCAAAGAGCTAGCCAAACGCTCGACTGGCAAGACGCTATATATTTTGGATGAGCCAACAACAGGCTTGCATTTCGAAGATGTACGTAAATTGCTGGAAGTCCTGCATTCCCTTGTCGATCAGGGAAATACTATAATTGTGATTGAGCATAATTTAGATGTTATCAAAACCGCCGATCATATCATTGATATTGGACTTGAAGGCGGGCATAAAGGCGGTAATATAATTGCCACTGGCACTCCCGAGGAAATCTGTGCGGTTAGTGAAAGCTATACTGGGCAATTTTTGAAGTGCGTTTTGAGCAAATCATAAAAAACTTGCCTTTCGTAAAATGAATATGGTAACATTACGGTAATCAATAAAAATAATAAATTTTAGGATTGAAAAAGGAATAGGTTATGGAAGCAGTAAACAATGCGGTTGATGGTGCTACCAATGCAGGAAAAAGTGTGGTTGGAACAGCATGGAAGGCAACAAAAATAGCAGGATTCGCGTACGGTGCTCTTACATTATATGGAGCTTTCGCCACTGGCGGGACAACAGCATTTGCAGGGCTTGCAAGCAATAGTATTTTAGGTCTAAACGAAGCCACAGCCGACCTAACCGCCGCTTTAGAGTGGGGGACGGAAAGCATTAACGGATTAGTAGCTGAGCCATAATAAAAACTTGACCATTAACTTCACAAACAAATAACGGCTCTTAATTTGGGAGTCGTTTTATTTTGCACCACCATAAAAACAATGTGAAACATACCCCTTTCAAAGCAGCTTAACAATTGCCATTATAGGGGAATGACACAAAAACTTACCGATAAAATAACCGCAGAATTCAAAAGAAACCTAAAAGATATCTTAGAGCAGCGCAAAGGGATGACTAATCCTAAGCGATTATCCATAGAAGCGGGGCTGGGCGAGACTGCCGTTCGCGATATATTGCAAAATAAATCAGCTAGCCCAAAACTTGACACAGTGCAAAAAATTGCCAAGGCTTTGAATATTCCGCTTTATCGCCTTATGCCTTCGCTAATCGATCAATCATATGAAGAGCTAGAAACTTTGCGCGAGGAAAACCGCCTTCTTAAAGAAGCATCAGATCAAAGCTTTGCCAGTATGGATGATCTGCGCAAAGCCGCTAAAGAGCGCTCAAAAAGAAAATAAATATACGTTTGTATGTATGTGAAAATTCCCATTGACAGGCTTGCTCAAAATATGTGATAAATCACCTAGCAATCTTATCTACATGGGCGCCCTCTTCCCCCGACACACACAACGGATAGGGGCGTCCACCCTCTATCGTGAAACAGCAATGAAAAATAACGAAAATGGTGCACTGCCTTGCAGCACTCTCACTTTTTTAAGCTCGCTTTGCTTGCTAACAAAAGATGGTGCCCCCAGCCGGACTTGAACCGGCACTCCCGAAGGAACCGGATTTTGAATCCGGCGCGTCTACCAATTCCACCACAGGGGCAATGGATGTGACTCTATAATCCGCGATAATAGCTAAAAAATTCAAATCTTCAACTGAAAAATAAGCGAACCTTAATAAATATTGCTTTTTTTCATAACACTTGCGTTCGGGCAAACGATACATAACAAATGATGAGCTTATCCCTGTTATATTGGGTGAGCATAAAGACACAAGGGAATCCATATCAAGGCGGCTACATGGAGCGGGGTGCAGTTGCGGTGGAACTAGCTATAAATCAATAATGGGTCATGATTTTACAGTTGAAGAGGGAGCAATTCTTAATGAACCCGAAAGCAATGAGTTTCATGATATAAGATCAAAGCTACGCCTCGACCTTGGATATAGTCTGCCACCATCATATGATAATGATTAGTGATATTTACTCTCGTAAAGATGTCTGATATTTGCTATTAAATCCCAATGGATAGCATATCAGATATATTCAAGAAAATTGACGCATCTATGAGTGGCGATAACGTAAGCATCGCTGATCTCCTTGACTTGGTGCATGAGCGCGGATTTGGCATGATATTGCTTATACTTGCCGTGCCTATGGCTCTTCCCCTGCCCGTTCCACCCGGTATAAACATACTGCTTGCATCGCCTCTTATATTACTAACCGCGCAGCAAGCAATGGGACGGCGCACTATATGGCTTCCGAAATGGATGCTCAAAAAAACCATAAAGCGCAGTAAAATGAGCGCAATTATAACAGCCTTATTGCCATGGTCTGCAAGAATAGAGCGTTTTATAAAGCCACGCCTTGAATTTGTAACGCTTGGAATATTCTCTCACCTGATCGGAGTGTTAGGGCTTATAATGGCACTGGCCATATGCGTCCCCCTGCCCCTTACCAATACAGTGCCAAGCCTTGGCATTGCGCTTATGGCTGTTGGCGTTATAATGCGTGATGGGCTTGCTGTGATATCGGGCGCAGTTATAGGAATATTATGGGTTTTTATGCTTGCTATGGCTTTGATATTCCTAGGCACAGAAGGCATCACAATAGTAAAAGAAGCAATAAAGGGGTATTTATAATGATCTTTACAATGATAAAAACAATATTATCAAATCCATTAACGTCATTTGCTATAGTCACTTTAATGTCAATTATCGCGCTTGCCGCCGCATTTATTGGGGAGCATGTATTTGATTTGCAACCTTGTAATCTATGTATATATCAACGCTATCCATTTGCTATAGGGGTTATATTTGGATTATTAGGCATATCACTACGAAATAACATCCAAATAAGTCGCATAATTTTAGGGTTACTAGGGCTAAACTTCCTTATAAACAGCTTTATTGCCTTTTACCACACGGGCGTAGAGCAAGCATGGTGGAAATCAGCATTTGAAGGCTGTAAGGTTATTTTAATTAATAGCGATAAATCACTGCTTGATAGCATAATGGGAACGCCGCTTACCTCATGCACAGATGTACAGTGGGTTGACCCTATAATCGGTCTATCCATGGCGAATTACAATATAGCATTTTGCTTTGGATTATTTGTATTTTGCATTATATCCTCAGTTTTCATCAGGAAAACCTAGAAACTGGACTAGATCGGACTAAGTAGTTTTGTTTTACATCAATGGATTACAGTGTTGTTAGTCCGCTTTTCAAAAAGCTGTGAAAAACGTTTTTTATAAAGTGAGCTTTTTGGCGTATGTATGGCGTTTATCTAGACATTATACAGCAAGATAAGAACTTATTCAAGCTCTAGGATTGTGCCAAAACACGTTTCAAAAACTCGCCGCCACTATCAATTCCTGCTTGATCTATGGAATGAGTTAGACCGCGCGTTGTATGCCCGCTAAACTCATAGCCATTTGATATAAGTATGTTTTTTGCCATATCCCAAGCTTGCACGGGGACAACGTCATCAGCCTGCCCATGGATTAAGTGGATAGGAATTTTGTGTAAATCAGCCAAATCTTTTCCATCAGACAATAAAGCGCCCGAATAACCAAGGACTCCCGCTATTTTAGATTTTAATCGCGGCGCAGCATAAAGACTGGTCATAGTCCCTTGTGAAAAACCAAGCAATGATAGTTTATTTGCAGGCAAGTTATAAAGCTCTAGCTGGCTTTCTATAAATTCTTCTACCAATGGGAATACGGTTTTTACGCCTTTAAGCATTGCGCTAGGCTCACGATTAGCCAAGGAAAACCACTGATAAGCATCGGGGTATCCTGCAGGAACCATGTCACAAGCAAACGGCGCATCGGGGGAGATAAACACCGCCTCAGGCACATATTTAGCCAATATAGGGGCGAGAGAGATTAAATCCCGACCATTAGAGCCAACGCCGTGCAGCATGATAATCATTTGCTTTGGCGGGACGTTAGCTGGTTTATGCTCATAAAAATTTGAAATACTCATGGACAGTCCTTATATTTTGATACAATGTAGCATAGTTAATGTTAAAGGGAAAACTATCAAATGAAATATGATTTGTTGCACATTCAGGGAAAACCTTACGTTCTTGTGCCTTTGCATGATTACCGCGAGATGAGCAGTTCTGATTCCGATAGTGATTTGCCTGATGGCATATTGGATCAAATATCAGCAGGGGAGCAAAGCCCGATTAAAATTATCCGCAAATACCGCGAAATGACGCAAGCAGAGTTGGCGGAAAACTCTGGCATATCCCGCCCTTATCTTACTGAAATTGAAACTGGCAAGAAGGATGGCTCTATCCGCGCGCTAAAAGCTTTGGCGCAGGCTTTAGAGGTTAGTGTTGGTGATTTGACATAGCGTCACAAGTTACTGTATAGTCAAAAAATTAAGGAGAAAATTCTATGGCTATAGTAAAAGCAAATATATCCCATATGGATCAAATAGATGAATTATTAGATGTATGGGAGAATGAAGCTGGTGACGATTCTATAAGTTATCGGAGCATGGAGACATATATAAATGGTGAAACAGTTTACCTTCATATTCCCGAAGATGAGGATATTATTTCAGGCATAATGGTTGTATCAGATAGCTATAAGTATATGGACTTAAGTTATCTCTATGTCCACCCTGACTATCGAGGTGATGGGGTGGGAAGTGAGTTGTTGGAAAGTCTTACTGAGTTATTGGATCATAAGTGCATGAATGCATTTCTTAAAGTTGCTGATAATAATGAAGCTCAATTTTTATATGAACGCTTTGGGTTTATACAATCAAAAACATTAAAAGAAGAGGGTTTTATTGACATGGAGAGATGTTATCGAGAAGAATTAACATGTTAAATCCCCAATAGATTGCTCAAGGTCGGCGATTAGGTCTTTGGTATTTTCATTACCAATTTGGAATCTTATAAATACGCCGTCTTTATCCCAATTATCGCGGTATTCTTTCATATCTTGTGGCTGGACAAGGCTTTCATATCCGCCCCAAGAACTGCCCACGGGGAAAAGCTCTAGCGCATCAACAAAGCGCGCAATATCATCCATAGAATATTTAGGGTTGAATAACACGCTAAATATGCCGTTTGCGCCGCTAAAATCACGCTTCCATATATCATGCCCTCGGCTGGTTTCAAGCACGGGGGAATATAACTCTTGAACCTCAGGGCGGGTTTTAAACCATTCCAATATCGGGAGCATATTCCTGCCCGCATGTTCAAGGCGCATTTCAAGCGTTCTAAGACCGCGCATAGCTAAATATAAATCCTCTGCCGCTGCGCAAACGCCCAAATTAACGGCGCAAGATTTAAGAATTTTATAGTTAGTCGCATTATCCGCAACAACAAAACCCAAATTCACATCTGAATGCCCGCCTATATATTTCGCCGCTGATTGCACAGATATATTAATTCCATGCTCTAACGGTCTAAATAAAACTCCTGCAGAATAGGTATTATCCATGATAGTTATAACGCCGCATTCCTTTGCAACTTTTACAATTGCAGGAACGTCTTGCACCTCGAAAGTGGCGGAACTTGGACTTTCCAAATAAATGAGGGCGGTATTACCGCGGATAAGGTTTTTAATATCTGCGCCAATCATTGGGTCGTAAAATTCTACTTCCACGCCAAAATCACGGAGCTGTTTATTTGCAAAAAACCGCGTCGGAGGATAGCAGCTATCGACTATCAAAACATGATCTCCCGCCTTTAAAAATGCAAAAAATGTTGTTGATATCGCACAAAAACCACTTGGCGCAGTAATCGCATTATATCCGCCCTCAAGTTCACTAACAGCCTCTTCAAAAGCATGGCTTAGCGGGTTGCCTATGCGTCCATAGCGAAACTTGGTGTTAGGGTCAAAATACGCCGCCATATCTTTATATAAAATCGTAGAAGTGCGGCAAATCGGCGGATTAACAACGCCAAAATAATCATCGGGATTGCGCCCCGCATGCATTAATTTTGTTTCTCTATGATAGTCTTTTTTCATATGGAATATTTCCGATCATGTTTAAGGGCGGGGATGGAATTTCTTGCCTTATTTACCTGATTAATGTCTAAATCGGCGTAGATAACGCCCTCACCTGTTTGCTTTTGAGACATAATGCGCCCCCATGGGTCAATAATCATGGAATGCCCGTAAGTTTTGCGCCCGCCCTCATGCTCGCCAAATTGCGCGGGAGCAATGACGTAGCAGCCAGTCTCGATAGCTCGCGCGCGGAGCAACACCTCCCAATGAGCTATGCCCGTTGGCAGAGTAAAAGCCGCAGAAACGCTCAATATATTTGCGCTAGCTTTTGCCATGTCACGATAAAGATGGGCAAAGCGCAGATCATAGCAAATGCTCATGCCTAGCGTGAAATCATCATTAATTTTTGCGGTAACGGCTTTATCACCTGCCTTGATATAGTCGCTCTCGCTATATTCCTCGTCCTTATCTAGGCTCACATCAAAGAGGTGGATTTTGTCATATGTTGCGGTCAAAACCCCGTCTTTGGCGAATAAAAAACTACGGTTATGAGCCTTACCATCTAAAGATTTAACCAGCATAGAGCCTGCCAAAATAGTAATACCAAGCTCCGCCGCCAAATCAGAAAAAAAGGGAACGCCTATATGATCGTCTTGAGCCATTACCTTATATAAGCCTTGCTCGCTTTTAGATCTCATATGGCATGTGTTTTCAGGGGTTGCTACAAACCCAGCGCCATCATTGGAAGCTTGCCTTATAAGCCCACCTGCTTTTTCAAGGTTTTTTTCTATATCTTGACCGCTTGTCATTTGCACGCAAGCGACTTTTAGCAAATTAGCCATTCAAAAGCCCGTCTAGCTCGCCCTTATCATTAAGAGCATACAGATCATCGCATCCGCCAATATGCTTATCATTGATAAATATTTGCGGAACAGTTCTAGCGCCACCAGCTCGCTCTGACATTTTTATGCGCTCAGGCTCGTTTCCTGTAACATTATGAGTTATATATTCAATATTTTTTGAATCAAATAACGCCTTTGCTCTTTTGCAATATGGGCATATAACTGTGCTATATATTTCTACTTTTGCCATTTTATTTTCTTTCTTTAATTTGCGAGCATAACCCGTGCTATTGTTAAGACATTAACCTCGGCAACGCCATGTTTAAGCAAGACCTTAGAACATTCCCTAATCGTTGCGCCAGTTGTATATACATCATCAATAAGTATAACTGAACTACCTTTTAGCAGGTTATGATATTTCTGATTAACTTCAAAGGCTTTTTGAACATTTTTTATGCGCTCATCGCTGGTTAAATGCCCTTGAGGTGGCGTGGAGCGCGTTCGCTTCATAGCCATTGGCAAATGTGGCACGGAAGTGGATTTTGATAAATCCTCGGCTATTAGAGCCGCTTGATTATAACGCCGCGCTATAAAACGTTTGGTGTGCAAAGGCACTGGCAGTAAATAATCTGCTTTTTCCAGCATTTCCCTGCCTGCTTGTTCCAAAAAAGGGGTGAATGAGGAAACCAAATGCGTCTTATCACCATGCTTAAAACCTAATATTAAATCTCGGCTTACATCACCATATTTAAAGACAGAGCGCGCCGATTTGAATGGTGGTGGGTTATCAATGCAAGATATGCATTTTAAGTTATCTTCAACCTCAAAATCAAGCGGAATGCCACAAACTGCGCATAATGGGCTAGCTATAAAATCAAGCTTCCCCCATGATTTTGATGATATAGCTCCTTGGGATGAGACTATATCGCCGCTAATGGGGCAGCGCGGCGGCAATATAACATCAACCCCATCTGTAAATATACCTATTGCTTTGCTGCAAATATGTTTCATAATTCACAATATAATTAGTGCGTTATTATTTCAATGTATATAAGATGTCGCGATGGTAAATAACAAACAAAATGATGACTTGCTGGAAGATAATGCTATAGATTATATAGCTAAGCGCAATGAGCTTCTTAAAGACGTGCCATATCAAGAAGTGCGAAGAGCGTGGAACACATTGTCTCATTTACTTATTGATGAGGGTTCTACCGTTTTAGATATGGGGTGCGGCAATGGTCAAATAACTTACGCCATGGCGGCTCTTAATCCCCATATTAACTTTATCGGAGTGGATAAAAGCAGAAAAATAATCAAGGAAGCCTCAGACACATATATAACTCATAATTTAGAGTTTAAAATTGGTGATATATCTAGTGATTTATTCGAGCCAGAATCTATTGACGCTATTATAAACTCTTATACTCTTCATAGAGTGTTTTCAGATGCACGTTATAATGAGCGCATAATCACAGATACGCTGCACAAGCAGTTTGCCATGCTTAAAAATGGTGGAACAATGTTTATTCGCGACTATGCCAAGCCCACAGGCAATGAATTTGTTCTGATTGAAATGCATGATGAAAAAAGCACAAGCGAGGAGCTTGCCGATCTATCGGAGGTAGATTTGCTTATTTGGTATTCAAATCATGCGCGTCCGAAGCAAAACCCTGGTTGCGGAGGTTTTTTCCTTGAAGAGCTAACCCCAAGATTTCCGCGCACCCGCTTGTTTCGCCTGCCATATAAATGGGCATATGAGTTTATAATGCGCAAAGATAATCGCGAGCTTTGGGATAGCAGACTTCCCTTTGAATACACATTTTTCACAGTTCAAGAATTTAGGCATGAATTGCGTAATTTGGGCGCGCGCATGCAATATTCCGCTCCTCATTGGGATGATGACTATATAAAGGATAATTTTGACGGGCATTTCAGGCTGTTGCAATCTAATGGCGATCCGATTGGAGATCCTCCTACAAGCTTTATCGCTGTGGCAAAAAAGCTGCCTGAGCGCACAAGCCTAGATATAAATGAACGCCGCATAGTGCAAGATGAAGCGGGAGAGCTTAGCATTAAAACTCTGCGCGATCAAAAAGATGGAACGCTTCTGGACGTTGTAACGCGTGATAAGGAACTAGCAGAGATATTGCCATATCGAATAAGTGATGATGGCAGGCTTTATATTTACTTGCATGATGATGTTGTGCGCGGCATTACTAACTCTGTAAGGCGCAATGGTGATAATATTGATGGGCGGCAATGGTCGGGGCATATGCTTGAAACTATATCAACGGATAGCTCAAACATAGCAGAGCTTGGGGTTATTACCCCCGAAAATACCGCGAAATTTACAAAAACATATATAGGGTTGAAATCAGAAAATAATGAGATAATTAAGGAAGGTCCTATATATTATCCTGACCCTAATTATATTGATGAACGAATTCATACTCATTACATAAATGTTAAAAAAGGCGCGAAAGCCATTGCCCCAAAGCGGCAAATTCTTGAGTCGCATCATTTTCAGGAAAAAGGTGTTATTCGTGAGCTTAATGCTCAAAATGTGCTTGATGCTATTGCGGTGGGGTTAGTGCCAAATTCACGGCTAGAGCTTCAGATATTATCACTAATGCAACATGTTAAGGTTAGGGCTGAAAACTGGGTTAGTAAAGATATAAAAATAGCAGAGGGAGAGGTAAAACGAACCTTTGAAATGCGCGATTTCCTTAAACAAATAAGCAATAATGATAGTCGTTTTAAAGAGGTTAAAGGCTCGGCGGGACAGCTTAGAACTATTAACTCGATATTTGTAGAAGAAGGTCAAAGTCAGGGCGGGCAAGCTGGGCTTTCATCCGAAAATGTTGATTTTGTTATATCGGATGAAACAACAATAAATACAGCCGTAGTCCTGCCTATCACAAAAAGCGCCAAAGGCGATATCCACGCTGGGTTCATGGTGAAATATATGCCCGTGCCGCAACGATATGAAGGCAATGGGCTTAGTATTAGCGCTCCGCAATTTAACATCCCAAAGGAAATAACCAATTATAAAATGCTCAAGCAATTTATAGCGGAGAAGTTCGGCGTAACCCCTGATTTAGTTATAAAGCTTGGTGAGAGCTATTTCTCGCATATAGGAATAACGCCGCAGCGCATACATCCTTTTGCTATAACCTCACCGCCAAGCGTATTTAAAGATCCTAAAATGAGATTTATACCTATTTATCAATATATGCTTTTGTGGAAATCCATATCAAAAGAGCAGCATTTCATGACTATTTTGGCGCGAGCTTATCGATATTTGCCAGAACATATGAAATTGCAAGCTGATCGCGATGTTAAAGTTATGCTTAATGATATGTTTAAAGCTGCAAAGCCTGATTGGTCAATGCCCGCCGCTGTGCCTGCTGCTGTGCCCAAAACCAATGATTATAATAAAAAAGCTAACCCACCAGTCATTACTAATGAAAAACATAAGAAAAAGGAAAAGCGCAAGAAAAGATTGCTTGGCTTTGGCGGCTCTAAAGATGATATATCGGAACTTGATAGCTCTGACATATCTAATGATTCTGAAAGCGTGGAAGCTGTAAATAAAAAGAAAGATGCGGCTAAAAACCTAGATATAAACCTTATCCGCGATTTCAAGGCAGAAATAGACGAGATAATGGATGCAATAGAAGAAGGGCAGGAAAGCGAGCCTAAGCCTGAAAAATGGTAGATATATTTGATAGAAATCAAGTTCGGCATAACCGCGCCCGCGCCTCTGCAAAATTCCAAGATCATGGGTTCTTGTTTGATTGGAGCAAAAGCCAGCTATTAGAGCGCATATCTGATATAAACCGCATATTTAGTAAGGCTTTGCAAATTGGCTCACGCGCGCCGATATTGGCGGCTGAGCATAGTAAAATCGGCGATATAGCAACGCTGGACTTAACAAATAAACCAGTGCAATGTTGCGATATATATATCCAAGCTTCGGAAGAGTTTCTTCCAATTAAGCAAAATTCTATGGATTTGGTTGTATCAAATCTTAGTTTGCATAGTGTAAATGACCTTGCGGGCGCGCTCATTCAAATAAATGATTGCCTTAAAAGTGACGGGCTTTTTATTGCCTCAATGCTTGGCGGTGAAACGCTGCACGAGCTTAGGAAAATCATGATGGAAGTTGAAATTTCTATGTTTGACGGCGCAAGCCCGCGCATAGCTCCATTTGCTGACAAACCGCAAATGGGTGAGCTTTTGCAGCGCGCTAAATTCGCTTTGCCAGTTGTGGATTCTGATATTATAACAGTGACTTATGATAATGTATTCAAGCTATTACATGATATAAGATATATGGGTGAGGGAAATGCAATATATAAGCGCAATAAATCATATCTTGGTAAGGCGTTTTTCATGCAAGTGGCGCAAAAATATCATGAGCAATTTGCCGAAAAAGACGGGCGCATAACGGCTTCGTTTGAGGTAATATTCCTGATAGGATGGAAGCCGCATAAATCCCAGCAGCAGCCCTTGCCAAGGGGTAGCGGCAAAGTATCCCTAGGGGAGGTTTTGAAATGAAAATAGATATAGTTCCTATATTTGATGATAATTACAGCTATCTCTTGCAATCAAGTTGTGGCGTTAATTCTGTCATAGATGCGGGGCAGGCAGAGCCGATAATCAAGATACTTAATGACAGGAATATAGGGCTGGATTTCATTATAAGCACTCACCATCATTGGGATCATGTTAATGGCAATATGAAGCTTAAAAACATGTATGACGCCCAAATAATTGCTCCTTATAAGGAGTCTTTATATATTGATGGTGTTGATATCGCGATAAAAGATGGCGATCTATTTGATCTTGGCGGTGATATTATGCAAGCAATAGAAACTTCGGGGCATACGCTTGGCTCTACATGTTTTTATTTCAAAGATAGCCATGCTTTGTTTACGGGGGATACTGTGTTTTCCATGGGTTGCGGGCGAATATTTGAAGGCACAGCGCATGATATGTTTACTTCGTTTCAAAAGATTATGGCATTGCCAGATGAAACGCTTATATATCCAGCCCATGAATATACAAGGGGAAATGCTGGTTTTTGCCTGTCTCAAGATCGCGATAATGAGGATTTGAAGCTGCGCATAAAAGAAGTGAAAGAACTTCGCTCTAACGGCAAGCCAACAGTTCCAGTTTCTTTGACCGTGGAAAAGAAAACCAATATTTTCATGAAGGCAAAAACGGCAGAGGATTTCGCTACGCTTCGCATAAAGAAGGATAGTTTTTAAGTTTGTCTACCACCCTAATTATTCGCCCTGTTTGCGGGGAGCTGGGCGGCGGCGGCGTGGCGCAGATTTTTGCACTATCGGTGCATTATCGGCTGGTGCTTGCTGATCCAAAATAGAAACAGGAGCGCCTTTATTTGCAGAGCGATGCGCAGGAATAGGCAGCGGCCTTGACACATTTTGCTCACGCTCACTAATTGCTAAATCAATCTCTAAACGAGAAGAAACCTTGCGCAGCTCATGTATTGCGATATGAAGTTCTTCTTGCGCTTTTTTATCGCTCTTCTTTTCTTCCCAAATTTTATGGGCTTCCAAGCAATTTTTAGATGTTTCTTCTAAGCGTGTTTGAATATCGTCCATAAGTAAAGCTCCAGTATAAATTGCATATTAAGCGCGTAGTCTATCCACTTACTAAACCATACGCAAGGATATACGCAAGTAAATCAAAATATTATTTATGATTGCCCGAAAATATTATTTATTTGCTGAGTTACGCGGATAAATGTCGTGCGTTTGGATAATTCTTTCAAATTTCTAGCGCCCACATATGTGCAAGCAGAGCGTATGCCGCCCAAAATATCTTGTAGAGCGTCAGACACATCACCATGATAAGGGATTTTTACGGTTTTACCTTCGCTAGCGCGGTATTCTGCCACGCCTCCCTTGTGTTTTGTCATGGCTGTATCGCTGCTCATACCATAGAAACGAACATATTTCTTGCCGTTTTCTTCTATGATTTCTTGCTCTGACTGGTCGTATCCCGCAAGCATTCCTCCTAGCATGACAAAATCAGCGCCCGCTCCGAATGCTTTTGCGATATCCCCTGGAACGGTGCAGCCGCCATCGGCGCAAATCAATCCGCCAAGCCCATGCGCCGCGTCCGCGCATTCAATAATTGCCGATAATTGAGGATAGCCAACGCCTGTCATTTTGCGAGTAGTGCAAACGCTCCCCGGCCCAATGCCGACTTTTACTACGTCAACGCCTGATAATATAAGCTCTTCTACCATTTCGCCAGTAACAACATTACCCGCCATAATCGTAATATCAGGGACTTGATCGCGAACGCGCTTAACAAAATCCACGAAATGCTCGCTATAACCATTTGCAACATCAAGGCAGATTTTATCTATTTTAGAAGGTCTTAGCTTTAAAAACTCCGTGAGCTTTTCGCGGTCATCTCCCGCCATGCCAATGCTGTACCAAACAGATTCGGGCGGGCTTGTGTCAAAGAATTCCACCAACTTATCAATTGGGTAGTGCTTATGCAGCGCAACGCTCATGCCGCTTTGGGTTTTTAAAAAGGATTTGGCCATGTCAAATGTGCCAACTCCATCCATATTAGCGGCAATAATAGGAACGCCATTATATCTGCGTCCGCTCCACTTAAACTGGTAGTCACGCGTGATATCCACGTCCTTACGGCTAGACAAGGTTGAGCGTTTAGGGCGTATCAAAACATCCTTAAAATCAAGTTTAACATCTTCTTCTATTCTCATAATTTACCTTATCTATTTGTTATTTAAAAAATGAAGCCGCGGCTTCTTGTGATGATTTTTTCTTTTCTATATCAATATTTACTCTATCAATTTCAGATTTAAGTTCAATGATATAATCTTGCAAATCAGATACCGATAAATCCTCTATATTGCGCGGGAAAATCATTTCTGGCTTTAGTTTTGGCAGATCATCATTGAACATTATATCATTGCTCCATCATATGTAGGTTATCTTAAAATAAAAAACTAGCATTCAATATAAATATAGCTTATATTCTCGCTGTCCCCTAAACATTTTGTTTAAATAAAGCGTTGAGCCAAGGGACAGACTCGATGGATTTAATAGTTGAAATATCATTTCAGGAGAAAAACATGGCCAAGGCCGTACAACAAACCGAAACTCTACTTATGCCAAAAGCAACATCTGTTTGGTTAATTGAAAACACTGCATTAACCTTTAAGCAAATTGCGGATTTTACGAATATAACAGAAATAGAAGTAGAAGCCTTAGCCAATGAAGAAATAGGTAAAGGTCTTGTTGGGCGCGACCCTGTCGAACATGGTGAGCTTACAAAATCAGAGCTAGAACGTTGTGAAGCTGATTTCTCGGCATCTTTGAAAATCGCAAAACGCAGCCTTCCTTCTGTGAAAGCGCGCGCTAAAGGTCCTCGCTATACTCCTGTATCAAAACGCGGAGATAAGCCCGATGCTATTGCTTATATCATCAAAAATAATGCCGAAATATCAGACGCACAAATATGTAAGCTTGTGGGAACGACAAAGCCGACAATTACCTCTATTCGTGATCGCAGTCATGCTAATATGGCGAATTTAAAGCCGCGCCACCCTGCTGAGCTTGGCTTATGCACATATCAAGAATTTGAGATTGCATATAATAAAGGTCTAAAAGCCGCGGGCAAAGACCCTGAAGCAGTAAAAGCAGAATTAGAAGCCAAGCAAAAAGCAGAGCTTGATGCTTCCCAAGATACTGCCTCAAATAGTGGCTCTAGCGGCGGCTTTGATTTCTCTAACTTTATGCCTGATACATCTTCCTCGTCAACATCAGACCTCAGAGAAGAAGACGTCTTTAAGTAGGAAAAACTATAAAAGTCGAGAAAATCATATTCTCTACTTTTATATTAACCCTGTGATATTCTAAGCTGACCTTATAATCTCATCTGATAATTTTTCTTTAACCATAAGTTTTTCTTTTTTTAGATGGTTAAGATATAAATCTGTTGTTGAAAGGTCTTTTTGGGCTTCATCAACTTTTTGAGATAACGCTCTATGCCTTGCTTTTAAAGCTTCGAGTCGCGGATTAACGGGAACTTCTGATACTGTAGATACAGGCATTAATTTCCTCCATAAGTTTTACTGCATAAGATTATGATATGCCTATATTTAGTATAATATCAACATTAAAATTCAAAAACCTATAAAGGGACTATTTTCAAATTGTATATTAGTGTTTTTGTGGTAAAAAATGGTTCCAGATTCCAGCATGCGCTGGAATGACGTGATAAACTCTAAAAGCCAGAACCAGCAATGCGAAGATGTTGGATCTCATCTGCGCGACTAATTCGTCCCAATATTTCATTACGATGCGGAAATCGTCCAAATTTTTCTATAACTTCCAAATGTTTCAGCGCGTAATCATAGCTAAGCGGGTCATTATCTTTCATTGATTTAAACATCTGAGCGCTCCTTTTTTGCTCTTCTATATTTTCACTATGCATGAATGGCATATAGATAAAACGGCGTTTTACGGGAGGCAATATTTGATCAAAGCCCTTATGTAGAGCCTCTTTAACAATGTTCAATATTTTATCATCTGTTGCAAAAGCTTTTGCCTGATCCCTGAACATATTGCGGGGGAATTGATCTAAAATAATGCATAGAGCAAGAACGCCATCCGCATCTTTTGTCCATGCAGCGCATAAGTCCTTTACCGCCATATCATAGGTGGTCATAAAACGATCTGATATATCTGCATCAAATGCAGCATTTTTTTGAAACCATTGCGCGGGCGAAGTTTCCTCTAACCAAAATCTTAAAACTTCATTTTTAGTATCTCGCAATATATCCTCCTAACAACTTAGTGGATATTAGACCATATTCTGCGCTTTACGCCATACATAACGCCTGCAAAAATCAGCAGGAATAAAATCACCTTAAAGCCAGTTCTTTTGCGCTCCTCCATATATGGGTCAGCCGCCCATGTCAGGAAATGCGATATATCTTTTGCATATTGATCTAATGTTTCAATAGTGCCATCCTCGTAAGATATGCTTTCATCCATTAACGGCGGAGCCATTGCAATCTTATTCCCCGTGAAATATGTATTCCAATATTGCCCATCAGATAGCTCAACGCCATGCGGGAGCTTGTCTTTATAGCCCGTCATCAAAGCATGCACATAGTTAGAGCCATTAGCCCGAGCCTTAGTCATAAGTGATAAATCAGGTGGGAAAGCCCCGCCATTTGCGGCTTTTGCTGCATTATCATTTGGAAATGGTGAGATAAATGCGTCACTTGGAAGGGCGGCGCGCTCAAACATATCACCGTCCTCGTTAGGACCATCTTCTACGCTATATTCTGCGGCTATTGCCTTGATCTGATCTTCGTTATATCCTAATGCTTCTAAGTTACGGAAGCGCACGCGCTTCATAGAATGACAGCTTGCACAAACTTCACGATATATCTTATATCCGCGCTGCAATGCAGCCTTATCATATGTGCCAAATGGGCCGCTAAAGCTCCAATCTTGGGAAGGGATAGGAGGCGTGTCGCCACCAGCGGCAAGTACGCTAGATACAGGAGCAACACTTATAATAATTGCAGATAATATATTACGAACAAACATTTTTATGCTCCCGCTTTTTGGGCTTTTGATAATACAGCCTCATTAATGGATTTCGGCAATTCTCGCCCTTTTTCAAAGCGGCTTAATAGCGGCAGAATGATAAGGAAAAACATGAAGTAAAACCCTGTGAATATCTGCGCTAGCATGGTGTTATTAAACTCCATGAAATACACCTTATCCGCTGCTTGCGAGCCTGCATAGCCAAGGATAAACACAGATATTGTGAATATAATCATAAATATACGGAAAAGCGGGCGAAAGCGCGCACTTCTGATTGGGTGGTTATCAAGCCATGGCAATATCACCAGCAGACCAATAGAGCCAAACATCGCCAGCACTCCGCCAAATTTCGCAGATATCGGAGCAAGATTTGCCGCGCTCATCGGGATTTCCCAGCCTTGGTTTAGATCAGCAAGCAAGCCAAATACCGCTAGCCCCGAGCCTAAAACAAGCAATAAAAACCCTAGAAAACCGTTTAGATATTTTGGCTTATGCCTCCATATAAACTCCACCATAAATACAGCCAATAAACCAAGCCCAGCCAGCATATATATATTCATATTAAATGTAACAGCGCGCAAAATCGCATAGAATGGCAGGAAGTACCATTCAGGAACGATATGCGGGGGCGTTACCAGCGGATTTGCAGGAATATAGTTATCAGGATGACCAAGAGCATCGGGCATATAAAATATAAATATTGCATAAAATATTATAAAGACAATTATTCCAAAGAAATCCTTAGACGTGTAATAAGGATGGAACGGCAGCGTGTCTTTTTTGCTCTTAGGCTCTAGCCCAAGCGGGTTATTAGAGCCAGTAACATGCAGCGCCCAAATATGCAATAAAACAACTCCAACAATCACGAATGGCAACAAGTAATGCAGCGCGAAAAACCGCGTCAATGTTGGGTTATCAATAGAAAACCCGCCCCAAAGCAGCGTTACTATACTCTCCCCTACAAAAGGGATCGCCGAGAATAAATTAGTTATAACGGTTGCCCCCCAAAGGCTCATCTGCCCCCAAGGAAGGACATAGCCAATAAACGCCGTTGCCATCATGAGCAGGAATATTATAACCCCCAATATCCATAAAAGCTCACGCGGGGCTTTATAAGAGCCATAATACATGCCACGGAAAATATGGATATATACAGCAATAAAAAAGAATGACGCGCCGTTCATATGAATATAACGAATAAGCCAGCCACCATTAACATCGCGCATAATGCGCTCGACACTATCAAATGCAAGTTTAGTATCGGCAGTGTAATGCATCGCCAAAACAATGCCTGTTGCAATCATAGTTATCAGCATAAACATGGCGATTGCGCCAAAATTCCAAAACCAGTTGAAGTTACGCGGAGTTGGAAATACTCCATACTCATTTTTCATCATGGTAAATATTGGAAGGCGCGAATCAACCCATTCTACAACGGTGTTATCGAACTTTTCACGAGGTGCATTTGACATCTTTAATTCCTTTAACCGATCTTAATCGTTGTATCGCTAACAAATTTATATGGAGGCACAACCAAATTTTTAGGCGCAGGGCCTTTGCGAATCCTCCCCGATGTATCATATTCAGAGCCATGACATGAGCAAAACCATCCGCCATATTCACCGCGATTTTCCGTAGGTTTTTGACCTTGCGGGATACAGCCCAAATGAGTACACACGCCAACAGCAACCAGCCATTCAGGGCGCTGGACACGCTCATCATCCGATTGTTTATCAGTAAGAGATTTAACATCAACCGCATTAGCCATTGATATTTCTTTTTCTGTTCTATGACGAATAAATACAGGCTTGCCGCGCCACATAATCGTCTTTGATGAGCCAACAGGAATATCAGCTATATCAACCTCAACGCTTGACAACGCCATAGTGTCTTTTGCAGGATTTAGGGAATTAACCAAAGGCCAAGCAGCCATAGCCCCGCCAAATACGCCTAGAGATGCAGCAAACATCTGCATAAATCCACGGCGAGTTTCACCTTCACAATTTTTCTTTGAATCTGCTGACATTTTAGTCCTAATCTTTATTTTAAATTATTAGTTATTCCTTTTAATATATTAAACTTCTAGTTTCTAGCCCCATTAAAAGAAAATTGTATTTTTATTCAATAAAGTTTAGTAAACAAGCATATATGATTAAAATTGCATTATACCAACCTGATATCCCCCAAAATCTAGGAGCTATGATACGGCTTTGCGGCTGCATGGGCGCGTCGCTTGACATTATAGAGCCTTGCGGCTTTATATATGATGAACGCAAAATCCGCAGCTCTGCTATGGATTACTACGATAAAATTGACATCACCCGCCATAATTGCTGGGGTGGTTTTTATGATTTATATCATGGAAAGCGGCGCATCATATTAATGTCAACAAAAGCAGCTATGCCATATACTGATTTTAAATTCCGCGAGGGTGATATATTACTAGCAGGCAGGGAAAGCGCAGGCGTTCCCGATAATGTGCATGAAGTTGTGGATAACCGCATCTTCATACCAATGCAGGCAGGCTTTCGCTCACTAAATATCGTCAATGCTACTTCTATGATACTTGGTGAGGCTATTCGGCAGATTGAACATTAAAATTAATTTGCAATAAACAGCCAATATTTGCTATAGTTATTAAAATACAAATTGAAAGGAACTATAGCTATGGGTATGGGACTTGAAGAGCCTGATTCTGAAGAGTTTGATTATAATCATGAACCTGAGAATTTAGATGTAAATGGTAGTGAAACTGTTATTGGCAACGGCGAACCTGCTTTTGACGATGACGAGCATGGCTTCCCTAGCTTAGGTTTAGGATAGAAGTTATTCGGCAAATCCGCCTTTAATCCACTCATCCTCAAGGCGTTTTAGTTCTGCTCCCATTTCAGGTGAAGGCAACATACCGCGCGCAATTAAATCCGCGCCGCTTACTGGAAAATTAGGGATATCCCAATTTTGCACAATATCCAAAGCCTTTGGCGCATAGGAGTTCATGACGCGGTTTTGAGCAAGCCCAATCATGAGGCTTTGCGCCGTTGCAACGCGCCCAAACCTATATACAGCCTCATGAACAGCTGCGTCGCAATTAAGGTCAGGCAGGCTCAATGCGCCTGAAACAGCCTTTATGTCTTTTAGGAAAACTTTGGGAAATAAAATATATTCCCCCATAAATTTAATATTTTCGAAATTCATATCTGCCATAACAAAAAGCCGAGAGGAAAGAGAGCGCAAATTATAGCGCGATTGAAACCAGCATAAATTCTCAAGCAATTCATTATTAGTAAATTCAAATTCCTTTAAAACGCCATGCTCGAACATTATATTAAGCACGTCATAAGGCTTGTCAGATGCTATGATTTTAAAGAATTCCTGCGTTATGCGTTCTTTTGATAGGTTTTTGATATTGCTGGAATATTTTTGGCAAGCAAGCAGCCCTTCGCTATCGAACTCCCCTGCTCCATAAATTGCGGAAAAGCGAAAAAATCGCAAAATCCTTAGATAATCCTCTTTTATGCGCTTATCAGCCTTTCCAACAAAGCGTATTTTAAGTGCATCAATATCAGCTATGCCGCGCTCTAGCGGATCATAAATATTACCCTTTAAATCCATTAAAAGCGTGTTTACGGTGAAATCTCGCCGCTTTGCGTCTTCTATCCAGCAATCCGTATATGAAATTGTGGCATGTCTGCCATCTGTTTTTATGTCATGGCGAAGCGTTGTTATCTCGTAAGAATAATCACCGATTACAGCAGTGACTGTGCCGTGATCTATCCCTGTTGGGATGACCCTCACCCCTGCCCTTGTTAATATTTCAGATATAATTTCAGGTGATAACTTAGTTGCTATATCGATATCTTCTACCGCAATATCAAGCAGAGCATCACGAACGCAGCCACCAACGAATAATATTTGTGGCTCATTATCGGGGATATTTCCCTGCACAATCTTGAATAATTGCAAAGTCTCTTTTGCTAACATCCAACTTGTACGCACAATATGACGCTTTGTTTTCAATATATAATTCCTATTCCCTAAAACATAACTTATTATACTTATTCGAATCTTTTTAAAAAGGACTAATATCAAAGTGGAAATATTTGAAAAATCATGCACTCATTTAGATGCAGCAAAACAAGAAATCGCAAAAACCATCATTGGTCAAGATGAAGTGGTGGAGCAAACTCTTACAACATTAATATCAGGCGGTCATGTCTTGCTTGTGGGCGTTCCGGGGCTGGCTAAAACTTTGCTGGTGGAGACGTTATCACAAGTATTAGGGCTTAGCTCTAATAGAGCGCAATGCACGCCTGACCTTATGCCTGCGGAGATTTTAGGCTCAGAGGTTTTAGAAGAAGATGCAAAGGGTAAGCGAAATTTCCGCTTTATCGAAGGCCCTGTATTTACACAGTTTTTCATGGCTGATGAGATAAATAGAGCGCCGCCGCGTACGCAAGCCGCATTGCTTCAGGCTATGCAGGAAAAAGAAGTCTCGATTGCGGGTAAGGCTAGAAAACTTCCTAAGCCGTTTCACGTGATAGCCACGCAAAATCCGATTGAGCAAGAAGGCACATATCCATTGCCAGAGGCTCAATTAGACCGATTCTTGATGCAAGTTAATGTTGACTATCCCGATAAAGAAGCCGAGCGCGAGATAATTTTAAGCACAACCAATAACGAAACTAACAAGCTTAAATCCGTTATGAGTGCAAAAGAATTACTTGATATTCAAAGCTTTGTCCGTGATATGCCTGTTGGCGATCATATCGTTGATATGATACTAGACCTTGTTCGCGGTCTGCGACCTTGCCTTGATGCCCATAAGCTTGTTAATGAATATGTGGCGTGGGCGCCCGGCCCTAGGGCTTCCCAAGCACTTATATTATGCGTTCGCGCGCGGGCATTATTACGCGGGCGCACCGCCCCAATAGAAGAAGATGTCCTTGCATGCGCAGCCCCCGTTTTACGCCACCGCATGGCACTTAATTTTAAGGCTCGCAGCCAAAATATCTACATAGATGACTTAATATTTGAGCTTACAAAAAACATATAAAATGAAGATATTACGTGATATTTTAAAGCTAAGGCATGAGGCAGAGCGCGAGATTTGCACACTCCCCGCATTAATGATGGCGGCGGAGAAAATATCAGGCTCAATATTACATGGCGTGCATTCACAAGGTAAAAGCGGCGCGGGTGAGGAATTCTGGCAATTTCGCGAATATCAAGACACAGACTGCCCGCAAGATATTGACTGGCGGCAATCTGCCAAAAGCGATACTATATTTACCAAGCAAAAAGAGTGGCAAACCACACAAAAAACCTATATTTGGTGCGCCAGCGGCTCTTCTATGGATTATAGCTCCAGCAATAAAATATATAACAAACAAGCCGTCGCTCAAATCACGAGCATGTCACTTGCATTGCTTTTGCGACGATCAGAAGAGCAAGTCGGGCTGTTTGGAGACCTTAAAACAGGTAATAGCGAAGATAAAATGCAAAAAATCGCTAATATATTGCTAAATAAATCAAATATAGAAGCTATATTGCCAAATTCCACTGATTTTACCCTGCCAAACCACTCGCCTTTCATCGGAATTGGGGATTTTCTATCTCCTATAGGTGAAATTACTGATAATTTTGCAAGAATCTCACATTCTGCGAAAGCGGGGTTCATCATTCAAATACTCGACCCTGCGGAAATTGAGCTACCATATAATGGACGCGTAGAGTTCAAAACCAGCCATGGCAAGGATGGCAATATAATTAACAATGTTGCAAGCATTCGCGCGGAATATAAAACCCGTATAAGCGAGCATATAAACCAAGTAAAAGCCCTATGTGATGATCTTGGCTGGCATTATATATTGCATAAAACCGATAGCGATATCACGCAAACATTAAAAGATATATGGTCAATAATTGAAGCGGGGCGCAAGTAAATATATGATCACCCTACTCTCTCAAATCACATTCATGCAGCCAATAATACTTGGCACTCTTTTAGCGTTGCCTTTACTGTGGTTTTTCCTGCGCGTTACTCCGCCTGCTCCTAAAACTATCATATTCCCTGCATATCGCTTTTTAGCTGGGCTTATAGCTAATGAGAATTTCCCTAGCAAATCCCCATGGTGGATATTATTGCTGCGCCTAGCCATAATTGCGCTTATTATAATTGCCTTGGCGCGACCTGTTATTAATCAAGCCGATAGATTTATAGGCAATGGCTCTGCCGCTGTTCGCATTATCATTGATAATGGCTGGGCTTCGGCTGCAAATTGGAATGCACAAATAAGCGCGGCGGAGGAGATAATATCCCAAGCTAGCAGGGAGCAGCGCGAAATTTATATCGTGACAACTGCTCCAGCTATTGGTGAGGTCACTATAAAGCAGCATGGCGCGTTATCTTATAATGAGGCAGCAGCTACGCTACGTGGATTATCTCCAAATTCTTGGGGGGCGGATTATGATGCATTCATTAAATCTATAGCCAATAATAAGAATCGCAAATCAATTTACAGCATTTGGCTTTCCCATGGACTTAATGAGGGCGGAATAGATAAAGCAATATCAACTCTGCAAAGACAAGGCGGGCTTAGCTATATATCGCCGACCCCTTCAAAAATGCCGCTATTGCTGCGCCCTACGAAAAAAATCATAGATGGTGATACTGCCATAGATATAGAAGCCCCTGCGAATATCATCAAGACAGCGCCCATTTCAGTGAAAGTTATGGCGCAAAAGGGCGATATTATAGATATCAAAAGTATCAAGCTAGATGCTGGATTAAACACAGCTACCTTTGATGTTCTTGAGAGCTTAAAAAACCGTATAGCTAAATTCCAAATCAGTAACCATAGCGGCGCGGGCGCGGTATTTATACTTGATGACCAATCCAAACGGCGAAAAGTCGGCATTGCCGCGCAAGCAGGAAAAGAGCTATCTGCGCCTTTGATCGAGGCTAGCTATTATATCAAACGCGCGTTAGAGCCATTTGCCGATATAACAATTAATGAAATTGATAAGCTTATAGATGCAAATATGAGCGTCATAATTATGCCCGATATTGCGGCGATGCCTACTCAAACTCTGAATAATTTAGAGAAATGGGTGAATGATGGCGGGCTATTACTGCGCTTTGCTGGTGATAATATGGCTAAATCTAGGGCGGAGCATTTCCTAACACCTGTTAAATTGCGCTCTGGTGGGCGCGCTCTTTTAGGTTCATTATCATGGGATGAAAAGCAAAATATAGCTCCCTTTAGCGAAGATAGCCCCTTCTACGGGCTTGATATTCCTGATGATATCACAATAAAGCAATATATTCTGGCTGACCCCAATCAAGATTTTGAAGGCAAAATATGGGCAAAGCTTAGTGATGGCACTCCGTTTATAACTGCGGCAGGGCAAGAAAAGGGGCTGGTTGCCCTGATCCATACTAGTGCGAATGCAAGCTGGTCTGATTTTGCCCTATCAGGGCTTTATGTGTCTGTATTAAAGCGCGTAGTAAGGCTTGCTGGGCAGGGCAAAACCTCTAATGATAGCTCTTACAGCTCATTAGATCCGCTTTTGGTTATGGATGGTTATGGCGTATTAACAACGCCGCCCGCCTCGGTAAAGCCTATTGCTGCGGGCGATTTAACACAAGGTCTTACCCCAAGTTCAATTCATCCAGCAGGGCTATATGGTCATGGCAAAATGCAATATGCGCTTAATATCGGGACTAATATCGCGCCATTAAAACTGGCTGAAAACCTACCTTCTAGCGTGGCGCAATATCACTATGAAAGTGAAGGAGACTATGAAATAAATTTGATGCCAAGCATCTTATATGCCGCGCTTATATTATTCCTAATAGATTGGTTTATCATGATATTCATTGCTGGAAATGGATTTAAAATATTGCGCAAATATGCGTCAATAATGTTGATATTAATACCATCAACATCTTTTGCAGCATCGAATAACATAGAATATGCAAGCGGGTTTCACCTTGCATATATAGAAACAGGCGATAGCAATCTTGATGATATAAGCTATCGCGGATTAAGTGCGCTTGGAGCGATTATGGCGCGGCGAACCTCGGTTGAGACTATGGATGTTATCGCTATTAATCCCGAAAATGACGAAATGGCGTTTTTTCCACTTATTTACTGGGCGATTGGCGATAATCAAAAAGAATATTCCAGCAAAGCCCTTAGCAATATTCAATATTACCTTGACCATGGCGGGACTATTTTATTTGATACACTAGGTCAAAACAGCGCAAACATAACGGCTTTGCGCCGTATCACCGCTTCGCTAAATATCCCTGCGATAGAGCCAATATCTAAAGATCATGTATTAGGGCGGTCATTTTACCTGCTCGATAAATATGTGGGCAAGCACTCTTCAGGCACTCTATGGGTTGAAAAGCAAAGCGCATCGGGGCGTGATAATGTCTCATCTGTAATTATAGGCAGCAATGATTTTGCAGGAGAATGGGCTAAGCTTAACAATAATACGCGCAATAATGAGATGTCTATGCGCTTTGGCATTAACTTGGTTATGTACGCCTTAACAGGTAATTATAAAGCCGATCAAGTCCATATCCCGCATATTCTTAAAAGATTGGGCAAGTAAATGAATGAGAGCCAATCAATAGCAATGAACCTGCATTTCACGCCGAATATAGATATTAACTGGCTTATTGCTGCAACTATATTCGGCACTATATTGCTGGTAATTTCTGCGCTTAACTATCGAAGTTCTTTCATAATAAGGGGGGGGGTATTTGCCCTATTCGCGCTTGCGTTACTAAATCCTTCCATTATCAAAGAAGAGCGGAGCTATGTCAAAGACACTGCGATTATCGTGGTGGATCAAAGCTCTAGCCAGAAAATAGGAAAGCGCGAGATGCGCACAAACGCGGCTTTTTCACATATTAAAGAGCAAATAGAGGCGATGGATAATTTCAACTTGCGCGTTATATATGCGCCAAAGCAAAGCGAAATTACTAGCAGAACTAACCTATTTGAAATGCTGGATCAAAGCCTTGCTGATATACCGCAAAAACAACGCGCGGGCGTTATATTTTTAAGTGACGGGCAAGTTCATGATATTCCCCAAAAAGACAAATTCAAAACTTATGGTCCAGTGCATCTTTTGCTTAGCGGGCATAAGAATGAAAAAGATCGGCAGATTTTGACCCTAGATGCCCCTGCCTATGGTCTTGTTGGGGAAAAGCTCCGGGTTAAATATATAGTTAAGGATACGAAAAATATTGGCGAAAAATACGCAAGAATCGCTCTTAAAATGCATAATGTGACAAAGCGCAGTTTTTATGTTCCCGTTAATAGCGAGCAATACCTTACCATTGAAATAGAGCATCCAGCGCAAAATATATTCTCACTCGAAGTTGAAAATATAGAAGATGAAATAACATATGCGAATAACAAAACTGCTATAATTATCAATGGTGTGCGCGATAGAATGAAGGTTCTGCTTGTGTCTGGAGTGCCTCATATTGGTGAGCGCACATGGCGTAATTTACTAACTTCTGACCCCGCTGTTGATCTTGTTCATTTCACAATATTAAGAGACCCCAATAAAATTGACTATACCCCAAAGGATGAAATGTCCCTTATTGCGTTCCCGTTTAGGGAGTTATTCGAAGTTAAGCTATATGATTTTGACCTGATTATATTTGATCGTTATCGCGTTAATAATATCTTGCCCGAGCATTATTTTGAGAATATCGCGCGCTATGTCCAAGAAGGTGGTGCCTTTTTAGAATCTAGCGGAGATGAGTTTGCAACGCGACGCTCAATATATAATACCGCTATTGGTGATATATTACCCGCAAAGCCCACGGGCGCGGTTTCAAATCATTTATTTAAGCCTAAAATAACAGATATAGGTCATAGCCACCCTGTCACAAAAAGTCTTATCTGGAATAATCGGAGCATGAAACAGGGCGAAAATGATAATTGGGGGGCTTGGCTGCGCTCTATCAATGTTACTAAAACAAGTGGTGATGTACTTATGAGCGCATATGAAGGCGCTCCGCTATTGCTGTTAGACCGCGTTGGAAGCGGGCGCGTTGCTCAAATAGCGAGCGATCATATATGGCTTTGGTCAAGGGGGTATGATGGTGGCGGGCCGCATGCGGAATTACTGCGCCGCATAGTGCATTGGCTCATGAAAGAGCCTGAACTTGATGAGCTTGCCTTAAATATATCGGTTCATAAAAATAAAATCACGATAAGCAAGCAAAATCATAGAAACATTACGGAAGAAGAGGTTTTAATCACCTTGCCTGATGGAACAAATAAAGAAATAACCCTTAAAAGCAATAAAAGCGGGGCTTTGCAGCATAAATACACGGCAGAACAGCTAGGGATTTATACTATTGAAGATATAAATAACATGCGTAAATTTATAATTATAGGCGATATTGATCCGCTTGAGCTGCGCGGAGTTAAGACAAGCCCAGATAAATTCGCTCCAATTGTAAAAGCATCAAATGGCAATATTATATGGCTTGATGAGACTCCAAAACCGAAAATACTATCATCTAAAAGTAAGAAACGCTTGGGCGGGCGTGATTGGCTAGCCCTTAAAAGCAATGAAGATTACGCAGTTACGGGCGTTAAAGATATTCCATTACTGCCTGAATGGGCGATGTTACTTATTCTTTTATCCGCAAGCATATTGCTATGGTGGAAAGAAGGTAGATAACTTTGTCACTCGCCTAAAACCGATTGTATTTTTGTTGACAAAACATCCCGTGAAACTGGCTTGCGAATTACAGTTTTAATAGCTGCATGCCCATCAATAATCTCGCGCACATTGTCTTGAGAATAACCTGATAGCATTATAAATGGCACTGATGGTAAATCTAAATGTACTTGCTGCGCTAGCTCTAAGCCCGTCATTTCAGGCATGTTATAATCTGTTATAATCAGATCAAATTGCTCAGGGTTTTCTCTAACCATGTCAAGACCATCTAGCCCATTAACCGCGTATGACACCTCATACCCCAAGCGCTCTAAAAGCAAAATAATCATAGAGCGAACATTTTCTTGGTCTTCTACTAGCAAGATATGTCTTTTATCTGAGATTGCGCATTTTACTGATTTCTCATTATTCACCACATTTTCGGCATCGCTAATTTCTTCAGAAAGAGGGAGATATATATCAAAACTAGTCCCCTTGCCTAATATGCTGTTAACAACCATAAAGCTTTTATGGCTAACTACTGTGCCATGTACGGTAGACAGACCAAGACCTGTGCCTTTATCCACTGGCTTTGTTGTGAAAAATGGTTCAAATATATGCTCCATAACGATGCGGCTCATACCCATTCCGCTATCACTAACTCTAAGCATTACATAGTCTTGATTTTCTGCTAAATGCCCTAGAAATAATCTAGAATGGCTAGGGCTAACATCATCTATGCGAAAGGCAGGGCTATCCTTAGGGTTAGGCAGATCGTCGCGTATAAAGTCCTTATACTCTATATCGTCGATATTTACCTTTGAAATACCAACATTAAGCGTCCCGCCACCTTCTTCCATAGCATCCACAGCATTAACGCATAAATTCATAATAAGCTGTGATATCTGCGTTGTGTTGCCCCAAATAGGAGCATAGGCAATAGAAAAACTTTGATTAAATTCCACCGATTTTGGCATTGTGGCTTGTATCATAGTAATGGCTTCTGAAACTGGAACGATTAAATCAATAGCCTTAGAATCACTTTCACTTGTCCGTGAAAAGGCAAGCATTTGATCGACAAGATCACGCGCCTGCGCGCCTGCTTGTAATATATTATCCGCAAACTTATATTGCGGAGTATCATCAGGAAGATCGTCTTTCAAAAATTCAGCATAGCCATTCATTGCTGCCAATATATTATTAAAATCATGTGCAATGCCTCCCGCTAGCCGCCCGATAGCCTCCATTTTCTGAGCTTGGTAAAATTGCTCCTCAAATGCCTTTTTCTCACTTTCTGCTTTATGTTTTTTTGTGATATCCTCGATAGTTCCAATCAAGCCACCATCAGGTAATATTGTTAAGGAAAGATCTACATAAATTTTATGCCCATCAGGTTTTGACATTGATAAATCACCAACCCAAACGCCTTTTACACTAAATTCAGCTAAGATATTTTTTTCTATAGTAAGTCTGTCATTATCAGAAAAAATACTTAGCCACTCCTTGCCAAGGAATTTTTCTCGATCACTAAAATCCAAGCCATTAATAATATATAGCGATTTATTCATATATGTTATCAAGCCTTTATTATCAACGATGAATATACCCTCTTGTGCAACTTCAAGGGCGGAAAGCCGCATTTCTAATGTCTGAACAATATGATTTTTTTCTTCGTTTAGCGTCTTTAATTGAGCTAATTTATTAGAATTTAATACAACTAAAATAAATCCCGAAAATCCTACAGCTATAACTGACCAGTACAGCCAAGATGATTGTTGTCCTAAATCATTAGATAAGTTTTTGCTATTAAACATGTCTGGGATAAATCTTAATAAATCCCCCATTAAATTAATCATCAAAACAGATGAATGAAGCGCTAGCATTCCAAATATTAGAATAATAACTACAGGTAAAAAATTTAATATTTTTGAATATTTATATTTTCCTAACGGCAAGAAATCCCCCTATAGTTTAATTGTTTTTAAAATCCTAATTCTTTAGCTTTTAAAGCAGCTTGTGTCCTGTTTTTAGCTCCAAGCTTACGGCAAACACCCCTAACATGTAGCTTAATCGTAACTATTTGCAGGTCTAAAGCTCGTGCAATTTCTTTGTTAGATGCACCCTCAACAAGAAATGGTAAGATTTCTGTCTCGCGCTTTGTTAATTTTAAGTTATCAATAATTTCAGGTTTATTTTTAATTGCGATATTTGGTGCAGGGCTATTCAAATCATTATTTTGGGAATCTGCATAATAAGAAGGCATGAATTTTTCTGCCTTTTTGCCCTCTGGAATAAAAACCTCGCCCGCAACCACCCGCTGAATTGCCTTAAGCAAGGCTTTGCCTGACATGGTTTTGGGGAAATAACCAACCGCGCCAAGATCAATTGCCGCCTTAACATCTTCAGGCTCTGCAATGCCCGACATTAAGGCAACAGGAATTTTTGGGTAACGCTCCTTCATGGCTTTAAAGCCATTCATGATATTCATCCCTGGCATTCTAAGGTCTAAAATAACCAAATCTTGATATGGGTTTTGCTCTAATAAATCCATAGCCTGATAGAAATCTTTAGCTAATGTAACAGAGGAAAGAGGATCGGCGCGTTCTATATACTGAACTAAAGCATCTATAAATAGAGCATGGTCGTCTGCGATCAATAATTTCATAAAACTCCCCGATATCTATATATGATAATAGATAAATATACTTTAGTATAGTGCAAATAACACTCATATATAATGCTCTTATTTGCTATAGATAGCAATATGTAGAGGCTCTTTAGGTTGCGTTTGTATTCCATCCAGTCTCAACCGATAGATGTGAGAGCCTTCCATAACTCTCTGAACATAATTGCGCGTCTCATAAATAGGGATAAGCTCTATCCAGTCCACTAAATCAACCTCATTTTTACGCGGATCACCATATGTTTTCAACCATGAATTAACTCTGCCGCCGCCCGCATTATAAGCAGCAATAGCCAGTGGATAGCTTCCATCATAACGCTCAATTAGCTGCGCTATATATGTTGAGCCAAGCAATATATTATATTTGGGCTTTGAAGTTAGAAATTCCTTGCGATAAGAAACATTAATCTTTTTTGCTGTTTCACGCGCGGTGGCAGGCATTAGCTGCATTAAACCCAATGCCCCCGCATGGCTTTTCGCCTTTGGATCAAACATACTTTCTTGACGAATTAATGAATGGATAAGCGCCCACTCAACATTATTAATGCTGCGAAGCTGTTTTGTAATTGTGGGGTATGATTGTTTGGTTAAAAACAAACCTTTGCGCGTTGCTTTTTTTGCAATTTTAACAGATTCGTGCATATCACCTTTTTTAGCCGTCATTTCAGCGGCGAACATATATGATTTTGGCGTGCCTGTGCTATTAATGAATGCATGAAGAAATCTATGTGATTTATTAGTCATGCCTGCTGCTCCAAATAAATTATATGCTTGAACAAGCTCATTTTTATTATAGCTGCGCTTATCTGA